>Ga0065711_1011284_pt1 | contig 14050 bp, 11 predicted proteins | sample Hoacrofraction12_FD_59098 | JGI IMG/M metagenome (GOLD analysis project Ga0065711, IMG submission 59098) | Hoatzin crop microbial communities from Cojedes, Venezuela - Epithelial fraction 12 v2 (version 2) | ecosystem: Host-associated > Birds > Digestive system > Esophagus > Crop | place...
TCAGAGGGAAGAAGTTCTTCCTCCTGTTCAGACGGAACTTCCTGTGCTTCAGTTTGTGCCCATTGCCCCTTGTCCTGTCGCTGGGCACCACTGAAAAGAGTCTGGCCATGTCCTCCTGACACCCACCCTGCAGATATTTATAAGCGTATATTAGGTCCCCTTGCAGCCTTCTCTTCTTCAGGCTGAACAAGCCCAGCTCCCTCAGCCTCTCCTCATAGGAGAACTGGCTTTATTTCCAGAGAATGAAGATCATTGTAAGTGGAAATCACCTTTCTGAAGGTGTAGGAGCTAGCTGTGTATGGGTCACGAGGAGGGTTCAGCAAGTCTGAGGAGATAACCTTCCTTGGGGAAAGTCTGTTGCTGTTTTTGTCTATGTGTACAGCAGCTGGTACTGCAGGGCTATGACTGGGAATCTGCAAAACAGATGATGATAATAAAAATACCCTGCACCTCATTAAGCAAGTCAAGGAAAGCTCCAAGAAATATGCAGTTAAAGCTTTCTATATTCTGATGATGCAGGTAGGGATTTCTGGCTTCAAAAGCAGGACTGGGGAGGACGTTAGGGCAAATTCCACTGAAAAGCCTGCATACCTTGGGCTGTTCTGTATATGAAATATTGCAAGTGCTATGGCAGATAGAAAAGTGCATTTGTCTCGGTTACTGCTACAGTCCAGAAATACAAACATTTTCTATGCTGCAATTGTTTTGACTCGGAAGAATTATTCTCCTTTCTGTGTTTAGGCTTTCTTGGACTGTGATCACCCATCAGCCAAGGTAAGCTGCTAGGCAAAGGCAAACTTGGAATGGCTTGGTGCCCACCTTTGTGGGTGAAAGACTATTTTATTAAATCTTTCTGGACAGTGCGTTTCAATTTCTATTGCTTTAGGGGATCTGGAATCTGAGCCAGTCAGTAAAACAGGCCTCCTGCTCTTAGAGGTGCCAGAAGCGATCTGCCTGTCTGCTGAGTGGAAATGATACAGTCATGGCCAAGGTTTGTGTTCCAGGCTTCAGCCCACGCCATTGATTTTCCCGTTGTGGCGGTGGTCAGAGACACAGGAATCCCATTGGACAGATGCTGTGGGGGTCATGTGAGACACCAAAAGAGCACACATCTTCAAAAGGGAAGACAGAGAAGCAAACTGTTTTTCTACAGATGAGTTATCACGTAGTGACTTACTGCAAATTTCATATATTATCTTTAGTATCTGGTTTACTATTTTATCCACGAAACTATTCTTTCTGTTAATATTCAGTGCCTGCACGTGGGGTTGAACTGATAGTAAAACCATCTGCACTGTTATTAGCAGTCTCAGTGTAAGAGATCCATTAACAAGGTGTTATGGTAGTCTGTTGTCTTTCTCCTGCTTCAGCCAGCCCCTCACCTGGTCTCTTTATTTTCCTTGCTTAGTCAGCAGGTTCTAAAACAGATTCAAAGCAAGGATGAAAGCAAACAGCCCTAAAACTGCTGACTTCTGAAAGTATGGCACCCTGTCGTTCAAGCACCCAGGGACAGAAGTACTACCAACATCTTTCTAACAGCAGGCTTTAATCTCCTTCCGAAGGTAGACATGTAAAAGCGAAAATAATTTACGAACAGTGATGCTAAAAATAAAAAGCTTAGAAGAAAGAATACCTTATTCAATCTAAAGTAGGCAGCATATGGAACAAAAAGGAAAAAAGCAAAACCAGTCTTTTTTTCCCTTTCCTGAATATAATAGTTTTATTTAAAGCTTGGATAAATCAGCCTGGTGTATTAACCTCTCAGGGTGGTGGAGGGAGTGCAGTCTGCGACTTGCTTCTGGTAGACAGCCGTCTCCCTTTGCTCATAGGTAACATCTCTTACGTTTTTGTATTCTTGGGCGGAACAAACTCTGTCCATTTATAGCCAGACTGGGAATATGTCCTCAGTAATAGCTTCTGGTTCTGTTTCCTTCAGGAATCCCATTGGCATTCCCATTGATAATACCATATTGCTCCTACTATTTCACTTCCCATTACCTCCTCCAGTCCCCTTTGTCTGAGCTCCGTGCAGTCCGGCAGAATAACGGCACGCAGGTCAGCGGTGTGTCCAGGAGCGGAGAGGAAATCTGGTGCTGCACGCCCACAAACTGCCTTCCCAGGAGTGGGCAGGGTCTGCAGCTGTACACAGGACTCACAAGTCTCTGTTGATGTACTCCACGTGGGAATCTTGCCAACTGCAGAGAAAGTAAAAGGACTTGGTTAATATTGATGTAATGTCCGAACTTCGTGTGCCTTTTAGACAGCCACTTTCTTTCTATATAACACAGCTCCNCCATTTCCCATAGTCACTTAATTTTAATTGAAGACTCAGGGACTCCGTACAGGTAATGGAATACTATTCAATGAAAAGGAGCTTATCAAAGCAAACCAGAACAATATTGTGGAGGTTTTTTTAATTTGCTTTTGTTCTGCCAGCTGGCTGAGGCACCAGGTAATTCTGATTTTGCCTTTCCTGCTGCCGTCCTTCACCCCGCAGGGTCAGGGCTGTCTCTGAAGGGCTAAGTGATGTGTAAAGAGGACTCATCTCTCCTGCTTTCAATGTGAGCTTGTCTTTGGTACTTTCTAGCTAAATAGGATAAAAGAATCCATATTCTGTGCGTAACCCCTAGGGCTCAAGCCAGAAAAAGAGCCCAGTAAAAAAACCCCAAACAATAACATAACCCTCCTGCTTTGAAATTCACTGATTTTTCTTACTTTTGCAGCTTCTTGAAGGACCAAAGCTTTTAAAATCTTAGTTAGAAATGTCACTAATAGCAGCTGATTCATCCAGTAATATTTCTTTAAACTGGTTTCTTGTTTTCAACACAAAATCTTGGGGGTCCTATACAAAGTACGGTCAGCATTCTTCCCTGTTTCAGAATTGAGGACACTGAGGACACTGACAGAGTGCTGCGGGTGTTGAGAACTAAAAGATGTCCTGACTTTGAGCTAATTGATGCAATCCTACCCATAACTGTCCTGGCGTGGGAAGTCCAGCCTGTATGACTTTATTAGTAGAATGTTTGATTTTCCCCTTTTTCACAGGGCAGATGAATCCAGGAGATCCTGTGGACCTCCAGGCATGCCAGAGGTCACTTTTTCTAAGAGTAAAGGCTTGTTTTGCTGCTTCCCCTCTGTTTGACCGTGACCTGTGAAGGACTCGGCTGTGGAGCACCGAAAGAAGAGAGAACATGAGACTGTGACATATGGCTTAGGATGCTATAAACCAGTCCTTGCTCTGGGCCTCTGAAAAAGTGCAGAGAGACTGTCAGGAATGGAGAGAGGGGCGGTGTGCAAGTAAGAAAAGAGGGGGCTGAAATGGTGGGAGAGAATGAGAAGAAAAATATGAGAGCACAAGAGGTTCAAAGACATTCCTTGGCTGCTTCTGCCTCCTGTGCTGGCTCAGCCAGCGCTGGGGCCGTGAGGACCTCTCTTAATCTATGTTTCCTTTTCCTCTTTCAGTGGGAATGGAAGAGTCATGTGTAAGTGACCCTGCTCTCCCCCTCTTTCCCTCTCCATTTCCTTTCCCAGCAGTGTCTCTCTGGGATACGCAGCCATCTGGCTGTTTATTGCAGCATGAGCTGAACTCTTAGATGTATCCTTTGGAATTTGGTCCTGGTTTAATGATTTCTGTCATTCCTTTGCATTTTCTATACGTCCCATTTGCGCCCCTGGAGCCACTGTTGCGTGAGTGCACACTGTCCTTTTGTATCCCATGTACTTTCATGCTTCCTCTTCTCCCCAGAATTTCTCCTGTTTGGTTTCTATTATTTTTATTCCGTTTTTTCTCATGTTTCTCTGCTTCCTGTTAGCGCAGGCAGCACCATCCCACTCTGAAACAGTTGACTGAGCATAGGCATCAGCCTCCCTCCTGCTCTAATCCCATCCATCCTGGGTCAAGACACTGACCTCGGAGGCATTGCTGGAGGCGGAAAGGGAAGATGCAAACGATTCCAGAGGAAGTTCAGCCTTGAAGTTCAGCACTGGGATAATGAGCAAGAATCTTTAGCTTCTCTCCCTGTGTGCTATGAGTAAAATGCACAGCACAGACTGTTTAACCCCTTCACTTCCAAGAGCAACCAAAGATGCTAGTAAAAAGGAGCATCTACCGTGAAAAGTCCCATCTGTTGGTAAGAGAGCACGAGGTACTGGGAATATAATGGTAAAGTAGAAGTCTGTCCTGGGTACTTTAACATGCCATTCCCCTTCCAGGATGTCTCATTGGATAATGTTAACCATACAGCTGCTGCAAATGGATTGCTTGATGGACTTTTATGAAAAAACAGATTGATGCAAAAGAATTGAAATCTTCATTTGTGTCTGGTGGTGAGATGAACTAAGAATATTACAGGGCTATTGTTCTAGCCTCTTTGAGTATTTAAGACTTTTTCCTTTTGATTTCGTTCCCCTTGCTGCAACAGTGAACTTACCATAGTTGTTTTCTTGTGCTGGGCACCATCAGGGCAGGGCTGAAGATGAAGTTGATGCTTCTCGTACCATCACCAGTGTTGTATGTGACGAGTAGCATGCGGGGATGGTGTGCTGGGATCTGTGCCGAGGAGGCTGAATGGCCACTGACAGCTTCACGGTGGCAAAGAATATGGACCCAGAATAATTAAACAACTGTGTCTCATTGCAGCTCATGACAGCTTCCAGATGCTGCTGTAAGTGATTCCAGATGTGTTCTTCAGAACCTCTGGTTGTTGAGAGCATCCATGCGTTGGGAGAGTGAGAGCTACATCTTCTTCTAGGGATGCATGCGGTATCGTGGTCTTTTTCTTTTAGACTTGTGTGGTGGGGTGAGAGCAGCAGCATTCAGAAGTACACCCAAAGGGCAAAGCCGTTTACATGTTCCTCCTGCAACTGTGTCCTTTCGAAAGCTCACAGATGTGCACAGCTGTGCAGCTGACCAGGGCACAAAGGCTTGTCTCTGTATATTGCCTGTAAAACCATTTTCTTCCTTATGCACGGTTACTTTCAGGGCCCACTGTCTCCCACAGTGGAAGATGGGAGTGGGAGACACGCAGACCCAGAAGGACCTCCGTGATTGTCTTGTCTAACGGCCCAGGGCAGGGAATTGCCTCTTGGTTATTCTCATGTCTGGCCTGATACCTCCCCCTGCTGTTTTTTGTCTGCTTGGCACTCAACATCCAGCTCCATCCCAGCTCTCGTTCACTCCTGTTGACTATTTTATTACTCCAGAGCTGAGGTCAGACCCTTGAGTGATGCAGGTGGCAAGAGAGCGGAGGTGGGACGGTGCAGCAGTAAGACTCCACAGAGCAGGAGGATGACTTTAAACGGAGATCGTGGGCTGGGCATCTTGGATGAGCTCTCTGCGTGGGGAAGCGCTCAGAAGGCAGAGGGGTTCGGCTCTGGGAACCCCAAATTCGGGAGCAAGGTGGCCCTTCTGGTGCTGACTGCAGGCACTTCCCTATTTCCCCATCTTTAGGATAACTGTCTACCTCCACGTCCCTACCACCTCTCCATCTGCCTCCTAGGGCTGGGTTTTAGGAGGTTGCTTCGCTAAAATCTGCATGTTTGATTTGTTTTTTAAAATGACAGTTTATGCACTCAGTCATGAAGGGCCACCTTTTGCCCTTCCCAGTATGAACATTCCTAGGCTGAGACTGGTTTATATTTTAGTGTTTTTAAAGTAGCGAATGTGATTATGGGAGAATAAAGAAAGGAGGAAGACTAACAGAAGAAGTNTTATTCNTGCTCATTCACACCCTTCACTATGCAAACTATCTGGTATGAAACAGGCAGACAATTTTCCCAAGGTGTGTGGAGACCAAGGGTATTCCCTCTGACTTCTGCACAGGAGCTGCTGGGGTAGGAAAGGTGTTATCCTGGGGGCGGCCAGAGAAACAAAATAACATTAGATGGTAAAATCTTGGTGAAAGGGACAGTTTTTATTGCATTCTTATTCAGCATCCAGCACAAAGGGTGCTCATCCCAGCTGGATGCCAAGCTATGAAAAGTAACGCTTGCTTTCCAAAATAAAAATAGCTATAATAGTAATAAGAGTAGAGCGGGAAAGGCAGACAAATGAGAGGTAGAAGAGGGCATGCAGTGATGATTTTGCCCATTATGGTACAGAAGTTCAGCCTGAATTCTTCAGCAAAGCTCAGGGACGTTTTAGTCTTTTATTTTCTCAGGTTTCCTTGGCTTGACACAGTGCTCTCGACTCGCGTTGCAGCAGTCAGAGGTTCTGCTTGTGTGCTGGCCCTGAGGCTCTGCTCTGGAGGATTGCCATCTGGTGGTCTTCTGCTGGAAAAGCACGGCTGTCCGGAGTGGTGAGCTGGCATCTTGCAACCCTCTGTTTACCTGTGCAGCTGGGCTCATCCGTGTTCCTGCTGGCACATGAGCTGGTGTCAGCCCTGGCAGGGCAGCAGTACCTCTGCTGACTCCAGGTCAGCCAGACCAGAGGGCGAAGCTGGACGGTTTCAAACGGCTTTCCAGTGACGAGTGTGCTTTTTCACAGATGATTAATCCTGCTCTGTGTGTAAGAGTTTGCAAAATTATAGTGTGGGTTTTTTTTTTTTCAAACTCACTTTTATAAATGCACTAAAAAGCAAGATAATCAGTAGAGGTTGTAACATTAGAAATCAAATGCTAAACAGTCTTATTAAATCAGCACTTATATGCTAAAGGTGAATGCATTCAAATTAGGTGTAAAACTAATTTTGTAGTGGCACATCTCAGCAGGTGGGTGAATTCTGTTTCAGGATGCCATCAAATGAAGGCTTTGTAGATGCTTTTTTGAAGATGCTGTTTCACCCCAAAATTACTAACCAGAGCAGTTCAAGGACATCTGCGATGAGCCATCTGGATAATTTTATGGTATGTGCTTTTAACTCTGTGAATGTGTTTCTGTTGCTTAGTAGCAGGGTGACTTGAATAATGGGAGGAGAAGCTGGACTGGGGTTCAGATTATGCGAGTTATACTTCTGTCCATGGGAGAAAGTGGATGGCAGTCATTAAGATGAGACTGGGTAGCCCTGTCCATATAGACTTGTGTAGAAAGATAGTTAGACTGGTACAACATCAGAGTACAGTATCTGTTAGAGTAAAGTTCGCTATAATGGTTTAGTTTTTAGCTGCAAATGTACTGCTACAAACTGACTCGGTCCATGCAAACTGTAAATCAGACACTGGCCACCCACAGTTTTACAGTGGTTTTAGGAAAATCATGCTTTGACTTGAAGCTGAGGAACTCTGTGTGGACTGAGTTGGAGTGGAGAACTTCTGTGTTCTCTTTCTGGGACACGTGAATGTGATTCATGAGCCTGTTCCTGTCTGTGATGAAGAATTATCCAGGAATATGGATATGCAGGATATTCTTGATATTCCTAATGGGCAGGAACCAAGTATATAAGGCTGGTAGTGACTTAGGAACAGAAGAAATGAGAGACCTAGAGTTAGGCAAGATGGTTTCTGTAACAAGCATGAAAGACTCATCCTAGGCTCATTCCCTAGTCTTCTGTTCCCCCATTCTATATGGCAACCACCAAAGCCTGTATCTAACACTGTGTTACAAACTTCTTTGAGCAGAAGGCTGCAGACAGTGGCTATGATTTTATCTGGTCCAGCTGGTGAACCTGTCCTTGGCTTGTCAGGAGACAAGGGAAAATGCTCTATTCAGATGTGTAGAGATTCTGTGGGGAAGGACTGTGACACAAGACATCTGGTTGCATTTGGAGTGCTGCCCTGAAAATCGCCCTTATTTCCCTAGACAAGTCTCATCCCTCGTCTTTGCCTCCAATTCTCCACATGTGAAGAAAATGATCGTGTTGCGTGCTCTGGGGATGCTGTGAGAGCGAATCCGCTAGTACTTGTAGGGCACTCCAATTCTGTGGTAACATGCTCTAAAGAGAAGCCAACCAATAAAGTAAGTGGTGAAGAACACAGGCCAATATAAACCATTTCTTGGACGTGGTACAACACAGTTTTAATGACTCACAGTCTCGTGCAGTGTAAAATTACACCATCGTTTCTGATAGAACAATAGTTTTATATTGCGTCATGCATCGAGGGCTCACAGACTTATGCACAAGAAAGACAGTTTTATGTTTTATACATGTATGCTTTGCAGCCTTCTGCCCTTTTGCTTCAGAAAGATTTAAGGGGGTTTATTCCAACTTTGCAGCAAAGCCAGTGTTTCTTCCTGAAGATTAGTAATCAGATCCTGTGGCAGCACTTAGATATTTTGATGATGAGTCCTTTAAAAAGCATCTTAGATTAGATAGTCAGATAGGAATGCATGATAATAAACTGAGCAGACAGGGCCATGTGCTGCGTTACTCGTTATCACTTCAATCCATTTGGAATTGTGTGAACGTGCCGACACTAAAAAGGGGAAAAAGTAAATGGGCTTCTTAGAAATAATCCTATTTTTTGCTCTCCATAATTGATTATATACATATGTTACTGTACGGTTACTCAAAATAAAGGACAAGGAATATGTCATTTTATCCTTGCTTGTCTTTGCTGGCTTCCTTAAAAACAATGCAACTTTGAGTAGGCACAACAATGCTCTGAAAGTCTAAACTATATTCCATAAAAAACTTTATTAATGGGCCCTCCATGAAATACCAGCTCTGACGGTAGTGAGCCAGGCTGTGTTTCAGCAGACTTCAGCTGGAGCTCTGCTGCCTCCAAACAGAAGATTGGGCATTTATAGAGGGGAACCCGATCCCAGAAAGGCACTGCGGGATGCCATTCACAGTTATGATTAGAAATGTCCCAGGAATGCGTGGGGAAGGATGAGTGTACAGTCTGCCTTCGATAGTGCCAGCATGGTCTCTAGCTCTCTCAGGAGTGGCCAGATGGTATTGTCTTTTTTTCCCAGTGATTTTGATTCGATAAGGTCATCTTTTCCATGTGCTCAACGGTAACAGCTCATTCACGCAGTCTGGCTGCAGAGGACCTGGGAGAGGGGGAACATCTGACTCGAATCTTTTCTGTGGGATTCTTTCAGGATTTGCTGCCGACCCCGTTCCCCAGCGCTGGAATGCAACAGCCCGCTGCAGCGCTCCGACAAGCAGGGAACAACACAGCGATGCCACCCAGTAACTGCTCGGCCTCGTATCCGAATTTCTCCTCCCATCTATTTCCAGACTCTGCAACTGGCCTCCGGCAACTAAAGAATCTCTACGAGAGGCTTCCCTTTCTCTTGCCAGTGTCGTATGTGGAAAGTTTTGAGATCACTGTGCAAAGACACCACTGCAGCACTAATAATCTCATCACTAGGGTGAAGTCAGCCAACAAGTTACTGGCTGAGTTTAATTCCTTTGGCTATTTGTCAGCTATCTCCAGGTAGGCTTTGATTATTTTTTTCCGCGACATGGAGACTTTGTGATTCGTCTGGCATACTTAGCTTTGAGCTTTATTCACAAGGAGCCTTAAGCCAGCCTTGCATTAATTTAATATATTTTATTTTTTTAATTTAAATCCCGTTTTTAAAAAGGACTTGCAACTGCAGATTTTGCCAGAAGGGGGAACTGTAGCTCCATCTCCCAACAGCTGCTCTAGCACAACTGGCACACATGTACTTACTAAAGCCTTGGATTCAGTGAGTCCTTTCTCTCTTTCTCTTGTGGCAGCTGCTGGAAAGAACTCTTGCTGACGTTCAGAGCAGATTAATTATTCTGTTAGATCACTTTTACCAAAACCCCATGGTCTAAACATCACATCAGGTCTGAAGGGACTTTAAGTACTCAATTAAAAATCATCAAATTTTTATTGTTACAGATGCTGCTTGAAAGAAGTGTCTTGTGCTTTTTTGTTCAGTCTTTTGGTGCTTTAGTTTCTCAGCAGTCAGAGTTTATCTGACAGAGATGTGATTATACTTCTAGTAACATAACTCAGGAAGCTGGTACTTTTAAGAATAGTGTCAGCACTACAAACCTTGCAGTGAATTACTGAGCCAGCAACACTTCAGACCTCAGTGCTGTTGGCCACCACTACTGGGTGATGCTACATTTCAGAGGCATTGATCAAGATGCAAACCCAATGTGTAAGGTTGCTTCTTTTCAGTTGTACATGCAGTTCTCCAGACAGCTGACTTAAGCACAGAGTAGCAACAAAAAAGGTAGGGGTGTGCTGTAACTTTTCTGGGGTCACAGGGCTGGCAAGTGGCAGAGCCTGGAATTGCATCTGCTGCCTGAAACAGAGTTGTTTGGAGATGGCACCGTGCCTTCCCAGGGCGCAGCAATGATCATTTATTAATTGTTCAGTTTAGCAACAGATCCATTATCTGTACCTCCAGCTTTGTACTTCTTCATCCCCTCCCTTCACCCAGAGTATCAAACCACAACAAATTCTGTACCTCTTTTTGGGGAAGAGAAGTCTTCGGAGAGACTCACAGCCTTAAATGTAATGGAAACATTTGCTAATGAATGAGGCCTCGTTATACACATTACAAGGAAACACTTAATTGACAGTGGCCACCGGATAACAGGGTTTAATTAATAAATCTAGGTGGCGTCATGTACACCACAGGAATGGATTACAGGGGTTAATGTGTCTGTCTGTTGGACTTTTATGGAAGAGTTGTGTGGCTTGTCTTTTAACACAAATAACCCGCGTGTCTGTGACCCAACACTTGCAAACGGGAGAGTCAATTGATGATGAGAACACAGCAGCCCTGTCTGGATGTTTGAACGTGGCTTGGATGGCATCTGAGGCTGAAGCAGACCAAAGGGAACATTTGTTTTCTTGCCTCTTTAGCCAGCATCTGGGTTTCTATGGTGCTATCTATTCTAACCACACACACCACCCTGTGTTTGACAAACAGTCTTGCCAAACTTAGCATTTTAATGACTGGATCATTAGTGCCTCAGACAGACGGTCAGCACCCACCACAACAATAGCAGCAAGCTTTAGCAGGGGGCTGTGCAGAGCAGGGATTCTCAGCTGATGGATATTGATACCTTTATTGAAAAATTAGCAAAGCTATGCTGACCTACCTCCAATACAGTGACTCCCTATTCAATGGGAAGCAAGGCTGTGGAGATCCACTGGTATCTGTCACAGAAGACAGATTGCTGGTGCTCTGACCTGCAGTCTGCTCTTGGAGTTCGCAGTGTAGTGTGAAAAGGTCAGAAGGAGTCCTAGACATCTAATCAATCTGTCCTTTGATAGCATTGTCATCCTTTTCTATCTGCATGTATTGAGAACATTTGGAGGGCTTGATTTTAGAGCTGAGAGCATTTGCTTGTTTGCAAAGCACAATGGGTAACCTGCACAACCAGCGCCAGCCCAGGAACACTCCACCTTTCCCCACTCTGCAGACTGCTTGGGCGCGAGTCACCAAGACCTCAAAAGTCCCCTGTAGAGGAGACAGAAAGCAGCAGCTGGCAACAAGCACCTTTGCCCAAGAGACCTGAATCTCCTCAAAGAAGCTGGCTAAGCCCTGCGGAAGCAAACAGAACCAGCCTGATTTATCCCAGGCCACGATCGGGGCTGCGAATCTGTTGTTACTTATGTGTACAAAGTGACAGTTGGGCACTAGATGAAGAAAACTGCTCTCCGCTTGAAGTAGTGCCTGGTATCAAGAGAGCCCTTTGGAACATGGCAGAGTTGTTTGTACTCCTGTACACAGGAGCATCTTGTAGCAATGTGGCCATACCTGTTCTGCTGAAAACAATTAGGAACAGAAACCCCTTTAACCTGCTGTTTGCCTTTCCCAACAATCATTTGTGGCTTACCAGTACATCTTAAGTCACCAGCCTGATTGAGGCTGTCATAGTTGTGCCTTTATTATGTACAGAAAAAAATTTTTAAAATCACACTGGAGGTTTAAAGGGCAATTTTTCACAAGAATGCTGCTCTAAGCTCAGAACAGGTCCTTATTGTTAACCAGTTACTTATTCTGATTCAACCAAGAGAGCAGTTGGACCATGGAGACCTAATTAGCTGGTAATTATTCTCAAGCTTTGCCTCATCTGGATCACAAGAGAGATCTTTATCTAGTATCAGTTTAGTCCCTTTGCAGGCCATGGAACAGGATTAATCTGTTAAACTGGATCCTGTTCACAATCATAATATTCTGGAAGAGCCAGGGAGTTTTCCCACTCATGTCTGCAGAAACCTGGCAGCTAACGGCAAGTGTGAAGTGGAAGATGGAAGTGCAGGTAGTATGCCAGAGATGACACCGATTGGCCAATGCAGGTCAAAGATGCAACACACAAAAAAAAAAGACACAGACTAGCTACTGGAGTTAGCCCTCTGCCTTCTGCCCCATCTTCCCTAGCCAGCCCCCTCCATGCAGTGTCATTCAAACCTCCCTCTCCTTCCTGCCAAGACCTCCATTTGCTTCTTACCTCTCACGCCTCCCTTCACACATCCAGTGCCCAAGTGCCCTCAGCTTCCCCATCTTGCTTTCTGTTACAGCCTCCACAAGCTGCTTTGATTAGGGGCAAAGTTAAGACAGGAGATTGTCATGCTGGAATGGACCAATAGCTGCTATGGGCTGGTTGATGTACATGAAGTTGATAACTTGCTTTTCTCTATCCAAATCAGCAAGTTAGCTCTGCTTATTTGTGTCTAAAGCATGCCCTTGAGTTTGGAATTTGTTGCACATCAGATGTCCATGTTCAGGTATTACACCAAGACAGAAACATCTGCCAGTTTACTGTCAAGCTCTCCAGCTGGTGATGCTATTGCCATTTATTGTCAGCCCCATCCTTCTCACCCCAGCTGCCCATCCAGGTCTGCCCAGAATTATTTTTCTGAAAGAACTGTAGCAGAGATGCTGTACGTTTCCTTTGTAAGTTGTTATTCTCCTCTGTCATGTAAGGGTAGAAAGCCTATTTCTATCATTCTAGGAGCAGACATCTCACTGTAAGAGAATGGGCTGAAGTCAGCTGTTTCATTACTGATTATCACTGACAGGCTAAGAAGTAGTAGTAAGCTGAAAACAGGGTTTACTGTGAGAAATTTTCTATCTTTGTTTAGTTTCTAGCTGCAGCTGAATCATTTCTTTCTGTTAAGTAGAAGACTTCCTGCAAGTCTTAACTCTTCTTCCATGTGCCAACATACATACCTACTTTAGTGTCTCTATTTTCCTATGCATTTAGTATTCTGTTAGAGTGTAGGTCTATAACTGTGATAAATAACCATTTTTCTTTAACGTAAAAAGCACAGAGAAGAAATAAAACTAAAGAGTCTCAGAGTGCTCCCTGACCCCTTACTGTAGCTCATAAGGAGCATTCTTACCTACAAAAGGGATCCATAGCTGATGAAAGCAAGATTTCATGTGAGTTAGACTTCAGAAACCAAGCCTTGGAACATTCTTCCTTCCATGATAGAAAATACAACTTTTTTTTGAAGCTTAGAAATGAAAAAATAAGAAAGACAGACCTCTAGAAAATAAAGCATGAGCTGTAGTAAGATGTCCTTACCATAAGATACCACTTTTTTTCCTTTGGGTATTCTTTCATGCTAGTATTGTGCACTCAGTCCATAGAACCTCTGTCTAGACCAACCTTGCCTATTTTAATAGTAAGAACACTTTACTTTCATATTCTAAGACTAATGCTGAATTACTACCCCAACATACCAGCAACCATAACTATTACAAATCTCTCTAAGACCATCCTGTCCCCTTTTTATAGTGCAGAAGACACTTAGCACCGTGACCCCCAATTAGTGCTTGCAGGTGGAAATGCAGAGGCGTGGGCATGCTTCCTTTCTTATAAAAGGGGGAAGATGAGCTTCTTTTCTGGGTTTTTTTAGTCAGAGTTGTCTTTTTTTTCTAGCAGGGAGACTTTCAGAGTGAAATATAAGATGCTAAAGGAGAATGAAGGTGCTGCCTCAACTCTGGTAAGGTAATAAGAAGAAAATAATAGGAAATAAGACAATAAAATGGAGCTAAACTATGAAGCAATTTAAATGTAGAAAGTTAGTGCAGTAAGCAGGAATGTCTCTGGAGTGGGGAGAAATGTTAATGGCAGACTGGTGGCAAAGTGATAGCTAGGTAGCAGGAACAAGCTTTTAGGTCAAGTCTAGAGAGCTTTCTTTTCTGTGGCAAAGATGTTTTTCAGTT
>Ga0065711_1007813_pt1 | contig 14049 bp, 9 predicted proteins | sample Hoacrofraction12_FD_59098 | JGI IMG/M metagenome (GOLD analysis project Ga0065711, IMG submission 59098) | Hoatzin crop microbial communities from Cojedes, Venezuela - Epithelial fraction 12 v2 (version 2) | ecosystem: Host-associated > Birds > Digestive system > Esophagus > Crop | place...
TCCGGGGCGGGGGAAGCGGGGAGGGGGAGCGGGCGCTCCCACAGCCGCCTCATGGGCCGGGATAACGCCGGGAGGGGGCGGGGCCTGCCTGGGGCGGGGCCGGGCAGGGCGGAGGGCGCCGCCTGGCGGTGATGGGAAGAAGGGTCCTCCAGGGCTGGACGGGAGTGGGGCTATGGGGAGTGGGATATGGGGAGTGGGGATTAGGAATCTGGGGGAGTAGGGCTATGGGGAGTGGGGATATGGGAGAGTGGGGATATGGGGGAGTGGGGATTAGGGATATGGGGAGTAGGATATGGGGAGTGGGGACTGGGATATGGGGGAGTGGGGATATGGGGAGTGGGGACTGGGATATGGGGGAGTGGGGCTATAGGGAGTGGAATATAGGGAGTGGGGTTATGGGGGAGTTGGCATTAGGGGTATGGGGAGTGGGATATGGGGGAGTAGAGCTATGGGGAGTGGGATATGGGGCGTGGGGATTAGGAATCTGGGGGAGTAGGGCTATGGGGAGTGGGACATGGGACGTGGGGATTAGGGATCTGGGGCAGTGGGGATATGGGGGAGGGGGATATGGAGAGTAGGGATTGGGATGTGAGGGATTGGGGATACGGGGAGTGGGATATAGGGAGTGGGGAGTGGGGATATGGGGCTATGGGGGAGTGGGACATGGGACGTGGGGAGTGGGTGCTGCGGTGCTGCTGCGCCGGCGCGTCGGTGGTGCCTGGGTTCGAGCAGCCCTGTAGACCGGGCCACGGTGGTTTGGGATTCGCAGAGTGGAGTGAGTGCAGGGGTGGCTGTGCGGTGCCGCTTACGGGCACGGGGTGAGGAGTTCAGCCTGGAGGTTGCTCTGGGTTGTCTGAGGATCCGGGCGGAGGTGCAGGGATGCGTAGCCGGGTTGAAGCGCCTGCCATCTGCGTGGAGGGGCTGCACAGCTCCAGTGGCGTCCCTGGACGCAGGACCGTGCCTCCACGTGGTGCAGGGAGGAGAAAAGTCTAGAAAGAGAAACATGAATTTCAATAAGTGAGAAGCCTGAGCCATTCTCAGCAAAAATACCTTGGGAAAGTGAGACGTGCTGGAGATCCCACAACGGAAAGCGGCTCAATTCCCCGATGGTGGCCAGCAGTTAGGACCTCACCGTACAGGTGCTGCTGAATCGGGCCTGTTCGTGGAAGCTGCCACACAGTCAACACTGAAAATGTAGTTGACAGGAGCACAGTAGATTTCCCCAGCGCTGTGTCCATGCCGCCTCTAACCTGTTCGTTCTCCTCCCGGTGCTGGCTGGAGGTGTGAAACACTTTCTTGCACAACAGCTGTTCCTCGCGCTCTGCGCAGCGCATGAACCCCCACGGAAAGGCTCGGTCCCCCTCGCTTCACGTCGCCGCTTGTGCTGTAGCCCGTCTCTCCGCGTCTGATTTCTTCTCACGCACAGATGGTCCCTGTTACAAAGGCTGCTGACAGCCCTGTTGCTTCTCTCTTCAGGACGCTCTGGGAAGATCTCGTCTGCGAGGGCTGCGTGAGAGACGTCTGCAGGGAGAGCGTTCCCTTTCTGGACGTACGGGACAAGGCTGCTAGGCAAGACGGGTTTACTCAGAGGAGCAAGCACACCGCCGCGGGAGAGGAATGGAGCGCCTGGCCTCCTTCGGTAGTAAGTACCAGAAGATGACATTTGGAAAGTGTTTGCCGTTGTTTACAGACATTAGCAGCCATCTCGGGGAGAGAGACAGAAAACCAGGAGTATTTGGTCCACTGGGTCACTTCTTTGATCAAATTCTCAAGAGCATGAGTACATGAATGATTCGGTGGCAATTCAGGTCTTTTTTGCTATCTACTTTTTATACTTGGGCTAGTTCAAATCCATTTTTTTTGAAAAAATGAGACTTGTAACTTGACAGTCTGTTTATTTTGTCTACTTTGCAATGAACAAAATGAGAAAAACTTGCAGAGCAGTGTTTCATTCCTCGTTCAGCAAACTGAGCAGAGCCTGAGGTTTGGTCAGGACACAGAACAATCTTGTTGATGCCTTTGCAAGCGCAGCAGTAGGTTTTACAAGTCAGGCTGGAGGCTGGTGGGGGGGAGAGGGCAGCTGTCTGTGCAGTGTTCTTCACACAGAAGGCCTTGGGTCTGCTCATCAGTGCAGAACATGGGCATGGGCACTGGATCCAGCTCCTGGCATCGCTGCTGAGTCGTACCAGGAGGCTGCTGCAGAGAGGATTTTCCTTTGAGTCCGTTGCACGTGTCGAGGTTTAGCCCTCAGTGTATCCGGTCTAGCGTGGTTGCCGTGCCAACATCTCTCTTGCAACCCTAGCTGAGCAAGGAACTTTTAACAGAAATTTGGAGAAGCTGCAGTGGGAAAAAGGTAAAATACGGCTGAGTTCATTTAGAATTACTGGGCACAAGTGAATTTAGGTGACTGCAAAACCAGTGCCTTGTTTGTGTTACATGAGATTAACTTTTGGCTTCGCAGATGACCCTTTCGATAAGCCTCCATGCCGAGGTTGCTCTTCGTACCTCACAGAGCCCTACGTTAAGTGTGCTGAGTGTGGGCCTCCTCCCTTCCTCCTGTGTTTGCAGGTGAGTGCAAGGAGAAAAGCAAAGGCATTAATTTCTGTGAGAATGTCATCAAAGGCCTGTTGGGTGCCAAGCTGTTCCATGAACACATTAATAACTGGTCTTTATAAACTCGTATCAACACACTTATTTGCTCAGGGACAGGGAAATGACAAAGAAAAGGTTGGAGGCTGAAGAGCTGAGGCACGAGCAGCTGAAAGAGATCTTTGTGAAGGCAGCCAAAGCTACCTAAAGACATGCAGTCAGCCTGACTGTGTAACGGAGCATGCCGCTGCATGTCTAGAGAGGTATCCCTTCTGTCCTTTTTTATGGCATGGAAAAAAAAAGCCAGCAAGAAACACCCTTTCCCTGTCACCACACGTTGGTTTTCTCCTCCCAAATGGAACAGAAAATTTGGGGAAGGTTTGCAATATTGGCAATAATTGTGACCAGATGTAGTTCTTTAAGAATTAGGTGTGTGATCCGATAACCACAGAAAGTACTGCTGATTTTAATTATTAAGTAAATAAGGTTGCATTATTCATGACTGAAAAATGGCAGAAACCTCTAAATGTGAAAAAGGAGCTTAGCCTTGTGCTCAGATGCGTACAAAACACACAAACCTGTATTTTGTATGTTGGATAAATTTTGTTCATTTACCTGTATTTAAAAAAACAGAAATTTAACGGTTGAAAATAGCTGCAAACCATGCTGGTGCTTCTTAAACAGAAAACCAAGATTAAAGGGAAAATGTTTTCAATACTGAAGAAATGCTCTGTGCTCTCTTCCTGGAACCACCACAAGCTGCCTTCACCTGCCTACCTTTGCCATAAATACTTACCAAAAATGTCGATTCACAGGAGTTATGTCTGGGTGCAAAAGACAAGTAAGATACAGACCGATTTAACACAATTTTAACAAAGGTTTTTCTACCATTTTACGTTTTTCTAAAATGAAATCAGAAAAACTGAGTATCTTTTTGAGCATATCGAGTGGTCAGTTTTGGATACCCAGTGGTCAGAGAATACCAGGAAAGACAGGACCAGTCCACATGTGTTCAGGGCAGAACTCGGAGATTAACATAATGCTAATCTTGTGTTCTACAGTGTTTCACACGAGGATTTGAATACAAGAAACATCAAAGCGATCATACTTACGAGATAATGGTAAATATTCCTTTTAGATAACACCTACTCCATCTTGAGCTTGCATAACTTCCCAGGAGTTGGACCCTTGCTTACTAACATTACATTGAAAAGTTGAGTGATACAATTCTTTGATTCAGAGGTTTAGAACTATTAAAAAAAGAAAAAGTCTTCCTTGAGAGCAAAGAAAAATACCCACCTGGAACATAATGGAATAGTGGAGATGTTTAAAGCTACATTTTTCTATTGTGCCTAGATAGCACAGTGCATCTCACCAGGCTTCCAGTTCTTCAACCATGTGAATCAACTTCTGTTTGTCTATTCTTGTTTTTCCTCCCCCAAAATTAATAATTTTAAAAGTCTTCAGTAAATTTTGTTGTGTTTCATAGCATGACATTGTTGAGTTACAGCTGGTAGATACAACGTGTAACAGTATATTCAGAAGATCTGTAGCGACAAACTAGTTTCTGCGGTAGTTGATAACCAATGCCCTAAATAATTCAACAATTATTTGATCAGGTTTTGTGCGCCACAGTAGAAGTTTAGAACTACCAGTATTATATACCATGTTGCCCTGTAGTTTAGATCATCTTTGCTCTTCGTGTGATCGATTATAACAGAGGATCATAGCAGTCTGATTTGCTTTTTTCCTCTCTAGACTTCCGATTTCCCTGTCTTGGATCCTAACTGGACAGCGCAAGAGGAGATGGCGCTCCTGGAAGCTGTGATGGACTGTGGATTTGGAAACTGGTGAGAATTTAGTGGCCAACGTCAGTGAATGAGGGGCAGTTTTTCCTTCCGTTTCACTGGATTTTACTGTTGAATACGTCGGTGCACACTGAATGTTCGATGGCTTATTGTGAGAGAGACACTAATTTAGCAGCTAAAGTGGAAGACTGGGGGAGCAGATTCTGTTTTCGAATCTGCTGTTAGATATACAAGGAAATTGTTAAAGGGTTCTTGTGAGGTGCAGGGCACCTCCAGTGAAGTACAAAGTTCCCTCAATTCGCATTAAGGTCACTAGGTTTTGAAGGAGCTCAACTATTGCATGAGATTTTCCGTGCCTCAGTTTACTCCTATGTAAAAACCAACATTTCTTACCTTGTGTGGTTTTGGTTTGCTGACGGTTGACTGGCTAGGTATTGTTATTTTTGGAGATTTTCTGCTTCTCTATCATATTTAGGATAGAGCACTGGAAATACTTCATATTTTTACATTATGTTCTGTTAAGTTGATTTCCGTAGTTGCTACAGGATTTTTATGCATTTGTAAATAAAGGAGATTTCTAGTCATGAGTTATCTCTCTTCTCCTTCATGAAAAACTAGCTGTATTAAAATACAGAACTCCAGACTTCACTGAAACAGAACTGTGAGTTCTTACATGTACTTTGCTGTCAAGATTAAGACTGAAAACTGGTTGCAGTTATGTTCTGCAAGTATGCTGCCTAGTACGCGTTGCCCTACTTAGCAATACAAGTAATCTTAACTTTTTCCTTAAACACTTGGCTTTTTTCAGCCTTTACCAAATAAAGGAAAAACTGACTTTTCTCCCTGGAATCCCTTGCATCCAGTTTTCAATTTAACAGAAATTAAAATGATTGCTGCTGGTGGATTTTATTTTTTCTTATAAGTCCTCAACTTACACAGCCATTCTATTAAGACAAAGTACTTCATGTTTCTAGTCAACCACTTTTCCAAGAAAGTTTGGCAAAGGTTTCTAGAATGTATTTTGTACAACCATTTCGATGCTTAAAAAAAACCTGTTTAACATCACTACAGGAAAGGGGAAACCACTACCCAGTTAAAATTGCAAGGGAAACTTGAGAAGCAGAAAGCACTTCTGGACTTTGAATTTACCATTACCCGGAGACAGTAAAATGTATAAGAAGCTCTTAAATAGCAACACTAAATTTCAAGCATGTAAAAGATTTGGTATGTTCCATCAGCCAGGGAGTTTCTCATGTCAAGACAGTGAATTGCATTGCTCGTGACCACCAGAAAAGTGCTCCCCAGCGCTGTATCAAACGTGTGAGTCTTGGCTCAGTGTTAGTACGCAAAACGTGAATTCAGCCATCATCACAGATCAGTTCTCTGCACACACTGTCATCAATCTCTTGTCCAAAATTATCTTTTCCTACTAGAGAAAGAAAAAAAAACCCTCAACGTTTGTGGTGTTCTTATTAAGCCTCCCCCTCTCCCCACTTCAGGCAGGACGTGGCCAACCAGATGTGCACAAAGTCCAAGGAGGAGTGTGAGAAACATTATATGAAACACTTTATCAACAATCCCTTGTTTGCATCTACCTTACTGAACCTGAAGCAGGCGGAGGAGGCGCAGCACAGCGAAACAGCCATTCCTTTCCACCGTGAGTATCCCCTGCCCACCAGCAGGCGCAGGGAGCTTCCCCGCAAGGTCTCTGCCCTTCCAAAACTGGAACGAGCAGCCTTTGGAGAAAGGCGTGCACCACACGTGCAGTTTGCTTTCCTTCCCAGAAGGAGAGCTTGTGCTGATGGCTAACTTGAATAATGTTAGTCGCAGGGTTCTCTTCACACTGTATTAAATTGTTGGTGTATCAAATAAACAAGACTGCCAGTTCAGTGGGGACAGGGAGGGGACAGAGTGGCCTGCTACAAACATCAGGTTCTCGAAACCCGAAGTTCCTGCGCAGCCAGTGGACGTGGTCACTCACAGAAATCACCGCAGCAAAAGCCTGGGTGTGCACGTGCACTTAAAGGACGAGCCACCTCCAAGCTACTTCACACGTGGCAGGGTATAACAGCGTGTCCTTCGAGGTAGATACCGGTGTGAGTTCTCACCCTGATGCTGGGGTGGTTCCTTTTCTTGTCCAGACCCTGCATAGAAATCTTAACTGAGAAGGGATTTCTACCTTGAAAACATTTCACCTGATTATCCGCTGCGTACCAGGCCTAACCACTGAAGTGATTTGTCATAAAATCATTCCCTTTAAACTAGGCTGAGTTCACACCTCTCTCTTTAAAACTGCCTTTTAAAAAGTGGATGTTAAACTTCAGCAATTGAACAAATTTTCAGTTTTCCTGAAATTTAACGTCTTTAGAATTCCCCCAGTCTCGCAGCTGTTCCATTATAAAGCTCCCCAGAATGGCTGGATAAAAAGATTGCTTGGTATCTGGGGGTTTCAGTTTCACGATCAAGTGGTTGGAGCTAAAGCGGTGGGAGCTGGACAGTTTTGGTTCTGTCCCTGGCTGTCATTGATTTTTGTATGTGACCTGGGCCAAGAGAAACTCTCTGTGCCTCAGCTTGCTTTATCGGTAGCGTGGGACTTACAATGCTTAGCTCCTTCACGAGCGTGTTGTGAGCTTTGGTCCATGACTGTCTGTAAAACACTGAGCTCCTCAGCTGGGAGGCACTGTAAAAATTCAGAGTTGTATAGCTTTAATTGCACCTCTCTGCAAATGGCACCCAGAAGATGGCAGATGTAACACCCCTGTTGCTATTAACTAAAAGAACTTGCACGCTGAGAGCGAGAGATCTGCAGAGGTTTGCCAGGGGGATGCTGAGCTCTGCAATGTAGAGTTTACATTTTATAACCTATTTATTACCTGGAATTTCTGTCTTTGACTTTTGAGAATGCGATGAAGATCTCGGATTACTGCATTTTTCTCTGGACGAGCTTGGGTCTTTTTCTGAAAATGACGCTGAATGAAAGCCCAATGAGAGTGTTTTTCTTCAACTAATTATTCCCACTTTTCCTGCAAAAGAAACAACTATTTAACTATTTACAGATGGTTGAAAAAAGACCCAAAGCCCCACACACCAACTAAAAACCTGTATTTTTTCAGCTGCTGATGATCCCCCACGGCCTACCTTTGATTCCTTGCTCTCCAGGGATATGGCAGGGTACATGCCAGCGAGAGCTGACTTTGTGGAGGTAAGACTCTCTCTTCTCCCGTTATTTTAAATGTGCTACTGAATGCAAGCTCAGCAGACGCACACTTGTTTGCCCCCGCCTATAGCTCTTCACCCTTCCTATACAAAACGTTAGAATAGAGGACAGGAGAGAGTGATTCAAGCAAGGATTTAATTACCGAGGTGGTGCTGCGAGCCTGGCGAGCTGCTAGCAGGCGGTCTGCGCGGCGCTGGCTCTGCGTCGGGGCCGTGGGCCGTCCTGCTGCCACCAGCCAGATGTCCAGCGATGAATGGCTCTTACGTAAGCGGACTAGACGTCGTGAATTAGATGCTTAGCGAAAGGGGTCAGCTTCAGCGCCTCTCTCTTTCCTTTGCCTGAGAGAAGCACATATGAGCCGGATCCAAAGATGGCTTGAAAGACCCGCATTGTTTTCAGGGTTTTTAGCTGTAGGCCCTGGGCCCCAATTCCTGTTGCAAAACAAGCTCCTGTACATGAAGTAATGAATTCGGCCGTATAGGGGCATGTTGTTTTTGTGCCTTTGAGCAGAATTTCCACCATGGTGTGGGAGTCATGGAGATTACCTGATTATTTCTCATTCTCCTGTCACAGCATCCTGTTCCAGCTCCAGCCATGGGGCTGCAGATTACACATTCCCTAGTTAAAGCTCCCCTGTGATGTACGTTGCTCAAGGAGGGAACCTTATACAACTGTGTATGAGTAACTATCTCTGCTTTCAGCGTTTCTACGCATGTTGAAGCTTGTTACCAATTTTTTAGTGCTAGTTAGTGACAATTTATTAATCACCTCTGAACAGGAGTTTGACAACTATGCTGAATGGGATTTGAGAGATATTGATTTTGTAGAAGATGATTCAGACATTTTGCATGGTAAGTCCTGTATTTTTGTTCATTATCTGAAAGCGTTTCAGAGTGCCTACACAGCATTTCATTGGGTCTCTTCTTCTCTACACACTTTTTAAAAAGTGAACATACACTTTTAAAGATCTCACTTCTGTGCGCTGGGATTTAAACACTGACATTTCTGTGGTCCTCCCTTTCAAATCTCTTTTAAAAGCTCTTAATATTCATTCAAGCTGGTTTACCAGCACCGTCATCCGTACTCTCATGCCTGTGTCCCTCCCGCTGCACGGTTCAGCCATTTGAGATGTCTCCTACCAGCCTCCTGTTTAAGCTGCCGATCTGAGCGCGAAAGTCAGCTTTCCTCACCTCGTCAGCCATCGCAAAGCTGTGCAGGGCCAGGCCCTTTGGTCTGCCTAGCTCAGCGTCCCGTTAGTACCCCACCGCAGATGCGCAGGAAAAGAACGCAAGAGAAGGCGAGTGTAGGCAGATGCTTTTCCTGGCCTATCTCCCACATTCCCTGCAGTAATAAGTTTAGTGGCTTCTTGAGCCACGGGCTGTGTTCAGACCATTTTGACCAAAGGACCGCTCCTCCATGAACGTAGCTAACTACTGTTAGAACTATATATATTTGTACTTTCACCCCCATAACGTCCCGTAGCTGTGAGCTCCACAATTGAGTTAGGAGTTGTACAATTTAATTATGTGTTGTGTGAAAAAAGACTTCCTTCTGTCCGTCAAATCTTTCACCTGGTAGTTTCATTGGATGCTCTCTAGTCCGTTCTTCAGCTGTCTGCAGTATTTAGTGTAGGATGTCAGGCCTTTGCCCTGTGAAAGCTGTTTGGCAGAGGTTATGGAGCGTGACCAACTACATTTTCGATCTCTTAGCTCAGGAGCTCTGGCATCTTCCTTCCCACAGCTGTCCTAGATCTGCCCACGTGAGAGAGAATGCCTCTAAAGAGCGAAGTCCCAGGGTCTCGCCAGCTGTTTTTCTTTTACATGAGGCATCTTGGGGAGAGAAAGAATTCTTTTCTAAAAAACTTTGGAATTAGATCTTTCCCTTCTCCAAGTTAATACAAAAAGAAGAAGCCACATCCTCCCCGTCCTGCAGTTTTAAAGATCTCACATGCTGACTTTGCTTGACCGCTTGAGAATATTTTGCAACCTAATTGCAGGATTGTGTACGGTAGAAAATGGCTCAACATCTGAGTCTGAAGGCAGGGTCAGGCACTTGGATGACTTCCGAAAGCTTTGTGCTTTCCAGTTCACAGGCAGGGAAGGTGGCGAGGCAGCCCTGGAGGCCCAGGTTCCGGGAATCCCTCCCGAGCGTGCCTGGCCCACAGCTCGCAGGCAGCGGCTCGAGCCTCCGGCGCTGCCCCAGCCCTGCCCACCAGCAAGCTGCTTCTTACCCTGGATCTCACAGAAACGTCCCTGAAAAGCAGCCCTGGGGCTGCCTTCCGCACCTGCTCGAGACACATTTTTGCTGGCCAAACAGCCAACTTTTCTTTTGTTAAGGTAAACATGTAAAAGAGGGTTTTAACACATTTTATAGCCCAGAGAAGCCCAGATGGGGTCTTGCAGCATAGACTAAGTATCAGGGTTGTGACAAAGTCCTCGTTTCTTTTCCTGCCATACATTAAACCTAACTGGGTTCAAGATAGATTTTTGAAACCTGCTTTTAACCCTACTTTTATATTCCATTTTCTGCAAGTTCCTGAAGCTAGACCCTGAGAACACATCACCCAGAGTCATTTCTCTGGTCTCTCCTTCTTTGTTTCACAAGTCACTAATCAGTGCTGCAGTGGCTGGCTTGCACGTTAACACAGGAAGATTTGATGCTTTCACTGGAACAGAATTCCCCCTTCTTCTGTTTCCTGCACATTGCTCTGCTTTTCCTGAAATTTTGCAAAAATCATTTTATAAAAAGTTCGAGATCTACTCTGCTTGACCTCTGTTTCCTGGTATCGCTGCATTTTCCCCATTATATTTTCCTGTGTCGCTCCAAATGAGCTCTCAGTGTTTCCACAAGAAAGAAGAACACAATTTAATACAAGGTGGAAAGACTCCCCGGCAGCTTTTTCTGACGAACACGGAAACCTGCACCTGCTGCCTCACCCGCTCCTCCCACCGCCCAGGAGCTCGCAGAGGCTGCTCAGTCCCTTCTTGATCTTAGGGAGATGGTAGAAATTGTATGAAATCTCTCCGATTTCAATTAACTCGCTGAACTGGTAACTTCCATTCAGTACGTGCAATGCAGTAAGTGCATGCATAGATATATTGCAGTTAAACAAAAACGTAATGGACAGATCGAAAGAAACTAGTTACAAATCTAATTCAGACTGAACTATAAACTTAGTCATTTATCTTTTTCCAGGCTTTTTCTCCCCCTTCCTTCTCATGTAAGTGATTTTTACTTCCAACACTGGAAAGGAATTGCTGAAACCGCAAGTTTAGAAGGGAGTGGAAATAGACTGCAGCTCTGGCTGTATGGTAGTGAAATTTTGTTTTGTAAGATACAAAGCAGTCAACATCCTGCTAAACATTACATGATGTTTATTCTTTTGTGAAAGTTCCTGCCATGCTCTTCAGGCGGATACTCTGTCTGCCTAGGGTCCTGCCTTCCTCCAGGGAGGGCGAATTTGCATTGTAGACACCAAGTTTGTACCACGCAAGGCGCGGGCTGGATAGGCAGCCTGTTTGCTTTGATTAGTTTGCATTCTTCCCATTATTTGGACCTTGCATGCCAAGCAGAGGTTAGCTAGCGTGAAACAAAGGTCTCACTCATTAGTGTTCAGAAAAGTTTTTGCAGACCAGACGAGGCTGAAGAGGAATGAAAAGCAAAGAAACTGTTTTGGACACACTCTGGAGAAACGAAAATATTTTGATTTTTCGGAACGGAGAAAGGAGCCTTGAATTTCTGCCTATCACTGGATCCTTCAAAGCCGCTCTGACCATCTCAAAGAACCTAATAATTTTTCCAAAATGGACACTTTGAACATGATGTCGGCTTGGATTATCTGAAGTTAGCAGTACAAACAGCTGCCTCCCTGGTATAATCCATGGGGAAAAGCACAGGCAAATCATTTCCATTCGTACAGCATCTCTTTTCTCATTTCAATGCGGCATGTAGCAGTATAGTAGTCTGAGTAATTCATGCATTCCAGATCTTGTAATCGGCTGTTCCTGTGTGAATATGTCTATTAAAAACAAAACCCCTCCAAAAGTGCATGTGGCAGCAAGTACTAATTTTTCTGTAAGCAGAAGCTCCATTTTTTCCTTCATTTGTTCTCATTAATGTTCCTTCCTCTCCCCAGCTGATCATAATTTCTTTCAGAATGTTGTGCACTCAGGTGAAAGCATCAGAATGCAATGGTTATAGGTGCATAATTACTTGTGATATTTATAGAGGTTCTCCAATGCAATTTCTGCATGTACTCATTAAGCTCTGCCTACACACACCCCAGAAAATAACGTGTTAGCTTACCTTGCAGAGGGTTTAAAAATATAAAAATATTTTCCGTAAATTGGCACCGATTCCAGCACTTAGTAATGTATTTCATTCATGTTTAACTTACTGCATTTCCCAATTCCTGGTCTCCACGTTTAAGCCAGAAGAGTTTGCTACCTGTGCTTGTTCTTAAATTAGGAAACTTAAAATTCCTCTTTATGAAATTACCGGATGATTCTTGAGCACTCTGGTTGTGCCAGAAATTTGTGAAAAGAAGCGAGAATATTGTACCGGCCCTCCTGTCTTCATACATGATCTTTTGCTCCCAGATTAACATCAAATGAGTTTTGTATAGATTGAAGATTCTTTCGCTAATAGAGGATCAGCAAGCGTGACTCACAGCTGTCGGCTCCTGAGCTGATACGCACGGCCTTTGGGCTTTAGCTGTCCCTGCTTAGAAGGAATTTTATGACCCAGAGGACTGCACAGATGAATTACCTAGACGCTAGGGGCTTCCTGGTGTTTACGTATAAATACATATCTTAAAGTAGACACATAACCACACTGCTTTCTTAATTGCATTATTAATTATTTATTGGAGAGCGCAATCAATAAGCTGCCAGAATCAGTTATGCTTTTTTCTTGTGGCTACAGACCACGGGATGGATTCTGGATTCTGTCGCGCTTGGGCCACCCCTGGTCACAGCACTGGGCTGGAAGGGGACGTGCTCTCGCTGAGTTTCAGAGCTGCGTGTTGTCTCTCCAGACTGTAAACCCACTCTCAAGTCTCAGGCCTCTTCCTTCTGGGAGCACGTTGAAATGATTAACAGAAAGGAAAAAAAGCCAACCAGGAAACCAGCCAACTCTACGCTGATTTAATGACCTAGAATTTTTGCATTATTTAACAGAACGAGGGAAGGGAAGGTGATAGGTGTCTCCTTAACTTTTCTTTCAAGAATTTACCAAGAAGGTTTATGAACATAACGGTTACAGGAGAAAGAAGCTGAAGGCTCTCCGAGTGGATCAGCCAGACCGCAGACAGATTTGATTTTGAAAAGGATGTGATTTCTAACGAGCATGGCTTTTTCCTGTGCTGCTTCACATTGCCGTGAACTATTTTCTTTGTTCTTTTGGCAGAGAGAGAAGTTCGGAAGCTAACAAGCTAAAATCTTGTAGATGTTTTTAAGAACTGTAGCAAAGGCTACTTTGAATCTTCACAGTTCAGAACTGTCTGTCTGTTTTTTGGAGTTCCTTGTTCTGTGCAAAGAAGCCTTTGTCCAAAGATGATACCTCAGATCCTTAAATCTGATAAATCTGCTTTTCAGGCGGAGAAATACTTAACAATTGCTTGTGTGGAGGAACAAATAAGTGCTAACAGTAAAACAGTCTAAGAAGGAAGAGGAAAAGAGCTCTCAGGATCTACCTAGGTTCATATTTACAGGCAGTAATGTACTTGGAAGGAGAAAGGAAAAGAATGCTTCTACAGGTAGCATGTAGAGTCTGCAGAAGGTTTCCCTGTAGTCAGTCTATGCCCCTGTAAAATTGCCACAGGATTTTTAAAACAGCAAAGTAGAGTGACCATTTCAGCCTACCATAAAGGCTTAAAAATTAGCCTACTACAGTGATTACTGAAGTATTCTGTAATCTTTTTATTGTTATTATTTTGCAGCTCTGAAGATTGCAGTTGTAGATATCTATCATTCCAGGTTAAAGGAAAGACAGAGAAGAAAAAAGTGAGTTTTCAAGCAATAACTGCATTCCTTTGCTTCATTACCATCTTTTGCTCCCCAGTGTTGTCCTAATCCTAAGCATAATTGAATTCCTCTAGCATCCTTGCAGGTGATCCCCATGCACGGAGACCTTCTGCTATGAGATTTGCATGGCAGACTTCATCTTGGATAGTGTGGTTCTCCTTCTGTGCACAGATGAAGATCAGGCCCATGGCTTTAGGAACGGTAGCAGCCCAGAAAACACAGATGAACAGACCCTGAGACTCATTAGCACACATGGTTAACAAAGGACCTCTGCACACCGTAACTGTCCTTTGAACTCTCAGAATCACAGAATAGTAGGGGTTGGAAGGGACCTCTGTGGGTCATCTAGTCCAACCCTCCTGCCGAAGCAGGGTCACCTACAGCAGGCTGCACAGGACCTTGTCCAGGCGGG
>Ga0065711_1044509_pt1 | contig 14049 bp, 7 predicted proteins | sample Hoacrofraction12_FD_59098 | JGI IMG/M metagenome (GOLD analysis project Ga0065711, IMG submission 59098) | Hoatzin crop microbial communities from Cojedes, Venezuela - Epithelial fraction 12 v2 (version 2) | ecosystem: Host-associated > Birds > Digestive system > Esophagus > Crop | place...
GTCCTGTGCAGGAGCCTTAGTAGGGAGAACTCTTCTCTGGCAAAGACTTTATGCCACCTGCTGGGCTCAGCAGTGAGCTAGGGATGAAATGCGTGCTGTTGGAAGGGAAGGGGAAGGAGTGTAGCTCAAATGTGGTGGGTATGGGAGCCAAATCTGTCACAGGTAGCTTTTGAAGACCCTGTTCTTGGCTGCAGCTGTGCAAAAGAAAGAAAGAGCCTGGGATCTGCAGCCTCCCTTCCTCACGGGCCTTGCTCTGACCAGCTCCCCAGACACTTTTCTGTCATCTTCGTTTCTGTGAAGATTTTGGGGTAGCTTTGTTGTTCTTGGTATGGAGAGAGGGAGGAGGAGACAGCTGTTCACAGCTTACTGTCAAGCAAAACTCAGATCCATCATCTTCTGATGAGGTCAGGTGAGACCAGCAGACACCATCTTCAAAGCAAACAGAGGTAGACTCTTCCCACTTCCAGGGCACTCTCTGGGCCAGCTGCAGGTTTGGTTGGGTTCCCAAAGAGATTTGGTGGATGTGTTGGAGCAGGTCCAGAGGAGGACCACGAAGATTATTAGAGGGCTGCAGTACCTCTCCTACAAGGACAGGCTGAGGATTTGGGGCTGTTCAGCCTGGAGAAGAGAAGGCTCCGGGGTGATCTTAGAGCAGCCTGCCAGTACCTGAAGAGGCCTACAGGAACGATGGAGAGGGTCTTTACATAAGGGTGCGTAGTGATAGGACGCGAGGGAACGGGTCTAAAGTAAAAGAGGGCAGATTTAGATTAGATATTGGGAAGAAATTCTTCACCCTGATGGTGGTGAAACACTGGCACTGGTTGCCCAGAGAAGCTGTGGCTGCCCCCTCCCTGGCAGTGTTCAAGGCCAGGCTGGATGGAGCTCTGAGCACCCTGATCTGGTGGAAGATGTGTCTGCTCATGGCAGTGGGGTTGGAATGAAATGATCTTTAAGGTCCCTTCCAACCCTGACTATTCTGTGCTTCTATGATGCTTAATGGAGGAAAAAAGTGCTGAGGTCAACTAAAACAGAAAGAAACCTCCTGGATCTGAAGTTCACCAGCCACAAATTGCGAGAGGTTGGAAAGGTGTTTGGGGCAGTTTCAAACTCTCTTTCCCTTGTTGACCTCCCCGTACGGCTTCATGTAAGTTTTTACCCTCTGTAGGGGAAACGAGTGCAGTTCCCTCAACATCACCTGAGATCACTACTTGTAAGTATAATTTATGAAATTTTTACTTCATATGCTAGTGATAGCTGTATATTTTTACCATCCTATTTCTTCTTGGGAAGAGAGGTTGAGTTTCCTGGTTATGTCCTGGCCCATCTCAGCATCACAGAGTCACAGGGTGCCTGAGTTTGATCTCACTCAGTCCTGCCAGGTTACAGTGTCACTGTGGGTCTCAGGTTGATGTGTCCCGGGGTTGCCTTTGGTGAGGCATCACTCCCATTGGGCTCTTCATCTTTGGGAAGCGCTGCTCGCTCACCTGTTGCTCTCTCCCTGCAGCGCCAGCTACCTCCAGCGCGACGCTGACTGACTCATGGACCGCAGGTAGGTGTGGAGGGGCTGAATGGTCTGATGAGTTCCTAGCCCTTCTCAGGATCACAGAATCATAGGGTGGCTGAGGTTGGAAGGGACCTCTGCAGGTCATCTAGTCCAAGCCCCCTGCTAAGCCGCTGCTGGCTCATGTTCAATGTGGTGTCCACAAGACCCCCAGGGCCTTTTCTAGACAGCTGCTTCCCAGCTGGCGGCCCAAAATTCTTACTGGATGTCTTCTGGTCCAACTCCTCTGCTAAAGCAGAGCGACCTAGATCTGACCGCCCAAGACTGTGTCCAGATGGCTCTTCATCCGCTCCAAGGACAGGGAATGCATCACTTGTGTGAGCTACTTGTGCCCATGGTCAGTTGCTCTCACGGTGAATAAGTGTCTCCTGATTTTTAGGTAGAATCTGTACAGAGCATCTAGGATGGAAAGGCTCATGTGCAGAGGAATTGCTCTGTCTTGGCTGTAGCCAAAGAGAGGAATGTTATTGCTCATAGTTTTGTGGTATATTCCTCCTCATTTTTTACCAAAGCACCTACCTACTGTAGGTGACCCTGCTTCGGCAGGAGGGTTGGACTAGATGACCCACAGAGGTCCCTTCCAACCCCTACTATTCTGTGATTCTGTAACAGTGCCTCTATTTCTCCCAACACAACAGCGCAGGTGATTCCACACCAGTGTGGTCACTTATTTCTTTGCAGCTGAGCAGGAATTCCGGAAGTGTTCTGGAAGCATTGTTTTCAACTGCTTCTGAAGTATCATTATTCCTTTGATTCCTACTTCAGCTGTTTGGTCAAGCACACCATTTAAAGATAGCACATATTTAAAAAGTTTATTTATTTACTTAGTTAATGTTAGGTCAGTTAGTGAGACAAGGTCTTTTTTCATTTTTGCTAGAAGCTGAAAACAGAACTTGAAAATATCTTAACCCCCCTGTAGATCTATCTATGCAGGTATCTTGTTCTTTCTTTAGCTTAAAAGAAGCAAATGTTTTTCAGAAAAGTTTTTTCTAAATATGTATTAAAAATATAATTCAAATATATATTTATAAAACCACAAATACAAATATGAACTATTTATTAATATAAATATTTATAATATTTATAAATATTATTTCATAAATATTTATAAAAGATATATTTATATAATAAATATAATTTAAAAGGTCATGTCCATTTACACATTTCTCTTTTCTTGGAGTAGTTGGAACTTGTACTGAAATGTATCCTAGAAATCCACAACTTTATTTTACTTCTTAGATCTGGATTCCCCTGTTATTTGATTAGGCTACAACTGATCTATATATAATCTTACACAATTTTTTGGCTGTGACATAAGGTCCTCATGTTTATGAATTTCATATTTGTCAGCTTTCTTATTCAGAAACAAAATAATAATGATCTTTTTTTCCCTTCTCTTTGGTAATTAGCAATTTTAATGGAGATGAACAAGGCTCAACTGTGATTTTTTTCTCTTTCAAGGAACAGCTGGACCAACCTCTGGAGGTCCAGCCCCACTGATTGTGCAGCTCTGTGGCAAATACTCTATCATGTCTGTGCAGACATGGAAGATCAGCATTACAAAAGTTGTTAAACGTGCTTAGCATCTCCTAAGCTGCATTCAGATGAGATATGAGCCTAATAGAAAGGCCAATGAAGCTGGTAGAAGTTACTGTGTCTAAATTTTAGACCTCTAAATTCTACACAGACATATTCCAAAAGCAACCTTAAATGGTGTATATGTATATTTTTCTTCTCATGTTTTTTTCTGCAGGAGACTATTCTTGTGGCGGCTTGCTTTCCTCTCCCTCTGGGACATTACAGACTCCATTTTACCCCAGAAATTATCCGAACAATGCCAACTGTGTTTGGGAAATAGAAGCAAAGAGCAACTATCGTGTTACACTCACATTTAAAGATGTTCAGTAAGTAAAAATATATTACTTGAGAAGGTCATGTATGGGATCGACATCTTGGACTTACTAAACTGACAGCTGCTTAATTTCAAGGATTTTTTTGAAACTTTTAGTATATCTGGATGAAAAATGTATTCATTTTTGTTTAGTTAGTCAATAATGTGCCTGTGCACCAGAATTTGGAAGGTGTAGTTTCTGTTCCAAAGACTTAATAGTCATATTACTAAAATGTACTCTTTTGCTATGAACAGTTAATCCAAGATAAAAAAATAAAAAAGAGAAAAGACATTTTTTAAAAAATGGAGCGTTTAATTAAGCAGTCATGTTTGCTCCCCAGGATGGAAGGCGGCAGATGCCTGTCTGACTATGTGGAAGTCTACGATGGGCCGCTCTATACTTCTCCTCTCCTTGCGAAATTTTGTTCTGGTTCTTATCGCACTTACACATCGTCCTCAAACCTGCTGACTGTCCGATTCTACAGTAACTCTCGGCACACCTACAGAGGGTTCCAGGCTGACTATTATTCCACAGTAGCAGATCAGAGCATTAGTAAGTTCATGTTCAAAATAAAAATCTATTTCTCAACTATTTGCTAATTCACTGATTGTTAATCTCGTACCACTTCAATGAGTCACTCATTTCACGTTATTTAAAATTAGATCTGTAGCATTTTATAGAGATAAAAGTATATGGTTTGGATTCTGAACTACTTCTGCAATATCAGCTGCTTGTGCGAAAGATGTTGTTTATTTAAGAATAATCTTTTTTAGTCACTTTATTGAGCTTGTAACATATTTACTTTGCCTTCTGCTAGCCCTGTTGTGTTTGCCAGACTACATGCAAGCAGGTGTGAGCAGAGACTACCTTCAGTCACAAGGCTACTCGGCTTGGAACCTCTCCTTGAATGACCCCTATTGCAAACCCAACATTACATCGAAGTATGTTATATTCGACATACCATACACTCACTGTGGCACAGTGAGAAAGGTATGACTTTAAATGTTTCAAGAGAATGTGCAAATATTATGAGTGTGTAAAAATTCAAACTGAAGACTTCACTTTGAAATCCAGCGTAAACTGAAAGCTATAATGGTGTCTGCAGGGACTGGAAGTGTCCTGGTGACTACAGGCTCTCTCTCTCCCTCTCCCGAGGTTTATTAATACTCATATTTCCTGCATCTGCTGCCAGAGTGGTCACTTCTAGCCTGTGATCTTCTAAGAAATAAAGTGTGGGAGGGAACAAATGCTTGGGGATTTTCAAGGTCCCAAGGTGAGCGTGGTGGTTAAAAAGGTCTCAAAGCCTCTACTAAATATGACCAATTGTAGATTAGGACAGATTTAAGCTTAAACACTGTACTGGACCAGATCCTTTAGGCATTTGGTATTTGAAGAAATGTACAGGTTGTATTTAATTAGTTATGTCTGCGAGTAGTGTGAGTAGATTTCTAGGTCCACACTGTAGCCACTGCACATTACACGCAGATTACAGATTCTTATCTCGAGGACAGAAATTGCTAGGTTCAGACTTCTCCACAGTAGAACTTCTGGGAAATGATGCATTTACTGCGCACATTGCTGTAAGGATACAGCAAAGTTTAGAATGTATAATAGGAAACCTGACTATACGAATTCATTTTGCATTTTATTTTCTACACCAAACAGGGAAACAACAATACAATAATCTATTCCAACATTATTAGAGGATCCTCTTCTGATACTGTAATCACAAGAAAGAAAAATCTTCACTTGCATATCAACTGCAAAATGCTCCAGAACACATGGGCACAAATAATGTATATTGCGGAGGACAATTCTGATGTCAATGAAACTCAGTATGGCAGATACGACGTAAACCTTACATTTTATCATTCTGCGTCCTTCTCACTGCCAGTGTATGACTCACCGTACTATGTAGATATCAACCAGAATTTGTTCCTTGAAGCTTACCTGCACAGCTCTGATTCAAACCTGGTGTTATTTTTGGACACATGTGTGGCATCTCCCACTCCCCACAATTTTACGACAGTGACCTATGATATAATCCGGAACGGGTAAGCTCATATACATTACAATTACAGATGGAACTGCCTTTGAAATCCTGTATTTCTTCTTTCTTTTTATTGTTTTTTATTTTTTTTTAATTGAAGAGTGTGAATACAGCATACATTAATGTCAATTTCTAACTTCATTAATGAACATGGGCTTTTGGGGTTTATTGGGGGAAGGGCAATAGATTAACTCAAAATATAACACACACACTCCTCACCTTAAAATGACAAATAGGCTAAAGGGCTACAGCCAGTTCACTGTGGATTCTAATTATCGGAGAATTAACAATGACTTATCTCAGGTGAGGAAGATTGACCCTCAGAAAAGTACCCACACGCTGGGTATCTAGACACACAGCAGGCTGAGGGGAGGCAACACGACGCGATGCTGCCAAAGATGGGCATTGTGCTTTTCCTAATTACAGGTTTCTGAACCATTTTCATCATGGGTAAAACTCATACTCACTTTTCACGGTATGTGTTACACTGCATGTAAATGACTGATCACAGTGTGTATTCATGAGAGTTTTTTTTTTTTGTCGCTTTTCAGGTGTGTTCGAGATTCTACCTATACCAAGTATTCTTCACCCTACGGACACATGGTCCGGTTTAAATTCAATGCCTTCCAGTTTGTTCATAACAGTCCACTGGTCTACCTGCAGTGTGAACTAGTGGTGTGCAGGGCCTATGACTATTCTTCCAGATGCTACCAAGGCTGTGTTACTCGGTCCAAGAGAGAGGCAAGCTTTGGCCAAGAAAGGGTGACTATTGTTGCTGGCCCAATACAGCTTCGGGAAGCTGGTTCTGGGAGTGGGAATGCAAGTGATTTTGAATAAAACTGTTTCCTTTAGCAGACAGAATCTCTAAAGGTCTAATTCTGTTTAATTCTGAAAGAAACTATGCTGTTGATGGGTTACCAGCAGCTCTACAATAAACTCTAGGAATGTGCTTACTGACCTTGCCTGTTAGTCCCACTCTACACCTGTTGTCTTCATCTGCTTAGGACAGAAATGCCACTTCAGGAGTTTTGGGGGGAGTCTGAGGAGACAGGGCACGGGCATCTCTGTGGAGCTCCCCTGTTCCCAAACTGCCTGCCAGTTGTAGCTGCCACGTCTGAAAGCTTACCAGACAAATTTGTGATATCTAAGCTTTTTGTTTGTTGTTTTTTTTTCTTAATGGTAAAACTGAAATGTTGAAGTTGCAGTTTAAGTTCTATAAACAAGCTCTAGTAATATAAACCTCAACCTGGATGTATCAGAGTGCAGGAAATTGATTGATCTTTAAATCTGATCTAGAATGCCTTTTATTTTTTCTTTTTTTATGTTTTGGAGATAACAATATGAGGGATCAAAATCTTTCCCAGAACTGGTCTCTTTCGTCATCCAGGAGAACACGAATTCTCTTGCTCCAGGTGATATTTCTCCTGCACCATTTGTTGCTGCTGTCAGGCCCCACTAGTTGCCATTTTCACTTTTGTTGGATTTCTTTTGAAACATAAAGAAACCAATTCCATACCAGACCACATAAGCCTTGGTAAACACCTGCAGCTCATCATATTGGTTGGTTAATTTGTTGGATTGAGTAATTTCCTTGCAATGAGTAATTTCTTTGACATTTCAAGACTGAAATCCAAGCATGAAAGGCTTTCTGTGGTGATGGCTCACCTCATGAGAAGAGGTGGGCATGACATAACAACTCAGCATTGAAGAAAGCCAGAAGACCAGGGAAAGTTTGCAGCCCAGTAACAGCCCTCAAATTAGTTGTCACCTGCAATAGCAGGCTCTCAAATCTTAACACAGTACCTGAATCATCAGCTTTCTCCTCTCAAGATGGTTATCTTGACTCAAATAGTGAAAAATACAGCCTGGGCTGTGAAGAACCCCGATGGCCAGTCCCAGTTCCATGCCAAACAGGAGGGTTTTTTTCCCTCTTCCTCAGATGTAAATCAAGATCTCAAGTCCTTTCTTTCCATGGGGCAGTGGTGAGTGCATCACATGGTGTGCACCGTGTGATCATCAGCAATGGAGCTCATCTGTGTACTTCTGAAAGGTACTTCAATAAATCTCCATGTAACGCCATGTATGTATTTCAATTTATCCTTCAGACAAGGCAAGCGCTGTTGAAACTGCCCTGCAGTGTTTCTTCTTTCCCCTGCAGTCAGTGCTAGCAGGCAAAACACTTGAATGCAAGTACTACTGTTGTACTCTGCTAAGCCTTCTTTTAAGTCCTGTTTTCTATCAGTTTCAATTTTCTAAGATGGAGATTCAATTTTGCATAAAAATGGCATGGCATAATGAAATGTTTCAGATGGAGAAGGTTTTATGGATCTAAAAATACCTAGACAATCTTGCACGACTGAAAGAGAAAAATGATTCTTCCAATCGCACATGGATCCTCATACTTCATGTCTGAATATTTTGTGACTAATTCTTTAGGGAGGTCCTTCTTGCTGAGAAAATGAGCTATTTGATCTATTTTCAATTGTGGCTGATTTCCAATATAAATTATGTAATTACAAAATCAGGAAGACAATGTGCGATATTTGTCTTGATTTCTGAAAGTGCCTCTGCATTTGAACTCAAAGTTTTGCTGTCTTGAAGAGCATCATCTGTAATAAAGAAATTTTTCCAAGCAACTTGTTGGCCGTATATGGGGTTCTTCTGCAAGAACATGAACATCATGTACTTGGGGTCTGGATAAATCCAGGAAGATCTTATTTGAAGTCCAGATCTGCTGTGAGATCAGCCCTGCACAAAAGCTTATGTCTATGACTTACTGCCTAAGGCAGGCACCTTTGTAAAACTCATAAATACCTTATTGTACTGCTACCATGATGGTATAATTCCTGCTACATCCTAACCTACTCCTTTACTGTCAGCCAAAAACAGTTCCGGAAAACAACTTAGAAGTCCCGCGTCTGGTTTGGAGGGGTACTTTGTGGGTTTTTGCCAATGAATAAGGTCAAATGAAGCCAGCATAACTTTTTAATGTACCATAGCTCTGCTTCATATCAGGCAAAGGTGCCAATTTATCTGCTTGCATTTCTTCAGGGAAAAAAAGACAACTAGCAGCAACAGCAAGTGAACATCATTGGAGTTAATAGTGCCTTCCTGGGGTGCTTTGCAGCACAAAAAACCTTGGCAGCTGGAGGATGGCAGAAGGGCTGTCCCTCCAAGAATGCCTGGCTGTAACCCTCCTGTGCCAGGCTGCAGCATCCGTGATTCCTCCTCAGGGCATGGCTTGGCTCTGCTGGGTCTGTGCCACAGGGGTTGCAGAGGTGACCGAGCCCAAGTGGCCCTGTCAAGTAACCAGTGCACACAACATCTGGTCATCACTGGGCTCATCGCGCCCCTCCTCCTGTTTTCCCAAACAGCAATATGTATTGTGGATGGTAGATGCTAGACTGAGATACCAGGAGACCCTCATCTGCCAGGCCATCATTGGGAAGCTTCTGGAAAGCTCTTTGAAGCAGTTGGTGGCTTGGAGAAGTGCTTTGCTTCCTTGTGCCCTGCCTGTGGCTGCCTGCATGAGCCAGGCTGCTCTCCTGCTGCACCTCTGGTGACAACGCAGAGCAGAGGCAGAGCACGACGCTGTTGGCAACAGAGCACACCTCATCGGAGCCCTCGTTGCAAAGCAGCTTTGCTTTCGTGTCTCTGGAAAGTGCGTTTTCATCCTTAGTGCTGGATTGTGGCCAAGGCAGGTAGAAAGGGACTTCAGTGGCTGCTTTCAGGGCAGCCCCACCTGAGTCAACAGACCTTATGTACCTTTATTGCAGTATTTAAAAGCTTAGGATACTGGAGAAAGCGAGGCCAGCCTGCTTAGGTGTCGCTGGAGCTGTAAATGGGCAAACGAAGCTATTGTTACGGGGTCCTGCTTTGCAACGTGTTCCAAACTTCTCAAGGGAGAAAACCTAGATCAGACTTCAGTGCATTTCCACTCACCACTGTGATAATGTAACTGTACAGCCAGGGGAAATTTTTCTGTGGAAGGTTGCTGAAGAAGAAGAGTGCTGAAAGATAGCATAGATTGAGGATAGAACTGGGTGACAGTTTAATGATTCACAAGTACTTAATGTTTAAGACTAAAGCATGTGGAGTAGCTGAAGGGCTACAATAAATTTCTGTTACTATGAATCTACAACCTACATAATTGCAGCAAATCCCCAAATGGCTCCACAGTTTCCCCCTCTATTAAATACTGGTGAATGAATAGAAAAGATATGACCAACTTTGTAGTGTTATTTACGCTGTCATACTTGCACTAAGGTCTGAAGTTTCCCCACCACTCCTTGGTCATGTACGGTAAGTCTCCTTCATCTATATATCAAATCTCAAATTTTAGGTCCACCGGTGTAGTCTTTGAAGTGCTATTAGTAAATACAAATAATGATTGTTTATAACTAACCTCTACTCTTAAAATTTCTTCTTTTAGTCATTCTTTCTGTAAGTGTTCTGCTAACTCTAAGGCTTGTGTTAGTATTGATTTCTCTCTCAAGGTTTTCTGTCAGTTCAGTAAAAGCATGTATTAGTACTATTCTTAGCTCGAGTACTTGGTTCAAAACCATACCAATCTTTTTGCACTGTGGGGTGGCAGCTACAAAGGGCACAATGGAAAAGTCAAAGGCTATTGTCTTTTTCTTTTTGAAGGGATGACTCATGCATCCTTACGACAAGACAGAGTGACTTCATTGTATTATTGTATTCACGTGAACCAGGGAACGCCAAAGCCAAAGGCAACTGCAGCACACTGAAATCCTCAGGAAAAAAATATGGGTGATACAAGGGATGAGATATGGGAGATTCTTATAACGGATGACTTGCTGTGCTGGCTTTGGCTGAGGTAGAGTGAATTTTCTTCCCAGTAGCTGGTGTGGGGCTGTGTTTGGCTCAGTGCTGGAAGCAGTGCTGGTAACACTGGGATTTTGTCGTTACTGCTGAGCAGCGCTCGCACAGCGCCGAGGCCCTTTCTGCTCCTCAGCCCACCCCACCAGCTGACCCCAGCTGACCAAGGGATGTCCCACACCATAACATGCCTTGCTCAGCTTATAAAGCTGGGGGAAGGAGAAAGAAAGGGGGATGTTTGGAGTTCGGTCATTTATCTTCCCAGCTAACTATTGCAGATGACAGAGCCCTGCTCTCCTGGAGATGGCTGAGCACCTGCCTGCCAATGGGAATTGGTGAATGAATTCCTCGTTATGCTTTGCTTGCATGCATGGCTTTTGCTTTACCTGTGAAACTGTCTTTATCTCAACCCACAAGTTTTCTCACTTTTACTCTTCCGCTTTTCACCATGGAGGGAGTGAGCAGGTGGCTGTGTGGTGCTTGGTTGCTGGCTGGGGTTAAACCACGACACTTGCAAACACAATGCAGAATCTTCTTAAGTATTTTTAAATATTTCTATAGATCCATACTGTTCCTGGACCATATTTGTTAGGCTTACAATCAATCTAATAAAACTGAGTGTCAGTGAAAGCTGTAAGAAGACATTTTACATTGCTTCATCTTAAGGTGTGGTCACCACCCTTCCCCCTTTTTTTCCTTCTGTGTTTTTTTTTTTTTCAGACAAATAGATCAATGAGAAACTCCTCTTATCTAACAAGGATATGTTTGCTGGTTTGAAGTGACTGGGTCAGGCAGCTAAGCCTTGCCAAGCCTTCTCAGCAGGCTGCGAGTCCTTGCGCCATCAGTTAATATGGCTAGGGCCTGGCCACGCATTATGCTATGGCCAAGCTCTAGGCTTTCTTCTGTATACTAACACTTGGCTGTTATTTATGTAATGGCAAGCACAGCCTAGAGACCTCATTGCTTGCTCAGACAACCCAAGAACATTCCTGTGTTTTCTCTTCATACCAAAGAACAAAACCTACTGCTTGGCATTGGCGTGGTCGCGTCCCACTTGTGCCAGGCTCTGTAGAAAGGTAGAGCATAGTCTTCTTTATTCACTACACTCCCAAAAACTCTTGGGAGTTTTCCAACGGGCAGCTTGAGGTATGTTGCCATTGGTATACACCCTGGTTGTGAAATTTATAAATTGAGGGTATCAGATGGGCAGTAAGGATTTTGACAATTATCTTAACCGATTTCAAGAAGTGCATCGGAGGTCTGATCTTGCACAGGTTAAGGCAAACTTTTAACTACCTTGATAGTTTCCAAAGATATCGGGAGACTAATCATAGTAGAAACATTATGTGCATAGCTTAGCAAAATAGTTTTAAAATGTTGAAAAAAAACTTTGGAGCTTTTTGTTGCTCATTCTAACATTTGATTTTAATGATCTATCTTGGCTCTCAGTTAAATGTCAATACGTAGTGCAATATATAACACAGCAATACACAAGTAAAATTGACTTCATCTAGTGTGGCAAAATTCACGGACATATTTTCTTGTTATATAATGCCTAGTAATGACAGGTAGGGAGAGGAACAGGTGAGGTGTACTTATATATGTCATTGCCCATCCATTTAGTAAACACTATGCTCCTGCTACCTCACAGATTATCATGTGCAGGGCACCCCTCCTGTTATAAAAAGCATACTGGCAGAAATTATTTACCCAGTTAAGTAGAAAAAATAAGGAAGAAAAAAAGAAATGGTACTTACTGCACTGTGCATGCTACCTTGCTACCTTTGTAATTCAGGGAAAATAAAACATACAGCTCAGAAAATTATGTAATGCTGGACCAGGTATTAGATTGGAGATACGAAGAAATTCTTTTTTTAATTGAAAATTGTTTTATTTGTGCAGATTTTAACTATTAAAAATACACATTCTTAAGTCAAAAAGCCACAGGAAAGAGGCCCATACATTCAGGCAAACATACTATTTTGGCACACAACCTTGATTTGTCATTTAAAGTAGAACTATATTGATGTTTGCATCTATCCTATTTCTTCACGCTTCTTAATGCTTTTCATTACATTTCTTCCTTGCACTAATCAAAGATCTGAAAGGATCTAACTTTTTTACTGAGAATTATGTGACAAGCCATAGTATTTGTCTTTATTGATGACTGACACTTCAAGGATCCAGATTTGAACATGTGCTTTGGGTTAAGCTGTCTTTTAGTTTCAGGTCTATTTCTTGTAACAGATTTGAACAAAGCCAATTCTTCCACATGGGTAAAGTTCAATAAGTGATTTATTGTGGAATGTATTTATAAATCTTAATTTTTTAAAATTCATTTTTAAATTTGTAAGACTTCCTACACTCCACACCAGTCACATAATCAGCATTATTCCAGGTTTAAATGTCTTTTCTGAAGTGTGAATGACAATGTCTGACCCATGCAAGTGGTCTCCCTAACCCTCCACTGTTGTATTACAAGGTCAGGAAATGTACAAGTTCTCTTTTGGAAAAGATGGATGCTGTTGGTAAGAAATCCAATTATGAAAAGATGGCATAGAGAACAGAGCTGTAGGAAGTTTAGTTAGTCATTATTCTATTAGGATAAGGCTCTATAAATCACTTTTTCGTAGCAGGCAGCATTATTGCTGCTTCAGTGACATAAATACAAGGAATTTGTGTCTGGATTAGCAGTAGCCATAAACAGCCTCCTCAGTAGCACCTTTTGGTCAACACTTACCAAAAATACGAATTGCATGGAGTTTGTAAGAAGAGAAGTGTTGGCAAGGAGTTTGCATTTTGGCTGGGCTTTAGAGCAGGGGGCAAATTTCTTTATGGAACTTCGCATTATCCATGATAATATAGTTCACTTGGTATGTTTGTGCAATTTTCTTATACAACTCTGTCTAAAGGAATGGTAGGGTTTGTGGCCCTGGCAAAAAACTGGTGGCCCTGCCAAAGTTCATCATGTGCAAGGACACGAGGCTCCCCAGTTCTCCTTCCAGAGCTTGCTTGGAATGTATAAATGCTTGGGGCCTTGAGCAGAGAAAATCTAAAAGCAGTAATCCTGACTTTCCTGGTTCTTTGTTTCTTCTCCTTTTCACCTCCCAAAGAAGATAAAATTCCTTAGGGATACAGCACTGAGCAGCACAGTGTAGTCATCTGCTTTCCAGGCTACCAGTTCGGAACATTCAAGGAAGACCTTGCATGAGCTGGGCTGAGTAGGGAAATCATCAGAACCAGCACTCACTATCACTGTAGACTTATACCTTTGGGCATCAAGACCTTTAGTTCTGTTGGCTTCTTTAAGATTAAGGGCATTATGTAACTTTAATGTGTTTTTTCACTCCCTTAGAACCACAGGTGTTTCTCTGAGCATACATACACTTGAAATACAAATGTGATGAGACATGGGACTGGAATTCAGTACCACAGTTGGGTCACAAAAAAGAATTCTTAATCTATTAGCTTTTGAATTGCCTTAAACACCATACAGATCACATATTTAGTGAAACTTACTTTTTTTATGCAATAACATTCCAAGTAAATATAATGGTTTAATTTTTAAGTAGCTAAATTCAGCTTTTTCTTTGCATTTCTATGTCTAATGAAAGGAAAAACTTCTTTGAGATAGTTTTTTGGATGATGACAAGTTCTGGCAGGTATACAGGATGAACAGAAAGTCCTTGAAAAAGGACTCTCAC
>Ga0065711_1044523_pt1 | contig 14049 bp, 5 predicted proteins | sample Hoacrofraction12_FD_59098 | JGI IMG/M metagenome (GOLD analysis project Ga0065711, IMG submission 59098) | Hoatzin crop microbial communities from Cojedes, Venezuela - Epithelial fraction 12 v2 (version 2) | ecosystem: Host-associated > Birds > Digestive system > Esophagus > Crop | place...
TTTTTTTTTTTTTTTTTTTTAGTTATTTTATTTTCCTTCCAAATTCCTAAAAAGCATGGAAGCAGAAATGAGTAACTACTAATGAGAATTTTCACCCAAGAATATTAATTTTTTGTAGTGCTTATTATCAAGCCTAATGACAAGTCCCATTATATCATGAAAATTATTTACTCTACACATTCTTTTGGAGTGAAAATTTTTAAGGCATGGAAATGCCCGAGCCTAGGCAATGGTATGAAATCAGATACAAGAAACATATAAGAAAGTATGTTGAAATTCCTTTTTTGTTTCAGTCTTCACAGAAGAGAAACATGAGCTCCAAAGAGAAGGTAGATTGTTTGGAAAGAACAAAATGAAAATGAGTTGGATGATTTATCTGGTTTTCACTTGATAAAGTTTACTTGCACTACTGAGTAGATTGAACAAGCCTCATTGACCAAGCCTCTAGAGATTCATTCTGAAACCTTGAGGAGAAAAATGACTCCCCGGATAACTGAAGAAGTAGTAAATAAAATACCTGTCTTTAAAAAGGGAAAGAACAAAGACCTAGAGACAAGTCAACATAACTGAGAAAAAATATGGGAAAAATAATTTTTAAATGTGTGTTTTTAAAAACCTAAGAAATTATCAACCAAGAAGAATAATCAAAGAATTAATCAAAGATAAATAATACCAAATCAACCTAATTTACAACTGTTATGAGATTAAAATCTTCATGTATAGGAGGGAAGCAGTAGGTATGATAAATTTGAGAAAGATTTTAGAAACTAATGTCGCTAATGATATTCTCTTAACCAAGACCAGCAGAATCTAAGTGAAAGTCTTACAGTATGGAAAGCCATACTCAGGAATTAGCAGTTTTTCACTGCCAGTCTGCACAGAGGCATCAAGTTCCACAGGAGTCTCTTCAAGGTATCTCCTAATCAAAAATTCATTAACGACTTGAATGAAGGAATTGAAAATATGGTTGTAAAAGTTGCAGGCAATATGAGATTTGGAATAGTCGCAAGTATTTTGGAGGACTGAATAAGAACTCAAAACAACATTGACAATTTAGAGAAATTAAAAGTAAACAAGAGGCCACTTAACTGGGACATGTGTGAAGTATGACATTTAGTTAGGAGTAATCAAATTCACAACTATAGAAGGATGATTGCTTACATTTCTTCCATCTATCCAAGGGTGGTGGATGACATATCAAACATGAATCACTATTATCATATTACTGTAAAAAAAAAAGAAAGTATGCGTAAATGTATGAGTCTGCATATGTCCTTTGCAGGAAATACAAAATGTTCCTTCATTTATCAACACTGGTAAGATTTCAATAAGAGTATTATTGCCATGTTGTGGGCATAAGCAACAGGAGCGCTCAGAGGTCTAGAAAATCTGAAAGCTTTAGGGAAGGCATTGAAAAACTGGGCTTGTTTAGAAAGCAAAAATTGGTAGGTGGGTAAGTAGCTGTGATAATAATTCCTAAATACGTAAAAGATTTCTGCAAAGGACAAAAATAATCTCTTTTTCATTTTAGTTTACAGTTTAAACAAGAATTAATGGCCTCGAATTGCAACAAGGCCATTTAAATTGGATAACAGGTAAACTTTCTAATGTAGATCATGGAACAGGTTGCCTGGGTGGTCATAAAATCTCGTTTGTCGAAGGTGTTTGAGAACAATAATCCATCAAGAACAGCTTTCCTAGCTAAGGCCAGTGGAGTACCCACAGTGGTCTGGCATCCTTTCAGCCGTATTGTCTGTGAGTACACATAGGCTCTTACCACCAACCCTGCAGCACTTCAATAATATGAAATTTTACAGAGTTGATCTTCGAACCCCGTGGAAATTATATGTTTTTATTGCAGCATTATAGAAGTCCAGTCACGGCCCATGAGTCTACTACATAAACCTTAAGGAAAGTACAAAATTTTCTGTGCCCTCAAAGAAGTCATTTTCATTAGATGGGGAAAACACTACAGTTTTAAGCTTCATACTGTATGTCTCAATTTCTTTTTTTTATACATTCCTGCTGAATTTAATAATGACTCAAGAATAATCAAATACGTATTTTCACCCTTACATCAAAGGCATTTGATTTAAATCCAGTCTATTTCAAAGTTCTGAAAAGTCCTTCTGCTTGTAGATCCATGTCAGATGAGCTGGTGCTCTCATGCTGACCTTTGAAATTTGTGTCTACAACACTGACACTTGCGAAAAGATTCCTATTACCTTCAGTGGATTTCTGTCAAACTCACAAGAGAATCTCCTTCTGAGAAAATCTGTAAATAATACTGAATAACTTGCAATCTAGACAAAAGCTAGTTCTGTGCCTGTAACTAGTATGTAACTCCAGTCAAGTCTCTGGGGTGTAGAGAGAGTAGCAGGGTAGAAAAATACTAAATTAGGTCCTTACTACACAAAGGGTAATAAATCAGGGGTACTAAATTTATTTGAAAGAAATACAGCCATTGAAAGGTCCCCTTCTCTCTCCAAAGTACTGCAGAGGTTAGTATATGCAAAATTTTCATGGAAGATTGTACATTTTTCAACTTCCAAATACACAAAAGACACTCAGATTATAAATCCAGGATCACTGGTGATGAGATCAAACTGAGAATAGTTCCGAAGAATTCAGCTCCAGTTAAATAGTGTAACTAGGTATAATCAGGATAGTTACTGTGGATATAAAGTAACTGTCATAACATTTCTCCTCATGACCTCCTTTCAGCTGCGCCACTGGGGATGTAATGGAGTATGAGACTGCAAACAAACTTTACCAGAAAAAATTACTATATTTTCATGAATTACGTGAATGCTTCAGTTACTTTAACTTAGGTATGGTACTGAAGAGCAGTGTATCTCCATCATTCAGGTGCAAAATATTTAAAATAGGTTAATTCAGTCCAAGTTTCTTATTTAAGTAGTTCTCCTTCAGCTGCAAGTGTAATAATCAGTTGAAATAGTCTAATATATTGTTAACATTACAAGAATAATATGACAAAATATAATTCAGTTTAATCCATTTCAACATAAAAATTGATAATGGCACATCTTACGCCAGTATCATCTTTTCTTTTTGTTACTGCTGCTGTTGTTAGAAATGGACGCAGCCTAGTTTTATTGGTGCCACAGTTTGGGTTACAGCAATGTATTTCTGTAGAAAGAACTAATTAAATTCTTCTCATCACTTTTTGGCATGGAAAATACAAAAAAAATATGTCACTGGTATAAAAAGAAATGGGCATTGTAGCAGTGCTCACACCAAATTCTTACCCTCTAATAACTTGTCATCCATGTAACTTAAGGCACTCAACTGTGTTTGATTGTGAGCACAAATACTTTAGGAGATGTCCCATGGGACAGAAATCATAAAGACCACTGCTGTGTATTATTGCTCGCACAGAAAATCAAGAAAGCAGCTTTGGCTTTTCTTTGCTGTGAAAATGAGCAGCATTTTAAGAGTAATACAAGCGTAATAGGCCTTATCTGGTATGGATGCAATGATCTGCTTGTATCAATGGCATGATGCTAGTAATAATGAACTGACTATCAAGACCTAATTAAGGAGCCCTCGCAACTTTTCTCAAGATTAGACAGTATAATTGTCTTCATCTTATGTACGGAAGATGATACATGGCTCCTTTGCAACAGCAGACAAGTTAGGCATAAAGGTAGGTCATGGGTCTTAACTGCCTCTTCCCTCATGTTTTCTGGGTCTTCCTAGATTGCAGAGTTCGCCTACGTTACAGCTCCTCTTATTTCCACCTAAGCACCTTGTGCTGACTATATACATTCTCTATGTATATAGTACATATAACTAACTAAAGGAATGGTAATGGTGTTTAGAGTTTTCATTTAAATAACTGCACATATCTTTTCTGCTTGGCAGTAGTTAGGCAGCTCCAGATACCAGAGGGGCCTTTGCTGCTGCTGAGCTGGATACTGCTGATGACAGAGTCAGCTGATTTTGGGAACTGTTGGTTTTACTCCCTGCTGGGTAGCAGATATGCAATGCCGTATATAACTGTGCAGTCATTCTGTTCAGGTCTGGGTTTCAAGCCTGAGAGGTGATTATTGCAGTATTGTTCTCGCGTGGCTCTAAGAAGCTCAGTGGTTATTCATATGTTTCACAGCATAGCTGAAGATTTCTTGGTTTATATGTGCAACTCCACCCTTACCACTGCTGATTTTTCATGCTGCAATTAAGAATATTACCATAAAAATGTTACAGCAGAAGGCTTTATCAAGATTTTTTTTAAATTAATACAAGATTGTGTCTATCAAAATTTCTATGTGCATTTTTATATCACTATCTAAACAAAATGATCCTCCTACTTTCAGCTGTTATAGGTTTGGACAAGAAACCTTTTTTTTAGGACATAGGGATTTTCCAGTACTACCCTGCTCAGACAAAAAGCATAGAACATATTTAGAAGGAAATTGTCGCACATTCTTTTTTTTAAGTGGGTAGCAACTTATCAATGTTTTTTCAACTGACCTATTCGTCACATTGTTTGTTGTCTTGGTCTAGGATGTTCTTTACAATTTCTCAACACTTCTGTCCCTCATGTAATTTCCCCATTGGCAGATCCTTAGTGACTACAGCGTTACATGGGCTATTGGTCTGACTACTTTAATATCTGCTTTAATATCAGGAGAAATGTTGGAGGCAGGCATGCTACCTGGATAAACCATTTAGAAGTTATTTTGTTTGAGCCATATTTATCCTGTATTAAGACACAATGCCCAAACAACATAACCATCCACTTGGTCTAGTAATAGCAGAAAAGAGATCTGTAAAGTCACTATGTAAGTTGTAGTAGCTTCTACTACACCCAAATCAGTATACTTTTGGGCAGAAAACATAGAGATGAAACGTTCTGTCTCCCATTATTGGCCCCTTGAGCCACCCAGTATCACAGAAAGAGTTTGTTTTAAAGAAAAAAAAATCATATTTATTATAAACAGAGCAAACCATTTCAATAGCTGAAAGACAAAGATAATGTGGCTGTTAGGGTTAGTCTTAACTATATCCTAAAATGTCAACATACTTGCCAAAATGAATTTATCAGCTCAGTGCAGCCAAGAGATTTAGTTTATCTAGATGTCCTACAAGGAATAAATAGTTTACCGCTGGTTTTGAAGACTGGGGCAAATCTAAAGTTCTATTGACATATGCTATAGATTTAATGTAATGCTGTGTTTCAGATGTCTTTTCTGATAAATTTTAGTAAAATCTGTGCTAAGAAGAATGGAGCTGCTTCAGTATTTATGGTGGTTAAAATGCAAGGTTAGCAAAGGAAACAAGTTAATTGAAACAATGTTGGTGTATATCCTTGCAATGGTTTAGAGTTGGTTCCAAATATGAGATGTTTAGTGTTTTACAGGTTCATTGTCTTTTCTGTACTGAAAAAATCCTCTAATGAAGTAATTAAATAGCTTGATTTTTATTTTTTAGGCATATTGGAGATAACATCTGTAGAAATTGGAGTTGTGGCAGTTAAGTCCGTTAAGAGCAACTATTATTTAGCCATGAACAAGAAAGGAAAAGTCTACGGTTCTGTAAGTATTTTTTTTACCTTTCAAATGGATTGCAGTAGTCAGCTTAGTTCCCTCACCTACTGAAAACCCCACTTGCCTTTGCATTACTACTAATTAGAGCTGAAATGAGCTGTTCATCAAATTTTCATCCTCTAGTAAACCATCAGCCCTGCTTCACCACAAGCTGCCTGTTATTTGTTAAGCTCATATCATGCCAAAGCAGCTGCTGGGATTTATCATACTTACTGTTTCAGTCAAGTTTCATATTAAGTAATGGCAAATGGAGAGGGTCCTACAAAATGTAAGCTATATGGCTCTTTTTCCCCTGTTTTTCTGCAGTACAGTCACAGTTAGCAGTAATTTGAGGGGGGGCATAAAGTGTACCCAAAATCTTGGAAATGTTAACTGATAGAGCGGACACACCAAATTACGTAACTATGACTTACAAGAAGATTTATACAGTAGCCAGCTTTAAATTGGCTGTATTAATTAATACACAAGATTATGGGAGTACAGAGAGGTATAGAGGTTTATATCAGCAGATAGATAAGCTTTGACTGAGAGGAATTTGGGTATAATTTGAAATTTGTGCATGTGTACTCTGTATTAGTGTAAGTTTGGGGTTACTGGTACTTTCGGGGGAGGAGGGATGGGGAGGACAACAAACCAGCAACCCAACAAAACCAATTAACTATCCAAATATTTTTAATAGCAAGCAATATGATCTATAAATCTGAGTACTAAACTCAAGTGTACCATCACACATCCATATGATTACACAAACACCAGATTGTTCTAGTGTTAAATCTGGTTTGGTTTGTAATTTTGCAACTTTTTGCCAGTTTCAGTGAGTTTGAGCCTACATAAACATAACCTTATCAAAGTCATTTGCAAAGGTTATGAGCCATTAGTCTTCAGATTGCTTAGTACTCAGAACATCCACAGGCTTTAAACAGAACAGGTCACAGATAGGTACTGGGACTGGGTTTATCCTCAGGCAATGTAGCTAAGCCTCCTACCTCTGCTGCAGATAATGAAGTTACGAGAGTGTCAACTAAGACTCAAGGGGCAAGAAGTCATTTGGCACTCCTTTTTAAGGAAGCATTTCTATGGAGTGGGTTTAGTTCATACGAATTATGTAAACTCTCCTCCCTCATCTGCACCGTGGGTAATCACTCCTGGTTCAAAAAGTTTCTTCTGACTTTCTAAACCCTGGGCAGTGTCAAATAATCACATTAATTAAAGACTAGAACAGAGAAATGTTTCTGAAACTTGTGTAAATTTGGATTTTAATTTCTAGAATTACACTAGTCAGAAACACAGGATAATTAGTGCTCAGTCGTGCACTGTTGGGAGGTGTAAGGGTGTACTGAGTTCCTGACAAAGTTAGAATTTGTCAGTTAAGCTAAGCTCGTTGATCATGGGTGTGTATGCTTCTGCACATACATGAAGGTGTTAGTGTAAATCACCATCTTAATTCACACATCTCAGGTTGCAGCATTTAATTTAGTCAATTTTGATGGTCTTTCCCAAAGCCTGAGATAAGTTTTGCTACCCAGGTTGTTAGCCGCAGCTGGTGTGGTTAGACTCCATCCCAACCCCTACATACACACAAAAGAAGTCAAAACAGCTTTCATGTACCATAGGTGGAAACTGCTGCCATAAGATTTGGTAATTCATAGTGTATTAGAAATAGTGTTGACAGGAGGATACGAATGTGGAAAGTCTTTTTTTTAATTCCAGCTGAGATAATTTTTCAATATTCACATCATAAAATCACGACATAATGACTTATCAAAACTGATTCCATAATACTTCAGAGATTTCAAGAATTCTTCTGTTATTATTTTCCCCATCCTCCCAAGACTTGCAGTTAGACTCATATTACTGCAGTGTGGCAGCTTGCAGATGGATATGAAAAACAGAACCAATAAAAATTGTAAAAACACTCTTAAGCATGTGCACAATAGACATTGGTGCAGGGTTATGCTGAAATTTGTTTTAAATGAGCAAAGTGGTCTTGGGCTAACACTCAGACCCCTGGCAATAAGATTTCTTAACCACTTCACAATATCATCTCTTCTCTCTGTATTATGTAAGACTAGAGATAAAAGTTTAGATTCGAGTACAATTCTGCATCAGAGAAAACAAGTAAGACTGTTTCTGTGTTTATCAGATACCTTTCTATTTGTCTGACTTTGTTTAGAGTGAAGGAGTAAAAGACTATTTGGTTTCTTTAACAAAATAAGCTGCAGGCAGATAGGAAAAGTTACTGCAGTTTAGAACGGTGATGGATTGTCACCTGCCTTCTCAATACCTTGACGCCACAGGTGGCATATTAAAGCAAATAAATATTAAATTATCTATATGTAGCTTTGTGAATACAGGCAATATTGAGGGTCATTTTGTAGAGAGTCTTCTCTCAATAGTGTCTTCTCCAACAGTCAGTGTTCCACTAACTACTTGTCCCAAAGCCAAAGAGCATTTTGGGAGCCAAACTGAGTTTGAATATGCACAATTCTGTTAGGAAAACATATGCATGTGTTCTGTGGTCTTAGCAGCAACTAAGTGAGACGTTAATTGTAGACCCAAAAATTCTTAATGTATCAAAGTAGTGAACATATCTAGTTTAAAAATTTAATTTAAATTAATAGGAATGGAAAATATGTATTTTTAATATCCTTATGTGCTTTTTTGTTAATGTGCATACTTTCTATATCTTTACTAGCTGAATATCTAAGGATTTTGATCGTTATAAAAGATAAAACATCCCTGAAATTATTATCTGTACTATGAAAATTATTTTATTATTCAGACTTATCTCTTGTCTTCTTCATAGACATGTCAAAAATACCTCATGTAGTGAGTATATCATACTCTGAGATTCTGACATACTTCTCTCTAAGCTGTGAAATAACATCTTCTGAAATGCAGAAATAACAAAATGCTGAATTTTGGTTGTCCTTTAAGTACGTTGTAAAAGTCCCACTTTCAAAAGCCTTCTAAATGGAGTAGAAGTAACTTGATAAAGCTGGGGCTTTTTATATGTAGGAATTACTTATTTGTGACAACAAAGCATTCTTGTCTTCGTTATAGAGAAGCAGATCTGCACAGAAGTGCATTGAACATTATAGAAAAATCTTTCAAACAACATTCTCCTTTAAAAATAAAAAGCCTTAATCCCTCACACCATACACAAAATTGCTTTCAAGTTTATTTAGTCAGTAAGACACAGCATCGTACATGATTCTTTCTCAGGCTAAGCCCCTCTTCAGGTCAGCAAAGTAAACAGGCCTCAGATCCATTGCAACAGCAGCATAACAGTGATTTGCACCCATCCAAAATAGCCTTATTTCATGGCCAGTGCGGTGCCAAGAAGAAGACCTATGCCATGCATAAATAAGAAGTAGGCCTAGGTCACACATACTTGTTTAACGTATGGTATCTACAATCTGGTTCAAGATATTTAAGGGTTGTATTTGTTAGAACTGAAATACGATGAATAATTCCGAGATTACTACCTCATACTTTGATTTTATGACTGAGAATTTGATTTCATATGTTGCTATATTCCAACACAGAGAAGTTTAATTTTAGCTGTGAGTGAATTATATAATTTCACTGCTATAATTATGTTCTGAATAATTGGTTATTTCTTTTGTTGGTTTCACTTTTTGCAGTCTAGCTGAAGTTGCTTTAAATCCCGTGGACACAGTGACACCTTTCTTTAAATATACTGTAGAATCCTTAAAGAGTGTCATATACAGAAACTGAAATCTTCCAAAACATTTTTAGAAACTATTTACCTTCAGTATGCTGCAACTCTGAAAGACTATACTCATCCTCATTTTGTGTATTTGTTTTCTTCTTTTAACAGAAGGAATTTAACAGTGATTGCAAATTGAAGGAACGAATAGAAGAAAATGGATATAACACATATGCATCCTTAAATTGGAAGCACAATGGAAGGCAAATGTTCGTGGCCCTGAATGGAAGGGGGGCCACAAAGAGAGGGCAGAAAACAAGAAGGAAAAACACTTCAGCTCACTTTCTTCCGATGGTTGTAATGTCATAGGTGAAGGAACTATATTATTGATGCAGTTGAACCAAAGGCTCTTATGTCAAGAATATTTGGTAATCCTCTTGAAAAGTAAATGCAAAAAAATAGTGCAGACATCTGCTTGTTTGAAGAGAGAGCAGGGGAAGCCTTTGAAAGTTTTGTACTCATTGCTGGCACATGAAATACTTTTATTTAGTTCAGTGTCATATCTTATAATCAAGATACAAGCTGGATCAAGTGGGATGGAAGTTATTGCCAGTGTGAACTTTTTTTTTTTTTTTTTATTTCTGCAACTGAATTTAACAGACGTGAGAGTCTGTTGAATGATCTTCATTGGGGATGCTATTTATGAAATACTAACTCATATCAAAGACTTTAATTGCTCGTTCAAGCCTAATGATCCAATGAACAGTTAGACACACAAGCATTTATTGGAAGCACTTGGGTCACATGCACAAATAATGTCATTTCTGAGGAAGCCTTGTGGAAGAATGGATAGGATTAAGGAATATAAGCAAAGTAGTGTCAAACTGTTCTAACAAAACGAATAGTATGGTTTGCTTGTATGTTCTAACTTCATTTCTTTTTATTTCTCTCTAAGTTATTTATTTAATAGGATGTTAAATATCTTTTTGATTTGAAATGTTTTCCTCATTTCTTCTTTGTTATTTTCCCTTTTTCTCAGTACTTCACACAGAGTTTGACAGGTTAAAATGTCAACACCTCAGAAGTACTCTGAGACTAGGTATTAGACAAGGCTTTAAAGGCAGAATTTAATGTCTATAATCCATTTTTTTCCTAAACTGTCTTGCACTTAAGCAAAAAGACCAAACAAGCAGTGCTTGGATTTATGGTATTGGGTGTCTTTATGTTGGAGAAATTTTTTGCTTATAAGCACTGAAGAACAAACTTCAAGACATACTTTGTTCAAAGGGTCTTTCTGCTATTTTGAAACTGAGAGAAGGGGCCACATCTGTACTTGGGTGTCACTGCATCTGTGTGTATATTCATCTGACTTTGATTTCAGTTTGGAAGTAAGAACTAATGCATTGCAATCAGTGTGATATTCTGCAGTAAGCATTGGGCTCAAACCTAGATCTGGACAGCCCTGTTAAAGTCATAGAGATTGCAAATGTTAAAATTAAACAATGTGTGATTCCCAAGTGTAAAATCTGGCCTCTGAAAGGTATGTAAGAAGGCAACACAGTCCTGCACTCCTTATTCAGTTAATGCACCCATTCAGCATATTTGCCCGTGTTAACAGCTTGTAGAATCACAGGTATATAGTGGGAGCAATACCTAAGTAAGGACTGAGGGACAGGAGATCCAAAGTCATGCTCATACATTTATCAGAGATTATTACTCACATGTGTATTCTATATGAGAGCCAACCATAAAGCTGTGCTGGCATCCAGCTTTAGCATGCCTTTCATATCCATCACAGTAACTGAAGGCTCAAAACACATAATATCCAGCACATTTTTATAAAGTGTTACTAGACCCATGGCTTAACTTGGGCAACTGCAGTATAAAAAAGTTAAGCATAATATGAAGTCTCTTCAATTAAAGGTACATAAGGTTTGTTTTATGTTTTGCTTGACTCTGTAATTTTAGAGAGCTCTGGATAGCTCACCAATGTAACCATATTGAGATTCATTTTGTTAGAGCAGATAAATAGAAAACAGTACATCAAAAAATTTAGTACCACTGTCTTCACATTGTATTCCAATAAATAAATAAATAAGCCTTTGCAGTGTCTTTAGTAAGAAACAAAAGTAGTATAATATTGTTTTGTTCTAAATACTTTAAGTGATAACTATGAGATTATATTGATGCTGCAGTTTTATCTTCAATATTTCTTGTTGTGAAAAAGTTGGGTTTATTTTTATTGTTTGGAAACTGTATTTTGGTACAAAGGAGAGCCTTGCTTAATGTGTCTTTTTGAGAATGTTTAACCTCTATAAAGGCTGGTGTTGTTGGAATCTTCTATAACTTATTTAAGTCAATGTTTAACCAGCACTTCAATCTTAATCTGTTATTTAAATATTAGCTGTTTTTTTTTAAAAAAGGCAAAAAAATAATAGCTTTCCAGTAAAATACAAAATGGCCAGATTGTATTTCCTGTTCTTAAATAAAGTCAACCGTTTTAACACCAGGAATTCATGGAGAGGCAACATTTAAGCTCATAGCTGACATTGTATTTCATGGTACTTTATCTCCAGCTTGCTTTTTCACAAATGAGATGTTTTTAGAAAAGGAAATGAGAATTTCAGGTTCTAGATGTAATTCCAGGTCATAACAAAACTTAACTACAATGATAAAAGCAAGTTTCTGTTGTTTAAAATTTGTAATCAATAATTAAAACCAACAAGACCTAATGGACCACCCACAGAGAGTATTCAGCATGAGCTCGGACAAATGCAGTTTTGGATGACCACTTAAAGAACATTCAGGGTACAAATTAAATTCTCTTTTGACAGAATTACCTAAATGACTTGGTCAGGGGAGGGATTATGCATAAATATTACCACAGTACTCAAAATACCATGCTGCTCAGATGCCAAAATTGGGAAGCATTACTTTTCCAAAGTGAGTCAAGAGCCATTTGTGACATGTGTAGTGGTTTCTGAAAATTAACCAAAATAAAAAAACCTTGAAGGAATCAGTGATTCCTGTGTGTTTGGTGTACTGTAATACCCACTGTTGTGGGAGCAAACTGCAGGCGCTCTGTCTAGAGTATCACAGATACTCAACCATAATCTCTGGTTTCTGTCACCCTTAGTGTAACAGACTCCTGTGGTAAAGGAAAATGTAAGGGGATCAAAAAATGAAAAGGAAAGCAAATCACTCAGCAACAATGTATAGTATGTTATATTTAAATAAAAATAATAAAATGTGGAGAATAGAGAATGAGCGTTTTGTCCTTATTTGGTTTAACAACTTGAAATGATACTGCACAATAAAAATAAAAAGGGAAAAGATCCATTCTACTGCAGGGTGTGGTTTGGTTCTGTATAGCCCCAAAACAAAAGTCACTTAAACATTTGTAAGTTTCTGTAATTTTTTTGCATGTGTGAGTCAGCTGTCTCCACACTAATAACAACCAGATACTTTAGATTCTTCCTGTAAATATTCAAATCCACCTAGTTTATACAGTACAAAAAGCAATGAATTTAAAGCAAGCACGTTTGATGAAAGAATGAAGGGGTTTAGGAAGAAGAACATGTACTCACATTTTTAAAATAAACTTTAGATATGGAATTCAAGACACTTCAGGTTATAAAGCTCACTAAAGATTAGTAAGCTTTAGCAAGGTAAGAATCCCAGTGAATGAGCACAACTTTGTAATTTATGCCCCTGCTGATCTACTCACACAACCATAACTGCTTCAAAGAATGATCTTGAAATTAGTACATGAAGACAGCTGCTGTTTTGAAGTATCAAGTATCATTATTTACTCTATTAAGTTAGATTGTGGGGCAGAATTAATCCACTTAATTTCCTGTTTAATTGGAGAACGTACAACACAAACACATTTTCTGCTGCAGCTAGTCAATCTGTGATTACTGACAGTATTTTTCAGAAAAAGCTTCATTGACTGAAACACCTGCAAAAAGAAGTTATTTCGCATTACCTTATAAGCAAGAAATAGAATATGGAAAATTCATTGGTTTTGGACCTAGGAGATTATGATTTGTAGTTATGCTTACCTTCTCAAAATATTTGTACCTCATGTTTAACTGTATGGGAGTTTCCTCAGAAAGAATTTTGAGATTTTCTAATGAAGCATGGTGAATCTCAGATAATTGATTGATGTTTTTTCACTCAGTAATCCCAGAAAAAAAAAAAAAAAAGTAGTTTTGTCCACACCAACAATGTAAAGAAGATATGTTTGCTCCTGTGAAAGACAAAATAAAGGAACCATGACTAAGCCTCAAGTAATTGATAAGGGAGCACTGATTTCTAAGTTACTGCACTGTAAATGAGAATTTGCACTCCTGAAATTCCTCACCAGGACCTTTGGTGGTGCCATTGTGTACTATTTCATTAATGCAAAATACTAACTGCTGCAACTGAATAAATGAATATGCTGGTGGTGGCATCAGAAATACATGTCCTGTTAGACCATTGACAAAATATGAGGCTATGAGAATCACAATATCTGAAAAAAAAAAACACAGAAAGTACCCTGCTGTATATAGTTCTGTGTAAAATATTTAGGGGCCCCATAGTACATAGATAATGTACCACAATGGAAAAAACAGGGTTTATATTTACATCAAAGCTCAGACTCTATACCTGTCTTGTGATAATGTAGTTGTCCTGGGTTTGGCCAGGACAGGGTTAATTTTCACCGGACTCCAGGAAGGGGCACAGCCGGGGGGTGGGGGCTGAACCCACCTGGCCAAACAGAGCCCGGTATTCCATACCATGTGACGTCACGCTGGGTTC
>Ga0065711_1044524_pt1 | contig 14048 bp, 10 predicted proteins | sample Hoacrofraction12_FD_59098 | JGI IMG/M metagenome (GOLD analysis project Ga0065711, IMG submission 59098) | Hoatzin crop microbial communities from Cojedes, Venezuela - Epithelial fraction 12 v2 (version 2) | ecosystem: Host-associated > Birds > Digestive system > Esophagus > Crop | place...
AGGGCTCCGTCACCCTCAGAGGGAAGAAGTTCTTCCTCATGTTCAGACGGAACTTCCTGTGCTTCAGTTTGTGCCCATTGCCCCTTGTCCTGTCACTGGGCACTACTGAAAAGAGCTTGGCCCCATCCTCATGACACCCACCCTTCAGATATTTGTAAGTATATATTAGGTCCCCTCGCAGCCTTCTCTTCTTCAGGCTAAACAAGCCCAGCTCCCTCAGCCTCTCCTCGTCCACTTTCTGCTAGTCTACTGCCAGAATGCTATTTTACTCACTGGAAGAAAACACGCTTGATTATGAGGATGATGTACTTTATGAAGCACTGTACTTAACATCTCCAAATTCAAGGGCTGGCCCAGAACTGGAGCTGAAATCAATCTTTTTAAAATGATTATTTTTTTTTTATGTTTTGCTAGGCCAAAATTCCACATTAAAAAGAAAAAAAGCCTTTTAAACCTTGGAAGTGGAATATGAATTTTGTGGCTTTGATTCTTCACTAAATATTACGGCTTAAAAAGCATTTATTTTTATGCTAGCATTCAGCAACTCTTTACTCATCAGAATTATTAGCTATTTCAGGGTCTGCTGCTGGACTGTACCTCTTATTTATAGATCATGCCAGCATGCAGATTCTTATTCATTATAAATAACTCTGTTGGAGCACCCAGTGCACTGCATTGAAAACAACACCATCTATATGCAAGATGTAGCTATAGGTAGGTGAAATTATTATAAAGCATTTTAATAAAAATAGGGTAAATTAGATTAGTCCTAACACTCTCCTAGTGCATTACGGCTATTAAGATGTAGATGACACTGCATCATAGAGCTGAAACTGCTCATTTGCCTTTGCAGCAAAACAGACTGATATTTGCCACTTGTTCCACTGTAATACTCAAGGTGCTTTTGCTTCCTTGCTGGATTCTGCCAAATTCCTGGATCCTGAGTGCTGAGGTCAATTAAAGCTTACTGATGTCCCACTTCGGGAGAAAGGGCAGGTGTCTTGCTCCCGATGGGCATTTCAGGCAGGGACATGGAAAAGGCACATCCAGCACTCCACACCATTAGGCCTTTGTCTGAAATCTGTAAAGGACTCGGTGCCCTTCAACACCTAAGTCTCTGACACATGGCCACTTTTCAGCAGCCCTGAAATAAGGACACAGGGCTCTCCTACAGCGTGGGAATGCAGGGACTAGACACAGGGACTGGCAGGGATACAGCTAGGGAGAGACCTCAACAGCTAATGGAAATGGTGAGAAGAGGGGCACCTCTCTAAGGTATATATTCCCGCTCCCCAATATTATTCTTAGTAGATTTTCTCCAAAAGACGCTGAAGGCCACATATTGCCCCTCTCCTCCATTATATAGTGACGAGGTTTTATTGGTGTTCTCTTTTCAAGTCTTAGCATCCTGGCTTGCAATAAAATGTAGCTCTGCAAATTCAAGACATTTCGCAATAGCGGGGCTGGTGTAACCTGCATATTTTGAGCAGCAAACGTATTTCTTATGCTCCTTGAGGGAAAAAAACCAACCTGTACTTCTGTAACATAACTGTATTTTTGCATGGCTAGGTTAAAGATCAAATTACTTGCAAATTACTACTACTACTATATCATTAATTCATCATCACTCTTTAATCATTAGGGTTTCTCAGCGATGCAATAATTATTAGGTTTTGTTAAGTTTTAAAAAACAGGCAGGTGATAACTAAGTAGCTTCGTATGCACAAGGCTGAGTGAATATTCACAACAAAGTAAAACAATCTGAGGAAAGCTTGGTAGAAGAGACAAACAAAATCCTACTTAAATTTCATAGGAAACTTCAGATAAAATATTTGTGTTTCAAAATGTACCATGACCATAATTTTCTAGAAATAAATTAAATTCTATTTCGGAAAAAGGGCTCCTTTCCAACAAGGTGGAATTGTAATTAAATCGAAAGTTTTTAGATTTGGCCTTTGTGAAAAATAATTCAGCAAAATTGATATTTCTCTTGCAAGGACCTCCATTTCGTTTGAAGTTATTTTGCTTTAAAAAAAAAAATGCACTCTAAAAGTTTCAAGTAGTTCCATCTACAATAAAAGTAGCAGATGACCATTGATTTGCACTAGATTTGATACCACTTCAGCAGCAGAAGATACAAGCAAAACTGGAAGATTGGAAGCAAGTGGTCACGCAGGCCGTATGCTGTACATAAACCACTAAAGAAAACATGATGAAGGATTGTTCTGTGTTACTTGAGTAGATATTGTTTCTTAAAATGAAAAGCCTTAAAATATTATAAAGTCTATGCTCTTTTCTTCTTTTTCCAGTGTCTGAAATATCGTGAACCCTGTGCTGCCACCCAGCAAGGCAGCATTTTTGTGTCCTACAACTGAGGACATACCAGTGTGGTGTTAGGGCTTCTGGAAGTGTGAGGAGGATGCAAAGCCCTGGTAGGATAAAACTTGAAGACTGCACACCACAGAGGGAGCCAAACCTATTGCAGCCTTGCCCTGACTGTCTTTTGTGAATCCCGCAGGCCTGGGCTATTCCCCAAACTGTGCACAGGTACTGTCTGGACACCACTACCTGGCACAAGTAAAAATCGTGCTGGGGAGGGTGTTAGTACTAAAGAAAACTGGGCATATGCAGAGTCTGTGCTCAAAGTGGCACTCCAGCCCCATTTTCTTAACTAACGTAAGTGCTGCCAGGGTTGGAGCTGGAAATGCAGGTACAGGGATCAGAGCAAGATCTTTGCCATGACCAGAAAACATTGCTGTGCCTTTCATTAAAAGGGAAGTCAAACAGTACATAAAACCCAGGACAGGAAAACTGACTTTATTCAGGAAGGAAGCTTCATCACGTTGCTAACCTAGGCACGTGCTCAAAGCCTCTTTGGAATCCCTGGCTCTGCAACTCGTGCTGTAAGCCCTTTCCCTGAGTCAAGACTCCAGCGGCTGCTGGGTGATTGCTGCGGTGAGCTGCCTGTGCACTCCCTGTTCATGGGGCCCCGAATGTAGCCAGGGGAATCGCAATCAGCATCTGTGGCAAAATACCTGTGTGCATCAATCAGTCATCAGGGGAGATGTGGTCAACTCCTTTCCTCCATTTATGGATCTTAATGTGGGACTTGGTACATATGTAATGCAGTGGGAAAACAATGGGCTTCTTTTTGTTTTATTCCAAGGCACTATTTTTGCTCACAAAGATTGTTAAGAAATTATCTGCTGACATCCAAAACCTTCCTCCTACTCCTTTATTACCTGTTTTCTCTTCTAGGGAATATTACACGTCATAACATCGGTGTTCAAAAAATATTTTATAATTCTTTGTCAAGCAAGAAGCAGCATGAAAAAATTCTCTTTGGATTGATGTATCAACACAGTGGTCTACTGGTTTGCACTTTGTTGTTCAAACAAGATCAAGTCCTTGTTATCTTACACTGTATAAACACATTAAAAGACAATCCACAACCTAAAGGGCTTTTAGTTTAAATAGAGCAAGCAGCCAGACAAAGGATGCATTTCTATCTCATGTCTGTTCTACTGACGAGGAACTGAGGCACAGAGAACTGATAAGACCAAGCAAAGCCACACAGGAATTTTATCGTACAGCCAGGAACTGAACCCAGGTTCCAGGAACATCAGCTCCACATCTTAATCACAAGTCAGGCCTTAGTATGACTGGTGCATTGAAAATGCTTCAGGCCAAGAGAGGTGCCAAAAACAAACAAAATGCGCCAACAGTGTAAACTAATTACATTTCAGTAATTACTTCAGTTTCAGTCATCTGAACCGTTATTAACAGCTCGAGCAGGGAACGTATGGGCAGTGCTTTTCAAATTAGGTTATTTAATCTTGCATTCTTTCTTTCCATGTTGGACAAATTTGAGTTCTATTTTGTCATATTAGTTCCCTGTGTGTGATTAATGCCCAGGTGTCAGCCTGTGAAACATCGCAGCAGCTGAAATACAGCTGTATTTCCAAGGCACAGAGTGGTGACTGACAGATACACCTGATAAAATCATATTGAACTAATAAATAAGACAAAAGCACTGCAGCCTTGATAACTGCATCCAGAGAGAAATTGTTGAGAAAGGGATTGCACTCTGACTGAGACGAGGCAGTGCTTGATGCTTCTCTGTCTCTGGGGGACCCAGCAGTTCCATAACCCCATGAGAACGCTGGGGTCCTCCTGGGCTATCTGTATTATCTGACCTGTGTGCAGATTTTTTCTCAGGCCAACTCCTTTTGCCTCCTCCTTATTACTTTTATTAGCTGCAGCTTTTCAGGTTCAAAATTGGCTCATTAAGTCAATTCTGTCTTTCAATGTTTGTGACATGCTGGTGTGTTCACATAAACGAAAGCAAACCGTAGGATGGTTCACGTTAAACGCAAGGGTTGAGTAAATCCTTGCGCAACAGCAAACAGAAAGACAGAAACACTTAGAAAGAAACGACCACAGCCCATGCAGAAGGAATGAAGTCAGAGCAACACAAAGGCTTGCTAGTCGGTAGAGAGCAGATCCAAAACATGCCAGGAGCCAGGGAAATACTAGAATAGACACAGCTTGTTGGTCAGTGGATCCTTTAATTTGCACTTGGCAGACAGTCATTGAGAGGGAGGGAGGCCGAGGGGCTGTGTTGCAGCTGCGCGCGTGCCAGGCAGCCAGGCCTCCTGGAAGGAAGTTCCCCATGAGCAGCCTATATCATCTTTCAGATGTTTTTCTTCTGAAGCGGTGAGATGATTTTGTTTCCTTCAGTAAAGTTAATTTAAAAAGAACAGAAAAACAAATAATATAAAACCCAAACAAAAAAAAAAAGCCCAGTCGGGTCTGACAGCTCAGCAGATGGTTACCTAGGACTAGCACAAACACCACCAGCCGAAGTACGGCTTTGCCAACTCCCACCCAGTCTCCGGCTGATTTTGCTTTCCTGTGAAGGCAGCAGCTTTTTCTTCTGTGTTTTAGCAGTAGTATCCTCAAATCTCTGACACTCCACTGTTACTTCCCCTCTCTGTCAGAGCCACCAACCTGGTTTCTCTGTTCCTAGCATATGCTTGCATTTCATGGAGGGATATTTGCTTAAGAAGACCAACAAAGGTCACACCACACTGTTTAACATGTACCACAATGTGATACCCAGCTGGGTAGGGTGGAGAAAGACAGGGGTGATGTGACCCTTTCTGTGTGCTGTGGAAGAAATATCACAGCCAGCTCCGCATCTGCACGAAGGAGGACAGCAGAGGAGTGTTTTGAGGAACGACAGGCAAAACCCGCAGTGAGTAACTCAGCTGGATCCTCTGAGGCGCTTCTCCACAGTCACCCCTCCTGCATCTGGTGGAGAATCCCTGTTGTGCTTGTGTGGTGATTGAGAGGAAGCAAGATGGCAGAGCTGGCCTCAGCTGAGGAAGTGCCTCATATCCCCATCCTGAAAGAAGTCCGCCAAAACCACTTTCCAGGTCCCACCCATCACCTTATCTCTTTCATAAGCACACTTCTGCTATTGCAGGACCCAGTCTGGCATAGTTTTGGGTCCAAGGTGAAATAATAAACTTGAGCCTGTCAGAAGGGTTTCTATTTGCAGGCAACCTGCAGGCACCGTGGGTACTGTCAGAGTCCTCCTGGATCAAGAGAGGGATGATTTCACCTCTACAGTCCGTCCTCAGAAATATTCCTGCATCTTGTATGTTCAGCTTGGAAACCTTTCTCATCCTCAGCAGCTTCCTCAGACCAGTTTTGAAGGCTTGTCATGTGCTTTTTGCAAGGACGAGCCACCACACACACTCCTTCAGCCTGCAAAGGCTGAAGTGCAGGAACAAAGGAACCTTAATCACTCCCAGCTTGTATTTCACTCCGTTGGTGAGAATAAACATGTCCTAAAAGACCCCCATGAATGAGCTATGTTGGGCACTACTATGTTTATACGGAGCACAAAATGTATTTGTCTTGAATTCTTTGGCTTCCAAAGATCAAGATGTTATCGAGGTCCAGCAGAAGGTGCAGACCATGGAAGGAAGTAGGAGCCATCTTCACACAACCTAGCAAAGGTGGCTTACTGAAGTGTTGCAATTCCTTTCCTTCATGACTGTAGGCATCACAACCTGGCAGCTCTAAGGAGCAAGAGTGCGAACTTCATTGGTTTTCTGAACTTAGAGGGAATTGTATGCACAATTCAACTCTCTGTAACCACAGCTTCACCCTCCACACAGCCTCACATCTCTACAACACATCAAAGACCTGTACAAGCACAATACAGTGTGTCAGACTGGGATGTTTTCTATTAACTTGCTTGTAGGAAGGTTTCCCATCCAGCTCCATCCCTGGGTAGGACATGTTGGTAGTCAGACTACATATGTTAAATTCATTTTTTATTTCTCTTTCTATTGTGAAATGGCTAGGAGAACGGCTTCCAGGGCAGAAAAACAGAGTCCCTGTTTCACCAAGGGAGTCCAGACAAACTTCACCTATGTGACATTTTTGCAAACTTCAACAAATTAATAGATACCAATAATTTCAAATATTTGACAGTGGTTATGCTCATGATTATGGTAATTGCTGGGTTTGGCCCTTTTCTGTTTTTTCTTTTTCTTATGTCCAGAGTAAGAGCAACAGTACCTGTGCATCTTTTTTTGGAAAGCCACTGCTGAAAGGTGCCGCATTAACCTGGTATTGCAACAAGAACGGCTCGGCCCTGCGAGAAAGAGATCCCCAGTTCAGCGGCTGTAGCAGGGATGTAGTAGTGGTAACTGCCGCACAGACCCAAGCAGAGAGTTCAAAATCCTTGCTTTTCCTGCTTTTATTCCATTTACATCATTTTCCAAGCACAACCTGGTGTCCTGGACCAGGCCTTGGGCCATCAATAGATTCATTATGTGACTGAAGGCACTCAAATCTCACATTGAATGCACAAAATGCCAGTACTGTGCAACCCTGGAGCATCTTCCTGCTCAGTCACTTCATTTGGTGGACCTGCTGTACTCTGTTAAGAGGCTGTGAGATGCCCAGTGATTACCAGTGTGGAGCCTGACTTGTTTCCGAAGCATAGATTGGATCGCTCTGGAGTGACAGCCATGGGCTCTCCTGGCACAGAGCACGGGACTGTGTTCGAAGCTCACCGTTTTGGTTCTCTAGCCCTATATCTCAAACAACAGCTGCTCAAGATTAAGAAAATAACATTAAAGGCCTGGCTGGCACTTCTAACTCGGTCCTCTTATGTAAAGGCATTATTGCATGTATGGCCCCTATCGCAGCGCTCCATGAGGCTGCGAATTATGCACCGCCATAATTTAATTCTAGGCAATAGAACAGTAAGCACCAGCATGTCAGATAGAGAAATGGGGGGAGATCTTAACATCAGAAAGTGCAGTCACACCAGCCAGTGAGAAATTTTAAGAGAGAGCTGTGAGTGATCTAAGCGTGCCTCCTTAAGATCTCAAGTCAGCATAATACTTACTGAAATTTCATTTGCTTAATTACAATGACTATTTATTTTTGCTAGCATTCCAGAGATCAATCCTGTGTCCAGGGTTTATTTTCATAGCCATACTGTTTTGATTAATGACTGATTCATCATCAACTTACCAACATCAGTCAAATATCGCACTACAAAAACACTGAAAAAGCATATATTTGGATTTTTAAAATAACCATTGCATAGAACTCTGTCCCACCTAATACCAGATCATTAGTGTGAAATCAGAATTCTGTCCAAGCTCAGCCAAAAAGGTTTTCAGAGTGCTGTGATCTTTTGCCAGTCTCTGTGTGCTCTCATTAAAGTGCATCCTTGTGATGGCGGAAGGCTCTTGCCCTCATACAGGTGAAGAAGGGGTGCATGTAGTTTGCTTAGAATCATAGAATCATAGAATCAGTTATAGGTTGGAAAAGACCTCTAAGATCATCAAGTCCAACCACCCTCCCAACACCACCATGCCTACTAAGCCATATCTCGAATTGCCATATCTACACATTTTTTAAACAGCTCCAGGAATGGTGACTCCACCACCTCCCTGGGCAGCCTGTTCCAGTGTCTGACCACTCTTTCAGTAAAGAAATTTTTCCTAGTATCCAATCTAAACCTCCCCTGATGCAACTTGAGGCCATTGCCTCTCGTCCTATCACTAGTTAGCTGGGAGAAAAGACCAACACCCGCCTTACTACAACCTCCTTTCAGGTAGTTGTAGAGAGCAATATGGTCCCCCCTCAGCCTCCTCTTCTCCAGACTAAACAACCCCAGTTCTCTCAGCCAATTGTCATAAGACTTGTTCTCCAGACCCCTCACCAGCTTTGTTGCCCTTCTCTGGACATGCTCCAGCACCTTAATGTCTTGCTTGTAGTGAGGGGCCCAAAACTAAACACAGTACTCGAGGTGCAGCCTCACCAGTGCCGAGTACAGGGTCACCATCACCTCCCTACTCCTGCTGGCCACACTATTCCTGATACCAGCCAGGATGCTGTTGGCCGCCTTGGCCACCTGGGCACACTGCTGGCTCATGTTCAGCCGGCTGTCAACCAACACCCCAAGGTCCTTTTCCACCGGGCAGCTTTCCAGCCACTCCTCCCCAAGCCTGTAGTGTTGCATGGGGTTGTTGTGACCCAAGTCCAGGACCCAGCATTTGGCCTTGTTGAACCTCATACAGTTGGCCTTGGCCCATCAATCCAGCCTGTCCAGACCCCTCTGCAGTACCTGCTTAACCTCAAGAAGATTGACATTCCCGTCCAACTTGGTTTCATCTGCAAACTTACTGGGGTACACTCAATCCCATCATCCAGATCATTGATAAAGATGTTAAACAAGACTGGACCCAAAACTGAGCCCTGGGGAACACCACTCGTGACTGGCCACCAGCTGGATTTAATTGCGTTCACCACCACTCTCTGTGCTTGGCCATCCAGCTAGTTTTTTACCCAGCGAAGAGTACACCCATCCAAACCATGGCCAGCTAGTTTCTCTGGGAGGATACTGTGGGGAACAGTGTCAAAGGCCTTACTGAAGTCCGGGTAGATGACATCCACAGCCTTTCCCTCGTCCACTAGGGTCACCTGGTCAGGTGGCTTAGCTACATACAAATCGTGAAATTTGTGATACCTTAAAAGTCTTCCATAACCCTTCAGAAATCCATATATAATAACAACATAGTTCTAGAGGTCCCAACAATAATTGGCAATTGCCTATAATCCTGACAATTTCTGGGTGTACCAGTCAGCAATTACTATTCCCAGATCCCTTACACCATCAATTCCAGCTGTGCTATGTGCATCTCATTAAAAGACTTCTCCCTTGCACTGGAATTTCTCCAGAGCTGGCCACATTAATGTTCACAGCTGGGTTAATAAGAGCCTAGTTTATCTCAAGGGGAGCCATACTGAAATTATTCAAGCCAAAATGGGATTGTTTCAGCTCAAATTGCCACTTGATTCCAAGTGGTTCAGTTATTCTATCAAAACGCAGCCTGCATGTCTTTCTATAGCTTCAGATTTCTGGGAGCACACAGGTGGGGCTCTGCCCTGCTGACTTTTGTACCTCCTTAATTTTCCTTTTTAGCCATCCATTTCATGCTGCTCAACAGCATGAGGTTCTTATAATGACTGTAAAATTTCAACCTAAAGCACGTACCTGCACGGCATTGTGCAGCTCTAAGCACAGTTCATGCACCAGATGTGGCAACAGCCAGTGCAACATGCTAATTAATTCAGGCCCAGTTTTACACCAAGATTGCTTCCAGTTTGCCCTTTGCTAGCTCATAGCACAGCATAGCCCTGTCCTGCAGAAACGTCCTCACTTCCAAGCGGATGCCAGGCTTGAGGAGACAGGGCCATATGCCCGGCTTGCCAGCCAGCAGAGCTCATGTCCGAGGGGGTCGCGGTGAACTCTCTCCATGCACACGAGTGCCTGTACTATTTTATGGAGTCCCAGCTTGATGACTGAATTCATGGTGTTGAACTTCATCTTTTTGCGCTCCAGGAATGGCATGTATTTTCACCCTGTGAAAGCACTCTGAAAATCCAGGGCTGAATTATTTTATGGTGTTGGGAACACATCCCGGGCTCATCACTGGTAGTAATAGCAGTCCCTCTGGTCTCATGTACTGCAATTCAATAACCCATTATTAACAGTTGGAGGCGGTGATCTAGCCCTTCTGATTTTTCACTTCTGAATGCAACTAATTAGTTATAATTAGCAGAATTACAGCTCTCCATTCCCCACCTGGGAGTACAATAGTCACAATCTTATAACCACCTACTTTACTCTGCATCCCGGCTTCCTGAGAAATGGAGTCAAACACCTTGATTAGAATTTGAGTCCCACAGAGCATAAAGGGCAGAACAAAACAGTAATTTAGTAAGGCAAATTGTTAACAACGTTTCAGTTCTTTCTCTATTACAGTTGTTACAGTGCTATGTAGCAAGCACAGGGCCCATGCAGGGCCCAATCCTGCAGGGTCTCTGGCAGCGTTTGCAGGGTCTGGCTCTAAGATGATAACCATTTTCAGTGAAAATCAAGTTCTTAATCCTCATCAACCCTACTTGAGCCAGAAACAGTTCCTCTCAGAGGCAACAAGGGACAGTAGATCTTCTTAAAACTAGCCAACCATATTCTAGGCTGCATCAAAAGCAGCATGGCCAGCAGGTTGAGGGAGGTGATTCTGTCCCTCTGCTCCACTCTGGTGAGACCTCACCTGGAGTCCAGCTCTGGAGCCCTCAGCACAGAAAAGACATGGGCCCTTTGGAGTGGGTCCAGAGGAGGCCACAAAAATGGTCAGAGGGATGGAGCACCTCTCCTGTGAGGAAAATCTGAGAGAGTTGGGGTTGTTCAGCCTGGAGAAGAGAAGGTTGCGGGGAGACTTTACTGCAGCCTTCCAGTACCTGAAGGGGTCTACAAGAAAGCTGGAGAGGGAATTTTTGTAAGGGCATGCAGTGATAGGACAAGGGGTAATGTCTTCAAACTGAAAGAGGGTAGATTTAGATTAGATATAAGAAAGAAATTCTCTACTATGAACATAGTTATGCACTAGCACAGGTTGCCCAGAGAAGATGTGGCTGCCCCCTCCCTGGCAGTGTTCAAGGCCAGGTTGGTAGGGGCTTTGAGTAATGTGGTCTAGTGGAAGGTGTCCCTGTTCATTGCAGGGGAGTTGGATGAGATGACCTTTAAAGGTCCCTTCCAACCCAAATCATTCTATGGTTCTATGATTCTATGATTTTGATGTTTTTTTACTACTGAGGTGTGTCCTCTAAGATGAAGGTTTTAATTTCACTCCTCAAAGTTATTAAACACTATATTTGACACTGCCAGTCCTCTCACAGTCCTTGCCACATGCCAGCTTTCATATCTCGTGAACTGGTTTATAGTCCATTTTCTAGCAAGCCCCATTTCTAGTGCTGTTCTCTGCTTTAAAGCTCCCTTCCCTCCAAAGCAGCCACAATGCTTTACCCCCCAAAATTTTTTCACGTTATTATACTGAAACAGAATCTACCTGGAAAACAAACCCCTTGTGTCAGCTGGGGACTGCTTTTACCAGCACCAAGAATATGCCTCAGAGAGCAAAACCCACTCTTCCAAATCTATCATGTGTTTATGTGGTGAGCGAACTTTCCAGCTCTTTAACTTTGTGTCCCACTAGTGTCCCACATAAAACTTTGAAAAATTATGTTAACAACAGTGTATTCTTTGTGTCCAAAATTTCCTGTATTCTTTTGCTCTCCAAGGACATGTGAATGCCAAATAACATTTTTTGAGTTTTCGAGTAAAAATAGCTTATTTTTTCTTGCTTGTTTTGCTCTTGCTTGATGGCAGGCTGTCCACCTCCGCTGGGACATAGCTATTTCCCTCTACAATCAACTCTGATATCATTGCGTTTTATTATAAATTGAGATAGAAAATGGAGAACAGGAGAAAATAAACACACTTGACACAGGAAAAAGCAAAGTCCTGCAAGTCCTAAGTCCCAGCAAACTCCTGTGAACTTACATAGAGGATGAAGGCCTGAAGAAGCACTCAAGTCCTGGTTACACTTTCAAAGCCATGTCAAGAAAGCATACATTTACTTCCTCCAAAAGGACAGTCTCCTCTGCTGTGTGGGAAGAGTTAAGATTATCCCTAAATTGCAATGTGTAACACCCAAGTTTGGAAAGTCCCAGAGCGCAGAGGGACACTCCAAACCCACAGAGATTATCTGGGAAGGGAATACAGCTTTTGTTGGGAATTCCCGACTGCAATCTTACCTGCAGCAGGCTCCTAATGGGCATCTTTCTGAACAGAGATCGTATTTATCAGTATCGATGCTTGTGTGAACTTGAGGAAAAAATTTACCTGAGGTAAGAGTGCCCACTCCCAGGGGTGTGGCAAGTGAAGACCCTCATGCTGACGAAACCTGGGGAGTGGAAAATGAGACTGTGATTTAGGACAAGGGGATTTGGTCTTTGTCTCCAAGTGGTTCAGATTTGCTTAGATTGAGAAGCTAGAGCTGTAGTGTAAGTTTAACAACACAGTGCACATTCCCAGAAATGCCTGTCAAGTCATAGATACTCAGCAGCTCTTGGAGGCTTCAAATAAAAATAGCTATTCCCCAGTGACACACAGCATCTATTCCCCAGTTCTCTGAAACCCAACCACCATAAATGGTAAACAAATGACACTGCAGATGAAGCTGCAAAACGTGTTATGTTATTTAACACCGACCTTCCATATAATTAAGGGAGTACAATTACTTAAACACGCTTGTGATGTAAACAACCATGTAAATTGCATTTCTAACTACTTTGACTGTACCCACAGTATAATTAGAAGTAGCAATTTATTACTCAATGTAATAATTAGAAGTAATTAACTACTAAAAACAATTAGAAATAGTAATTCATTTCTTAATGCAATGAGCTGCTTTTGCTGCATGTGTGCGTACACGCATGTATGTGTGCGCTCATATGCAAATACTTAGCAGTGGATAATTACTTCAAAAATGCATTTATTCAAGGCTTATGATTCTGCCTTGTGTTGAAATTATCTAATGTGCAGGGAACATTGAATATAACCCTGTACTAAGTATCTCCAGACATTTTTTTTTCAAGAAGCAAGTATCCTTCAGTTAATAGTTGGGGTTTTTTTTCTTTCTAAGATTAAGCAGTGGATGGACAACCTCCACAAAAAATCAATAGCAATAACCAAATCTAAGATAATTTTCATTTTTTCATTTGCTTACGACTCTTCATGGAACAGCAGGTACAGCAGAAACACATTAGAATAGAACCTATAGTTCATTAACTGTGACACATAACGATATTAGAAAAATTATAAAGAATCTGTACCCTGGCATAATTATTGTGTACTTACTTATAAGAATTTTAGAATATTGTCTGGCCTAACTTAACAGGTAAGAGGAAAATCAGAAAGCTACAGAAAAGATCTAGTGAAAATATGTTTTGCTTTTTGTAAACATTCAAAAGGGAATGAACAAGTTCTTTGTTTCAAGCACTGCACTTCCTACCTCCAGGTGGTTGCAAATCTTAGGAGCGTATAGCAAGAAGCATCAGTGAGCTTGCCAGGAGACAAAAAGGGAACCCACAGTTGTTTGCTAGGGAGACCAGATTATAGACAAACACTGCGTCAAGAGCAAGAAACACTGGGCCTGTCCCAGTCCGAGGAATGGTGAGACTAGAGAATGAACAGTTAAGATTTTCTTACCTATTATTGATTTAATATACTGCCTCCCCAAGAAACTTTTGGTCTCATTGAGTGACACTTCTGAAAGAAGTTTTGCCTGTTGTCCAGGGTGGCCTGGGTTAAAACCATACATTCAAAACCTCTCCTCTCTCTCCTACTTACTTTGGCATAGGGATGCTACCAGCAATGGACTGGGCCTGGGAAAGCTGCAGAAATCTGGAACTGTGGGCAGGCAGTGGAGACTTCCTAGCCTCTCCACAGTCTGCAAGATATACTGCTGCTGCCTAGCCTGAAATGCTCCTATTCTGAGGCACAGGAAGTTCCGTCTGAACATGAGGAGGAACTTCTTCCCTCTGAGGGTGACGGAGCACTGGCACAGGCTGCCCAGGGAGGTTGTGGAGTCTCCTTCTCTGGA
>Ga0065711_1044526_pt1 | contig 14047 bp, 11 predicted proteins | sample Hoacrofraction12_FD_59098 | JGI IMG/M metagenome (GOLD analysis project Ga0065711, IMG submission 59098) | Hoatzin crop microbial communities from Cojedes, Venezuela - Epithelial fraction 12 v2 (version 2) | ecosystem: Host-associated > Birds > Digestive system > Esophagus > Crop | place...
CCAGGTCACACTGAATGGCAGCACAGCCTTCCGGTGTATCTACCACACCTCCCAGTTTGGTGTCATCAGCAAACTTGCTGAGGGTACATTCTAACTCTTCATCCAGGTCGTTGATGAAGTTAAACAAGGCTGGGCCCAGTGCTGGCCCCTGAGGGACACCACTAGTTACCAGCCTCCAACTAGACTCAGCGCCGCTGATGACGACCCTCTGAGTTCTGCCATTCAGCCAGTTCTCAATCCACTTCACTGACCACTCATCCAGCCCACACTTCCTGAGCTTCCCTAGGAAGATATCATGGGAGACTGTGTCGAAAGCCTTGCTGAAGTTGAGGTAGACAACATCCACGGCTCTCCCTTCGTCTACCCAGCCAGTCACGTCATCGTAGAAAGCTATCAGATTGGTCAGGCATGATTCCTCCCAACCCTTTTCAGGAAAACCTCCAACTTTCCTTACCTTCTCCCCCAACTCGTAGATAGCACGCTCTATGTCAGCAAAGTTCATGTTTTCTACATTCCTAACGACAGGGACCACAAGACCCTACGGAGAAGCAAAGTCCATGATCAGCAAATTCACCGCAGCAACACACAGGTAACTTATTGGGCAGGAGCCTGGCCTCAGCCCAGCAGAGCTCCTGCCTCCTCCTCAGCCCACAGCAGGTGGTTGGCAGAGTCGCCTCACACCCTGGCAGCCTGCCGGGAAACGTGGCATGACACACACCAAGGGCTGACACCGTAAATCAGACATCTTGTTTGCCTCTGTAAGCCCATCTCATAAAATCATAGAATGCTTTCAGTTGGAAGGGACCTTTAGAGGTCATCTAGCCCAATCCCCTACAGTGAGCAAGGACACCTTCAACTAGATCAGCTTGCTCAGAGCCCCGTCCAACCTGACTTTGAAAGTTTCTAGGGGTGGGGCCTCCACTGACCTTGAAAGTTTCTAGGGGTGGGGCCTCCACTATCTCCCTGGGCAACCCGTTCCAGTGTTTCATCACCCTCACTGTAAAAAATTTCTTTCTTATAACTAGTCTGAATCTACCCTCTTTTAGTTTAAAACCATTACTCCTTGTCCTGTCCAAAAAAAAAAAAAAAAGTATCAACAAAGCCTGTCTGGATCCAGCTCCACATCCATAAAAGCAGGTGAGGCACTGGGCAGAGTTCAGCTGCCACCTCTTTCTAGGTGAGAAGAGAAGAGTCCCTTTGTGCTGGACCTTCCCATGACTTTGGGAGCAGTGACAGAACTTCAGTCCTGGCCAAACCTCCGTCTCACAACAGAATAGACTAATTCAACATCTGTATCTCCATCCCACTCTCTGCCTGGACAGAAACATCTCTTTGAAGCAGCAATGCGATTTACAGAAATGGTGGGACAGCGTAGCAGGGTTAGCCAACAGACAGGACATGCAAAGCTTTTACTGTCTATGCCATATCCTCATGGATCCACGAAAAAAAGGGTTTCCCTAACTTGGCCCTACTCATTAACGACTGAGATCCATGCTGACCCTGTTACTACATCTCCTAGTACAGTGGCAGAATATTCTTCGTCCTCCATCCTCTCCCAAAATCAATCTCAGCAGTCCACAATGTATCAGATGTCTCATTTAGAAGATCGGTCTCATCAGTAAGTTTCTGCTGCAGAGGAGGTCAAAGCTGAGTTGGCTCAAAGTACATGACCATCCCAGACTCAAGGCTGCAAGGAGCCATGGCCAAAGCCTCCAAGGTACCTACCCGGGGAGTTGCTACAGCAACACTGATGTCCACATAGTCCCTGTACACAATCTCTTTGGTTGTGTCATCAATCACTAGAAGGAGAAAAAAGCCGTGTTACACATGTAGTACCCAAGATCAAGGGCTCAGTAAGCCAGAAGTAGCCACAAAATCATAACAACTTGCTCATCTCTAGCTTAAACTCCAGAGAAGAACGAGCCCTCACTGCTCACTGTCACTGAGGCATCAGGACAGACGGAAAGGAAACACAGTCCACACAGGTCAGTCTCCCTCAGACATCCCCTTGGTTATTCTCCTCTTCTGGGTTTGAGCAAGCACCTCTGACATGCCTGCAGGAACTGCATCACACCTACAGCAGCTATCTCTACACCAACAAACAGCCTCTTCCCTCTGCGGGCTGCGTACGCGTGGCCCCAGCCCCAGTCCTGGCAACCCCTTCCTAACAGAGCCCACCTTGGAGAGCTGTCCTCTACCTACATAAGCGGCATTAGTGAAATCAGCTGCAGCACCCCCTTTTTCCTGCATATTTGACTTGCTTGCCCAAGCTATCAGCCCTGCCATGGACTTGGTCACCTGCCTTCCCCAACTCTGCCACACTCACTGGTGAGATGTGCAACCCACCAGCAAGGGTCACCACCCACCTGCATTCACAACGGGCTGGTCCTGCAGAGCAAAAGCTGCAGCTTTCACAAAAGCTGACATGAAACCTAGCTTCAGGTTGTGCTTTTTCAGGAAGGGATCCTTGTGCATAGCTCTCATCTCTCGGATGTTGCTGCAAAACACACCGTAACGCTGGTCAGCACGAAGCCCAAGAAAACACTGTTCCCTCACTCTACAACAGATGTCAGTGCCAGCCCCAAGGACTGCAAACCTGCACCACCAGCTGGAAAACCCTCAGTCTGCTGAAAAATCCTTCAAATGTCACAGGTGAAATGGGCTGAGGGTGGCTCTAAGGACCTCGCCAATGCATCTAACAGGAACTGGTCCTGGACCATCAACTCAACAGGACAAAGTTAATCTGCTTGGCCCACACTGCCCACCACGAAAGCAAGACAGGGCACGACATATTTCCTGCTTAGGCCTGATGTCTCTGGAGACACCACTGCCAATACCGGTGCAGCGCTGCAGACAACAGCTCCAGGGGCCAACCCTGGCAGGGTGAAAAATCAGGAAATGCCAAGAGCAGAAAAGATGCACATGGTGATTGAGGCAATAGACTTCAACCACTGTGCCAGTCCAGCACTAGCCAGCACGACGATGCCTCCGTACCCAGCTCTTTGGCTTTGGGAGTTACGTGAGCATGAAAGAACTCTTCCCAGTTGCTACGGTAGTCGGTGCCAGCCCACCCACAGCCCTCAACCAGACTAATCGCTTTTCCCCACTGCTTCTATTTATCAGTACTGAGGTCATTTTAAAAAAGTCAACCAAGTTGTGGCTACAAGCTCTGCCTTTTCCAGGCTAATACCAGATGCTGTGGAATTGCAGGGTCCATTCCCTCCCCCCTCTAGACACCCTGAGTCTTTGAAGAGACAGTTTCAGCAAGTGGCATGGGTCTCCACGGTTTAGAGTGTTTGTTTTCCTGCACCTAACCTTGTTTAGGGCTAGGATTACCGCCCAAAGACATTAGTGCCTCCCAAGACACAAGGACCGCGGCGATGAGGACGAGGTTTGCTATGAAACTGGCTCATTATGGTTTCCTCCTTTCAGACGCTGACCCCCCGCGGGAAGCAGGAGGCCCCAGCACAGGCCCTCACAAGTCAACCTCACAGCAATCAATCCAAACCAGATTACCAGATGCAACAAGAGCCCGAGGCCAGCGTAAAGCGACACCTCAATGAGCCTCTGAGAGGAGATAAAGCTGCAGCACTTCCCCTCCAATCAAGACTATTTTGCCAACCTTATTGTTCTGAGACCCAAATATTTACATGTTTTGTCTTAAGGAGCAGAATAGGATTTCACAAGGCAATTTGATTTGGGCACAATTTCCCCCTAATGCACTGTAACATAAGCTGCCCACCCTCCAAAGCCATTAGTGCGCTCAGTCTGTGCAAGCACTTGAGTCAGGAGACCCCCACCTGCCTGGAGGGGATGGGGAAGGATGCCAGTCTGTCTCGGGAAAGCTGCACCAACAGCAAGGGCCTCAGACCTATGTACTGCTCACCTGGAAGGCTGATGAGCCCTGGGGAACCACCTCATCCGACAGCAGTAACCTGGTGGGGTGGCAGAAAGCAGATGCTCCATCTTGGTGTCTCCTAATAGCCACCATACAAGTGACACTAGTCACTCCTGCTCAACATCTACCAGCCCTCAAACAAGAACCACACAGATAAGGAATGAGGCTGTCCCTCCTACAAGCAGCAGATCACTCCTGAGGAATGACAGGCTGTTAGGAAGCTATGTACCCCTCACCCAGCGTCAACATGGCCCTAATGAAGCTGCGCAGATGGTGGTACACACCTAAGAAAGAGGTCCCAAAAGATGTGTTGCCAATGTCTCCAGAGGGAATCAGCAAGGTCTTGGCTGTTATTTAAAGATGACTGCCTGCATCTATTTCTACTTGTAAAGGGAAGAACAGGTCTGCTCCTCACCTCATATCGATCTCATTGAAAGTGGTCAGCATGGCACAAGTATTCTGAGCCTCCTTCAGCCGCTGAGCAATACGCTGACGCATCCTATTCATTTTGACCTGAAAATTAAAAAGCCATAAGCAGAAGCTGCCTCAAGTCCATTCAAGGGGCAAAACGCAGAAGAAACTCAAAAGGCCCTTCTTGTCATCTGGTTGACTAGTAATGGATGCCTAGGGCCAAGGTTTTCACTCCAGGTCTCCCTGAGGAGCATGACAGGCTGAGCAGTTGATTTCACTAAGGAGCTGCCCAGCTCAATACACAGTTTCCAGCATGAGGCTAATGTGAGCAGAGTGAGACTGCTGAGAAAGCAGACTGCTCAACCACGTTCTCTTAAGAATGCACAAGGCAGGTGGCCAGTCCTTTGCTGAGGGCTTGCAGACAGACCAAGCAGATCACACTGAGCCTCCTGTGCTCTGTCAGGTGAGTTCAAGACTTTTGCCTAGAAAAGACCTGTTTCTGTTCTGACCTGGCTCTTCTTCCACGCCACCCCTAAGCAGTGCCCTCATGTGGAGCATTTCCCCATCTCTCACAGCCCCACGAGGTGGGTGTGAACAGGTGGACACATCTGGCAAGCTCAAGGCTTATGTCAGAACAAGTTGTCACCCAGCACAGAAGTGCTGGCAAGGCCCCTATTCCCACAGCTTACCCTATGTTCTGATCTGGCACCTTTGCTGGGCACTGCCTCCCCAGGAGGGGCTGCCGCTGGGGCTGCAGCTGGCTTCACCGCAGACACTGAGGGTAAAGAACACATCAGTCAAAAAGGGAAGCAACCCTTAGCAACCCTTAACTTATACACTCTCCCCAGGGAGGAGAGGCTTGACAATATGAGAAAACGGCTGCTGCCTCACCTGGTTTGCTGTCGATGGGCTGAGTGGACACAGGTGGCACTGGTGGCATTGTAGTGGGAATTGGTGCTGCAGCAGGGGGAGGAGCAGCTGCAGCTACAGGTTCAGGGGCTGGAGGAGGAGGGGCTGCTGCTGGTTTGGCCTTGGCAGGAGCAGCTGAAAGATAAGGAAGAGTCATGGTAAGGAGAACTACAGTTTCCACCACAGGGGATCTCCGAGTCCAACCAACCTGATAAAAGTTAACCCTCCGGCACAGTGCCTTCATGTTCCGAGCACTACTGAACTGATAGGGGCCACTACAAGTGGATCCCATGGCGGAAGTGTTTTACTCATCCAGACCCTACACCTCTTCACTGTGCAGGAGAATGAACGCTAAAGAGGGCGGAGAAGGCAGTTATATCAGGGGAATTCCCTACTAATTATAGCTTAGAGCTGCAGTCTCCTCCAGAGGGAGCAAAAGGAAAGTTCTCCCTTCAGAAGAACTAACATTATGCTTTTCTAATGGACAACAGAACAGGAATATTTTCTTCCAGCTACAGATGCAGGTGGAGGAAACATTTAACCTCTCAGGATCCCTCTAAATGCCTCGCTTCCATCTTCAGAAAAAGACTGGTGGAAACAGGAAGGCCTGTGCAAGTTACACATGTCTGAGTTACCTCCAGTTTTCCTGAGTTTGAACAGAGGTGTCCCCCCTTCCACCTTGCCACCATCGGGTACCAGAAGGGCTTCAATCACACCAGCTGCTGGGGCTGGAACTTGCACTGATGTCTGCAAAAAGTAAAATCAGTGAAATTCCTCTAAACATCAGATGGAGAACAAATGCCCAACAGAAGATGCCAATATGTTGAAATACACATTGTAATTTGGCAGAGACAGCGACTCTGTCTCACACCATTTGCACCAGTTTTCACACCCTCCACTGGGATTTTGTGCCAATACTTAGGAGTTTCAGGAGACACTGGCAGTGTAACGCATTGCCTGATCTTTCTGCTCCAGGGTACACTCAAGAATTGACTCACTGCCAGTACCTTCCTGACAGCAAGACTGGAAGCAGAACTTGGCAGGGAGTTTTAGCAAGAACTCCAAAGCTTAAGAGTCCTTTAAGGAGTGATTAAACTTAAAGGTGAAATTTAACACATTCTGAAGACATCCTATGGCTCTGCAGATTTCTCCTCTGTTTAAACACAAACAGGTTTCAAAGCTTAGAGCACCAAAACTGGAAGGAGGAGTGGAACTGCAGCTCCAACAAACATCAGCACCATTGACGCTTAATCACTTGTATGAGGGAGGAAGAGTTATCAGAGAATTCTTACTTCAGGCCCAGTCATCTTTCATACTAGTTGAGAAAAGCTTATCTCCATGAAGGGAGCAGAAGACACACGCTGGGCCTGCAGGCTCTAGGAGCTCTTAGTGGGACAGGAGCCATACAGCATACCCGCTACAGAACTAGAAAAAGTTTTGGTCCAGAAAACTCCTACCTTGTCTGTTTCAATCTCACACACCACTTCATCTTCCGCCACTGTGTCTCCAACAGCTGAATGATAGATATGAAGACCACTGTGAGAAGGGAGGTGTGCTCCGGCCTCCCCTCTTAACCCACAGCAGTCTCCCCCGCTAGCCCAGAATCTTCTCACCCCAGTTCACAACTTCTAAAGAAAAGTCTAGCTCAAACAAGCAATCAGAATCTGACTGCAGTTTAGACATCACCCTTCACCCAACAGCACCCACAACAGAAGTGCCAAGGCAGTAACTGCAATCCTTACCCCTTAGAACTGCAATTAATTGCCTCATTTGTCACAGACTGAAAGGCACGGAGTAGGCTGTCAGCCAGTGAACTACAATCTATCCCAGGCTATTCAGGGCAGCAGCAACAGTGCTGAGAATTTCAGGGAATAGGCAACTGCTTACCTTTCTCCCACCTGACATCTCCTTCTGTGACTGACTCTGCAAAGGCTGGTGTGTTCACTGTAACCACGTCATCCCCTGTGAGAGAGACAGACAGACTTGAACACATTCAGAGCTCAAAACTTACGGCATGCATTGCTTCATTCTTGTCATCAGGACTCTACTAGAGGGGGTAGGTCAACAGACATCAAATGTTGCCCTTCTCCTTGCTTCAATACTGATTAACATTTCAACGCAAGAGAAAGTGCCATCTGACTGAAAGTCACATTATGACAGGAACGCCAGACAAAATCTGTAGGGTCCCGGGACATAAATCCTCAGCCATTCATGAGGTGGGACAGCAGTGGGCCTAGACCAAGGATGGAAGAGGTAGCTTCAGCAGCAACAGGTAGCACAAGAGCCATCCTGCTGATTCCTGACTTCTTACTTACTGTGTACTGCAGTGGTTCTGAAGCAACGGACAGCGAAGACACTGGAGCTATTTACTCTGCGAAAGAGAGAAAGATATGAACACAGCAGTACATTCCTCTGCAGGCTGCCGGCACCAAGCTCAAGCACAGAAATTACATTTGCTTAACTGATCTGAAAGGCTGCTCAGCTGTTCTGATGCATTTGTTCCAAGGGACTCCTACTTACTGCTGAAGCTGCAGCAATCCCACTAAGAAAGGAAACATTACAGCTTACCATCACTAATGCTCTCAGAAACTCAGTGAGAACTGATGTCTATGGAATTTTAATTTAGGGAGACACCCCAACAGAACCTCTGTGGTTTAAATACTGATAAAAGCCTGACCTAGCCAGCCCACCCTACGTCCAAGATCAGTGCAGTAACTATTTTTTACCTCCAGATCACAACCGCCATCTCTACAGAAGTTGCTCGGTTGCTTCAAAAAACCAGAAAGCGCCATAAATCGCCTATGGCAACACATCCAAGAGACAGCTATTTCTCTCCACCATGTCCCTTCATAGGGAGCTGGCAATCCCAAGCGTTCCAAAGGATGTTGTTTTATACCTACTGACACCACATTTGGAAACCTGAAGCAAACTTGCTTTAGCATTCCTTTAACACAGGCTACTCCGTGTGCACAGACCAGTATTTCAGGCTTTTATGGATGCGCTCTTAAGGTTATTTCCTCAAATACATTTTTACAAGACCACCTCAGCAATGCAAATAATGCCAGATGAACAATAGCTCCCTGAACCACCCCACTTCTCCTGACAGAAACGCTACCAGGAGGCCACCACAGAGCAAACAAGAGTTCTAGCCAGATAATCAAAGGTTAGAGATCCATTTATCACCAATCTCCTCATTCCCGTGCCTTCCCTGCCTCGGTATCTGGTTCCAAACAACGCTTATTTTCTTTAGGCATGCCACGGTTTCTGACCTGCAAAACCTAGATTTTGTTAGGGCTAGCTCCATGCTCCTAAGATGTGCACAGGGATTTTGTGACAGCCAACCACATCCTGCCTATCAGCCCCCAAATCTTACCAGGGCTAGAGCAGCCCCAGCCTCTCCACATCACAGCTTTCCTGGGATACTTACACAAGCTTCCTGCTGTTGGTGTAAGCCAGTCCCTGGCTCCCAGCCACACCTGTGAATGAGAATGGTGTTACCCCACGAGAACGTTATGCAGCCATCCAGCCCTCAGCTGTGCCTGTCAGGTGCAGAAGACACCACTGTCCACCCTGAAAGAAGCTTGGGACTAAGTGGGGAATATAGCTATATAGAGGCACTTCAGTGCCACCAAACCTGCCCAGAGCTTGCCAAGAACAGTGGTCTTGTCTTCATCTAGATTTACAGCAATGGGAAGAACAGTTATACCTTGACCTCAAAGCTAATAAGGACAACTCTGCAAAGGGCAAACAAAGCAGCAGCTACCCCAGGCACAACAAAACCAGGAAACAGCTATGAGGGACACCTCCATGTCTGCTGAAACCTCAGCTGCTGGCTGAGTTAACCTCACCAACAGAAAGGGGTTTCTAATAGGAACAAGGCATCAGTCCCCTAAGAGGCAGCCCCAGGAAGCCTCACAGCTGAATGGACAAGGAGGAAAAAGAGAATGAAAACAGGGTGTAGGGCAGAGTAGCAAGCCACCATCATTCCTCTTCTCTGTCCGCAGAACACTTCTTTTCCAAAACTCACAGCAGGGAAGTACTTGCATAGCTTCTCAGTTTCACATGCCCCACTGTCCCCTTCCCACACTGCTCATGTGCCCTGACACCGCAATTTTTATTACGAACTGAACTCCTGTCCTTTGTCTCTTTCAGGGCACTGGGCAGTTTTCCAGACTGATCTTAAAGAGAGTCAGTGTAGCAACTGGAGAACATAATTATCTCAATTACACAACTCCAGAGGGAAGAACCATTTCCCCATTTGAGTTTTAAAAAAAGCAATACAATTAAAACACCATCCCCTACTAAAGAGCTGATGTTGGAACTCTAGCAACCAGAAAAGGTAAGCAGATTTAACTGGTTTCTCAAAGTGGAATCAGAAGTGCATGATGTAATGCTATATAAACACAGTACAGATAAAAAAAACAGAGCTCTGGGAAAATCCAGGTTAAGCACCAAAGAGGAGTTCACGGGCATAGTAGACATGTCACTTAACATTCACCCACCATTTTCAAAGGAGTTCATTACAGAGCTAGGCTCTGCAACAGCATGTGTTTCAAGCACTGCAATGCTTCAAATGCACTGTGCTGCTGCTGCTGTGAAATCTTCAACAGAGCTGAATGGGGCTGGCAGCATGTACATTAGGCAAGTGAGGCACCCGCATGGAAACACAGCTCATTTCACCAACTGCTGCTTCATTACATGACTGGCAGAAATAAACCCTAATCAAACCTATTACAAATTTCCATCATCAGCTCTGTTCTGTCTAGGTAGTTTGAAATGAAATAAAAGCATAAGACTCACCAGACAGAGAGCATCTTGCCAGAGTACAGTTCCCCTGTCAGAGAGAAGAGGAGCTATCAGTATTGCAAAAAGACAGACCCATCCTAGGACGACTCTGGTTTTCCCACAAGACCTGGATCAGAGATGGGATCCACCACTCCCATGCTCCAGACTGCAGTCATGCTACTTTCCCATGGTGTGCAAGAGCGGCAGATGGCGAGAGCATCTACACCCTTCTCTTTGCTTTGCCTCCTTCCAGGATGCTTTCCTGTGGAGTGACGTTACATCTGATGCACTTGGTTTTCAGTTGTGGCTCCAGTTGTTTTGAACTTCTCATGCACGCTTTTCTCTTTAAGAAGGAGCAGATTTCTAAAGACTCATTCACTAAAATTTGCTCTGAATGAGAAGGTCAAGGGCAGCTACTGGACATGATGAGAAAACATCCCATGATCCCATGTACATTCATACAGTTATGAATGTATCATCTGGGGTTTTTGTTTTCTGGTTTTAAGGCAACGGAGCCTTTGAACTCCAGAGGGCCAGAATTTCCCTCAATGGCAAAATTTCTACTGCCTTCAGTGAGCCAGGAATTCCATCTTCTGGTGATGTTTCATTTCATACCCATGTAATCATTGACTGCATTCCAAGTTCAGTGTAATATCCCTCAAAAGTAAAAGACACTTCAAGATATTCCAGTTACTTTCCCTGTTGCTATTAGACATTTCTCTAGCATTGAACCCGCAGACTGGGAGAACATAAGAACTCTTTAAAAGCTACAGGAAAATATCACAGTAACCTTGACTAAAATGCAGTTGAGTGGTTTGGAACAACAGCTCCTCAACAGCTCAAAACATCCTCATCCAGCAGCTAAGGTAAGAGGTAAAAATTACTTTTCATTCACACCTTCAGTATCTGAAGGGAAGTTTGTGTATAAGCCCTGATCTCAGCTTCACAAGAGCAAGCAGAATGGGATATAACTGATCTTAATTATCAAAATAATTTGTGGAGCTGTGTATGACAAGATGATATAGAGATCAAGGACGGAAGAGATACTTAAGCTTGTCACACTGTCTACAGGACTGAGGGCTGTAGCATGCAAAAATACGTTCAGTGAACACTTCATATAATCAAAACTACTAACAGGCCTGGGGAATCGACCCCTTGGCAGTTTAATTATCCAGACTTTCTGACAGATTTGGCTTCTCGCTTACTAGCGCACAGTCAACTCAGTGATCAATGGGCAGTTCAAGAGGGTTACGATCAGCTGCGCCGAGGACATGTGCTGCCCAGCTGACTTGCAGCAAAGCCAGCCTGGGTCTGGCAGAGCTCAGGAGCTCCAGCGCAGCGCCATGCAGCTAACCTGCTTGCCAGTCCACTGCAGGGACCAACCATCCTGGACCGGCAGTCCTGCAAAACCGGCTTCTGGCAGGGCCCGCTGGAGCCCCTGTCCCCGGCCTGCCAGGGGAAGGGAAAGCAGGGAGCCCTGTGCAGACTTTGCAGAGTCATCGTGAATGCTACAACACTTAATCTTGGTGCAGCACCGGCCCCCTGCTAACTCAGATCTGGTTTGTGTAGCACCAGCCCTAAGCTGGGATCAGGAAGACAAGCTTCAGCTGTCTCCACTTGGTCAAGCACCACAATCCTCACCACATACGTTAGCTCCCGCATTGATCAAATTCTCCCCACATTCCATAGTGTCCCAGGTAATACAAAGTCAATTACAAATAAAACATCAAGTGATCCGAGCTCCTCTCTGCCCATTAATTATTTCCTGGGTGCTTTCTAAAAAAGTGATTAAAGGTATTCCTAGCATCCCAGACAATAACTTGCTAAGAAAGAGGAACAGCCTCAGACTGAAGCATAAACACACAATTCTATTTTCTCAGGACTAGTTTACTGTAAAGTTAAAAAAAAAAGTTTAGAAGGCCTGTCCTAAAATAAATTATTGTGAGAAAACACATCTGCAGCTTTCTTCCATGATAGGTGCCAAGTCCATGTTCCACAACTGCTGCAAAATTAAGGAAAAAAAAATTGGTATCATTCCATGCTTCTGTCTTTTAGGTTAAGAAATGAGGGGACAAAGCTCTAACGCGAGGAGGAAGCCACTTACAAAAGATACTGAGATTCCTATGTCTTGCGTTGTGCTTGATAGGGCTCTTTCCTGTTTCCTCTTCCCTGAAGGAATCACCGTGATAGCACCTGCTCCTGGTATCACCTGGCTAAATCTGCCCTCTGCTTCATCTTGGAGCTTCTTTGGTGAAAACAGAAGCTTTCAGGTTTTGCTAGCCGGCATTAGCCCTTTGGGTCACTCTAAAGAGACAGCCTGCACTCGGAGGAATAAGTCTTGGTCTAATTAGCTAGTGACTCACGTACCAAGTGATTAATTTTTCCCCCACGTTTCACATGACTTCTCAGAATTGCTTTTATAACTGTTACTATGTCAGCATGACCCTGGCACACAGCGTCCCAGGCCACACCTTTCACCTTGCAGTAGGTCACTACAAGCTGAAATAAATTACGGAATAGCTCAGCTAAAGCGACAGCCCGTACACCTACAGATCTCTTCTCCAGCAGTGGGAGCAGGGACCAGCTCAGGTAAGGACACTAACTGAACAGGAGGGCACAGTTAATTTCCACAGAGGCAAAACAGCAGCCCAGTGCCGGGCAGCTCTGACGACAGGCAAAGCAGCAATCAGTTCTCCAGCCCCGGCTTCTTCTAAGCAAAGAAGCTGCTGCTTTAACAAGAAGGATGAGCTACACACAAAAACCCCACTGCACGTCTTTCGGGGATTTTAACACAATTATATATAGCCTGGCAGGGCAGATGCTAAGACGGGATGGAGATAACAATGCTGAGCGGGAAAGGATGCTGTTACTAAGACAACAGGCTGAGAACTCCTCCAGCATGTGGGGAGGATCAAGCAGGGAAGAGAAAGTTCTTTACAAACTCCTGCCCAGATAAGCAAGAGGACTTGATTCTGAAAGCACTGAACACAGCTCCTGATCAAGCCATCCTTTTTCAGACTAGCTCTTCTGTGGACTTTTTCAGGTCATCCTTCAAGAGCTGCTCCTGCCACCCCACTGAGTCCTACACGCTCGGATGCAGGCTACTAATGCACACTCACGATTTTTACTTGATATATGAATCCGGGACCTTTCTCTCTTTTACAAGATAATTAAAATCCAGCCAACCCTTCCCTACCCTCACTGTTTCTTGCTGACTCTACTGTTCTCCTGTTTAACCCTATATTCTGGATTTTGTATGTGTCTACTGTTTTCACTTCTCCCATCAGAAGTTTACCAAGTTCTGGCGTTTCTTTCCATCTCTTGAAAAAGCTTGTATTATCCCCTTCACCACAACTTACTTCCCATGTTCCCCCTCAAACGGAAATCAACTACCACCATCTTGACTTCTCAACTTTTCTAGTACATCTAACAGGTTAACTAAAATGATCTCCGCTTCCCAGTACCCCGCTATAGCCTCCTGTCACCTCCTGATTTGCAGGCTAGTTCAGTAAAAGGTTTGACTACTCCGTCTGGCCTTCCCCTCTGCTCTATATAAATACACAGCATCACCGAGAGCTGACAAAGCTTAAACACTGCTAAAATGCCACTTAAATAAGCTTAAGCTGCACTATAATCGATTTGTATCTATATATCCATACATGCATGACTAAATCTAAATCTATAGTTAGTTATAAATTGCTTACAGTGCAGTTTTATAGAGAGGCATGCGTGTTTATACACACAGATCTGTTTGCAGCACCGGAGACAAGCAGGTAACACGCAGCAGCCCTGCGGGGAAGCACGGCATAACTAAACGTCCCGCGTTAGGACCAGCTGCCAACACTCGCTGGCCCACATTCCCGCGACGACCGAAACCAAATCTCTGAGGCTCCAGCTGGAGGAGAACGGATCCTTCCTCTCCCGCAGGCCGACCTGCCGGGCCCGCCCGCGGAGGGCCGCGGCCCCCGGGGAAGGTCTCAGCCGGCGGACCCCGCGGCTGCTGACAGCGAGCAGGGCCCTTCGGCCGGCGGGGCCCGAGCGCGG
>Ga0065711_1044527_pt1 | contig 14044 bp, 5 predicted proteins | sample Hoacrofraction12_FD_59098 | JGI IMG/M metagenome (GOLD analysis project Ga0065711, IMG submission 59098) | Hoatzin crop microbial communities from Cojedes, Venezuela - Epithelial fraction 12 v2 (version 2) | ecosystem: Host-associated > Birds > Digestive system > Esophagus > Crop | place...
GAGTCTCCTTCTCTGGAGATATTCAAGACCCGCCTGGACAAGGTCCTCTACAGCCTGCTGTAGGTGACGCTGCTTCGGCAGGAGGGTTGGACTAGATGACCCACAGAGGTGGTCCCTTCCAACCCCTACTATTCTGTGATTCTGTGATTCTGTGAAATGGAGAGTTTAAGGAATAGATAAAGTTAGGCAATAGATTCAGCGATGCAAGATGTATAGAAAAGGTAGTATAAGGAAGCAGCAGTTTCTTATTTAGCATATGGTTGTTAGCGGTTGCAAGGGGTCTGCTTGGATGATAAGCACTGGTCATTGGGGTTTCAACACCATGATCACAGAGATGGGTTAAAAAACTAAAACTCCTTACTTAAAAAGGTATTTGGAGGTTAAAAAAAAAAAAAAAGAAAAAAGGAGAGAAAGAGACAGTGAAACATTGAGTTATTAAAATATACGGACTCCTTGGTTGACATTTCTAATCACATTTTGAAACCCATCCCAGAGTAGTGTGTCTGCTCATCTGTAATAAGATCTGAACATTCTGCTTGGATATGTTTAGAGATTGTATTTTGAATGTTTTACTGTATCACTAATTGAGTTATATTTATTAATCCATTTCTCATATGGCTAATCTTAGAGGAGGAAGTGTGAATTTTTGTCTTTTAACTTCTTTTATGTTGTGTCACTGATTGTTCTAACTGGATGTGTTTCATTGAGTAACACAGAACTGAGTTAGGAACAGATTAGTCATGCTGGATACGCTGTTGTAGTCCAGGAAGGGGATGAAATGATAAGAGTTAAATTTTAACATATTCATGGATATTTTACAATAAAAATTTTATAAAAATGCATTGTAAACTGTTGTCTATCTACAAGTTAGTCACTGTGGATAAGGATATAACTTATCTCTCCTTATTTAAATAAGCTCTGTAATCATTACTAGTAGAAGGGTATCTTTTTAGGAATTTATGAAATGAACTGTGACACATTTGAACTAAATGGAGATGGTCCAGTTTTAATAAGTGGATTTTGTTCCCTGCTTTCTTTCCTATGAAGACCATGAAAAATTTGGCTAAAATACTTGGCTGCCTCTTTTAGCTGGATTTCTACCCATGGAGTGGGTAAATAACACTTGTGCCTGGTACCAGCAAATGGCCTGAAGGTACAAAATGAACTGCTGTATGTTTTGATTAGAGGCCAAAAAAATTTGAAGAATCAATGACCTCAATGGGCTGTTGAATCAGGCTACTTGGAAAGAAAACATAGAATTAGGTTGGACTATCTTCGTCCAAGTTAGAGTGAGTGCATTTTTCACCACTATTTGAAATGGGAGCAAAGAGGAGAGTTAGGAAGACAACCAAAAGTTTTTTCAAAGATCTCACCAGTTTTAGAATAATACATAGTATGACTGAAGACTTCATATAAATACATATTTTTATAAAACACTCAAGTAATTGTTCTGTTTACTTCACAAAAGTAAACAATACCATTTAAAAAATATTTTTGAATACTCTTAATACAATCTTTGTTCCTTTAGGGTAGGATTCATCTCACCTAAGTTTCATCTTCTGAAAACTGGTGTTTTGTCTCAGCTAGACACTCTTCAGACACTTGAAGGAATTTTGGAAATCATAGAGGCAGTTCAGCCTACCAAGCTGTGATGGACTGTTTGTCCACAGACTGTAAAGGGAACAACAGAGGGGAAAAGTTCGGATAAGATGCCTAACATTTTAGACTAAACATGTTAAGCAAAAAGAACCCCGTTCTCCACAAAGATGAGAAAAGCCTGCTTTAAGGTGCAAAACAGTTACAATTGCAGTGCTCTCTTGCAGTTGTGCAGTTATAGAGGAAATGGAATAATCAAATGATAATACAGGAACTTGTAAAAGTTCTTGGAAATAATTTTTCAGTCCACTGTTTTTACAGGAAAGCCTGTTATCTCTAACCATTTGAGGGCTTAGTAATGTACAATTTACGAATTGCCTTGAGTCATGAGGATACACACCTTAAAATTACTAGTGGGAGACTGAATTGAAGGTTACAAGCATAGGTGAAAGTGTTCTCTTATGATCTCATCAGATAACTGCCTTCCTCAATTTTGAGACTACTCTCATTTGTGGACACAAAAGCAAAAGTTTTTCTTGGAAAGGGAGACAGGAACACCAGGAGAGTCCTATGAGGAATAAACTTCTCTTTCCATGCATACCAAAGGAAAGATTTAAATCCCCCAGCTGTTTAGGTCTGCTCTTCACTTAGGACACCAGAAAGGACAGTAACCTCCAGCAATGGAATTGGTGACTGCTAGCAAGGAATACAAACCTCTTCAACCCTCGCAGTCTGCTTTAGAAGAGAACAGGTGCTCATGGCCCTAGACTAAATGCAGGATGAAGGAATTCATGGATAGCACACAGCAGAAAGTCAAAGACTTCTGTTCAGTGGAACAGATCACATGATTGTGACCTACCGAAATGTGACTTGTGTGAGCAGTTGCTGTTGGGAGAGAGAAATAGTATCACAACATTTGGCATAGTCCATATTACTCACTCACACTTAATTTCTCATTTTTTCTTCATAATATTTTGTTGTGTTTCTAAGAGAAGATTCTCAGGCAAGATGAAAGAGTATCAGTCACGGTGTCAAAAGAGAAAAAATGCCAATTACTCTCTTAAAAGTCCCAATGAATAACATCAAATTTGACGTTTCTTAAAAAGTTTCCATAGCTTCATGAATAATTTAACGATGATTGGATTTCAGTGAATTTTACCATGCATGATACTTCTATTTGAGTTTTGACTTAGCTTATAAAATATCCTCTACTAACTTCTGTCCAGGAAATTGTGATTGGTCATGTGACTTCTGAAGTGAAATACAAACAATTTTTTTGAAAAAGAGCAAATGAGCTTTAGACAAAAAAAGACACAAAATGTACATTGAAGCTAGATGGTTCATAATGAGCCTCAGTCCTTGGAAAAAGCAGAGTGTGGATGTACATACTACCTTCCTCCACATTAACAGTTCTCTAGGATGTTACTATCGTCAGACCTACAAAAGATAGTAAAGAAAATTCTGAAGAAGGAAGAGCAGATAAAACTGGGAACGTTCAGTCAATACTACCTCCATCCCAGGCAGGCAGCAGCTTTTCTGACATTACAAATCGAGATTTTAGTAGTCTATTGAAATTAACACAAGTTCACATTCAGTAGGGTTTCTGGTTCAGTATATACAAGGCAGAGGTCTTTCAGACTGCGTATCTTCCTGTCTTTAGTGGCGACAGGGCACTATAGCCAGATTAGACTATATTAATCACTCCACTGTATGTTTAGCTAGGCAGCCACAGAAATGCTTTGAAACTAATGGGCAAGGACAGCTGTCTCAAAGGTTTCTGCAAAACCATGATCCAGGTATGACAATAGGATGGCTTGTCTGCACAGAAAAGCTGGCAGCTACAGCTACTGTGAATTAAAAAAACAAAACCAAAACTGATTCTATTTTAGTTATGCTGATATAACGTTCGCATCAGAGAATACTATTCTAGAGAAAATGTCACTCTCTTAGGCAGTAACACCACTTTACCTCACTAGAGTAAAAACAGGCTGACACCTGGTTTTCTCAAACTACAGAGTGAAGGGATTTTCTTGCCACTTCTTTTCTTTTTGAAAAAAGAAACAAAACAAAAACTGTTCTGCAAGTTTCACCAGGGGGAAAAAAAGAAGAAAGAAGGGAAAAGAAATCAATTTTCTCTGTGTTCTTGCCCTCGCACCCACACACTAAATAAAGGAACACTGAGGAAAGACAGGTCTAAATCACAGGGGAAAAGCATCAAAGCCAAAATAAAATCTTCTGACTGAGCTGTAATGATGCCATTTTCTGTTCCCTTTCTGGAACATTGTGGAATGAAAAAGTTTCATTCACTCATTCTGGTTTTTGTGAGTTTGTTTTTTCCTTTTTTGTATGGAACAAAAAGGACAGGAATCTAGGGGAGATGCTCTTCCCTTTGTGGCCCCAGGCCAATGGGAGCCATGGGGGAACCACCAGTAGAGAGGAGAGAGGAAGTTGTGCCCCAAGTTTAACATGTGCCACCACACTAGTTAATAGCATGCATGGTTATATACGGGGAGCGCCTCTTGGATGTGCAGTGCCCACTAATTAACTAATTAGCCTCTTGGATGTGCAGTGAGTGAGGAGGGAGAAGAGGGGGAAAAGCAGGGAAACCATCTAATGACTGTTGACAAGCCCATGCCCACTAATTAACTAATAAGCCAGAGGTCTGACAAAACATAACTTAGGAAGAAGCTGTGTGACATGAATGCGTTTGTTGTGGTAAAGAAGTTAGGGGCATTCGTTTGATAAGAGGGTCTGTTTCGGAACTGTAAGTCTCCCTGATGATCGTGCAGTTTGGTGGGAGGCTAGAAAAGCACCAAGCTGCTGTTAAGAGTAGCTGCTGTCAGGAGGAGCACTGCCTGGAATAGTTAAGTGTGGGTTGAAGTAATCATGATTCATGATGAACTCATGAAAGCGAATCAAAACTTCTGTGGGCTATCACTAGACTCCTAGTGCATTCAAAGCCTCTCACAGAAGGTTTCTCACAGAAGTCTCTGAGTATGAAGAAAGGTGTTACAAAAAGATGGAGAATGATTTCTAAGGGACCTGAATGGGAATGTCATGGAAAGGGTTCCTGCACGGTTTTGTGGTTGGTAATATCATTGCCTTTCCCATGACACATGCCTGTGAGAATGGCTTGTTTGCTAAGTGTGCTCGAGCAGGTCAGGATACTATATACTTTCAAATGCAAAACCAGATCCAAATAACAAATCAGAGTAATTGGGACTCATAAAAAAAGTCTTCCCCTGACATACCCAAAAGCAGAAAGATGCTGGGTGTCCTGCCCTTCTCCTCACATTTCCCTCCTCCCCTGCTGCAGTCAGATGCTTGTGAAGAGTAGACATGGTCAGATAGAGACACTCCATGTGGATCACAGTGGGAGATGCTCTTGGACTGGGTAATATTAAGGTGGTACAGCAGGAAACAGGAACAGTAGCTTTAATGTAATCATACTCCATGTATTTCCCCTTGAAGCATGAGAATCTGATAATACTCAGTGCTTGCCGAGCTTTCCTGTTTGGCCACAGAGCACACAAGGTTTATGTGAATCACTGTCAGAGGGCAAGTTTAAATTGTGATAAGTAGCCTGTATATAAAAACAGTATTCCTGCATCAAGTAATAATGCTGTGTTTCCTGGGAAATGAGTGGTTGAAATCCATCCGTTGTCACACAGTAACATGCACAATAAACGTAATTTTAAATCCATTATAATGCTGCCAAATATGTTAAATAAAAATATACAAAGGATTTATCCACCAGGAGATTTACAGATATCCTGAGTAGTACATCATTATCGGAACTGTCAATTTGAAAATAAAAATTGTCAAATCATCACCGGAACATAATAAAAGCTGTGACAGAAACACACAATAGCTGCTAAGTTTTAAAAAAATAAAACCCTCATCAAACCCACTCCGCACACAATTATCACCTCTGTAAACTACCAAGGAAGCAGTAAAGAACTGAAGGATACCAAAAAGAGAAGTGTGGTGTCCGACATAGTTAATATCAGCATCACACCAATTGTTATGTGTAAGCACCATTGAAAAGCAGGCTGTTGTGCCTTTAAAGATGGAGTCCAGAGGGGCTAGCATCCAAAAGAGATAAAATCCCAGCTAAAAGATGATCTTTTATCCTCCCATTTCTTCGGCTTGGATTTGGATCCCTCACTAGTCTCCTGACTGGTCAGCCTCACGCTTGTTAGCCTCCTTGGTTAAGCTGAGAGAAAGGCAAGAAGAAGTTTTGTAACAGTCTGCAAGTGACTTCTGTCACATAGCTTTGGGTGAGCCTTTGCTACCTAAAAGCTTACCAGGCTGATGTGTTCAAATTCTAGGATGACAGTCCCATACCTGCATTTGATCTGAGAACATGACAATGCCATCTTTCCCTACCACATCCATTATGATCCCTCCACCTCAGTATTTCCTAATACACATGAGATTGTACTGCACTGCTGTCCCACAGGCCTATTGCTCCTTGACTGTCTATTAAGTCAAGCACAGCTTTCTGAGCTCCCAGATCTTGCAGGTTCTCCAGATATGTAAACTGACCCTCCAACGACTTCTGGTAGTAAAACAGGCAGAAAGCCAACGTAAGTGATTCTATATGTGATTGATCTGAAATCTGATAGTACAAGTTATATACAATGCTGTCCTATTTTCCTAACTCGGTTTCTTCATCGTGCCTAGCCACTCTTTGAAGATAGGTGAGGATTTTTGAAGGAGCCTAGGATCACTTACTGCTACATAGCTTTTTCTTTGCACCACGTGAGCCTTATTTCCCAAGCAGCTCGCTTGCCATCTTGTTCACTAGTTGAGTCAGATCCGCTTGCAAAAAAAGCATGCCCTTCCTTCCCAGAAGACAGATGTCCCTTATTTCTTCCTTACCTTTACATTTTTAAGATGCTATACCAACAGCTATTTACAAGGAAATTCTCGTGCTGTAGACCTGGTCCCTTGCAGGGAAGGGCTTACCCTGTGCTGTTACCATCTCACTGCTTCAGCAGGCTTCTGCTTGGAAAAGAGTCATTTACTTCATTATTCTTCATTTAATTACAAGTGAACTCATGATGAAATTTAAATGACCACAGAAGTAAAAGACAACAGAGAAAGCAGCCAGCGTTCCATTCAAAACGAGAGTTTACAGTTTCACACTTAGAAGCATAAAGAGATCTGAATGGGTGGTTTATTAACAGATCAGGAGTCATAATGAATTCCTATGGCTGAGAGATGAAGCAAGGTTATCCCAGATTAAAAAGAGCCCTTTATACAGGGAGGAAAGTTAACCATTTGAATGACTTGGCAGGGGCTATGATTTCTGTATCATTCGAAATCTTCATGACTTATTTACAAGTCCGAAAAAATCTGTGTTGTGTCCTTTTCTCAGGTTTGTGCTCAGAAGCAGGCTGCACTGATTATCAGAATATTTCCTGGCTTAAAAAACAGTAGTGTTACTTTATGGAGGGGTATGGTAGCAGTTTCACTGCAAAACTATTTCAGAGGAACTTGGTACTAGTGCCTCGTTATATACAACCTTGAAGAAAATCAAGAGTAAAATATAGAGAACCATAGAGAGTTTTTCTACTAAATAACCAACCAGATTGAAAGAAAATAAAGCAACGTGTGTTGGGTCACTATTTCTTCAGGAGGTTGGAGCTTTGCATGTGAGGGTCTTCACTCTGGAATTTAATGAATGCTATGTTAAATTGAGTGTCTCCACTGAATTCACTGTGTTGGGGATCTGGAGTTTTGAAGTCAGTGACTAAATCCACATTGGCTTAAATGAAATCTGGTGAAAAGTTTTAAGTGTTGTGACAGAAAATTGAGTGGAATTACTGCAGCATAACAAGTTCACTGTGGTATTAATGCATTTTAGGTAGCAGTCGCTGGTGGCAAACGACGTGCTATAGTCAGTTCCTGTATCTCAGCTGATGCACAGTATGTGATTAAACTTCAGTAATTCATTTCTGCATCTTCACGCTAAGCTTTTCCTGGCTGTTGGTGTATTCTAGATTATGATAAACTTTGTAATATTAGACTACAACAACTGACCTTCAGTTTGATTGCAACTTTATTCAGTTTTCTAAAGTGCTATTTGGTCTCTTAATACCACGTCTTGTTAACACCATCCTGTGGCACTCTATAGAATGATTTGAGCTGATGCCCAGAATGTCCTTAGCTGGCCTGACTATTTATTCTTGCTGGACCTGTATCCTAGGCACTCATTCCTGTGTATTTCACACTGTTGCCTTTATAATATCATCACTTATTAACCTTACTTTACAGATGGTGAATTGAAGTGAGGAAGTGATAGTGAGTGACTTTGAAGAACCCAGCATACTCACTCCTGCTTCAAAAAGGAAAACTGCAGTAGGTCTGGTAATAGAATCAAACTCTCTGAAGCACAAACACCAATGAAGCCATGCAAACACCCTCGCTTATATTACTACTCCCTTTTGCACAGGAAAATCCCAAAAGCTGAAGCAATTTTTGCAGTACCAACACAATTTGGCTTTATTTGCAAATTGTTGTCCTATCACTTTTGAAATCCTGGCAGCCAGAGACAGGCATCCTGCTTTGGCTGTGGACATCTGGTCATCCTCGAATGGAGCCAGCAATGCTAATTAATTCTAGCAGTACACAATGCCTTGTTCTGTACTGTCATAATTCACTGAACGCAGTGAAAGTTATAGCCCTCTATGTGAGGTTTCAAGCAAGCACGTGTTTGGAATATTACTCCATATGTATTTCACGTTCTTCTTTAGCCCTAATTTACCTCAAAGGAAAGTTCAATTACTCATAATTGAGATAAACAGCAGGTTAATTTAGCTTGCTGAATAGACCTTTAACCACAAGGAAAGCTTAATATTTACTGAAAACAGCACTAATTTTTTTTATTGCTTTTTAACTGCAAAATAGTCTAAATAAATAATTACCTTATCTTCCCTTTCTTGACACCCACCTCCGCTCCAAAATCCCACAAACAAACAAAAATGAAAGCCAATACCTTTCAGTTCCAGTAAGGTTTACCTGCCTAATAGCCCTAAATGCATTTGAAAATACCTGGTTTAATGAAAGCAGTGTTTTAATAAGAGGGGTGGTAAATACTTCAGATCGGTAGAAAAAGATAGTAATTTAAGATTTCCAATTGCTCTATTTTAACAGTCTCGGGGTAAAGTGACATTTTCAGTAAAGATGTCAATTATTTATGTATTCAGCTTCTTCCATCACTGGATTCATCTGCATTCCAGATTGTTGCATAACATGCTTTTAAAAGAAAAGTGCTGCTAGTGGAACCCAAAGCTGAATGGCAAGACATGGCTAAGTGAAAATATAATTTCAGTGACAAGAGCAATATACCAGAATAATACTGAGGGGGGGAATGGAAATTATGATGACAGGGGGGACTCAGTGAACACACCCACAGAACAGATCATATCGTTAAAGCCAATTTACTGGCTTTCTAAATTTTGCTGTTGGGTATCACCAAGTGCTGTGATGGCAGCAGCAAGAGAAAGGTGAGTAATAACTCAACAGTAATTTCCCTAGTGCCTGTAAATAACAAACATTGTTAGCAAATGAATGATGGAGGTCAATGGGTCATACGGTCATTAGATGGTTTAATGATATGCTGCAGGTTATCTCAGGGCACAGTGCAATAATGACATTCTCAGCCTTCCCTGCAGCAAATAACCTCTGCAACCCAAGATCAGCAGTGACATTGCACATATAATACAACAGCAAATGAACCCATCAAGAAAATTTCTGTTCTGTTTGACATTTAATGTGCTTGCATACATCAAAATCTGTCCTGAGAAGAGTGCTGTCCTTCTTAAACCTTTTTTTGCTAACTGAGAAGCTATTAAAGGGCAGGAACCAAATGTCCTCAGACTTGTGGCTTATGGGTAGAGAGGTAATGAAGTCAGTTGGAGAAGAATGCCTAGCGTGTAGCATCTTGTTTTGTTTTGCTGGCTGTTGCTTGGTCCTTGTAAAGGCATAGTCCAAGGAGAAAAACTGTGAACAATATAGACTGGTTTGTGCTGGAGGTCATGTTAAAAGATCATAGCAGACCCCGTAATCTAAAAGGCTCTGAATTTCTCAAAACTGCTAGGTCAGTTGTTAATGGCAGGTTTTAGAGTAAGATGGTGTGGAATTATTAGTAAAATTACGGTTTTACATCTAAAAATTAAGGTTTCTATGAAAAACGTAGCAGTATCCACCCATCGAGGAAAAGCATGAAATCAAAAGGAGCTCTGAGGATGGGACACAGCTGCAGCAGGCATGCGAGGAATCCACTCACACAGCAACTCCCTGAAACATACCGTAGAGGACGGAAGGGAGTGAAGACTCCGTGGCCCTGCTCCGTGATGATAAAGCGGGAAGAAATGGTTCTCTAGAATTGATAAGCAGCTCGTCTGACCCCCTGAGCCAACAGGTTTTTGAAACCTTGCCAAAGTGCTATCCTCTCGTGAACTTTGCTTGTTTTAATATCATTTTAATACCAAAACACACCTCCATCCCGAAGGCTACCCGCCTCCAAGGTGCGATCACCCTTCTTCGAGTCTGCGCTCTCAATTTTTTGTAAACTATACCTTTAAACATAAAGCGAGAGAATTTTACACCAGTGATGATAAAAGGTATGTATGACTACAGTCACTCAAACTCCACCTTAAAGGTAGAAAGGATATAAAAATAGCCAGGGAAATGGGGGATTTTCGGAGAAGAAGATCTTTGGAGGAAAAGAAGATAACACCATGAGCAAGTCAAGGGAAACTCCACCTCAGACTGCCTCCGACAACCAGGATTGGCCGACGGGCTGAGCCTTGCTTCTCCCCACCTTGGGACGCCTTGGGTGAGACTTTAAGCGCTTTTCTAGGGAATAGTTACTCCCTAATGTTTATAGCCAGGCTGCACTTTTCATGTGTTTTATATTTGCACTTACTTTCTTGCAGACAGTCACTATCACCGGCAATTCAAAAAACCTCTGTACCTGTTGCACAAATCAAACTGCACTGTTTGAGTAGCCAGTTGTCACAGTTTCTCACAGAAAGCGACCAAATGCAGCTGTGCTAGTTCATGAGCACTCCTGGACTGAAGGTGCAGACTGCTATGAGTGTATCCAGAATCATGGTAGTTTAATATACGTATTAAACGTGACTGGACTGGTAGTGGCAAATTGGAAATCACTCAGAATTTAAACCTAGCCGCACCTAGCCTCTCACTTCGGTGAAGAGCATTAGAAAGCAAGGGGGTTTATTTTCTGCCAAATTAACGCGACAGATGGTAACCCAAGTTATCATAGCAGATTTGGCATCAACATGTTAGGTAGGTATAAAATGGTAAAGTAACTTCAGTGTTACCCCAGAGCTGAAGGGAACCCAATATCTGGGGCCAAGTAGCCAGCCAGGGTAGGGAAACATTGATTTTTTTCAGCCTGACTACAGCATCAGTAACACCATAGTACATAGATCCCGCTTTCCTTAAACTAGCAGACCACATACAGCATTATCTCTGTTACTCCTGTGTCACTACAGAGAGGTGACAGTTCAGACCCTCAATTACTGTGGATAGGATACAGTAAAACTAGAGATGTAAGACCAAGTAAAAGAAAGGCATGAATAACATAGTGGAAAAGAAGGGAGAAGTAATCCCGGACTTTGAGTTGCTCAGGAGACACACTAAAAATGAAGGAGAAGAGACTCACTTGAATTCTTCCATAATAATCATGTTTAAGTATAGGCAGTATATCTACTATTTAATTGATTTAAAGTAAGTTCAAAATTTAAATATTTCATAAAACAGCCACTTACTTCATCTGAATCTCTACTAGCTGTTACTCTGTCGCTTTTTAATCTGGTGCTCAGTTAATGTATGACTGCAGTAGTATGGGTTCCTACCTATTCTTGCTTCCTCGCCACCCAAAAGTAGTTGACATATATAGCAAGGACATTTAATAAGCTGAAGTCAGTGTAAACACACTAAATTTCCGATGTCTTAATATGAGACTTAAATTGTAAACTCTGTAATACAATTGTATTCAAGGCTTACAATGAAGGAGTGATGTTCTGATGATGAAATACAGTCTTTGTTCGCTGTTCAGAGCACACAGGTACTATGAAATATCCTTACGTCAGGTTACTGGAAAAGCGCAGTAATGGGCGTTTTCCACAGTAGTATTATTGTCCAAAAAAATCGAGGTTCTTTTACCCGATGTGCAAAACACCAATACACACACAGAGCAGAGGTACTTTATTTGCGCATATTTGCACACATATGCGTGTCTCTCTCAAAATAGCACATCCCAAGCTTCCAAATTAACAGTTATTTATACACAAAGCATTGACATCTTAAGCTTCCTAATACATATGCATTGTTATTCTGTTAAATGATTGGTTAAAGTCTCTTTGTCCAGCATGTATATTAGTACACATGCTTAGTTGTTCTTCTTTGACTTCATCATTTGAGTCGGTTCTATAATTGGGGTAGGTAATCTATGAGTCGGTGGTCATGATCTTTCCCTGCTGGAATTGCCTTTCCCCTAGTTACCTGTTTCTTTTGGCAAGTCTAAGCATTTCTTCATGATTTACTAACTGGGCTAGTAATACATCAGCTAAACTTCTGCTCTTGACAGCCATTTCCTGCTTATCAGGCAAAGGTACGTTGTTTAGGTAAGATTAACTTCTTGTCTGGCTTTAAACCAGCAAGGGTAGGGCTACACAATGGACATCTCTACCAGCAGTGTCTCAGGACTGGAGTGTCTTAGTCTGGATAACAGTAGCCTCTGTTACCATCTTCTTGACGAACCTCATGAGAAATAATGAACAAAGTTGTAAAACAGATCATCTATTTTTGATAAACCTTATGCTAGAACACTCATGTGCAATTTGCCTGACTTTCTGGGAGGAGGAACGGAGGAAGGAATGTACACACCCAACATTGTGCACACACAGAATTGGTGAGACAAATACGAAGAGGACAAATACTGAAGTGAAATTTAACGTATACTATGGAGCAGACTCATCCATTTATCAGGCTTCTTGATAGGCAAGATTTCCGAAGGTCTTAGCACTCAATAGCTCCCATTTAGAATAATTGGACCACTTCACTTTGGTGCCGGATAACATGATTAAGTTCTTAAAGATCTCACTTGACTCACTTGATCTTAACCCTTTAATAATTTCCTGAAGACTACAAGTAAAACTTGGCACGCTTTTTTTAGTGGTGCCACAGACTGACAGAATAGCCCACCCTGGGAGCCACTGCATTGCATATGTGTTCCTACAGCCTTGAAGGCCATCCTAGACCCTTGCTTTGGCAACAGTAGTGGCCATCCCAGCAACAAGATGATATATCCTCTTGTTGATAGCTAAATTCATTTTTGCTGCCTTTATTTAAAAAAAAAAATACAGACCAAAGATGCAGAGAAGTGAAGCAGAAAATAAGTACTTCAGGTGAAACACAGTTTTCTGTATGTCTGTGTGTCATAACTGATTTACTTGGGTGAAACAAGCACAAACTCTTACTGAGGCTTTTCTCACACCTGTAGTACCTCTCTCTTCTGCTTACGTTCTCTTGGGATTCAGCTAACACTGTGGTGCTATAGGGGCTGTCTCCTTCAAAGAGCACCTACTTCCAGAGAAGTCATAGGAGCACCACTGTACTGGAGACTTTGGTTTCCTCATTGACATTTCGTTGACATAAGCCGAAGTGTAAGAAAGCTATCAGAGGATGACAGACATATAAACATGGGCTGACAGCATGATCACCCAAGTCTGCTTTCTGTAGGCTGACAGGCTACAGGGTTGAAGTCAGGCATCTGAAAGCTAGATCCTGCTAACTGGGACAAAGCATATGTTGAGAACTGTAGATGAGGCATATGATTAGCTTTTTCTACTCTTTTTCTTGGTTATTCTGAAATTTTACAATGCAGCACACAAGGGCACTCAATTCACCACTGAAAATCAGAGGCTTCCAAACTACAAAGCACCAGGGTTCTTTACAGAATCACAGAATGGTAGGGGTTGGAAGGGACCTCTGTGGGTCATCTAGTCCAACCCTCCTGCCGAAGCAGGGTCACCTACAGCAGTCTGTAGAGGACCTTGTCCAGGGGGTTTTGAATATCTCCAGAGAAGCAGACTCCACAACCTCCCTGGGCAGCCTGTTCCAGTGTTCCGTCACCCTCAGAGGGAAGAAATTCTTCCTCATGTTCAGAAGAAACTTCCCGTGCTTCAGTTTGTGCCCATTGCCCCTTGTCCTGTCGCTGGGCACTACTGAAAATAGCTTGGCCCCATCCTCCCGACACCCACCCCTGAGATATTTGTAAGTATATATTAGGTCCCCTCGCAGCCTTCTCTTCTTCAGGCTGAACAAGCCCAGCTCTCTCAGCCTCTCCTCGTAGGGGAGATGTTCCAGTCCCCTCACCATCCTTGTAGCCCTCCGCTAGACTCTCTCC
>Ga0065711_1044528_pt1 | contig 14044 bp, 10 predicted proteins | sample Hoacrofraction12_FD_59098 | JGI IMG/M metagenome (GOLD analysis project Ga0065711, IMG submission 59098) | Hoatzin crop microbial communities from Cojedes, Venezuela - Epithelial fraction 12 v2 (version 2) | ecosystem: Host-associated > Birds > Digestive system > Esophagus > Crop | place...
CGGGGCCGCGGCGGCCGGCAGGAGCCCACCGTCCGGCGAGGCGGCGGCGGCGGCGGCGCGGGACGAGGAGCAGCAGGAGGAGGAGGGCGAGGAGGATCTCCGCGACGGCGGCGTCCCCTTCTTCGTCAACCGCGGCGGGCTGCCCGTGGACGAGCCCACCTGGGAGCGGATGTGGCGGCATGTGGGCAGGATCCACCCCGACGGGGAGCGGGTGGCGCGGAGGATCCGGGGCGCCGCCGACCTGCCCAAGGTGAGGAGCCCCCCCCGGGGGCAGCGCCCAGGCCGCGCCGTCCCCTGGGGAAGGGGAGAGGGCTCCCCAGGTCGGGAGCGATCCCTCGGGAAAGGGGCCCCCGGGGGTGCTCCTGCGGGGAGCAGAGCCGCGCCGTGACCGGGAGGGCGGCCGCGGGGCTCTGCCCTGCCTTGGAGTGCCGGCAGCACCCGCCGCTTCCCAGGCCCGGCTGGAAAACGGACTTCGTGATGGCTGAAGTGCGAGCCCCGCGGGAGGGAAATGGATCGCCATGGAGAGGAACACCGGGTAAATGATGAGCACGTGAGGAGAGTTAGGTTTAGAGCAGTCCGGGTGCTTGAGATGGGAGGATAAGTGATGCAGGCAGAGGTGAGGTCTTTGGACAGGGAGAAATTAGATGTGGGCACAGCCTCCCACAGCAAAAGGCATTCCTGCACAGAACGGTGTCTGTCAGGAACGGCACTCTTAATACCAAAGAGTTTTAAGAGCAGTTAGCGAATGCTTGCAGAGCTTGTTGCTGTTGTAGGGTCAGATGTTGTGATTTCTAAGCGTGCTCCTGGACTTGCTGCAGAGAACTCCACGAAAAGATGAACCAGTGATTATTTCACTTAACCTTGCGCCATACTGATCATTCGCATGTGAATTCTTGCGGTGGTTGCTATCCATGTTGCACCTCAGCCGTGAGAAAAATCTCCCCCTTTCACTGGCATCCTGTGAACAAAAGACTGCAAACATTTGGTGTGTCACTCCGTCGGCGGGCTATGAGAGTATCCCATCACGCTAATAGAGGAAATTCGAATGGGAAAATGTGAAGCTTTTTCAGCTCGGGCTTTTTTAGCAAGGGCTTACCTCCTTGGGAAGGTGATCTGAAGTGCACAAGAACATGCTGTATTACATACTGCCCAGGCAATCCGTACTGCTTTCCGTAAGAAACTCTGGAGAAGCATGTGATGTAACAGCCTTTGTGCAGCAAAGAGTTACAGGCATCTGTGGCAGCAAACAAGAATAAATCTTGAATCCTGATTTACAGTCTCTATTTTAGAACCCCACTAGAGTTTTCCTTCCTTTTCAGATTTCCTTCCTCTCCTGTCACTTTGTCCTGACCTGGGTGAAGGCCAAAAACATGTTTCGGAACAACTGGAACATGCACTACTTAATTTCCTGGCCAAAAGGGCTGATTTGGCCAGGAGAGGTGAGGGAAATTGAAGAAAGAAGTTGACAAACAAGAGCCCGGTGCAGGAGGGGAGCGAAATACAGTGTTCAGTCCCTGGTTTTAGTCTTAGTGTGAAGTACTTCCACTGTTCTCACTTTATAGTCTTGATGCCACGGGGCTACAGGTGGTATGAGCTCATGCAATAACAGGTGAAACTGGGCTTCTTTCTTTTTGGTGTCTGCTAGCACCCTGGGCACCAGATCTATAAACTCCATTCAATGCTCCGCAATCTGAGATCCCATTCCCAAGCTCACCAGGCGTACAGCTGAGAGGATGCTGGGGTGCAGGAAGCAGCTGGGCTGGATGGGCTCTGTTTCCCTAGCTCCTTTTCCCCTCTAGGGATGTGGTTTTATCTTTGAGGGCTGCTTATATCACCACCCATCTCCGTACCCTCAAGTTGCTTTGAATGGCTGATGCAACAGATGAGAATTAGGGGAATGACTGTACCCTGCAGGGCCAGCTCCTTCAAAAAACCAGGTACTCTCCATGTGCTAGAGGGTAACTAAGCTTTTTTAGGTGTTGGGAATTGGACAGTGGTTTGCCTACTCCAAAATTCTTGGCCTTGAACAGTAGCCAGTATTGGGGGAAATAACTTTCAAACGAGTTGTCCATAAACTAAACTTAATACCATAAAATGACGACTGCAGGAGGCTGTGATCAGACTTTACAGATCAGCTGCAGGGAGCTGAGAGCTCAGAGATGTCCTCTGGTCTCCATTTCCTTCCAGTAGATTTGGGGTTCGTGGGCATTGAGTGAGCGGTGCCCCGGCGGCAGGACGTAATTGACTGGCCTTGCATGCGAGGCTGGAGGGTGCCACCCTCCCGCAGATTATTTCCCTTCTAGCAACAGGGTGGGGTATTGCTTCGCTTAGAGCTGCTGCGACCATCAGATGAGTGCACACTGGAAATACAAAGTGATGTGTGCTCACCTCATTAAGGAATGATGGATTTTAAATGAGGTGGTTATGAAGGCAAAGACAGGAAGAGTTGCATCTAATGGGTTCAGAGAGAGAGAGAGAGAGAGAAAATCCAGTTTCTTTAGTCAGGCTAACAACTGGGATGGATATTTCTCCCGTGTTGCTTACAAAAGGCAGATGAGGGAGGTGTTTGGATACATATAGCCACCATAAAACAAACTGTTGCTAAAGTAGGCTGGCCAAAAAAGCACTTCTGTGGTACGGCTAAGGGTGGAGCTTTGCCTGTGCCTTGCTCCCATCTGCCTTGTCTCACGTACAGCACGGCCCACTTTGTGCATGAAAACCTCTGTTGTACTTGGGATCTCCTTTCTAAAAGCAGAGTCCCAATCTCATGCATATAGGCAGCCTGCCGGGGTGCATGAGTCTAGGAGTGGGGGGATATAACCCCTCCACACAAGTGATGAGGGACCAAGGACATGTTCGGTCAGTCTGCTAAGCTGGGCAGAAGCATGTGATCTGGGAAATCTGGGCTCTCTTCCTAGCTCTTGTTCCAGCTTTCAGAATAACTAAAGGGAAAGCAAAATAGATCTGATTTTCTATCTCTTCTGCCGCAAATAAATTACTCTCTGCTTCCTGGAGGATTGTGAAGACTGCCTAATATTTATAGCCCTTCTGAGATGTGCAGTAGACGATGCGGGGTAAGAACAAAGCATTAGGGTCTCCCATCCTGTCAGTGTGGGATTGAGGGATGGAGACTTTACTCCTCTCCTCCTGCTTTCGTTGCCCCATTAAAATGCTATAGACCTGATGCACAAGAAACTGTAGCCCAGTCTGGGCTGCAGGCCCAGATCTGAGAGAGAGAGCATGCTGTACTTTTCATCAGTTTAATTACTTGAGGTGCAGGAGGCTCTTCTGCGTTAACTAGTCCCCTGCTGAACTGGTTGCCATTACGCTGTCTCTGTGCTGCAGAGTCCTTTGAGAAAAAGGGGATCTGGGGGTCTGTACTAGTAAAGGGAGGAGTAACTACCCACAATCACTAGTCTGTGCTGTCAATGTGCGCTTAATCCATCGGCCTCCACTCAGAAAGCATGAAGGTCTCCACGCTGAAGAAATGAAACAAAGTTAAATAGTCAGCCTGTCCTGGTTGTTACCTCTTTCATTGTTTCTGCCTGGAAATGTCAGCTCACAGCATCCGAACTGACTCAGCTCATGCGGTTCCAGAGGCGGCTTCATCCCTGTGCCACTTTCTGGAGCCTTCCCTGCTCCTGCTGCAGCGGAACAAACCCAGTTCCACATCGACTCCGGTGCCATCTCCTGCAAGTGAGCCAGACGGTGCCTCTGCTTGCTCCAAGCAGGGTGCGTAGCTGAGGCACTGGAGATGGCAATTCGCACCTCCAAGAGGTGCTAGGAAAATGGGTACCAGTGGCCAAATCCTGCTACTTAGTTTAACAAAAAAAAGATCAAAACATGGGAGAGAAAATGGACAGAGACTGAGTTTAGCTCAGTGTTTACTTGCTGGTTGTGTTTGGAGCTAGACTGAAAACCACTTACAGATTACAGTTTCCAGAGGCAGCAACAGCCCATCTCTCAAGGTTAAGCAGCCTATGGCCCCTGTGCTGTGCAGGCACAAAGCAGAGTGTGACCATGTGGCAAACCAGGACAGGGAACGGATCTGACTGAAGACTGCCTATGCCTGCTGACTCGGCTTTCAGCTGGTTCAGGTGCCTGACCTGGTTCACCAGTCACTTTTGCCAGCCCAGGCCAGAAGGAGGTGTGGAAATGAGTGGCCACAGAAAAATTCGTGGAGGGCAAGGAGTGGCTAAGCAGTGCTGCTGGCTACAAAACCATGGCCAGCAGAGGCAGCTGTGCACAGCAGACTTGAAGGCCCAAGGGAAGATCTGGTTCTGACTCACTGCTTAGCTGGGGATAGCCCAGCTCTGGGGGAAGTCTGAGGAGGAACTGAAATGCTAAAAACAAAACTGCTGTGAAAAGCAGTCGGGTGTCAGAGGGGTATGAGCAAGGCATGAGCTATCCTTGAGAGCAAAAATGCTGGGCTGTTTCTCCAAGCCTGTCAGTCACACCAAATTCATCTTCTCGGTTGTATTTGTCCTGTGGACAGGACACTTTCTCTTTCCTTAGACACATTTTCTCAGCTGCTGACAAGGCTGCAGTTATCCCCTGTGGAGCAAATGGTGAGGAAAATCTGACTGGACCTGTAAGGCTGAGGCCTCAGAACGAGACAGCAGTCCGAACACTGAACTTCCAGAAGTCATTCTCTAACCATGTAATTCAAAACAAAAACACTGCAGGGGGGCAGTCATGATGCTGTCAAGCCTGTGTCCTAGTCAGTGCCAACTCACCTGAAATGCCAGGAGGCAGTGAGAGACCTTTATACCCTTGCTTACAGGACTGTTCCATGCTCTGGTGGCTTTGGGGAAACTCATTCTCAGTTTTTGCCTGACTCTCCTCTGTTTTTTGTTTTGTGCCTTCCAGACTGTATACTCAAATGAGGCCAGGCTCCCTCATGCGATAGCTCTCCTGTCTCGCCATCTTGCTTTGTCAGTTAATTTTATCTTATTCTTCCAATGTAACATTGCCTAAATGCAGGACCCTTTCACACAGTTTCTCTTGCAGCTCTGTGGTGGTGCTTTCATTCTGAGTCCCTTCCCAGTTATCAGTGTGGGAACAGAGTAATGTTCATGGTGCAGTCACTTCAGGCAGCAAAAAGGGCCTGGTTTCAGAGGAACACAGTCCCCGTAGCTATGTGCCACTGAGTTCAGCAAGAAGCTGGAGAGGTCCAGAAGCAGTGATTTATGTTCTGTTCCCTGTTTCAGATTCCCATACCAAGTGTGCCTGCGTTCCAGCCATCCACCCCTATCCCTGAGCGCCTGGAAGCTGTACAGCGCTACATCAGGGAGCTTCAGTATCCTTCACTGTTACCTCAGTCACTGGTGTGATAACCCAGGAAGAGGGAGCGAGGGCACTTTCCTTCCCTGTGCAGAACAGAAAAGCTCATTCTGCTGTAGCTGGAGAGGAACCGAAACTTGCCCCCTGAAAACAGGAACATGGACTTGGGATGATGGTTTGTTTTGCTGCTGTTTCTTTTCTTTTCTGCCTGAGTTACCTTCTGATCCTGTTCGCTCCATGTAAGAAATGGGCATGTTGTCAAGGGCCTTTCCTCACTACCCACCCTTCTAGGTCAGTGGCTTTACAGCGCCGTTTCGTTAAAAACACACACATCGGAGACCCTGACAGCTGCGTCTCAGATGGACTGCAAACTGTGTCACCTAACTGTTAAGGCATGGATCAGCTGCAGTGGTGAGAAAACTGCCTCTCGGGTCATCCTACTCGAACTCACTTCTCTGTAGCTGTCTAAAAGGCAGTCAGCCACCCTGCTTTTGTGCCTCTCTGGCATCCTGCCCCTTTATACGCAGAGCTGCCTGTGTGCCTGTGTCCTGAGAATGAGATTTCTCCATCCCTGTTGTGCTGGACAGCAGGTATGTGCCATGCAAACACAGTCTAATCTTGCTGACGAGATACAGAGCTGGCTCTGGCTTCAGCCCTAAAACAAGGTAAGAAGGCAAGACCTTTTGGCACCTCTCACCCATCGAAGGTGATTGTGTTCCGGACTGGGTCCCAGTCAGTCTTAGAATAAGGTACCATGAATGTTTCAATGCTCCGTGTGTTCTGTGCAGACTGGAGAAGGCAGAGATCTACCAAACTTTGTTCTGCCCTGGTAACTGGAAAGCTGAGCAGAGCATGTGCTGTCAGCATGGACCTGTGACAAAGGGAGTGGAAACCTCTGTGTGGGGAGGAGAAAGAGAAGAATTGACAAGAAGGAAGTACAGTGGAAGTAAGGAGGGACTATAAATGGGAGAAAAGCAGGAGAGGCAGGCGGGGACTTTCTTGCATTGCTGTTGTATTTGTGGGATCATGACTTTGCTGCCGTACTTGCTATCTAAAAGTATCTTCCTAAGGATCATGACTTCAACTGGCCGTACTTGCTAGTTACTTGTTACTTACTAGTAAGTAACATTAAAGTTCGTCAGACACATTTTCTTCAAATTCTACTTTCCAAGCTGCCAAGCCCTTAACTTCTTGCCTCCAGGTACAATCACACTGGGACACAATTCTTTGAGATCAAGAAGAGCAGACCTCTGACTGGGTAAGTGCTGGCAGCCCCTACGGCAATTAATCTGTGTTTTAAGATGTTGGGGCCTTGCTGTGCCCACTGCTTTTTCTTCCATCCCCTGGCCAAGGTCTAGGTGGCACTCAGGGCTTTCAGTACTGCAGCTCCATCCGACTTCAGGTGACTTTATTGTCTGTTGCCTGGGGCACAGCTGGGCAGAGCTGTGTCTGGCCTATCTCAAGGACAAAAGTAAGTTTCGTTGTGATGAATCAGTAAATCCAGTAAAAAATGTAAACATATTATTTCAAAAATGTGCAGATTCTGCCTAACTGGAATATAACTATATGAACTTCTGATGGATTCTGAAATTGGGTCCTGCCCTAAACAAGCTTCGTAAAAGCCAAGTATCTTTACAGGTCTAACTTCATAGCTCCAGTGAGTGCCTTTGCAGAACCTAGGCCCACTAAGCTTTCGGTGTCTCATACTTTGAAGGAGAAGGGGGATTCTTCTGACTGCAGATTGTGGGAAGAACTGTGCCTCATAAATTCCTGGAGATAAGCACCTGATGTTCATTGACTCTTGGCCAGCATATTGAGAGTCTCCCAAGACTGGCTTCTTACTATTGGTCTAGTCCATAGACTTATGTGACCCCAAATGTCTTCTGTTGTAATCGGTGCAATATCTCCTCCACAGTATTGGTTGAATGGAGAGCGGGGTTGATGCCAGAGAAGAGGGCTTCACTGTGCTTGAACCTTGTGAGGCAAACATTGCTGGCTTTTGCTCCTTTGAGGCTTCTGCTTGTGGTCACACTGGTGGCTGTCCAGAACTCACCGAGCCAAGTGTTGTGGTCTCCCTGAGAACAGAGGTTGGCCTAGTAGGCAGCTTTTCTGCAACTCACTGAAGGGAGCTCTTTCTAAGCAGCAACAGCATGTGGTAGAGACCTGGTTTGGATTTAGTATCTTCTTAAAGAAGATATTTTCTCCTCTTCCTTGTTCTCAGTGGGCCACCTTCTCTCCTGGAAACCTACCTTATATGTATAGTGCAAAAGGGCTGAACTGGCCGTACTTGCATAGCACAAGCCCTCTAACCGCCCTCATCTTTCCCCTGTCCCACTCTGCAGGCTGATGGACCTGGCCAAAGAAATGACCAAAGAGGCCCTGCCAATAAAATGCCTGGAAGCTGTGATCCTGGGAATGTATCCTTTCCTCTTGGAATTGTGCATATCTGTCCATCCTTGTGTTTTCTCCGCTGCTCTCTTACAATGCTTTGAGGCTGCTGATAATATTGTCACCAAGCCCCATATTCCTCTGTTTTCCCTCCCCAGCTCTCCCAAAAAAACCCACTAATAAAATCCAAATCCAAGCAATTCTCTGAAATATCAGAACTAGTTCTTCGGAGTTGCTCCTCCTTCCCCAAGGGTGGTGCTGCCCTGGACAACTCTACAAGTGAGTAAAAGATAAAGGAAGGATCTAAGCAAATCTGAAGAGGGGCAAAAATATTAGCTAAAGTTAGGTCAGGAAGTCCTTTGTGGATAACACCAGTCCCTTACCACAATGTTGCCTGCATGTCTTCTACATTAAAATAAGTCAGGAATCCTCCCCAACTTCTAATTATGGTGTATGTCACGTTACTATTGTGTCTAACACTGCCTGCCAGCTCAGGCAGTACCTTTAATAATTCTAGATGTGTGTCATCTTTAAGCACACATCTTTCCTAGCCATCTTCCAGGCTTAGGCTATGTCACTCGGGCTACAGACTCTTGACACACATTGGCAAAGACACCTGGAGGGGCAGAGATAGCAAGCAAATGGTTCAGAAGGGTAGTCTGATGAGTATTTTGTCCTGAAGGTTCCTTAGTTTGTGTGTGAAGTAGTAGCTAGTTATACAGATTGAAACAAACTGAGGAATAATGCTACAGCATTAACAGTTTGGGAGCTATGAACACAGTACCCTCAAGGTGTTAGCATTGCAACTTCTGCATCGCAAAACTGGTACAAAATTAACTTCCCTTTGTTGACTGTCTTGAAGAGGCCAAGTCTGGTTTCCCCATGACCCAGATGAAAGTAGGGCAGCTTGCAGTGAGCGGGACTCTTGATCTGGAGAACAAATCCTGCTTATGTGATGCCTGAATCAGTGGTGAGTCTGCCGAGCAGGCTGGGAGGGTTTGGAGCAGGAAGTATCTTATAAAGAAACTGGTATCGCTGGTCTTTTCCTGAATAGCGGCTGCTGTCAGTTACCTCACCAACAACATGACCACGCTGGACCGTTTCCCCATCAGCTTCAAAACCCACTTCTCAGGGAACTACTTCCGACACATTGTGCTGGGGGTGAACTTTGGAGGCCGCTATGGGGCACTGGGCATCAGCCGACGTGAGGAGCTCATGTACAAAGCACCCGTCTTCCGCACACTGAGCGAACTCATCTTTGACTTCGAGGAGGCATATCGCCGCTGCTGGCACACTCTCAAGAAGGTGAAGCTGGGCCACTGTGTGTCCCATGACCCACACAGTGTGGAGCAGATCGAGTGGAAGCACTCCATCTTGGATCTAGACAAGCTAACCCGGGAAGACTTCCGCAAAGAGCTTGAGAGACATGCCCGTGACATGAGGCTGAAGGTAAGCAGCAAGGACGGAGAAGTAGTTTTCTGCTGCATCCACTGTCTTGCCTGGCTGATGGTGTGCTGGGGGAATGAAGTGGCAAGAGGCTCTCCTAGATGGTGGTGGAGTAGAGGGTGAATTGGAGTCTGGGGGCTATTTTCCTCTGAACACAGGCTGGTCCCCTAAGGGATGCTCATGCAGTACTGCAGTTGCGATTAGTTTGGACTGTATAGTCTTTGGAGCCATAGCTGTCACTGTAGCTTCTTTTTTCTGGCTTTTGCATTTCTGATGCACTTGCCTTGCCTTTTTGTCTTTTAGTCCCATATAATTAATCGTTGCTAGGCTTTGTGTTTTCTGGTTACTTCTCGTATTGGTTTTCTGCTGATGTTGCTCTTACTTTCATTTCTCTGGCAGATTGGCAAAGGAACTGGGCCACCATCTCCCACCAAGGACAGAAAGAAAGATGTCCCCTCCCCACAAAGAGGTCAGGCCAGCCCCCATCGGCGCAACAGCCGGGGGGACCGACGGTGAGTGGGGCTGCTGGGCAGGAGACCTATCTAGAGCATCTCTGTTTTGCTCATGGGCTCCACCTTGCTGTCTGGTTTTGGATCCTTCTGATGTCTTACTAGGGTTCTTTATAACAGGAGATACTTCCCTGACCTGCAGTAGCATTCTTCCCTAGGGAGCTTTTGTGAGATCATCATTGCTTGGGGAGTGAGGGACAGCCGGGTTTTTTTGGTTTGGCAGGGAGGAGGAAGGCAGCTCAAATAGACTGTGATCTTGGTAGCCGATGTTTAACCTTATGCAGGGGTCTGAGTCTCACAGACCTCTGCTCCAAAGAGATTCCAAAAATTACACTGCTGTCAGTGGGATTGTTTTCCTGAAACTGGAGTGGACTTCCTACTCTTCCTAACCTGCATTCTCTTCTGTGGAGATCGTTAGGAGAATTACTGGAGGTTGCAGAGTAACTCTGCCCTCAGTAGTGCAGGATAAGTCTGAAGCTTTCCTGTGCCTTTTCCTGTGCTGCCATCTCTATGTGCAGCACCTCCTGAATGAATAAACAGTTTCTGAACAGTTCTTACCCTCTTTGCTCACAGGCCATCTGCTGAGAAGAAGCCTGCCGATTCCAAAGCCATGCCAGACCTCAATGGGTACCAGATCCGGGTGTGAAGAGAGCTGTGCCGTGTGTGCCTGGCTCCATAGACTTCTTGCTGGCCACAGTTGGGACCTGTCTCCACCTGCAGTGATTCTGACAAAGGGGACAGGGGAGCAGGAGTGGAACAGAGTGCTGATCTTCCCAGGTACTTCCTAGTGGGCCAGTCCCAGAGCTGGATCCCATGGGTCCCAGAGGATTCACCTGCCTGTTTCTGGGAGAGGTGTCCATCTTAATTCACTAAAACAAGTATTTTTTAAGGAAAAAAAAAAAAAAATCTGTACGTTGGTGGGAGTTTGCTGCAGAAGATTATGAAGTGAGTGGGGTCAGCAGACTTGCTATCAATTTTTTTGTGTTGACAGCAAGTAGATGAAGCATCTTGTTGACAATACTTCTTCCGTGTCTGCACAGAAGTCTTCAACCCATGCAAGGCCTGCAGGGCTGAGGGAGAAGTGATGCTGGAATGGGATGGCCCCCACATCTTGTGCAAAAACTCCCGGGTTTGTCATTATGAACACTTTGTTTAGCATTGCTTTTGTGAAAGACAGGGCTGAATTTGCTCAGCCTGATTTATTGACCATGCAAGGGCCTCTCATCTGGAGAAACCACATCTTGTGTGTTTAGTCCTGCCTATTTCAAAGCATTTCATTGTCTCTGAGAGGGCAGACAGTGGGATGATGATCCTCTTTATCCACTGTGATGCTGGTGAGCTGTTGCTTGAAGTCCTTTTGTGGTTGAGTGGGTCAGGATATGCCTGTGCCATTGCCATATGAAAACAGGCACAGAGACCTCAATCGTCCCAGCAGTGGAGGCAGGGGCTGGTGGGAAGCCTGAACTTTGAGTCCCCTCTTCATCAGCCTTCTGTTAACTAATAGTGACTGCTGATATGAAAGCTTGCAGAAGGCACTTCAGTCGCTGAGGTACGAGTTTTAAGAGTAAATAGTTAAAGAAGGATTTAATGATGTGAACAGGTTTTACAAGTATTTTTCCTTTCCAAAAGGGTCTTGCTCCTTCCTCACCATAGTGTTAGTGCTAGAGTTACAGACACCTGTTGGTGGGAAGCCCTGCTCGAGGAGATTGCAGCTGCTTTCCTGACAGCTCAGCCTGGAGCCTCCTGAAAGCAGTTCCCCCCTGCCCCTCCCCAGTCCCAGAGCTGTGCTTGTGTTCTGGCTCTTTGATAGCTGCAGTACTTAACAGCACCACCTATGCTAGCCTTCCCCAGAGGGCTGGGCCAGGCCTTTCTGCCCGCTTACAGCCTTGACTTTTCCTACACTTCTTCTCAGGGAAGTGTTGTACTACTGATTAAGCTGTCTAATGCTTGTCAAAAATCTGGAGTGTTGTCAGTCCTCTCTTTGAGGCCTAGGGCCTGGAAACAGTGGGGCTGCCAGAAGTCACAACAGCATGGCCTTCAAGTGATCTGAATGCGTGGATCTAGGGGATGCAAAAACTGAGCTTCAAGTGGGAGCATCCTTGAGAGAAACTGAGTCTTGTTTTATTACAGCACTGGCAAGAAGCTAAACTTTCTGAAATATTAAATATTTAATTTTGCTAGAACTGGGCTTATTCTTTCCTGTGAATGTGTTAAAAACATGATGGAGCTTAGCTCTACCAGTTTTTTTGTTGCAGTATTGCTGTGCCACACCCTCATCTAAGCAGTGCTATTTTGGTGGCAGAGAATGGGTTCTTATCCCCAAACAAATCAGCTCTTCTGTGGAGTTAAAGCAGTGTTAATCCTTGAAGCACCACCCACAAGCGATTTAACTCAGGCCTTACAGGTTCCTAATTGTACATCCTTAACTGTGATGTAACTTGCAAGGCGCTATATCCCTGCCACTGCAGTCTGTCCTTCCAAGCTCTCTTTCTAGTCTGCACTTTTCTGGTATGCTGTATGACCAGCAGGACAATCCACAGGGAGGTAGCAGAACTTGCTGCTGATCCAAGAGAAGGTTAATCCAGAAAAGGGATGCTGGTTTCCACAGTGCAGTGCAACACCTGTCCCCTTCCTTGCACTCCAGCTACGTGCAACAGTTCTAAATTAGACAGCAGTAGCAAGCCAAGTACCCATTTGAATGTGTCCTCTGGTTAGTTTGGTGTGGCTGTAAATTAACACATTTAGCATCTGGATGCTAACGATGATGTTAGCTGTAAAGGTACCACAGTTACCTGTAAATAATACGGATCACTTGGAAGCCACAAACAGCCTTTGCATAATGTTTGCTATGCAGCGGTCTGAAACTTCAGTGCCACTGGGACTCATACGATAAATTCAAGCAGCAGTCAGCAAGGGAGACTGAACATCCCATTTTATTGAAGTGGATGAAATCGAGAAAAAAATATTATAAAAGCCACTTGGATAAAACTAGGATGCATCCTCACCGTGACTTTGGCTGGTTGGTTAGTTAATTCAGAGTAACTGGCAAGCTCTTGAGAATAATTAGTAGCTTCATACAGAGCACATTCAATAGCTGGACAGACTTGAGCCTTTTTAGATGGAAAGCAGGGGAAGTGTGTTGGGGGGAGGAAGACTTAAAAACAGATGGGGCAAGTGAGGGGTCAGCTGCAAGCTAATGATGCTTTCTTGAGAGCAGGGCAAAAGGGATGCTCAGCAGAGCTAGATCACCAGGGCAGAATGGCATAAAACAAAATGCTGTGTCTGACCTGGTAATTAAACGCCTTCCTGCAGGATGTAACTGAGGCCAATAGCTTAGAAAATCAACAGAAGTGGATGTTTAATGAATGAATGACAGGTAGAGTTCAAGGTCTCTTAATCCTCAGCTGTAGCCAGACAAGAATATCCTCTTTCAAGATATAGCTGCACAATTATGTACATTAGGAGGTATTTAATTCTTTTTCTGTATCTAATGTTGACAACTTCTCAAGATGGACGCAGGAGCAGACACAAGCCCTCTACCAGGGTTACTATTTCAAGCCTTCCACTATGTTTCTCTGCATGGCAGAACTCCTGCCCCTTACTGTTTCTGTATCTCCAGTTTAGCAGATGGTGCATGAAACTGGAAAATGACCAAACAATTCTCCCCTTCTTGCTCATGCTCCCTCCATCTTTGTAACAAGACGAATCACTTCAATACAGAGTTTAGCATCCTTGCTAACAAACAAGATGGCATCCTCCTGTGACTGAGAGGATTAGTCCAATCCAGTTTTATGCCATATGAAACTTGAGGGTACAATGAAAGACAAACTTCTCCACTTCCACTTCTTTCCTCTCTCATCCACCTGCTCTGGCTTCTGGTCTGTCTGCATTTAACCATAAGGAAAAAAAGCTGGAGATGAGTCTTTTTCCCTTCTGCAGTCTTTAGAGCTATAGAGAAGGAATGAGAATAAGGAACTAGACTGTAACTCATACTTCTTAGTGACTGCAGAACAAACAAGATGGATCTTGAGGAGTCCTATAAATTAATGTTAAATGTTAATATGATCATTCATGTAGCTCTGGGTTGTAAGTTTCACTGTTCAGTAGGTCTCATCTGAGGTCAATTCTGCAGTCCAAGTCCTGAACTCTGTGGAAGGGAACTGCATCCATTCACTAGGAATGGATAGACACTGCCTATGTTGTTTGTGAAGTCTAGGTGAGCTTTGAAAGACTTGAACAAATGCTGACCTGCTAGTAGCAAAACAATATTAAATGTAATGCAAACCTTGAAATAAGAGTTACAGAATCACAGAATCACAGAATGGTAGGGGTTGGAAGGGACCTCTGTGGGTCATCTAGTCCAGCCCTCCTGCCGAAGCAGGGTTACCTACAGTAGGCTGTAGAGGACCTTGTCCAGG
>Ga0065711_1044529_pt1 | contig 14044 bp, 9 predicted proteins | sample Hoacrofraction12_FD_59098 | JGI IMG/M metagenome (GOLD analysis project Ga0065711, IMG submission 59098) | Hoatzin crop microbial communities from Cojedes, Venezuela - Epithelial fraction 12 v2 (version 2) | ecosystem: Host-associated > Birds > Digestive system > Esophagus > Crop | place...
GCTCCATCACCTTACCCGGGATGGAGGTGAGGCTGACCGGCCTGTAGTTCCCTGGGTCCTCCTTCTTGCCCTTTTTGAAGATTGGAGTGACATTGGCCTTTCTCCAGTCCTCGGGCACCTCTCCTGTCCTGTATGCACATCTCCCTCTCCATTCCTCTGTTCGCTGGGGAAGAGACTTGTATTTGGTAGGCTCTGCTATAGAAGTAAATCTAGGTGTTAAATGGCAGAGGTCTTCTGTTCTAAACAGAATAGCCTCCGCTTGTCTGGAGTGAGGGAGAGGCCTGCAGTCCCAGACTCTGTCCTGGTCACTGAGATCCACTGTGTCCCATCCCACTGTGTCCAAGTTGGTTCTTCAAAGTCTGATCCCATCCAAACCAATAGCAGCAGCAGCAGAAGTTGCAGCAAGAGGCATCATGTGTACGTGATGAAGTTGCAAAGCGGAGGCTGAAGGACAGTATCTGGCTGAAGCCCTGTTTATATGGTCACAGGCTACATGTGAGGCCAGTGAGTCAAAGTGGAACACATGCTGTGGGGATTTGTATTACGGGGAGGCAGAGCCAGAGGGTAGTTCTTGTGCTGTTGTTCTTACCTGCTCACTCAGTGTATGCTCAGGGAGTATGGGCACAACCTGTCTCCTCAAAAGGTCCACAAACTGGAATAGTGTGTGCAGCCCATGTCGCGTGACCCAGGCAAACAAAATGCACTCTGACATGCCTAACAAAGATGTAATTAGAATATGTGTTTTCCCAGTGTAGTCATCGACAACAGAAGCAGAGAAAAAGAAATTGTAAGTTAAAATAGCCTCTGCATGCTGTATATTTCTACTACTTTTTTCAAGGTGGAAAATGTTACAATAAAGACTCATAACTACAAGTGGTGAGAATGTATTACTACATGTGTGTGTCTGTGTGTGTTTGCTTGTGAGAAACAAACTGAGTTGTATTCAACATCTAATTACTCAAATATTTTAGTGCCATAATAAGATATATCAGTAGGAATTTGTGTGAATCAGGCAAAAAGAAGAAAATGTGCTAAGGGTTTAAGATGTAATCTTGGCTGACACAGAGTAGGTGACATTCCTTTTTCTCCCCTGTCCTGTGTTACAGATTTTCTGCTGGTAAAGGGAGTCTTTTAAAGGAGGTCCTCCTGTGTCATAGCCAAAACTGGTCACCTCTAATGCATAAAATTGAAACCCGCTTACGTTTGTATGGCAAAAAATACAAAAGCAAAAATTATAGCACACCAAAAACCTAATAGTAAAAGCATACATTTTACAAGTCTTAAATACTCTACATTTAAGTAGGAAAAGGAAGGAATTAATGTAGAATCTTAATGAAACTAATAGAAAAATATAATTAGTTCTTCATTTTCTAAGGTATGCACAAAGATTCTGAATCTCTAATTTTAGGAAACTTTTTATCTTTAAATATGTCTTTACTTGGGCCTAGATTCAGCAAAATGTTTAAATACAGACATGAAATTATTTGTATGCTAACTGCCCTTGATTCGACTGGGTCACAGAGGAGCAAAGTGCTCACCAAAGACACTGTTTATGGAAAGGACTTGGGAAACCATAACTTCCTGCATTGCATAAACTTCCTGAGTCAAAAAACTAGAAACTGAGACAGGTTTGGCTCTTGTTCCTTCAGTACACAAGGTCTGTTAATGCACGGCAGTTGGCACAGAAAGACTGACTCAAATGGAGGCACAGTATGGGGCCATTATAACTGCTTCTCGTATAAGTGCAGGAGCTGGAGGGATGATGGAGTAACCCTGGAAGGAGGACCTGCACTGCTAGGACTCCCGGCCAGCTGCAGCACAGAGGCAGCCTGAGACTGGCTGTCATTATCTGAGAAGCAAGTGTTGGTTTGGCTGAAAAAAGAGACATCCATATTCTGGAAAGTTCCCTTCCTACTGTTCTGTGAGCCCTGTGTAGCTTTGCCAGCAGGAGCTGTGCAGACTCAGAAATTCCTCCTCTTTTTCTTTTGTTTAACTACAGCAAGAATTAAAGTAGATTCAAAGGGGAACAACCTGCAAAACTGTCAAATCCATGTGAAACCGACAACCTGGCAGATGACTAGCCTTAGCTGTAGTTACAGTAGATCCCATGGTATGCTGTTGGAAATCAGGTTATTAATTCTTACTGTCTTGGCCAAAATCCAACATACTTTATTATTTTCTGCTTCCTTCAAGCTCTTCTCTGCATTTTCAATAACATATTGAAGTTTTCTTCATCTCTGAGCCTAAGCTTGTGTACTGTTGCTTGCATGATGCCCCAGGAGATGATAAACTGATAGCAAGCAGCATGTTTCAAATGTTCATACCTGTGGGTAAGACCTACCCCTCTGAGCTCCTATACAGGGCTTAAATACAAGTGCTGTACTTTTACTCTACGAAAGCAGAAGGAGCTGTAAGAGGTTAAAGCTGAAATGGTGTTAGCGAGTCTCCACAGCGTGGACAAAAAAGGATACCATGCAAGCAGAATTTTCTTCTGACTCAGCCTACGGAGTTGACTTAGCTCGCAAAAAAACATGCATTACAACATGTTAAGAAGTACAGCAAAGCCCATTTCTGCATTCTTGGGTGCTTCTTCTACGTCCAAAGGGCAAACTTGCTTCAACATAACCCATTGTTTGCTTTGGAATCTCAAAGATTAAAGGTGTCTATAAGTGTCAGTAATTCTCATGGTTATTGTTAAATATTTCCTTTTATTATCTGTATAATACCAGTTAGAGATTAGAAAAAACAAGGTGAGTTCTCAAGTGCACCCTCACCATTTCCTGTCTGTGAGCACAAGAATGTTCCGTGCGTGAGGAGACTCCGACTCACACGTCCCAGGAGAGCGGCCTGACCACCAGACTGCAGGCTGTTTTGAAGGCAGGCACTCTCCACCCTTCCTATTGAAACTGTGCCATGCTGCAGAAAATAATTTAAGTTCATTGGGCCAGAGAGAGAGAATAGGAGTCACAGAGAGCAGAGAAAGCGTAAGAGAAAGCATGACTGTACTGGTTAAGGCACCCATCTGGCAGAGAGAGCCTTAGATTCCCTTCTCAGCTTTCAGGACTGTTTCTTAAACATTTTATATAAATAGTCACTGGATAAAATACAGAAACAGATGTTTTGGATACCATGCTCAGAGGTGCCTAATTTTTCCCATGCTCTATACAGGAAATCTAGACACAGAACAAGAGATCCTGCACTCTACTCTAGGAACCCCATACCTTTCACTTTGGCACTGCGGGGCTGAAGTTCTGGGTAACTAATTCCCGTATTGGACCTGATCCTCAGGCTGTCACCTCAAAAATCTGTTTCAGAGATGCACTTTCTCCGTCACATTTCCCTTACCAGTGTATTTGGTACTGACTATTTTTTTTATTCCTTCGTACAAGTGCTCCATTATTCCTTTGGCTCTTCCAACAGCTTTAAAAGCTTCAAAAATCAGGTCAGACTTTATCTTTGACTAGGGTACATTTTTTATTTTATGTTTGACCTGCTAGAGAGTGCAGCCATTTTCTCACTACAGAAGCTCGACTATGCCTATTTTCAGATAACAAGCTAGATTGGAGGATTGAAGCTGTTTTTCTAATAAAAAATGTTTGCAATACAGTTTGGTGTTTTATGCATTTCTCCAAAAGACTGCCTGGATTGGAATAAATGCACAGCTTCCAGATAAAGTTTTGGTTTATATTTGGAGAAAAACTGACTTTCGAATGTGTTTGAGGAAAATAATGGGAGTTTTTTTTCTTTTTTTTCTTTTTTTTTTAATCAGAACATTTTCAATACGATTGGCTTTTTCGAGAGTTCAGTTTCTGGCCTAAACTTTTACAGTTTTCAGTGATTTCCTTAAACCTGACCAGTTCAGCATTCAGATAGGGAGCACTAGGAATGGACATACATTTAGTTCTTTGTGACCAGAGGTGTGAAGGACATTTGGAAGCGGGCTATGGCAGCAACACATGAGTTGCAGGACAGCAATGAGAGCCAGAAGTGAAGACCTGATTTCAAATATAGTGTCTTATTTAAGAAATGAGGTTTTATTTCTGACAAATCGAGGAATGGATTAAATAAAAAAGAGTATTTATAATTTGAATTGTGTGTCAGTAGGGTTGGATTGTATGCTTAGAGGTCAGCCTCTGTCAGATCTCTAAATACCTTTGACAGTCCTGTTTTTAACACAGGAAAAACAGTGTGGGCCAGTGTTGTGAATTACCATGGTTTCACCTGCTTTCTGGTGGACAACTCTTGTGTGTCTGACAGGTTTATAGACAAGAAGGCTTCTGGGTGGGATTAGTAAATGGGAACAGACAACATGACCAAACGTTTCAACTTACAGGGATGTTTAATGGGGAATTTCAGTAGAAAATCCAAACTTTGGGACCTAGTTTTCTCAGTGAGCTTTGGGAAAAAGCATTCAGTGCCCGTCAGAATTACTATGCCCTGATACAGCTGCCTGAATGTGTACTGCCAGCCTAGAGCGGGGTTACTCTTTGCTGGCCCAGTGCTGTGAGGTGTCTTATCCCACTGTTTGTTTGAATGGTTCTAATGGTGGTCACAGATGTTTCATCCAGTCATAGAAACTGCAGCTGGGGCTGGGGTTTCAGGGAGCATTTCTGAGGTGGTGAGAAGAGCTACTATCACAGGAAGAATCAGCTATAGAAGAGGTTTCTTTAGTACCAGAGCAGTCGCTCTTTTGGCCAGGACACAGCATCTCATCTGGTCTCTGGACTTGCCAAGACAGAGAGGAAAGAATTTGACTTCAGTGGTTCAGAAATTATACAGGTGCCAGTATGTCCTTTCCAGTCCCTGTTCTGGAAGCAGCTCCTCCATCTCCAGTTACATATGAGCACTGTAACATGCTTTATTACTTTCTCAAGCTGCAGCTTATTTCCCAAGTTCATTTGTATCATTTTCCTGGATGGAACCTGGTTCCAATCGTAATAGTATGCTGGCTTTAGCCTCATTCAGCATTCAGCTTGAGAAGAAATTATAGGCATGGGCAGTGGAAGAGGACAGGATGGGGCCTTGTTTTGGTTACAAGATCTAGGCAAACAACTGGGTAGTTTTTTGAACATTTGTTCGATAAAAAGTATGACTAGGGGAAAGGCAACTCACAACAGATATGATTCCAGAGCTCTGAAATCCTGTCAGAGGGAAGGAAGGAAAGAAAAAGAGATATGTTTCCAGGTGCATTTCAAAGCCTCGATTATCACACATGGATGGTGAAACTTCAAATGGAGATTTGAACATGCCTGGGGTCAGGAATAAATGGCACTCAGGATATTTTTATTTTCCACTATATACAGGAATGCAAGAGAACCAACAGTTAACAGCTGTACCAGGAGGACAGAGTTTTGTGTTATTTCATCCCAAAATGCAGAAACAAACCATAATCTGAAGAAACACAGCCACTCTGGAGGAGGAGACAGTAGCTGTTCAACTACACAATAGATTAACGCCATAAAATAGCACACAGATCAAAAACCTCCCCTTATCCTGCGTAAACACAAACAGTTTAAGAACAGTTAAGTAGCTTTGAATTTTAGAGAAATACTAAATTTGATACTTGCAGATTTGCGGGAAATGTGCTGGGAACATTAAAAAGGTCAGATGTCCAACTGGTTAATTTTATTTCTCATTCAAAAGGGTCCACATCCAACAGCTTCAAGATTTTCACTGCAAGTTATGCATTTTAACAAGCCCTTCTGGATCCCAAGTTTCTGTTGGTCTTTTATCGAAGGGCTAACCAGAGTTTATGCTACTTAGCCTGTGAACCATAATAATAACAAATGAGGAAGATAGTCAGGATTTTTATAGCTTTATATTTAATTTGGGGAGTTTCTGGAAGGAGTCTGTAAGTAGGGACTGTTGCCCAGACCCCAGGCTTTGGCCAAGCAGTTCTTGGCAGGTCTCCAAGAGGGTGGTGAAAATGCAGCTTTACGCCATCCTTGCATCATCCTGGGGTTGTCTCCCTGCCAGCACGGTCCCTAGTGTAAACTGTAACACCAGCAGAGCTACCGTATTTTGCACTGGCTACCACTGGACCCAAGAAACTAGTGGGGTACTGGGGATCCATGAGAAATAGGCTTGGCTTAGCCATTTCTAAACTGTGTATCTGTCACAAGGACTCAGGAAAGGAAGAGCCATTGCAGTCCCTGTAGTGGCTGCAAAACAGCTGAGGCTTTGTCGTATCTGCACTGGCTGATGTGCAAGTAGCTGGCTGAGCTGCCTCGCAGACTCCATTGCTTTGATAATGTGGCAAAAAAGCAGCTTTCAGTGTCTGGTGGATCTAGCCCGTGTGTCTGCGTGTGCATATGCAGATATATGTGATGTCAGTGAGTGTCCCTGCTTGCTGTAAAGGTCACTTTGTCTAAGATTTTTCATTTGCTTCAGAATAAAGTAACCTCAAGAATGTAATGAAGGAAATGAGGTCTGAAATTTGTTTCCTAACATCCATGAATTGCGGCACCAAGCTAAGGGGAAAGCATTCAGATCTCTCCCTGCCCTCTTGGATAGGATTCTGTTCGTAGCTTTGCAATAATCAGCAGACATCAGTGTCTGCTACAACTGAATATTTTTGGTATCTAATTGGCACTTAGATACCAACATGACAGGAGCTTTAGAAATAGCTAAAGCAGATAAATATTGCTGCTTCTTTTCCTGTGTGTGTGTCTGTATCGTCTGTGTGAAGCTGTGTATTAATGTGAAAAATTCCCTGTTGATTTTAATGAGCTGCATCTCTGTGCAGAGAATTTGCTTCATTCAAAGCTGCAGTAATGTATAGAAGGGACAATTTTTTTTTCTTTCTGCTGTGAACATCTAGATCAAATTCGCGAAGTATTATTTGTGCAGAAACTGTGAATGCTCCCAGCTTGCAAATGAAGTCCAACCCTTTTTAATGTTTACAGTAAAACAGCTGTTCTCAGCGTTTCTCCCTGAGCCTCAGCTACTTCAGCTCTACCATACTCAGCCTTACATCATAGCAGCTGCAATAATAAGAGGCTGAAAGAGGTCAGAAGCAGCCCGTCTTGCTAAACCACACCTTTGTTTAAAAGAGATTTTGGACTGTAAAATGTTTCAACTGCTGAATTTTTCAGCCTGACTGGACTCCATGCATGGGCTAGGTCTTCAAAGACCTAGCTCACCAAAAGCACACAGGCACTGCCAGCACAGAGTAAAGCAGAACACAGGCTCTTTATACATTTTCACGGGAAACTTTCTGTAGATCCAGACTGGGAAATGTTCCAAGGCTTCACAGAACTAAAGATAACAGTAATAAAAAAAAATGTACTAGAGCACACTGACTTTTAAAAGAAATTGCTGACCCTATTACATTTGTGTGGCAAAATCTTGGTAATTTGTGAAAGCAAGACTTTTCTAATTTACACTAATAAAAGTAAGATCACTACAGATTACTGAATTTTAGCAATTAGCAGGTATGTAAACAAACAACAGTCTAAGAAAAGAAAAAAGCATCAGCATGTATGTTGCTTTGAAGACTATAATTTCTTTGTAAATATTTATGATCGCTGAAATAATAAATGCTACTGGATATATTTTGTAAAAATAATTAGGTGTTAGCAGAATGTGCAATAGAGCATTCCCCTGCTCAGTCTTCTTTTCGGAAGAGAGAGGCCATCATTTTTCTGCTAGGTACAAAGCGTACAGTCTATTGAGCTTCTGCAGTGTCTACATTGTAGAAATACATGAATAAACAGGAATTTAAAGTGAATTTAAGAACATTTTAACATTAGATGTCCTACACGTGATTTACTGAACCCTTTTCTTCTCTTGAGTAGCTGTGGGAGATATGTGGGTTTTAGCACATAAGAGAAAATGTGTTCATTGGTGATTTATTACACTACCTAGGAATTGGATAAAATTTGTCATTTTTATTTTACTGAAAATTAAATTTGAAAATCAAAGTAAGAAGAAAATAGGATTTGTACAGTTGAAAAGTTTCCAAACAGATTTATACGTCCTTTATTCTATGTACAAGGGGTTATTTTAGCAGCATTTTCACAGTTAAAATCAAGTGCGAACATTACAGTCACATGCCAAATACTACCTGTGACACCTTTTAAATTCATGGTAACTAAGGAACAGCAATCTTTTCTGGTCTTGCAGTTCACAGGGTGATGTCACAGACTGTTGGATGATGTCATAGATGTCCTAGACTATGGCAATAGGTTGGGGCAGAGGGGCTGTCACAGCCGGAACACTCAATGAGCTTAGCAGATTCCACAGTGTGATGCAATCAAAAGAACTTAGAAAGAAATCCCAAATGTGCTTTCCAGTACAAGAAAGAGAAAGAAGAAGAAAGCAATAGAAGCCAGACAGCAGAATTTGTAGATTCTATTGATACCAGTATTGTTAATTGATACAGATACTTTTAATACAGTGGGATTGCAGATTCCATTGATACAGATAGTTTAGGAAAGCCAGTGTATAGTGGAAATTACTGGGTCTAAATTGTAATAAATTGGACTATAGTTTCAGTTATGATTTTTAATGGTGGTGAGTTGTTTGCCTTGAAATAATTCCTTGAGATCCTAATGATGTCAGGGTGTAGTTGTATGAGGCATTGACCACCACAGTAAAATATATATCCTTTCCTGAAGAGTGTAGAGGCTAAATGTACAAGGACTAGACAAAGGGAATAATATGAGATAGAATATTCAAGGAAATTATTTAAAGTAACCATAGGTACATACGGTAGCCTCTGTGCTTTTATCACAAAAATCATGTAGTGTCTGAGGGAGAACAGCTGTACCTAATCTAACACTGAGTGCTTTTAAAAGATGCACAGATCAATGACATATAAACCTTTTGTGACTACACACCCAAACTAAATATTACTTAATGGTATGCACATTTCTTTGGGTTTCATTGGTGCATTCAAAGCATGATCAGTTTGTTTCTTCTGGCATAAGTGTCACCTGAACCCCTGAATAAAAATACCGCTTCTACTTTGTCATATAGAGAGAATATATTCTAACTTTCTCACTCCAGGCACAAATGTGTCTGTCACATTTGAAAAGGCAGCAGTTAAATACATGTTTCTGCTGTCAGAAATGCAGCAGTTAAAGCCTAAATAATATCTATAGGATTAAGATCCAAGTACTTTACAAGAAATCTAATGCAGTTATCTTTCTACATTTCCTCTCTATCCCCTGTCATGGACTATGAAAGATAATATAAGAAGTGCTCTAGTATGTATGCTTATGTCATTATCTCCATTTTCAGGTAAGTGGAGCAAACTGTTTCACCTTAGTAGATTTGTAGCAAAATAGAGCAGATTCCTCTATGCTAGACAAATGAAAAAAGCAGGATTCAGCCCAGAACAAGGGCAGAGGGGGAGAAATGGGAGGGTTTTTTAAAAAGAGTTTTCTGAATAATCAGGAAATCCAGTGAGACAAACAGAATGTGTGGAGAGCAAGCCAGAATTATCAAATTACCATGACAACCGTAGACAAGAACCCAGAGAGAATCAGGTAAAGAAATTACAGTAGAATTACAGTTAACCTCACATTTATTTATTTAAAAGAAAAAAAAATCCCAAGCAGTCAGGAAGAAATATTTCCTTTGGCCTAGCTCGGTATGGTGCAAAGGCTTGTGAAATGCAGCCTTGTTTGCAATTTTGAAATTGCTTTGCATATATATACAAGTAGCTTTTATCTAGATGTGCGTATGCAGATTGTTTTAACCAGCAGGATTTGATGTCAGATACAAAACTCAGAATCACAGATGCCTTAATTTGTTTGAAAACAGAAACTAAAAGAGAATTCAGAAAAGGTAAAGGGTGGGTGTGTGTGCGTGTGTGTTTGTGTACACATATAATGTGTATTTCTGTGTTGTTTCTAAGACATTCTCCTTTGTATGTTTTTCAAATGACCACTTTCTTCGTTCAAACCTTTGCTTAACACATTCACAATCAAAAAGCTTTTAAACAGAGAATATAGTAAAAAATAAGTGAAACTAAAGTGAAGTGAAACTGAAATAAGTAAGAGTGGTGGTGCTTATTTACAAAAGCTACAGGTTAACCATCAAGTGGTTAACCAGATTTTCTGTCGAATTCGGGTTGAAATTCTGTTTGTTCCGTTTTAATGTGCCATTTCATATAATACCACTTACATATATTGGAAAGATACAATTCTGAAAGGCAGAGATCCACATTTAGAGAGGGAAGGGGGGAGTTTGTTCACGTGGGGATGGTTGATTTTTTTCCCAGTTTTAAACAAAGCCCTCAAAATGCTAACACTCTAGTATATAAACAAAATTCCCCCAATGCTTTCTCTTTCCGATTTTATGCCACTGTCTGAATGCTTACTGTGTTTTATGTGCACTCTGTAAACACAGATACATGCCCATATTGATCTTTTTAAACGCTGCCCTGAAGTTTGCTGCGTGGTCAGGGAGAGGAGTGATGCACTCCATTGTTCCCTGCTATGATGTCATGCTCAGACTTCGCCTTGGTTAGACAGAATTCAGCTTACTGAACTGCAGCAAAATGTCTTTAGGGAACCCAAATTTACTGTTGTAGCAGAGATGGAAATAAATAACACGTGAAAAAGAAGATGTAGGAAAAAGGGCATAAATTCTGGCTGAAGTATTTGCCACCTATATTCTTCTCTACACTTTTTCAGAAGTAATGTGCACACTCATTTATATACGCACTCCAACTGTGCATAGCTCGAGGGTGTGTTTATTTTAATGTTGGGAACTAGGACAAGATGAGATTCACTCTCAGGACTTGCATCGTCACTAAGATCTTTCAAACATGCAGTTTTATATCACACTGTTCGTTCTTCTTACATTAACCACACACGGAGTCCACATAATGGGTCTAATCCTGCTAGGTATCCAGTGATGTTAATGAGAGCTAAAGGCATCAGGCATGTTACAGGATCCAGTGGTAAATGAATTCATTTCCACCAGCATCTAAACACCGTATGTGGGGATAGTGAGGGGAAGAAAGGGGACGGCCCTTTTAATTATGTTGGGAGATCCTGAACTGGAAGAGAAATCGGAAGGGACTGAATGGGGAGAAGGTGGTCTTTCCTCCTCCTCCCTCCCTTCCTCCCTCCTGGGCCTTAAGAAAACCCCAGGGGCCAGTCCTTCCCAAATAGGGACAGTTGGCAGGTATGTGTTAATCTTGTTTCCAGCCCTGTGGAGCAGCCACGAACAGAGGCTCACCCTGTCCTTTCAAACCAGCGCTTCCTGTCCTTCAAGAGTTAACCTTTTCTAGAACATTTATTTCACCATCTCAGGGAAAAAAAAAACCCTGCAGAGCTGAGAGGCTGCAGATCACAAGGCCATTCTGATAGCCTCCTGTCCCCATGGCAACAGCAACGGCATTTATCAGTTCCTTATGAGAGCAGGCACAGCAAATCTGCATTGCACATGGCAGCCTTCCAGCCTTTCAAATGAAAGAGCACTTTGAACTGCTGCCAAGTGTGGAAGGAGCAGAGCTGTCAGGACTGCTTAATGCTGGCAGTTTGTACTTGGGAGCCTTTCAGTTCCCAGAATCCTTCAGCCATGGCAGCCTGCCAGGTACTTAGCGGAAGCTAAAAACTAACCCCCAGACCATTCACTGCAGTGCACTCAAAATTTTCCACATGTACCATGTCACAAGTGCAGACTGTACAATGAAAGCAAACGCCTTCTGCTTGGGATTCTAATTTTATTAATAATCTAGGAAAAAGCAATCAGCGATTAGCTGGCTGACAGCAGTACAGTACAGCCACTGTTTATAACTCGGGGTGGGTATGTTACATGTGTATTTCATCCTTCAGAAACAGAAAGAGCTCCCACAAATCTGCATGCAATACCTGACCGTGGGGAGATCGGTGTGAGCTGAAGGGAGTGTGATTGTTTACAGTGGAGTATTTTTTAGGAATCATCATCAAATGCATAGCAATGAGATGTGGAATAGAAAAACAAGACGGTATTGCTGGCTGGTAAATATTTTCTGCCCTTACCCTCTGCATTTTGCTGACATTGTGAGAATCTCGGAAACTGGCTGATGAATGTAGCAGAGATACATGCTCTTGGTGGGTTTCCTTTCAATTGAGAGTTTTCATGTGAACTTTTTATTGTTTCACATTACCCGAAGCACAAGGGCTTCTACTGGCAGAGGAAACAAATTGGCACAGTTCTGCTTTTTTTTTTAATCTGCACTGAGATCAAGGGCAAGGGCTTCATTTTCCAGCACTAGTCATAAGCCTTTAGCACAAATAGAATGAAAATTGTCTGTCGCTCAGGCAGTTGGACAGGGTTCAGGAAAACTATGTCTGGCACTAATTCCAAAGGGAAGGTTTGGTTCAATGCAGCATCATTAATTTCAGTAAACTGTTTTCACTAGTCTACATCCCACTGTTCAAGAGCTGTTTATTATCTTTTACTAAATAATGTCTTTTGGAGTACAGAGTAATGAAAAATACCTTGTATCACTTACGTATGTATACTCTCACATGTATGTATACCTATGAATACAGTATATATCAATGTACTTGCATTTTTTTACTTTTCTGTTTTTTCTTAACAATTGCTTGTTTCTTACCTTCCTTTCCCATTACAAAACACATTTATAATGCCAAATCTAAAATAGTAAAAATAGCCCAGAAGGCGAAAGAGACAGAGAGAGAGAGAGATGAAAAAAACCCTGGAGCGAAGGCAATCTCCACAAATTTGTGACTTTCACCACAAAACAAGGAAATGTAGTGCCTCTTTTTCAGCTTGAAGCTCTTTGGCTGCTGCTTGAAGACTTGACTTAATTCACCCAGGCAGTAGTGTCTAAAAGTAATACACCAAGACAGTTAATTTTGGCACTTAGTCTCCCTTAGGAATTTTACCAACAGTCTTTGAAAAGAAATTAAATTATCTTTTTTTCCTCTCGGTTTCCCCCCATAGCTCATCTTGATATGTGCTAATAAAAGAAACTGCCTCCATCCTCCCCGTCCTATTCTCACCCTTATCCTGTGTCCATAACATCCTTCTTTCAATAACAATGTTAATCAGCATTTGTAACACGGTCTTGGAGAAAACGTGGTTTAGGTCTTTTCAGATGGCCTAGTTACAGAGGGAAAGGAGGTTATGCGCTGTGAAATAACTTAAGACAGTGCAGTTTCTTTTCCTTTCCCTTCTTTTCTTCCTTCCTTCCCTTCTCTTTCTTTCTTTTTGTCTTTCTTAATCTCCCACCTCCTTCCCACCTCCCCCATTTTTTGGAAAACACAGTAAAGTTTTGTTCAGTTCTCAAGTGTTATTAATCACTGGTGGAGGCCAAAAGCAGGGATATTTTTCTTGGCAGCACGTTTTGATAAACAATCTGTGTATGGGGTGAAGGGAGGGGGGAGCCTGTCTTGCTGGTAACTAAGCTAATGTTTGGCAGATTCTTAACTGTCACGAAAAGTGCAAGTGGCTCTCAGTGGGAATAGCCTTAAAAAATGTACCGATTCAGTTGATTCATTATTGTTGATTGTTTACTACGTCCACAGGATGTAAGATGAAAACAGTCCAGGGATAAAGTAAAAATAACAACAGCGGAGGACCCAGACTCTGCATATCCCAGCCTAAAACACACTACCCAGTCACTAGTCCCTTGTGGAGCAAGCAGAATTAATTATAGGTGTCTTATTTTGCACTGAAAGATTTGGCAAAGGTTAACGTGTGGAAATCTGGGCTCACGGGTGGGTTTTAAAACCATAAAGACAGCTGCAGGAAAATCGATTTGGGGCGGGTCTCAGAGAGGAGCTCTAACTGCTTTCCAGGGCAGAAAGGAGAGGTTGGTGGGGTTGGGGGGCTGCAGAGCTGCCTCGGCTGGACACGTGTGCTCAGTGGTGGCTGGACTGCAGGCAGGGCAGTCTCCGGCCCGGCTGTGCCCTGGGCTCCACACTTCAGCAGCGGTGTGGAAATAGGTCCGGTAAAACCAGAGGACACAACAGGCAACGTCCGTTAAGAAATGTGTCTGCACTGCAGACCAAGGAGAAAAAGGAAAAAAGGAAGGAAGGAAGGAAGGAAGGAAGGAAGGAAGGAAGGAAGGAAGGAA
>Ga0065711_1044530_pt1 | contig 14043 bp, 8 predicted proteins | sample Hoacrofraction12_FD_59098 | JGI IMG/M metagenome (GOLD analysis project Ga0065711, IMG submission 59098) | Hoatzin crop microbial communities from Cojedes, Venezuela - Epithelial fraction 12 v2 (version 2) | ecosystem: Host-associated > Birds > Digestive system > Esophagus > Crop | place...
TCTTTTTTTTTTTTTTTTTTTTGAGTTCTCTAAAATTTGTAAATATGAAATAGGGGGGAAATAAGTTGGAAGTAATACTATGTTTTCACTCCCTCTTGCCATCTATACATCTGTTTTGATCAGTTTGCATTTTCAAAGCCATCCTGTGAACTTCTCAGATTTTACACTTGCTTTTCAGGATAACTGTAATCTTACTGCAGATTGCCACATGTTAGGAACCACCACAAGGCTTCCCTCCAACACTGTGGTAAACTTGAGAGCCAGAAGGATAAATAGCACTGTGATTAATTTTTCAAGTGTTACGTGTTGCACAGTGATTAAAATTCTCTTTTGCTTTCTTAGAAATTAAATCTGTTCGTACATTATCGGCATCAGATATCTTTAAAAGAGAAGAGAAGACATACCTGTTTGAAACTTCTTGCTGTGTACATGTTTTTTCTGTTTCCATCTGTTCAATTAAAGTGTAAGATTTTTAGACATGCAGTAGTCATTCACATGGTGGAAGTTATCAATTTAACTTGAAGCTAAACCAAAGGCAGACTAATGAAACTAGCTTAAGCAGCCCTTAATATGATCTCTTAACTTAAAAATATGATTTATTTATGATATATTTTTTTTTTAAGTAAAGGGATCATATTAAGCAGCCCTTAATATGATCCCTTTACTTAAAAAGAAATTACTACTTTCCTACTGGATGCAGCAGAGTAACTACAGTGTAATGTAGTATGAAGTATTATGCTTACAGCGATGTTGGCTTGCAGTCTTGAATTTCCTTTTTGAAATTTAATACATTTTTCATTTTCTTAATTTTTCTTTAAACTAATGTGTACATTTCTAATATCTTGGTATTTTCACTTTTACTTTCCAGACTGCTCTTCCCCCATTCCCTAAAATTACATAACCATGTACTGTAACAAAATTATTTTAATTTATATTATTATCTTTTCTTTTTAAGGCCGTTCTTCCCTCTTCCCAATAGATGATGGTTTGCTGGATGATGGTCATAGTGATCAAGTTGGAGTCTTGAATTCACCTACCTGCTATTCAGCTCACCAGAATGGAGAACGAATTGAGCGTTTTTCTCGGAAAGTGTTTGTTGGAGGTCTTCCACCAGATATTGATGAAGGTGAGCTGCCTGAAAACTAAACAAACTAAGTTTGGAGGGAGAGAGAAGGAGAAATTTTGAAAACAACTAAAGGAAGTAGTAGAAATAATCCACCCAGCAAAATAATGTTGTGGTGTAAAAAGCCACAACTATGTATATTTTTAATGAGAGCTGATGGATGTGTTGAGCTTAATATCATTTGATGTTATCCATCTCTTTTGTTTTTGAGATGGTTCAGTTGTCTCTTATTCTGCACTTGCAGATTGTGGAGTTCCATGTGACGTCTGGAATTTGTGCCCCTGCTTACCTTACATACTCCTTTCAGATATATATTAGCCCTTAGTGTCCTCCGTCTGTGCTTGCTTTATTCACTTTTCACAGAAAACTTCTATGAGTAATTGAATTTCAAATTCTACTTTACTATTACCTGAAGATCTCAGAAGTGGTTTAGAAAGGTTAATATTATTCCTGTTCATAAATAGAGAAACTAAGATAGAGGAAGGTCAAGTGGCAGAGCACTCTGTCATGCACTGAACATGGAATATGCCACAGAAGCTCGGATTGTTACATGATGCAGTTCGAATTGCTTTGTACAATAGTGCAGATTCGAAGTAATCGTGCTGTTTAATATTAGATTTCTCCTGTGCAGATAAATGTAAATTACATGCTAGCTCTGTAATGTAAACAGAAGCCCCTTGACAAGGTTCATTGTAATCCTAGAGCAACTTGCAAACCAAATAAGCTGACTGTGGTTAATTAACTTTCAGACATGGAAAGACCGTATTTTGCTTTCATCTTCATTGTGATGCTCTCCTGCGGTGTACTAAGGGACTTAACTTCAGCTTTTTTTTGGTGCACTTCAGCTTCTAATTCAAATGTGCACTGTTGCTTTTTAATACAAATGCTAAACAAAGACACATGGAGATATATTTTGTTTCTTTCCTGACTGTTTATATGCTGATGGCAGGACGCAACTGCAAGAAATGGAGCATATTTGTGTTTGATAACGTACTACTCTTGTAGAGTTTAGAGTGATTTAATTTTTTTCCTCAAGGCCAAGGTTCTCACAGTCAATGACAGGAAGGAGTGGCTGGAATAGAAAGACATCACGAAGTTGTGCGGGAGGCATAGTAGATCTTACAACATGGCTATTCATGGTTATGTTAAAAGCGGCTCTAAACAGCCAATTTGAAGTTTCTGTGCCTGATCTGTGCATGGTATCTATTGGAAACTGCTAGCATTCTAATTGTAGCGGTACTTATTGTGTGAGTATCTACTTACAAAGCTCTTAACTGTACATAACTAAACAGTAAATTGTTTTGATTGCATTCAAAACAGATTCTGAATTTAAGGAAGTACCACGCCAGTTTTCACCACTGCTTTTAGCTGCCCGTATGCTTCTGAAATGCTCCTGTCACTAAGCAGTAAAAAAATAAACATAAGCTTAAAATCACCAGAAATATATTGTTTAAATATTAACACTTTGGAAGATGTGTCTGTTTAAGTTTTTTGTTCATGAAAGTTGGAAATTTTGTTGGTTTTTTTTCCTTGAAATGTGAACTTTTGCTAGGAACAAAGATCTTTGCTTGATAGTACTTTTTCATTGAGCTATGTATTTTATTTTAATTGCAACTACTATACCTGTTTTTAGATGAAATTACTGCTAGCTTCAGACGATTTGGGCCTTTGGTAGTAGACTGGCCTCACAAAGCAGAAAGCAAGTCCTATTTTCCGCCAAAAGGTAAGAGACTTGGAAGCTTTTGATCTGTCACTGACAGCAAATCTTACTGTGGGAAACTGTGTCATCTTTTTCCAAGTGATATAATTTGCAATCCCTGTGAATAGTTAATTCCACAGTTTCCGTGCAGGTTCAGACATGGATCCTTTACATACCAAGTCTAAAACCTGAGAGTATCGTTTTAGTATTGTACCTGGTTCAGTGCTGGACTCCTGAAGGATCTTCCATATTCTGATTTCCCATATATCAGATCAGCCTGATACAGTTGTATGTGTCATTAATCCGAAGTTCTGTATTTGCATTTCTATATGGTTTCCAAAACTGAAATTTGGTCAAATTTTCAAGACTAAATCTTAGATAAAAATTTTTCTAGGAAGTTACAGGCAGGATTCAGAAGAATGCATTTGGGTATCTGATCAAGAATAATCAATGTTATGTTTATTTCAGTTTTATGATGTAAACATCCTGTTGAAGCACTAATTCTCTTTTTTGATAAATTACTAAATGTTGATTTTTAACTATTTCTAGTGTTGCTGTTAGACTAGATTTTTTAATATCACTTACAAAGTGTTCGAAAAGCCATTCTGTACATTAAGTAATTAAATTATGTGGCATATATCTGTACATGTACGATCATGTATTGGTGCATATAAAATAAAAGCAAAAATCTTATCCAGATGTGAAAGCAATGCAGAGATTATTCATTTTATGGAGAATGCAGCCGTTCATGCCTTCCCTGGAAGGGACAAAAGTAGGCATAGTGCCCTTATAAAATGATTCTTCATTTATTTATCTGTCCATCTATGCTGAGGAAAAGACAATATTATTATCCCAGATGGTCCTCTAAAGAGTGCGAAAAGGAGTTGAAAGTATTTGAATAGTATTTATGAGCACTACATGGAAATTCTAAGACAAAATGACTTTGGCTTTTTTGGTTGTCATCCTGATACACAAAGCTGCTGTCAAGTTAAATTTTATTATCGTAAGGAGTATGTCTCTCTTCATGTATTATCAAGCGAAACTCTTGAGGAACTCTTTGAGGAAGGTGCATCTCACAGAGTCTGTGATGAATATATAGAAGAGGGAAGATGTAAGATATTCTTACCTGATTGGAATGGATTCTGGCATTCTTTTCCAAGGACATAGTCCTGTCTCTGCATCTGAACATCTTAAGGATAAATTTCCAGAGTTCATCATTTAATAAAGCAGTCTGATATATTTTGAGTATTTATAATTACCACAGTAGAAAAAAAAAATTAAAAAAAAAATCTGTATTGTAAGCAAAGCATCTTAAAAGCAGAGAATATGGATAGAAGAACTTCAGTCTGCTGATCTAATTAATTCAGGAAACACGAACTAAGTGTTAAGTTGATTTGCCATGATTAACTGATCCTTATTTGCACTAATAGCACTTACTGTTCTTCACTCTTAAAACTTTATTCTAATTTTCAGTTTACTACATTATTCAATATTGTTTTGTAGTGTAGCCTATCACATTTAAAATACAATATAGGCTTCTCTTTGTAGATACTCCGGAAATATAGCTTACTGTTAACTGCTGAATATTACTGTGTTTACATCTTCTTTTTTCAGTACAATAGATATGGCCCATGATTATTTTGTAGAAGAATTTCTTAAAAATTTGTCTTTCAGAAGTATTATTCGTGTCTGCAGGAAAGAACCCATGTATACATAATATTTACTAAGATGTCTGAAACTGCTAAAGATAGGCTAAATACTAAGAAAGCTTTGAGATTGATCAGTATTAGCAATTTAAAAATATATGCTATATTAATCCAAAGAGAAGGCGTTTTTTTCCCAGCTTTTAATCTCCAGTTTCTAATTTGTTGCTCTGCATGGAGTCAATTAGGTGTATATATTTTTGTTTGTTCAGTCTCATTAGAGATTTGACATAGTAATACTTTCCAAAGACATCTCAGAATTACCCAGTTCTGGACTGATTTACGTAATAGTCTTCTCTGTGGTGACGAGATACAGCCTGCTTTTTTTTTTTTCCACTCTTGTTCAGTTTTCCAGGCTGTGGTTGCTTCCAGGCTCTCTGCTTACAGAAAGTCCTGAGGGAAGGCCAAGTTCATAAGAAGTATTTCCTTGCTTAAAGAAATGCAAGAAGTGTCCTGATCCGTCAAGGCTGGCTGCCTCCTGAGAAACACCAACTGTTTGGTGTTAACTAATTACAAGTTGTATTGTTTCACCACAAAATTAGGCCCAAGAAAAAAAAAAAAAGGAATTTTAAAAACTTCACACTAATCTTACACGAAAACTCTGTTCTAAAGCAGAAAAAAATTACTCTGTTGAGATCAAAGTGCAAAGTCTGTAAATTATCTGCCAACTGTAATGGAGAATTCCTTGCTTTCTGACTTGCCACTGTTTATCATAACTCCTGTTATTACGTATTTGGCAAATATACTTATTTATGAAACAACACACATGTCCAAAGCAACTTGCTGAGATGAGGACTCCTTATGATAAGGAAGCTCCCAAAGAAATGATGCCGTGAGAACACCACGTCCAAACAACACCTTTCAATATATGCCCAGTTGTTTGTGTGCTCTGTGTTATTTATAGTCCCTATCAAACAGAGGATAATCTGGTTTACACAGGACAGTATCCCCAGCCTTTTCTAATTGTCTGGGTGTTTCTATTGCCTTCTATCACAGTAGTTGTGCAGTAGATTCCTTTATTCAAGGTTCTTAACTGCTAATTTAGAACTGACTGAAAAAAATAGGTTGAAAATGTTCTGTTTCTAGTTTAAGAAGCAAAATCCCAGGTCCATCCAAGTTCTGTTTTAACTTGTTAACAGGTTATTTGATCATACTGGGTAGGACTGAACTCTGGATTCAGGCAAGTAACTGTAGGTGTCTTCATGTGTGATTAGTGTCTAAGCTTCCTTTAATCAATAGGAATCTGGCCAATACAGTCAGTGGAGTACAGAGGGCTACTCAGGTTACTGTAACATAAGCACGTTGAGCTTGAGTCATTTACCCAAACTGAGGATATCTGAAAGATTTACACAGGTCTGGCAAATGTGACGCAGCACCTGTTGAAGCCATAACAGTGCTCTGGAGCACAAGCTGAAGGTTAGGCAAAGTACTATAGAGGATAAATGGTGCTAGACACCTCCGTGTCCCGCTTGGTCAGCTGAGTAACCATCCAGGTGCCACTGACTGCATTAAGGGGATCTCTGTACTACAGGAGGAGCTTAAACACAGGCACTGCAGAAATAAGAAAATAGGTGTTTGGATCTTGAAGTGAATCCTGCTCCACCCTACTCAGAAGTGCCTAACCTAATAGCTGTGTTACAGTTGTATCAGCCTGCATTTATTCACTTCAAGTGCATATTGAAGTTAATTCTCCGTCAAAGATGACTAAAATGAAGGAGTGAAAGATTTATGTTTTAAAGATTAAATTTAATTAATATGGTGATGAGATCTCTTTAAAGAGGAATAGGTTAAATGTTGTGCGCCCTTCCCAAATGTGAATTATTCCCATTGTGAAATGTAGATCCGTTGTCTGTATTAACCTGCAGTTTACACCGATTCTTTCTGACTGAAGCTAAGGCACAGCATTCTGTGTGCAAGAGTTGCTCTGGACTGAGGTCATTCAGTCTCCTCTGGGGAGAGTCTGTCAGGACAGTAGAGGAACCAACCTCAAAACGAAATACAGCTGTACTCACTGGCATGGACAGTGCCATGCTGGCTTGCACTTAGTTTCTTGGCTGCTTCTCTAAGCCACTAGCGATGGGAGTTAACCGGAGTTTGATAGAACTTAAAGCTACTCTTTGACTTCTACACAGAATGTGCATAGCAAAAGAAACATCCTTTCTCCTTTTGGTAAACTTCTATATTGCTATGAAATAAAGAAATTATACCTTCTCAGAAAATCATGTTAGATACCAATGTGAATCTAGTCTAAAATGCTTTGCTTTTGATTTGTTCTTTATGAAAAAAGTACAGAAAAGGAAGACACTCATTCTGTGTATAGGCTGGGGGAGGGGAGTTGTTGGTTTTGAGTTTTTTAATCCTTACAAAGGTTTAATTTGGTAATACAGCTAGGACTCTTCAGACTTACCGGATGGGCTTTCTGTTTCCAGTGCTGGCCCAATACATTACTTTATTTCTTGGTCTTGTTAAGAGAGATGTCAGCTCAGAGTTTGGGTGGTTATAACCAATGCAGTATCTTTAGGTACCAGTGTAGTTCTAAAGCCAGTTATTACTGAGGTAATTTTCAGAGGACAGGAATTATCAAAGTTACCAACACTAGTTCCCTTCGAAAATGGGAGCATTAGTAATAGTTCCAGTGTTATGTAGAGGAATTTATGTGATTAACCCTAACAGGGATTACCTAAATGTAGTCTCCCACAGGAGGCATAAATTGTGGTGGGGGTGCACATGAACAAGAAATTTTTATAAGGCTGTGTTTCATCTAATACTTTCCACCTTGTGAAATATGTACTAAACATACAAGCTTTGTCTCTTGGCAAGTAATATCTGATCATGACCTGCTACTGTTGTTGTACATATGACCCAAAGGTATGAAGCAGCTTCCTTCAAAGAAATATATTGGAGTAGCTTTACTTTTACATTGTGAACAGACTTGCATTGCTGTTGGTTGTGAAGCTGTTAAGTGTCTGTTGTGGCACACCAAAGAAACAAGAAACAAGGGAGTTAAGCTGGTTTGTAGTACAGTAAAACACCTCCTACTCTTCACCCTGCCTCCCCACCATGTTTTGCTGTGACATGTACTTTCTATCACACATGGTAATTGTAGTTCAGTACTACTCCAAAAAGACTAGGTAGGCACTTGATCTTTTTCATCATACTTAAGCACATGACTTACCACCACCGTACTAGCTTTGCAGACATGAAACATGCACAATAGTTCATGAGTTATGGATATTGAGGTGAAAAATAATCCAATAAAAGCATATATTGAGAAAGCAGAAGGGAGTAAGATTAGTGTTTGTGCCATACAGTTGTTGGCATGTGGTAGCTGTAGTAACAAGAAAAGCCCTAATTTTATGATGTCTAAAGGAAATACCTAATATAAGAGTGTGATTTTGCTTTGCAAGCACTTTCTAGCTAATGAGTGTAGGCTGGTTGCCTATGTAACTGGTGTTCTTTGGAGGAGTCTAGGGCTAAGCTAATGTATAATTGATTTGTGCCAGGAAATGTGCCCCCCTCCATGGCAAGTGATGGAGAGTGGTTTGTATGCAGACTGCGCAAGTCTAGCATTCTTTGAAAGGGATTGGCTGTGTCTGCATATGGCTATAAAATGTGAGACCTGAGCAAATTACCTTCTCTAGGCAGGTTTCTCCTCCAGGAGAACTGGTTGTTTTTCTCCAGACTGGGCTTGGAGAGCGAACTAAAACGCCTTGTAAATCACTGAAGGACTAGAGCTGTGGGGCAAAACTGCAGCCAGACCAATTTGTTAGTACAGACTATACCCTAACTTTCTCGGTGTCTTCAGAAGGGGAATAGTACAGATAAGCTCATGAAACAAGCCTATCTGATGCTCAAAATGGAGTGGGATGAAATCAGACATGAGTACTTGTTTTGCAGAAAACATTGAGAAAGCGGTATTAATGTGTAGTTTTTGTATTATTCGCCTTACTTTCATTTCAGGTATGGTAGGATATAGTATTCCTAACTGTTCCCTCATCAAGTTGCTTATATTTGAATTTTCAGTCTTTTTACAAGCTTACACAGTTAAGCATATTACTAGCTGCAGCCTTACAGGTCATAGATCATTTAGAGATACTGACCATATTTATGTACCAGGAGGTATATGGCAGTACACTTGCTTTGCTTTAGGATATAAACTGATGGAAAATCAGCATCTGGCAAACTATTTTATGTGCTTCTGGCTGTGAGTCTTTCTTTATATGTCTGACCCCCTAGTCAGTATCATGTGCGTTTAGCCCTCCCCTTGCTTAATCAAGTTTTTGCACTCTCATCATTCGTGTACTGAGCTCTCCATTCAAACAGGAATGTGTGTACCTGGCTTCCACACAAGTAAGGACAGTTACAGGGGTCTGGTCTCACTGACCCACGCCAGTCTGCACATGCCCTCATTCAATGAATGAGTTTTGCATGGGTGATACATGGATTTTAAATTCTCAGATAAATACTGGACGATATCCCCATTAAAACAGAAGAGTACTATCATTTCCAAAAGGCTTGTAAAGCAACCACATTCCCTCTTGTCAAGCCCACTCAAAAGCAGGTGCTTCAGCATTTACTTTTCCATCCAAGTAATAACACATAACTTCATGTGGAAATTCCACACTTGCTAGTAATCTCAGAAAGAAATGTTGATTTATGGTCCTTTTAAAGTTCATTTTAGTATACAACCCTAATTGCACTATCAGGCACCTGTAAAGTAACAAGTTTTGTATATATTATTATACTGTGGGTGTTAAAGTATTCTAACGTGAGGTTCTTTGCTGGTCTAGCTGCTTGTTTTTACTGTAGCATTAAATAAACATTTTAATTCCTATTTTTGTAGTGTTTGGGAGGTTTTCTGGGTCACTTATGTAACAAAGTGCTTTGATCTAATCTCTAGAATAGAGATTAGTCGTTTGTGCCAAGTCGGATTTTCCTTGTATAATGTCCGTTGCTGCCAATGAATTATGCTCAGCCTAGACTTCCAGTACATGACAGAGGAGACACGTTTGCTTTTATTTGGTTATTTGTCTCTCTTGACAATTACTTTAAAGGGTAGAAGTATTTGCCTGGAGTTCTGTTGATCATGGCAAGGTAGTACATAGTTAAAGAAGATGACTAATAACAAAGAATTGGTTTGACTTCTACTTTTGGAGTAAACACATTTGTATGGAAAAGTCACTGGCAAAGATGATTAAGAAAGATGAAGATAAGAGAAAAATATATCAGTTTTTCTGGTTTTTCTTGCAGGTTACGCATTCCTCCTGTTCCAAGAAGAGAGTTCTGTTCAGGCCTTGATTGACGCCTGCATTGAGGAGGATGGAAAGCTCTATCTATGTGTTTCCAGTCCTACTATCAAGGACAAGCCAGTAAGTAAACAGTAGATGGCCTGCAGGCTACAGCTGCCATCTGTCTAAAGCTGCATTTGAATTGATGACGATGAAAATAATCAAAAGCAAACTACCGTTGGCAGAGTTCAACATCTGGAACAGTTGGATGATTTTAAAATTGGAATGTTCTGAATTAATAGGATTAAAACAGAGCACCTAGACATGTTAAGCTAATGGGGTTATGACTGTTTGACAGTTTGTAGAGGCTGATGAACGTATATCCACAATACAGTGAAACTTGAAGTAGCATACTGTTTTCTTTCCCAATTTAATAGGTTCAGATCCGTCCCTGGAATCTAAGTGATAGTGACTTTGTGATGGATGGTTCCCAGCCGCTTGATCCTCGAAAAACAATTTTTGTTGGAGGAGTCCCTAGACCATTAAGAGCTGGTGAGTGTGATCTGTGGCTATTTTTAAAAGTAGGAGATTACTGAATATAATTTGAACCATGCACATTTTTGTGTAGTTATGTATGGATAGATGCAGATAAGTACATACAAATATAGAAGACTCGTCATGATAGTTATAACCACAGCACAATATTCATGTGTTCTTACATTTCTCTAGTAACTGTTTTCATCTGGCTTTGGCCATAAATCGCTGTTCATCGTTGAGATTTCCTGGAAACTGTTTCATGTCTAAAGCTGTAGAAAAGATTTTGATCATATTAGCAAAACTGTGATGTAAACTATGTCATGGAAGAGTTTGTTTTTAAAATAATGCTATGAAAACCTTTCTTCCATGCTCCATGAGTATGTGGAGCTCTGTTTGTGCTTGCTTGTCATTGTGCATTAACTACTTTTGTGTCAAGTTGCAGTTACTCTTGCTAATATGGACAAAGCACAAACATAGGTGATGAAGGAGTTAGAAACAAAGGAAGAAATTCGGAGAGCTAGCACAGTCTGTATGGCACAACACTATATGAGACTGCAGAAGTCTTGAAGGGAAAGGGATGAAGGGAAAATTAAATGTTTCTATGGCTGTGGAATGATTGATCTATGACCTGGAGAGTGTGCTTTGTGAGACTGACTGCAGTAGCCTTTTACGATATTTTATGGTAGCCTTCTAGTGAGTGGGTTGAGTGAACGTTAGAAGTAGAAACATACAGTGGTTCAAATCCTGTTTTCTATTGGAATGACTCCTGGACTTCATTAGTTTTCCACAGTTTGTAATGAATTTTATTCTTACAGAAATATGAGCTTCCAGATGGAAGATGTAGGAGAACCAAGAAGTAATGGTGCAGATTTGAGATATAAAGAATCTTAATTTTTTCTGTCTTGGACCTGCAATGCTCAGGCATTTCTGTTATTTTGAGACTGTACTTCAGACTGTAGTACAAGCTCTGTAAATGAGCATAAACACAGTATGTTCCAACTGCAGATTAATTTTTCTTTAAATTCAGTCCACATACTCCAGATTACTGTGCTGAAAGTCTGTGATAAATTTAATAGATGCATTCTTATGCTTAGCTTTCAGATGCCCTGTATATGTGAAAATGAAACTTCTATGGCATTGTGAAATAAGAATCATGCCTTCGCAATAGGAGTAAAACTGTAGGGGACTTCTCAAACAGCTATTGAACATCAGTGACTACTCACACCTTTACTCCCTAATACGTTAGTATTTTCCACCTAAAGAAGTTGCAAAACTGAGTTCAGTATAGAATATTACTAGAGGCTTGCTAAAATACTTGGTCTGTAAAATTTGAGATTTTTGTTTCTATGAACTTCAGTATCTATGGTAAGTGTAGCACTGTAGAGATAATCAAGCTCTGTGTGACTGATGAAAAGATGCTAACTACATCTTTATATTCAAGTAGGACATAGAGCATTAGGACAGCCGGAGAACATGTACCAAGGAATCTGTGGCATGTGGATCTATTTTATACAGCTTACATTCCATGCCTGCCCAAAAAGTCTTTTGCAGTAATCCCCTGAAGAAAACTGCCCTGGAATTTCAGTTCCAGGTTATCAAGGACTGCAAAGACTTACTGTTCGGTTGTTCCTTGGATGTGTTTACCCACAGTGTGAAAGATCTGTCTACTGAGTATTTCATAGCTTGTTTAACATGCTTTTATATTCTTTTATATTTCTTGTTATTACTGTTATATCGGCTGTTGCAAAATTAATTATTAAAATTAACTTCTCCAGTATTTTTTAATAGAAGCATGTTGTATAAGGTTTGTACTGTAAGAACAGTTTAAATGAACGTCATTTTGTTTCTTAATAGTGGAATTGGCTATGATCATGGACCGTCTCTATGGTGGAGTTTGTTACGCAGGAATTGATACTGACCCTGAGCTGAAATACCCAAAAGGTGCTGGTCGTGTTGCTTTCTCCAATCAGCAGAGTTATATTGCTGCCATCAGTGCTCGGTTTGTTCAACTTCAGCATGGCGATATTGATAAACGAGTAAGTTATACAGAAATTTAAAAAAATAAATACAAGAGTGATGATTTATAAAGGGACTTCTCAGGGTGTGGTAACATTGCATTTGATTGGCTTTTATGCCAGCCTCCACATTCTTTTTAGTATTCCTCTAACTCCACTAGTTCCAAGAGTTAAACTGTGAATGCCCCCAAACGAACAACATGCATTCCGCAGAGCAGCAGTTTGTTCCTTGGAAATATGTTAGACCATATGGTCTTTCCATTCTGGAGTTCCTGGTTTTGTTCTGTATAGGCAAAGGGCTTGAAAATCTTTCTCTCCCTTATTGTAATGAAACCAAATCCTGTGATAATTCCTCTGTCATTCTAGTATCCATTGGTTTCAGATTAGCTCTATATTTGCAGCTGCCTTTAATTTCAGCCATAATTATCAGTGCTCAGCACTTCAGAAAATGAATCATGCTCAACACCTAAAATATAAAATGTCTTACCCTTTCTGTTCGAGAGAGTCTTCTGAGTATTTACCAATGTGCATTTCTGGTTGCTACAGATGCTTAGTGCTAACTAAAGCATAACTAACCTTTATTAAGAAGACTAGTCCTTCATTACTCCTAATTAGAAGTATAAGAGTAGCAAAGAGAACTGTGTCACTAGTTTTGCTGTCAAGAGCTGTAGAGGGATTCACTGGTATTAATAGATGTTCTTTAAAAATAAATAAAAAGGTCTTTGAGGAAGAAGGGTTGAGTAAGTAAAGTAGTTCAAGGTCCAGCCTCCTCTACAGATCAAAGACGTGGGAAAAAGAAAGTAGTACAGTTAACAAAAGTCTGCTGCGGGGAGGTAGCATGGACTTCTTTCAAATAGGCAGAGTAATACAGTTTTACATCTGTTTCTCAGATACCAGTTGCCTAGTGAGCTGAAATCCCCAAACGTGGTCCTTCCCAGAGGACGAGCGAGTCTGAATGTGGGTAGTGAACTAGGCTTCACATTAGGATGTGGCCAGCTATGTTTTGCTGGTGGGGTTGCTGTCCTTGTGACTTGAAGCTGACTTTGGCCAGTAGCTCTGCCTTTTGCCTAATTACGTAACAGGAAAAATGTCCTTGATACTGGGACTGTGTGAGGGGAAATAGAACTATTAATCATCTTGCATTTGAGTATTTGGACAAAAGGGGAGTACGGACCAGAATCCAGAACTCCTGCTAAAGACATGCTAAATGGGTCATTTAGCTTCGGAGTCGGGTATAGCTGAGTGTTTCAGGAACCAGCTATAGTGCATTTGGCTGTAAAGTGACTTAAAGAGGTGGGCAATTGGGTCCCATCCAGACTAGTTCTCCCTCAAAGGTGGGAGATGCAGACTTGAGTGCTGTGAACTGGGGGGCCCTTACCTCCTGGTCTTCCCATGGGAGTGTCCTTTGCAGTAGGGGAGAATATGGTAGACTGGCAGTGCCATCTCGTGAGAGAAAGGAAGGCATCAACCTGCCTTTGAAGGCTGCACTTCAAAGTATGTTGGTTTGTTGGTTTGGTTTTTTTAATGATAGGTCACCAGAGAGTCGAAAGGCTCTTTGGGTGCTGAGCAGGCAGCTGAAATGGCATTGCTTGCTGCTTGCAAAGAAAGGGATAGAACTAGTTAATGTGTGATACAACACTGAAATACTTAAAGGGAGAAGGGCAGTAAATCTCCAGTAAAACAGTGGGCATGCGCTGCAGGCCTCTTGGAGCTTGGACAGGGGAAAAAAAAAAAAAAA
>Ga0065711_1044531_pt1 | contig 14043 bp, 8 predicted proteins | sample Hoacrofraction12_FD_59098 | JGI IMG/M metagenome (GOLD analysis project Ga0065711, IMG submission 59098) | Hoatzin crop microbial communities from Cojedes, Venezuela - Epithelial fraction 12 v2 (version 2) | ecosystem: Host-associated > Birds > Digestive system > Esophagus > Crop | place...
GGCCCGGGCCGCCGGCGGCGCCCGCACAGAACTACCCGTCCCCGCGCGCCCCGCCGGTGCCGGCCCTTCCCGCCCTGCCGGTGGCCGCTCGCGCTTCGGCGCGGGGGAAGCGTTGGGCCTGCATGGCGCGCGGGCAGGTCGGGCTGTCCGCGGAGTCCGAGCGGGAGGCAGGTGCGGGTTTGCGGGCTCTCCTGGCGACGTCCCGGTGGTCTCGGGACAGCTGCCTGAGCGGAGGCTGTGGTGAGGCGGGCGCCGGTCTCTGCTCTCAGGGAACCAGCGACGGGACGAGAGGAAGCGGCCTCAGGTTGCGTCAGGGGAGGTTTAGGTTGGGTATTAGGGAAAATTTCTTTACTGGAAGAGCGGTGAGGCGATGGAACAGGCTGCCCAGGGAGGTGGTGGTGGAGTCACCATCCTTGGAGGTGCTCAGAAAACGTGTGGATACGGCACTGCGGGACATGGTGGTGTTGGGCTGATGGTGGGGCTCGACGATCTTAGAGGTCTTTTCCAACCGTAATGATTCTGTGATTCGATGGCTTTGGGTTTTTTTTCCCCTGAAGCTCCCATGCAACACGGCGTTTGTTTAAAATCGCGTGTGCACACGTCACTAATGATGGCTTAGCGGTAGCTGGAGTGGGCGTGAAGAGCTCACCAGGAGTTAATGTCAGACAGATGGCCGATAGCAGGGACCTTGCCTGTCTGACCAACCTGTACCTGATGAAAGTCGAAGTCAACAGAAACAATATGACAAATTCTGCTGGTTTTCCTGTATGCATTGAATGACCAGGCATGCACTTTTTGCTTGCTTTAATCATGGTTTATTCACTATGCCCTTTCTCCGCAACTTTTCTGTCACACGGAGAGGTGCTTGGGTGTACTGAAACGCAGATTTCCCTGCTGCACAGAAGATGAGGAAGTCCTTCTGTTGTCCCTAAATCGGGGTTCTTCATCCGGTGTGCAGGATGCCAATCAACTTGCTGAGTCAAGATATTTGTCTTTATTGCTAGGCTGCAGAGTAGGGTGCCGGGCATTTAACAGCAGCCAGCGCCCATCTCGGAAACATATGGGGTCTTCTATACAAAACAGTAACAAAGAAGAAATTACAGTAAAGCAGTCAATGTGTCACTTGTACAAAAACTTGCTCGCTCATGTCCCAGTTTTGGTCCAGCTCATTATACTAGGGTGGTCTTACATTTACATATGAAATCTCTTCCTAGGGGTGTGATTTTTAGTATTATAGTTAACCTAAGCTAACTATAGGATACACTCTTGTCTTGACTTCGTTTCAAGTTCACATACATGTATCTAAGTCAGCAGCAAGGCAGAAATTTACATCCTTTCTTATCTTGGGGCTTTCTGTGCTGTTCTTCAAAGTTTTGACTCGACCGAGGGGTCGGGTGCTCCTCCATCAGTCACACAGGCCTACGCAGTCGCTTAATTTGGAATCTCAGATAACTTTTAACCCTTTTCCTTCAACGTCACTTTTCCTAGCGGCAGCCAAACCCTACATGACTCTCAGTCACTCCAGGCCGAGTTCAGGCTCCCGTGCCTTATATTTGTCACAAGCTATTTCTACTCTTGCTCCCCACTCCAGCAAGTATCGTTGTTGTGATCGGTTCTTTCCCTTCACCCCCAAATCCTTCCAAGTGGAATAAAGCCCCCCACCCAAAAATATGTGCTGAACTTCCAACTACCCTATGGATACTTGCCGCTAGTATTTGTCAGCAGCTGAGGGGCCACATACTCAGCCAAGGGGTCATGTAATTCAGGTCTGTTTGCCAAGGGATTTCTAGGACTGACAGCCTTTTGGAGCAGTCAGTGTTCCTGCAGGCAGTGCCAGTGTGCTTTAGGAACAACCACGCTGGGCAGCCATCAAACCCTACCACACTTGCACTCGTGGAAAGAGCTGGCTCCACTTTTAGTGAAGGAGGGGGGGAAAAACCCACACATTTTTTCTTCCTAAGCACCTGGTTCCCTGAGGCACTACTGTTCACTATTTCGTTTCATATTTCTTTGACAAAGCCACGGGGTCCTGCTCAGCCCACTGTACCTTTCGCACAGATTCATCCTGTACACTGTATAGCTTTATGTACCTGATCAGTAGTTTTGCACCCAAAGGTGGGTGCTTGCAGTAGTTTTAAAAGCTGTAAATTGGAAAAATATTCCATGATAGGACATCGAAATGGCTTGCACATGATTCTTCAGGAGGATTAAATCTACTGCGTAGACCTCGCCCATTTGCTCTAAAAAAGCAAAAGTGATGGTTGTGGTTTTCCAAACAGTACCACGAGGGGAACCCTGCATTAGGTTTCATAGATATTTGCTGACGGTGGGGAAAAGGTGAGAGTCAGCTGGGAACTCTTTGGCTCCATTTCAAGGCAGAAGAGGATTATCCTCCACGGAGCACAAATTCTTTCACACCTTGTTCCCCAGCCATCGCCTCCTTCCACTAAAGCCCCTGCAGTCTGTCTTCGCCACATCCCTAGGTGCTTGTTTCAGCCCCACTTACCACATCCAGCCATTTCTACTCTTCACTCCTCAGTATCACCCAAAAAGTACTACTTTGCCTCTCCAAGCTCCAGGAGAGTGTTTGCAGTCCTGTTCTGCTCACCTAATGGATCCTGATTCTCCTGTCCTGCTCCCTCCTCCTAGCTGTATTCCCTGCCTCCACCAGGCACCAGTCTCTCCCTCCCAGCTCTTTCAGTCTTTGCTGAAGACAATCCCAGTTTGTTGCCCAGCCAGCCTAGGTCATGTCCCCACTTGCTTTCTGTTCCAGGAGCCCTACACCTTTTTTTTTTACAGCTTTCAAGGTCTGCTCTTCTATTTTTCCTCCTCACTTCTACTTCCCGTACTGTTTGTGCAGTCTCTACTTCATCTGCGTCTGATGCAGAGAATGCCCCGTATGCTGCAGGCTGTGATTTGAGGATTGAAAATGAGGGGCTTTTTGGCTGAGCTAGTTTTCTTCCAGACCGCTGAAATGGCTCTGCATGGGGTTAGATGGGAGCAGTCAGCACAGTGCGCTGCAGGGGATGTGCCAACACGTGGCCAGGGTGGCTGCCACATGAAGGGCAAAGCCACAGTGGCCACTGCACGGACTGGATCCAGCCTAGGACTGGCTTAGGCTGCTTTGGCATTACAGCTGAGGGCGTCGAGCCTTGGAGCCAGAGCTGAGCCTGAGCTAAGGAGCGCAGGAATGGCGAGGCTTGGCCATGGAGCGAACTGCGCTGTGGCAGCTGCCTCCAGACAAACCAGCGTTTGAAGGGCTGAGGAAGGAGCAGGGAGTGCACAGCAATACAGGCATTTGAAAATGAGACAAACTTAGCTCTGGCTCATCCAGGGAAAATGTACCACTCACGAGGAGTGGCTAAATTACTTTTAGGGATTATGTTATCTGCTCACAGCTTGATTTCTTTTTTTTTCCCAACTGAGACATCTCAGATAATCACGGCGTTGATTTACTTATGTGACCACAGCCTTAATCATTTGAAATGAACCTTTAGGATATGCTTCAAATCCTCTTTGTCTGCCATAAGGACTTGTAAAGCACACATCAGTAAGCTAGCCAATAATTTTTTTAAATTAAGCATTTACAGGTTTTATGCCAGCTTGACAGTTCCAACTTGCATGTTTGAAAACTGATAATATGCACCATAATTAGTGCTAACATCAGTTAACATAACAATGGGTATGTTATTTTGTGAAGTTCCACTTCACAATCCCAGATAATTTACACACTCCATGTACAACGTAATTTTCTGTCATTAGTACTGTGTGTTTATTTGCGCCAGGTCCCAATTTTCCTTTTGTAGATAACCGATCTTTTTGAAGTACAATATTTTAGAGTGTACAAATCTGTTGTTAGACTGTAACAAATGCTGACTCTATAAAATACAACGCATTCAGCAGGTGTCCATCTTGGGAATGCCAATATTTTACAATGACCCTTTGAAATGTGGAATCTCCCCTCTTGCAAAAGTTGGAAGTGTTCATTGCAGGATAGAGCAGGCAAAGGAGGAATGTGCTTCGATTTCTCTTGAAATAGATGAGATGAGACAAATTTCCTTACTCCTTTTTCTTCTTCTACAAAGGAAATGCATGGCCTGTTGCTGATTTCCTCATCATCAGCATTTCCTAGATAGTAAGCTACGGACTATGGACTATGTCCTAGCAGTACTCAGTGGCATTCATGTATGCCCCAGACTTTCACAAGGTGATCTACAAATCACATCTACAGATGATTTACAGATGGCAGAATCAGAGAGTCACAGAAGGCTGAGGCTGGGAGGCATCTGTAGACATCATCCAGTCCATCCTCTGCAAGGTCAGCTGGAGCAGGCTGCCCAGGTGGGTTCTGAATATCTCCAAGAATGGAGACTCCACAACCTCTCTGGGCAACCTATGCCTGTGCCCGGTCACCCTTATGGTGAAAAAGTGTTTTCCTGTGTTCAGAATGAATTAAGGGGTTTTAGTTTGTACCCATTGCCTCTTGTCCTGTCACTGGACACCACTGAGAAGAGTTTGTCTCTTCAGGTGCTTACACACATTGCTAAGATCCTCTTGAGCCTTCTCTTCTTCACATTGTGCACTCCCATCCCTCCCAGCTTTTCCTCATGACTGAGTTCCCCTCGTGTCATGAGAAAAAGCTGGGAGGGCTGGGAGTGCGCAATGTGGAGAAGCTCCAGTTCCTCAGTCATTTTCATGGCCCTGCACTGGACTCACTCCAGTAGCTCCATATTTTCCTTGTACTGAGGAGTCCAGACCCAGACACAGGACTCCAGATGCGGCCTCACCAGTGCTGTACCTCCCTCAACCTGCTGGCAATGCTCTTACTAATGCACCTTGGAGTGCTCTTGCCCTCTTTGCCATGAGGACTTACTGTTGCCTCACGCTTAGCTTGGTGTCCACCAGAACCCCCAGGTCCTTCTCAGCAAAGCTCATTCCCAGCTGGTTGGCCCCCAGCACGTCCTGGTGCCAGGGGCTGTTCCTCCCCAGGGGCAGGACTTTGTGCTGTCCTCTGTTGAACTTTGTGAGATTTCTTCCAGCCCATTTCTCCAGTCTGTGCAGGTCCATCTGGATGGCAACACAACCCCCTGGTCTATCAGCTGCTCCTCCTAGTTTTGTATCATCTATACACTGTCCAGGTGGCTAATGAAGATGCTCAATGGTACTGGACCCAGTGTGGGCCTCTGGGGTACACCAGCAGTGACTGGCCTCCAGCTGGACTTTCTGCTGCTGATCACAACCCTCAGAGGCTGGCTGTTCAGCTAGATACCCTCCTTGGGTACATCTTAGGCCTGTAAGACTGTTAAACTGCCTTCACAGCATGTCAGTCAGTAACGGTAGGCGACAGAAAACATTTAAAGGACAAATCCAAAGAATACAGTAAGCAAAGTATATGAAACGGGTGGGCACCTTGACATCACAGCAATTAATCGAAGAATCATAGAATCATAGAATGCTTTGGGTTGGAAGGGACCTTTAGAGGTTGTCTAGCCCAACCCCCTGCAGTGAGCAGGGACATCTTCAACTAGACCAGAGCCCTGTCCAACCTGGGCTTGGATGTTTCCAGGGATGGGGCCTCCACTATCTCTCTGGGCAACCTGTGCCAGGATTTCACCACCCTCATGGTAAGAAATGTCTTCCTTATATCGAGTCTAAATCTACCCTCCCTTAGTTTAAAGCCATTGCTCCTTGTCCTGTCACAGAGAAGAGATGCTTCAAAGGGCTTCACTATCCTTTGAAGCAGAGAAACCACAGTACTGCCAGAAAACTCTTCTTCCTCTGCGCAGGAGCACGGCACATGAGGAGGCCAGGCAGAGCCTGGACTTGCTGGCAGGGGGGAGCCTCCCTCCGTACCTCCTGGCACGTGTTCCTGTTGCTGCTTCTCTTGTGTGGGTCTGGCAACCACGTCGTCTTCAACGAGCTAATTCAGTCAGTAAAAATCAGCTCAGAAACAAAGATGGATATTTTTCAGCTGGATGCGGTTTCACAAGACACATGAGAGCTCTCTGCTTCCAAAAAGGTCTTCCCCGGTTCCACCATGATTTTTCCTCTCCCAGCCAAAAACTCCTGCCACATGCTATGGTGTCTTTGGTATTTGTTGGACCTTTACCTGAGCTGATGCAATTGACTAAAATGGCACAAAAATAGCTTATGAAAAACGTTGGGTAATTTCATGTTATTTTAGTGAGCTAAATTGGGAAAAGTTCTGAGAAGTGCTGGGGCAAGGAGGATGTAGTGAGACTGGCTGTGTGGGAGCAGCGAGCTGCTCAGTCAGCTCAGCTGCTCTGGTAAAGCCCACCCTGACAGAGCTGCTGGGACCGTCACTGTTGAGGACATCCCACTGATGAAAAATTAATTTGCAGCTGTAGCATGTTATCAAGGCAGAGAGGGGGTCTTGGTGGTGAGCAAAGCAAGGGAACAACTTCACGTAAGCTGAAGACTAAGCAAGGCCACAATAATTTTTTTCTCTGCTGCAATAAAAACAGTGCTGTGGCTCCTGAAATCAGACTAGTTTGGGAAAGACAAAGGAAAAGGTGTATTTTTATTCATAAGGAATGTGTGCACTCTAAATGAGGCTTCTATTCCTTTCGTACAAAGCCCTTGCCTTCCTAGTCTTGTTCCTATTCTGTCTCCCCCTCAATATGTGTTAACTGTGTGGAAGAACTATCGGGTATTTACCCCATAGATGGGATGGTACCTTTGAAATCAAGCAATAATTTTCTTGTTCCTTATCTTAGAAAGCTTCAGTTCACAGCTATTACACTATCATATTTTTTCTCCTACTTTAGGAGAAGACACCAGTCTTTCAACATTTTATGCCAGTAAGAAAATTCATTGAATGTCACCAGTAGGAAGAAAACATTTATATTCAGTATCTTCATTTTCTATAGGTTGTGCCTTGGGTTATGATTGTGAGAATGTTGTGTTATAGTCAATCTAAATGATAAGTCTACAAAATACAAAATATATATCTGAAACATGTTGTTCTGGTCTACGAAACAAAAAAAAATTAATGCTTTTTTTAAAAACAAGGTCAAAAATGCTATGATATTTTTATTGTGCTAAACATTATAATACAGTATTAGACTGCTAAAAATACTGTTTCTATATAGAGGAAATACAATCTAGGCAACATTGTGGTTCTTTGGGAGAAGCAAGAACTGTGGGTATGTTTATTTGTAAGTAAACAAGAACAAACTTCGCAGCTGCTAATTCAATTCATATTCCTGGAATCAAGCTGTAAACAAATGCTTGTATTTTTGTTTTAGAGGGTGGATGAGGTTCAGTAGCTTTCCATTGGTCTAAAAGAAGGAACATCTGTTGTGGCCATAAAAAACTTGATGATCAAGTTTACCACGTCCCACATTAGCAACATTAGGCATTTAGGTTGAAATCCAGATCAGACTGAACTCGGTGAAAGTTTCGCTGTTAAATTCAGGGTGGCCTGGATTTCAAGCCAAAATCCAAAGCTTTAGAAACAATAGCACAGTGAGTATTAAAAACAAAAGTAGGCTGTTGCTGTGTGTAGGAGCTGTACACTGACTGGCCTAAAATAACATTCCAGTCTGGTTTACAAACAGCTTTATACTATGAAATACATATCAAGACATACTATGCTGTGAAAGTGGGTTGTATGTTTAAAAAGAAAGCGTGGTAAGGGCTTCTTTGGTCAGATCGCAATATCAGTATCACCATAAAGCAGAAGGTTTTTAAAGATCTCAGAGAGAGAAGTGGCTTAAGTCACTGAAGCATGTTGTCTTATTTAACCGTTAATGGATCAATGCCACTATGTCTCATACATTTGTTATCAAGGGAAAATAAATGCAGGATAGGTGGATTCAGAAAAGCAAAGCTTTCTCCCTGTAGATGTACCATTCCCACCACTTTAGAGTTAATCATAGTGTGTTCAAAACTTCATTGTCCAGAGCAGACCGAGTCAGAAAATATGAGCTTAATGTTCCCCTCAGATTTGGTTACATCATGTACAAAATTTGGAATTAAATCAGAAATTCCTCACATAGCATGTTATTCCTCAGGACCTTTTTCATCTCCCTTTCCGAGTCTCCTGTGTGTTAGCTGTTTGGTTTAGTGATTCAGACCTCACCATTTGTCCAAGTGCTGTGAACCTGTACCCAAAAGGGCAAGGCAAAAGCCGTGCTTAGAGCTCAGATACGTTCACTGAGAAGGCAGCTGTGTCTGTTTGAGATGCCACTGCCCGCAGCTCTTTGAGCCTGCCAAAGATGCCTGCCCCAGCTCTGGTGGCAGAAGGAGACACAAGGGTCTCTGAGCTGTTTCCGTACAAAGTGCAAGAGCTTAACTCAAGCTGCCCCCACCCCCCTTGGCTTTTTATTCTTTAAACACTGGACTTTATCCTGAAGCAGCTTAGAATTATCTGTGTTTTCAGTCTGCTGACTCCGCTGTGTGGGTGGTATCCTCTGGGAGAGAGGCAGTAATATTTTAAACTGACACAGTTATTTTCAAAACAATCCCTTTCATGCACCATTAGCCCCAGAGACTGATATAAGCTTTGCTGGCTTTAGACTGGTTGAACAAAACAGGGCTCTTGTATCTGCTGCAGATTTTGTTTGTACTCTGACAGCTGCAAGAATGCAGTGAGGAGTTAGTTGTATTCTGTATTATTGCTGTTTTTCCATCTGGGGTGTGATTTTTTTGACAAGAAACATTAGTTAACATCAAGAAAAGTTCAAAGATTGCCTGAGTTAAGTATTGCCAATTAGGGCAGGTAGCTGTTTAAAAGACAGAGCTAGATAAACTCGCATTTCTTTCTTTGGTTTGGCTCTCTGAAGAGTTACATGAAACCTATTAGCTTTTGTGGGGCTCCTTGAAGTTTGCACAGCAGAACGCAAACAGAGAATTAAATCTCTGGTGGTACCGATATCCAATACTCTTAACACACAACGCTTACTGACTGCTTGCTCTCTCTTCTATATTCAAACATTTAGTTTCGTAACAGCAAGGAAAGTGTCAAGTATGAGAGATCTTACCTCGGAGAAAAATGCTTTGAACCCCTCCCACTCCTCCAATAAGAAAATATTGCCTCAACTATGCCCTTTTGTTTCTTTCACCATTAAATTTACGTATCTATTTAACCTACATTATGGTCATGTATTTCACATTATACTACAGGTCAAATGTTACTTTTGTATCATTTCTGTAGTAGCAGCATCCTTACCGTCATAAAGCTATCCCCACTTGAAAAGTTTTGTTTTGAAAATAGCCTGATCGCATAGATGTCCCGTCAAGACACGTGATGTTACACCTGCTCCATTACTGATGCTATGAGCCTTTATTTGTTCTGTTAGGGGCTTTGTTATTTGATTGTGTCTTAGATGTCTAGTTCCTTTCTCCCTCTAAAATGCAGATTTTGCTTATTTAAAGTCAGGTAAATTCAGTGATTCATTTCATAGCATGACTTACTAACTGGGCTCTAAACACGAACAGAGGGGAAGGAAAAAGTGATGATAAGATGCAACGCTTGAGTCTCTGTTGCTGGCAGGTCCTACAGCCTGAGGAGCGAGCTGCCTCAGCCCTCAGGAAGGACGGGAGCACACGCACCGGCAGCTGCTGCTGGCTTTGCCGCTGTGCGTTCGCCAGCGGACTCACCGACCGCTTGCGGTGTGGACAGCGCAGTAAACAACCGCGCAGAAAACAGGCAGGCGTACAGTGGTGAGAAACTGCAGGCACTTTGCACGTCGTCGTTAATCTCCCCCACTACCCCTAAGAGACAATTAATCCATCTCTACCTATTCATCAGACCAAGTGTTTGCCCTGTTAAATCTTTACACAGCGAAAGAGAAAGTAGAAGACTGTTACACAAACCTTCACACGTTTAATTGCTGCTCTCCTCTGTCAATTTTAAAAAAGGTTGATAATATTTTTAATATTTATGACAATGCAAATGTATGTCGAAAACGAACTCTAGCCTGTGCTAAACTTTTCTAAGTAATGAAAAAAGTCTGATCTTTCCTGATGTTAAAATGCCCCTTTACTAACGTATATATGCCACCACTTATTTATAGTGACATCCTGTGTTGTTAGAAATAAAGTTTAATTCTGCTATTGATTCAAACAGAAACATAGTCAGACCCCAGCTCTTTTAATTCCTTGGAGGAAAAAAAGTGTTTTGCAGCTCTTACATATCTTTATTTTTAATCTGCTGACTCTTTAAAGCACTACAGCTGTTTGTTCACAGACAGTATCTGTTTATGGGTTAAACAGACAGCAGTGACCAATTCAGTATTCAAATGTCTATTTTTTAATTTCAGTTTAAACATAGATGGAGATTTTTATCTCATTAAAAATATGTGAAAGCCTCTAGCTTTTTTCATATGAGTATACTACTTTACAGATAGACAGCAAAATTGTGATATATTTACAATCCACAGAAATCTTAAATGGATTACTTCTTTAAGGCATCAGAAATTACTATTAAGTACTTTGTTGTGGATTTAGTGGTACTGAGGAGCTTACTGTGCCTAATTGCAAATCTCTTTACCCCCAAAGCTTTTCTGTTATTAATTTTTTAAATCTGAAGTATGAAACATTGCATAATCATAAATACACTTGTATTAAGTGTTGACATTTTCCATAACAGCTTAGGAAATTACATTATAAAGAGTCATATTTTTACTCCTATTACTGAACAGATTTGTACTAATCATGCAAATACAAAAACAAGAAGCCTTATGGGTCTTCGTTAATAACAATTATTTGCTTAAGGTAGAAATTTCCAAATAAATATTTGCAAAACCATACTTCATCTATTCACAGTGGGAATATACAAACTAATAAGGTGCTGGTAATAGCTATTATGACACACAATTTTTTTTTTTAAGTCCATATTTAATTTATGTGATATCAGAAACTTAAATAAACACTGACAGAATATGTTTGCACTCACCACATACACTCCTGGGCTTACTGCTGGCAAGGAGAGGTTTACGAGTATAGCGAATTTGTAGATTTGTTTGAGTTTATATCAGTTTTCTGGAAAAAATAAGCAGGTAAGTGAAAAAGGAAAAACTGTATTTGTCTGCAGGGCTATTAAAAAGAATCATATTTCTAGTTTACATTACAATAAACTTTGCTGAACTTGTGCATATGAATAACTCACGAGAAGGCTGTTGGATTTTTTCACTTCAATGTCACGAGCAGAACTTTGCCAGAGTTTTTGTGTCATTTGAACATGTGCAGTCATGTACATCACTGTGAAATGAAACAAGTATGGTTTTACGTTTTTAAAATCTGAGGAAACTAGGACATCCAATGTATCCAGAGATCCATAAAAAAGTACTGGAAGTTGCAAACAGTTGTGGTCAGACTGTATTACTGAACAAACTAGTCCAATCTATTTTGCTTTCAACTAACGGTTAAAACGATTTTGAGATGAAGTCACACGTTGCCCAATGACATCTGGCAAACTTAGGTAATGTGTTCTAGTTGTTTCTAGTCCAAGAGAGCTTGATCTTTAGCTACGCCATCCTGCTCATCATTGCCTAGAATTAAGCTATCTCTTTTGGTTTCAGGCACATCATAGAGACCCTCAGTTGCGGTTTGTTCAGGTACTTTGTAAGATTATTACCTTTTCATAGTTTATTATAAATCTCAGGACTTGTCTGTGCATTTATACTTTCTAGAGATCTGACTCTTCTTCTACTGTCCCAAATCTTTTCATGAAACAGAAGACAGAGGTGGCTCACTGTTAACAGGTGGAAGATGGGTATACCTCAAACAGCATCCAGTTAGTAGCAAGGTGGTCAGGGCTGGTTTCTATAATTAAAAAGTTAATCATCTCCTACATTCTGAAGTACAATGTTCATGCACCAGCAGGTGTTTGTGTGCTCTGTAGTGTGTTTTATGTATGTTTTGTATCACATGCATGTGACCTCCCCTCTCCTTATCAATGCTGCATGTTCACCCACGTGGAGAGGCGCCTTTTCAGAGATCTACCTGTGGGTAACTTCAATGTCACCACTTCAAATCAAGAACACTATTAAAAAAAAAAATCATCCTTGCAGTGTGTGGGTAATTCGTACTCAACAGGCTTATGGGAGGGTACAGTGGAAGGAAGTGAGAGACAAAACCGTGGACATGAAATGCTCTTTATGTCACATGCTCACCACTGGAAAACAAGAAAAGCAAATTTACCTGGGAGCCTGACAAGACCCACCATATACCCATCCAGGACTGATTGCTTCCCTAAGCTTTCAACAAGGCTGCTGGAGAAGCAGAAAGTAGACCAGCCATGAGCATCTCTTTGCTGAAAGCAGTGTTGCCCAGGATTCACCATAAGCAAAAAAATCAGGGCCTTCTTGTTGCGTTCCCACCCCACTCAGCTGTACTCACCTCTAGTACAGAACTCCAAGACCTGCACTCAGTTGCTAAAAACATTATTTGATTGAATGCACTCTTGTGATTAGCGCTCTCAGTATAGAGAAGAGCTAGGCAGAGCAAAAGGGTATTAAAAACACATGTCAAACTGCAGGATACCATAGGGAATCTGGAAACTTCTGTGGCTTTTAAGTGTCAACAGATGGCACGGAGTGACCTACTTTGGAATAAATAAATAAAAAAATAAATAAAAGAGAGGCTAAAGTTGCCCTGGCAAGGAGAGCCTGCGCTGGTACTGGGAAGCAGCGGGGACTGCAGAGGGCAGGGGACTGACAATGGGGCGTCTCGAGGCTGCCAGCTGACTTAGCAGCCCAGGCATCATTAGTATGTGTTGGCTGTTCTGTAGCCTACTCAATATGTGCCGGTAATGTTAATCTGGGTTCCCTAGCAGCAGGTGCCTCTATCACAAGACTCTCCAGCGTGATTACTTTGCAGATTGGCAGAAACTCCAAGGTTTGAGTGAGTCGAAAGACCCAAATTAAACCCGAGCAATGTCTTCTCTGGAGCGAGGCTGGGTATTGATTCCACAGGAGCACTTTTTATTTTGAATAGATACTTAAGAAAAAATGTCTTCATTCTCCAGAGAAAAAAATATAGTCTGGTACTTTCAACAAGCACCACAGACACAAAAGTAATTATCATATTCTTCCTCTCTCCTTTTATAATTGCTTTAAGGTATACACCATCTATTTGTATTACTGCTAATTTCAATGGGAAAAATCTCTAAATTGTGTTATTGCTATAACATCGTGTCCTTACTCTCCTCACCAGCTATTTTTGTAAATTCCACCAATTTTCTCTATTGTATCTGGCCTTTTCCAGAACTTTCCTTAAACAAAAAGCACATAAATCCTTCCAAAAGTATAAAGGAAAATTAAACCTGGATAAAATTTAATTCTGTGAGGCACAATGTACGGGCAGTTCAGGTACTGCCCTGAGCTCTGCTTGTTGACTAACACGGTTGTGCAACTCACGGTGCTGGCATGTGTTCACTAAATTTATGGACAGCTAATGCAAAACTACTATTTGCCACCTGGTGAGCAGAACAAGTTATCTTAAGTCTGCTGAGCGTCCTGTTTGTAGAACAATATAACAAATTAATTATCCAGTATGGATCATATAGTCTTTCTCATCTGTTCAAATTTTTACAATTTAAATCCATGTGACCATTCAGTTCAGTTATGAGTACAATGTGTATGCTTGGCTGAGGCTGCGGAGTGTAAGGATATGCTTTCCCACCAATCGGGGGCAAACCTCTCAAAGTACAGTAGGCTAAATATCCATTTGTTTTTAGATGACAGTTGTACAATTAAAACACTTTACACAAGATCCATCATGATTTTTAATCCCTCCTACTCATTTTTAAACATTTTGTACTTTTCAGACCTTTTAACTCAACATGTAGAAAACAGGGACAAGCTGAAGTCAAAGCTCTCCCAAACCATTAGCATTCTGGAGCTATATTTAAACTTTCTGGCAGGGAGAATCCTGTATGACAGGAAGAGGTTAAAGGCACTCAGTTGTCCAACTGTCTCAGAATCACAGAATCACAGAATGGTAGGGGTTGGAAGGGACCTCTGTGGGTCATCTAGTCCAACCCTCCTGCCGAAGCAGGGTCACCTACAGCAGGCT
>Ga0065711_1044532_pt1 | contig 14042 bp, 10 predicted proteins | sample Hoacrofraction12_FD_59098 | JGI IMG/M metagenome (GOLD analysis project Ga0065711, IMG submission 59098) | Hoatzin crop microbial communities from Cojedes, Venezuela - Epithelial fraction 12 v2 (version 2) | ecosystem: Host-associated > Birds > Digestive system > Esophagus > Crop | place...
CCGCAGCCCCCGCAGCCCATCCTTCCCGCACTACCCCCCCCCCCACCTCCCAGCCCACGCAACGCCCCGGGAGCCCGCGCTGCTCCCTCACGCTCCCCGAGCCCCGCACGGCAACCCCCCTTGCTCCCAACCTCCCGAGTGCCCCCCTCGGCAGCTCCCCCAGCCCCGGAGCCCCCAGCACCGAGCCCGCTGCCAGCAGACGCACGGGCAGCTGCAGCCTGGTCCAGATGGGAGGACCCGCTCCGGAGCGGGCAGAGAGCTGCCTGCCCTTGCCCATCCTCGGCGATGTTCTGCCAGGAGCGGACCACGCCGGGCAGACCCACGGACACCTGTGCCCACCACCCACACGACCCGGTGGTCACCTTTCACAGCCCACAGCAGGGGACCCCGCGGGACCGCATTGGGGTTTCTCAGCACAACGTGCCTTGCTGGAGGTCCAGGCTTGTCTCTGACACCTCCCAGCTCCTTCCAGGTGCTGAACTGATGGGTGATGTGCCAGAGCAGGCGGGTCCCAAGGTCCCATTCCCAGAGGGGCTGGGGGTCTGGCTAGGGGAGGAGATGGCAGGGCAGCCTCCCCTCTGCTCCGGTTCCCAGGGAGGTGCACACCTTTCCAGTAGCAGCAAGATCCTTCCGCAAAACCAAAGGAGCTGGATAACATGGGCTAATGACAGGACCTGTGTTCCCTGAACAACCAGAGATGGGTGGCCAGATTTCCCTCCCTGGGGGTGACCTGTGTGTCCTGCTGCCGGCATCCCCTGGCACACCTGGGAAGGATGCAAGCCCAAAATGCCAGCCCAAGGCTGCTGCTATGAACTGAACACTCCCCAGGGAAAAGGTGTCCCTGTTCGCCAGACCCAGCCAGCAGAGCTTGAGGGAGATCTGAGAAGCAAATAGTCCATCCCCATGTCCCTAGGGACTGGGACAGAGAGGAAAGGGCTTGTGATGCAGCAAAGGAGATTCGGCATTTCTGTCAGTCCAGGTTAGAGGCAGCCTTTGGAGATGGCCTCGGCATGCGACACTGCCTTGGGGTAGAGAGACAGAGCGGTCCGTCCAGCTCCAGTGAGTCCAGCTCAGCCGAACTCCAGGCAGGTGTGAAGCAAAGCCCCAGCCGTGCGTGGTCCAGGACAAAGAAAGAGAGCCTCATCACACATGGACAGCCTTTTGGTATGGCTGGAGAGGCTGTGGAGGTGAAGGGAAGTGGGACGAGGCCTCAAAACCCCTGCTCTCCATGTTGCTGGGGAGCCTGGAAGAAAAACTCGGTTACTGGATGAAGCATCTTCATCCATGGCTTGCCAAGGCCTGGAGAGCTGCCTTGGCTTTATGTCATACCAAGATTTCCAGGTGCCTGGCAGAAGGCAACCAGGCGAGTGGGGAGGATGGCTGACAGCAGCAGCGCTGCCACCACGGTGTGCATTGTCACCTCCATGGTGTGCACGGTCACCTCCACAGTGTGCATGGTCACCTCCATGGTGTGCATGGTCACCTCTGCCGTGTGCATGTTCACCACCATGGTGTACATGGTCACCTCTGCCATGTGCATGTTCACCTCCATGGTGTGCATGGTCACCTCCACTGCAGCTGCCCCTGCACAGTCCCTGCCAGCTGCTTTTGCCAGCCCGCGGCGGCCACGTCGTCCTTCACCAGGGCCACGCACACATCGCTGGATTAACATGCAGGCGCTGCCCTTGCCCGGCAGGGCGGGCGATCAGCCCTCGCCAACTTTTACAGACACGCTGCTTAGCGGCAGAGCTGCAGCACTGTTTCTTCTGCTTTAACGATGATAAGGAGACATTAGCATCCCAAATCAAAGTCTGACCTCGGGCGGCTCTGAGACAAATGTATGCACGCACAGATATTGTATGTACATGCTAGTGCTCGTGGAGGTATGGCGAAAACCAGCCTAAGCGATGTGGTTTGGGGCTTTGCTTTTATAACCACAGCCATTCAGTCCAGATTAGAGAGAGGCAGTGTCCCTGGGAGGTGACATGAGGCAAAAGGGCTGTGTGACCTAAAAGAGTCAGTCAGAGGTGAACCACCTCCAGGGCACTGAGTGTAAGCTGCCGGTCGGAAACTTTCCTGCTCGGAGAAGGAAAAGGGACAGACTCCAAAGGGAATGCAGCAAAATACACAGAGCCTTCTGCTCCACTGAAACTTCTTGTCATATTTATGCATCCATTGGGATGAATGAAAGGAAAGTGGATATCGAAATGGTCCTTTGCTCTCAGCTGCAAGGGAGACTGCTGACAAGAGCCCAGCCAGCAGAAGGAAATGAGATCTCATTACATTAAATATTAGCTGACGTGCTATTGCATTGGACTTTTTATATCAGCTAAGTGACACCCCTCTTCAAAAAATAATTAGAAAAAATGTTGCCATAGACATAAAATGCATGAGGAGAAGGCTGTGCTTGTGTTTCAGGGCTGCCTTGCATGGGAAGGTGGGGTTTTGTTTTTGATTATGTTCTCTCAAACATTAAAAACTCCCTGCCAATATGTCCTGAGCTTCATATGCTTCATCTAACTACAGACATAGCAACAGATAAATACACCGTGGCAAATTTGGTAACACTACTTTATTGACAGCCAAAAAAATCCCAGATCACTCAAGACTGAAAGCCTGAACTCCTGCCAAACAGTTGCAAGTGGAGAGCTCAGATGAAAGATTTTGCGCCAGAATGGGACAGAAACTACTAAAACCCCCAAGAACTGGAAGGCCTCTGCGAAGGTGAGGACTCGGCTGCGGAGCATCCTTGAAGAAGCAGAAACAGAGAGCGGAGACACGATGAAAGGGAAGCAAATCACACTTGAGACAACTGGACGTTGCCGCCTGGGCAGCTGCATCAGTGGGACCAGAGGACATCAGGCAGGACCTGCTTGTCAGAGGGACTCGGTGCCCCTTGTGCTGGCGAAATAAATGGGGAGATTTGAATTACCTATTTATGATGACTGGGGGGAGCACTGAACAGATTAAAGTTATATTTGCAGCTATTAAGAATGATCTGATTAGTGAAATCTAGAGAGAAGCTTCAGAGGGATCAGCCAAAGCTAATTAATTGGGCAGCGTGATGGGAGAAGAAATTAAGTGTGGACAAGGAGAAGGTAACGCATATTGGAAGGAACGACTTCAGCTTTTCATAATCACTAGTGATTTCTAAATTAACTGGAAGCATGAAGAGAAAAAAAAGCTGTGGGTGTATCTGTGGACAATAGAGTGAAAACCATCTGGTTAATGTACAGTGGTGAGGGAAAAAAAGCCCCAACATGCTGCCAGATTGCTTTCATAGACGGATACAGAAAAATAACAAAAATATTACAGTACTGTGTTGGTAGTGACTCAGCTGTTATGGACAAGTTGAGGTTTTTCAATTAGAAGACAGATTCAGATCATTTATTGTGAAAAATGCAGTTAAAAAAAATTGAAATCTTCTGAAAAGTGAGACACTGAGCCCTGGAGTGCAGGGTGAAGTTTCTAAGCATTTACGAGGAAATCTGGCTGTTCAGGAGGCAGCAGTAAGCAAGGTGTAAGCTGCAGGTCCCTTACAAAACAGCACCTAGCATCAGATCTTGTCACACCTCTGATATGATTAGCACCTGATAACACAGATATCTCCAATTTCCCATGTAGTTAAATCTCCCGAGAAGCCTGTGTCTGCGATATATTTGAATAGCATCCTTCTGGGATTAGTGTCATTTTCCCCCCTTTCAGTAAACGCCGGCTTTTGAGGAGGCTGAGGATTAAAACGCTCCAGCACAGAAAAATCCATGGCGAGGTCCCTTCTTACCCCCGACGTGCTTCCTACGGCCCCGACAGGGTCTCCTGCGGCCGTTCTGCAGCAGGGCTCTCCTCTTCCTCACTCTTGTCAGTGGTGCTGGCGCAGTATCCAGGCTGCCCAGAGCCCGGCACTTTTCTTCAGCAGATGATGGATGAGGGAAGGCAGGTGCCTTTGGAAAGCTATTCAGAGCACCTGGATTCTGCAGTAATTAAGCTCTCAATTAACATGCTGTGAATAGCCATTCATTGGGACCTTTGCCTCGGTTCAGCTAGGAAACCTTGATGGATGCCTAAAGTAAGTGGCAGCATCTCCAGCTCCTCACAGGATAGGAAAATCCCATCCTCCTAGACAGTCACTTGGATGCCTGTCCCACTTGGGCAGATAGGACAGGAAGGTCATTATGGAAAAGGGCAAGTCCTCATGAGGGCAAGTGACCTCCATGAATTCCAGATGTCCCCTTCAGAGCTGATGCTCCTGGACGACAGCTGCCCGAGGGGTGGGCTGGGAGAGCAGGCGAGCGGTGCGGGACGTACGAGGATGTGGAGGGGTGCAAGGATGGAGAAGGAGGTCAGTTGTCTGTATGGGTGTATGCATGTCACGCAGGGGATGTGTTCAGGCAAACAGCGGACATCTGGAGGACGAGCGGGATAGGGAAGCAAACCCTGTGTGCTGTCTAGCTGCTTTGCATCGCTCTGGCAAAGCAAAGCAGCTCTAAGCCCAGAATAGCTGGTCCATATGCTTTGGCTGCTTTTGCCTGCAGCCAGAGCCTTGTGGTAAATCTGGCCATGAAAGATAACAGGCTCTTAGAAACACAAAGCTGAGCTACGACTACCTGCCTGCCATGGATGACCTCAGTAGGGTCCTTCTCAGGCTGATGCGCTGTGATTCTGCGACCATGTAGTGGTTGGATGGTGTCACTGAATGGGAGAGCTGAGATTGCTGTTGAAGGTGAAACTCTGAGTAGTGAAGAAAACCAAGAGCAAAAAGCCACAGAACCCCACACCTACACTCGCATGTAGCCGGTACCAAAAAAAGTCAGTGAGCTGCATCTGCAAAAAAATGTAGATGTGTTTGGGCCAGGGCAGAGTGTTTGAGACCTGTCTGTTCACTTCTGCATCCTATTATGTTGAATTTAGGGCATAAACTGAAGACTTCACTCTGACATAATTCTTCCCAAGAACAGAAGTCTGTGACATGTGCTTGCCTGGCAAACCTTGCCCAGCTACGATCAGGATGGAAGTGAGGTCAATTGCTGACGGACGTGATTCAGCCTTCCTGCTACCAGGGCTGGTTCTGCTGCTGGTACAGACTGCAGCCACTAGTCCCCGGGGCCTTGGAGGGCAAGAAGAAAATAGCAGGATTGAGCCATGTTTTGAGAGGAGATGACAGAGAGCGAACTCCCCACGTCCCAGAGCTGGCTTTGAGCCAGCAGGGTTCAGTCCTCTAATTCCACAAGGGCCTGATCTGCGATGCTTTGCTTCCTCAAAGGTTCATCTACTTCTTTTTTTTCTGTTCCCTCTCATTTTTCAGCGTAGTCCTGCTCAGCCCAAACAGGCCGCGTTGAGCAAGGATGTGCCCCAGCCCGTGCGGACAGGGGCAGCCACAGCGGCTGGGGGCTCTCAGGCTGCCTCCGTGCCGTGGTATGGCTGCCAAGGGTTTAAGTCCTACACCAATAAAGACATCTACTACCTGCGGTGGCAGCCACCTGCTTGAAAGCAGGTCCCCCACTGACTAATTGCTGAATAAAGCATCTTTAGAGGCTGGCAGGCTGAGCCCTGGGGAGCTCCTCACTCAGCTGCTGGCAGGAGGCATGAACCCGTACAACACTGCCAAAGCCCAAGATGAAAGGCAGGCAGCAGGGTTAGGAAGCAGATATTAAGGAGCAGCTGTGTGAGCACCACAGGCACCTTCCCCATTTGTGCTCAGTCCCTCGCTGGCTCAGAGGAGGGGCAGCGGTGGGCTGCATCCCTGTCTGTGGGACCCTGCAGCCTCCTGCAGACCCTCCAGCATGCCCCTGCCCTCTCCTGAGGGCTTGTGCTCGGCTCGCGGGCAGCTGGGTGTGTGGGCAACCTCCACCTCAGGGATGGGGTTGGGAGCGGGCCTTGCGTCGGGGGAGCCTCCGCTTGCAAACACTCGTGCACGTAGACCTGCAGATCTCGGGGCTTCTCCTTTTTCACTCCTTCCCAGTATCAAGCCTCTAGGAAACTGACTGTGAACATTCAAAGGAAATTCAGCTCTGCAAACGGGAACAGAAGGGCTTTGCCCCCCAAACACTTAAAAAATATTGAAATTCACTTGAATAAGCAAAAAAATGGCTGAACTGTCACGCATGAGGCACATGAATCATCTTCGGGGAGGAAAGTGATCCTGGAGATGTCTGGGCTTGAAGTAACAGTAGTTAACATTCTAATGACTCATACCACATATGCGTCACATTGTTTTTCATTAAGAGCAGCATTCTGGTGTCCTGTGACTAACTGGAAGCTGGAACCATGGTCCTACAGCCTTGGGCCGGGGACTTGTCTCCCCCATATGCTCTGGCTGAGTGCCAAAGGCCTTATCAGCCGTCAAATATTAAATAATAATAATAATAATAGTCAGATCAAACACTTCATTCAAATGACAAAATGAGATGGGCTTTGGAGCTGCCGTCCCCAGTGCCATGCTTTTAACAAGGGAGAAAATGGATAAATTGAGGGCAGGCATCTCCAGAGAAGCCCTTTTTCTGCTCTCAGCTCATTATTGTCAAACCGGGCTCTGCAGCCCATTTCTGATCTTCAGACAAGGTCAAAATTTCCATTTTTGTCTTTCCACAGAAAGACCTTGGATTCCTTTTCAATAACCCTATGCCCCCCTCAGCATCCTCCCAATAAATCTTTTGAGCTGTGTAAATCCCTGCTAGCAAGTCATGGACATCAGCTCCTGCAGCCCGAGTCACTCAGTGAGCACACCCCAGACCAGCCTGTGTCCCACCAAACCTCTTGGTTTGCCAGTACCTGCCAGGGACCAAAGCTAGCACCGACCCTTTACCCTGCGAAACAGGAGCCTGGAGGCTGGAACAGTTTGGGGCGACAAGAGGTGGAAGGGAAACGGGGGCAAGAGATGCAGAGACAAAATAGAAGAATGGACAAGTCAAGGAGGGAGGAGCTAAGGGGGATGAATTAGTGGCATTGTGCTAGGTCAACCTCAACTTTTTGAGGGCAGCAGCTGCTGCTCTTGTGGGCTCAGACTGTTGCACCTGGCCAGGGCAGCCTTCTCCAGCATCTAAGCCTTGCTGCTGTCCCATGAGCTCCGTCAGGCTATTTTGAGAGTTGCTTTCAGTCTGCTGGGGGGGCTGGAGTGCAGTGAGCCTGCCCAAGACGGTGCTCATGGACTACTGCCTCCGCTCTGATGACAAAACGCTCAGATTATATGTAAAATTGATGAGTGGTGGGAGGAAATTGCCAGGAAACAAGAGGTGAAGGCGAGGAGACCCCCCAGGAATAACCTGTCATAGGGAAAAATGGGAGAGACACAGTTCTGGGATATGAGCCAAGGACACGCTGAGCTGCCAGGGGGACAGTTTCAGGCTCCTACGCCGCAGCTGAGTTTTGTGGTAGCATAACTCCACTTCCCAGAGGACCGCTGTGGGCTTTGAGGTGCAACCGATGTCACTTACTGACCATGGTTGCCTTGTTTCGGTGCTGGGAGAGATACTGCACCCATTCAGGGCTGGAGCCCTCCCTGGGGGATTGCACTGAGCAGTCCCTAATGTGGTTGGTAGGCAGGCTGGCTTGCTACAGAAAGTGCTGGAGCCTGCAGAAGATCACAGGCTGGGTACCACAAAAGGTTGTGCAAACACCTCTGTGGGCTGGGAAACACCCCTCCTGCTCAGACCTGCCTTGTGATAGGGCTTTGGAGAGTGTGGTCCATGAGATGGGTGGGAAGCCCTGGTGAGGAGCAGCGGTAGATAGGCTTACAGCAGAGCAACTTCCTACGGACGTCCATAGAATCTCATGTTCACAGAGCAACGGCTTCTTCAGGCTCTGGGCCCTGCTAAAGCTTGTGCCATCAGCCGAGAGCTGCTCTTCGTAACCATATCATCCACCAGCATAATGACAGTGTTGGACCCGGGTGCGAGCAGAGTAACCAAGGTTTATGCTGGAGCTGCTGTATCAGACTGCGGGAAGAGAAAAAACACAATCTGGAAGATATCCATGGTGCTAAAATCACTTTATCCCCCTCCTATCTGAATAATACAGACCAGCCAAACAGATTTTTGTCAAACTTTACAAAATATACCTCCTATGGGCTGAAGGAACCAAGAAAAAATGCATCTCAAAGGATAGTATTTGTGCAGAAAGTGATGAACTACCAAAAATAAATACGTATAATTGAAATTCCCTCTCAGTCTTTGCAGCAGGATAAGCTCTCCCTGCTGAAGAGCAAGCGCTATCACTGGTGGCACTGATGCACCATCTGAAATCCATGGCAGGCCAATAATCATTCACATCGGCTGCTGAAAGACCTTGGAGGGGCTAGATTAACAGGAGGAGGAGTCTTACAAACCTTGGGAGGCGAGATTGCCTGAAGACAGAGATAAAAATACAATAGCAGTGGGGTTCGGAGGGAAACAGCGGTCATACAAATTGCCCATTCAGCTTTGCCTCTCTAACCCCAGGACAGCCCCCAAGCTGGACCTGTGTCAAGAACAGCATCTGCAGCCGTTTTGGTACCACACTGACTCAGCCCAGCTCTGAGGTACTTTCACAGGCAGGCAGGCCGTGGTGGGGAGCTTTAATCTAGAGAAGTAGCCAATACATTTATTTTCTTGTGGATGCTTGGCTGTAACAGCCAACTGTGCATGAATTCTGTGCAGCTGCTTGTTTTTTATTTGGGTCCCTTCTCAGGGTTGTGGATTTAGCTGTACTAATCACTGCCTCAACCTCAGACTGGAGATCGTTTATAAACAGGAAACTATTTCTGCTGTTGAGTGTGCCAGGCTATGACATAAATAGTTTGGAGGGACTGTGCCATAATCGATTGGCGTAAGGTACTGTTATCTGTGAGACATTTAAAGATGCAAACTCAAAAGCATATTTCTAAAAGGTGAGAATACAAAATAAAAATGTTTTACAAGCCTCTCTGGCTCTCTGAAAGCCATCGATGCGTTTCTAAGGCAGCATGCCAAACCCATCAGCACAAACAGCATCACGGCTCTCCTGAACGTGCCTGCCTGCCCTTTTGTCTGCCGACCAGGAGGGACCGGCCCGTGCAGTCCTGTCTGCAGGGCAGGAGGGAGACTTTGGGATGCAGAGCAGGCAGATTTCATGTGCTGCCTGTAGAGACTTCCACAGCGGGGCAGAGAAGGACAACGGAGGGAAGTGCCTGGGTCTTCTCATGGTTTGGGGTGCAGGAGGTAACACCTGGTCCACAATGTACCATCACTAAGCATGCTGTCCTCATCCACAACCCGTGAGACCACGGAAACTCTGCTCTGGGTTTGAGCAGGTAAGGTCTGAAGACCAAAATGACTGTGTAGCTTCTGGACTGAGCTGTCCCAGCCAGGGTCACCTCATAGCAGCACGTCCAGGACTTGTGGCCAGACTTCGTTCCCAACTGCAGAATCTCTCAGCTGCCTGAAGGTTCCATATTTTTAAAAACAAGCCTCTGCTCCAGACCAATGCACCAACTTTGCAAAGTTGCTCCAGCTGGGCTCTTCACAGCTGGCTATCGCTCCCCTGCGCTGCACGCCACACCAGCGTGCTTTCAAAGTGTGGGGGTCCTGCAGCAACTCTGCTGGCCCTGGAAATCAGGGAGGTGGGGTACCAAACAGTATTCCATTTGTTTTCCCCAAGTTGTGCAATTTACACAGGCTTTGCCATGATTTACTGCGCCCCCTGATGACCTTGCAAGAGCAGTAAACACCCACATGACCATTTCGTTCAATTATTGCAATTCTCTCTCCACAGGGCTTCTCCGTCGTGCCTTGCAGGTTGTTCTGGAAGCAGAATCACGTTGGCTTGCTGTCTGGAGCTGCATTGATCATGTTGTCTTCATTCCTGCTGCCTTTAAAGCACTGGATTGACTGACTTGGCCTCACCAGTCCTTAAAGCCTTCGCCAATGTTTGTTGTGCATGTCCTAAAGTCCTGTTCTCCATCCGCACAGGAACTGCCAGCCAAATCTTCTTGTCAAAGCTCTGTCCTCATCTTAGCCTGCTCTGTTGCTTCAGCAACGCGACTATAGAGGTAGAGTACTACAGAATAAAGTCTGGGCCTGCAAGGTGCATTATTCTTACCTGGCTGCAATGTGGACTTCAGTAAATACCATTTTCTAATCTATGGAGATGTCAGTGACAGGCAATATGGTCGCCCCAGGTATTGCATGGACACAGAAGAGGGAAAGGTGGGGTTCATATCTAGGATGCTGCACATACCAGCACAAAGCCAGCCGCAGGAGAAGTGTCTTGTGGAGAGCTCGGAGATGAAGTGGTCAGGAGATCAGGAAGGGCAATCAGGAGTTAACAGAAAAGAGAGGAAGGATAAAGCTAGGGATGTGAGATGAGAAGTTTAAACCTGATTCAAGAAGAAGCCAACAGAGAGAAAGCCACTGACGCCATGTCATGGTGACAGACGCAGGTGCCATTGGGCATGGGCTGAGGGAGGCAGAGATAAAGGAGCATGGCTGGGAGCTGCAGAGCAGGGGCTGTCAAGACATGACTTTGACCAGCACCCAGGTTAGTGCTAGGGTTGTCCATGCAGCGGAGCACTCCAGACCCTAGGGAAGCCAGGCACAACAGATTGGTAAGTCTTGAATGTGGGCTGGGTGTGCAGGGTGAGGGATGGAGGCTGGATGAAGGTGCTCACACCAGCATCAAGCTTCGGTCGAAGGGAGAGGAGCATCACAGAAAGAATATCACCCCGCTGCTACAGTAGGCTTTTAGCATTCTCCTCACCATCCCATTTTTCCCTCCTGCTCTGCACCAACTTCCTTTAATTTGCTCATTAAAGAGAGCTGGGTTATTACAACAAATTGTGGCACTTTCTCTTTAAACCTGTGAAAAACTAGAGCCCTGAAATTGCCCTGAACACTAATGGGTACAATCCTGGCTCAAGCGAGTTATTGGCAAGCTTCTCACTGACTCCTGCAGAGCCAAGATTTCACCTCAGACTGAGGCTATGTTTCAATTAGAGGTATTACTCTTAATAGTCATTAAAATTCTGTTTAATCCAGGCTCTACAAGGGGCAAACCCTGAAATTCATTATGAATTGTATAAAAAGCCAGTGCAATGGACCAGTCAGAAAAAGCGCCTCATCGCAGAGGCTGAGGAATGCTGCCAATTTAAGGCCAGGTCCCAGGAGTGGCACAACCTGGTGCTGGAGCCCATCGGGAATGTGAGCTCTGGGGTGTGAGGGGCTGTGGGGCTGTTGAGCCCCCCTCCAGCTCCCCAGGGCTTCACTCCTGCAGCTTCCCCCGCCTGCCGTCCGCAGCAGCTCAGCGCACTGCCGTGCTGCTGTTGCAGCGCAGTCTGGTCCCCGTCACCCTGCAGCGCTCGTCCCTGCCGTTGCAGCCTGTTTCACGTCCACCCTGAAGCCCCTCCCTGGAAAAGCCTCGGAGCATCGCAGCCATCAGCGAGCAGCTGCTGCCGCCTGTCCCGCATCTGCCCAGGGAGCTGGGCTGGGGCTCAGCTTCCTGAGGCAGCCTTGGGGACACAGGTCAACCTCTCCTCTGCTGCATGCGTCCCAGAGATTGAATCCAGCCCGAAGGCTGCCGGAAGACCTCACTACTTGTGAGAAAGGAGGTTGAGGGTGGCAGGCGAAGGTGGGAGTCATCCCGGGTAGTTGATGCCCGCCCCGCTCCAGCACGCTGCCTGGCTTTGGATCAACACACTAAGTGGCCACACGCAACTCCTTGCCCATTGTGGCACTTTGGCTTCTGCTCGTGCCTCAGGAGGGCACCCAAGATGCCTCAAGTCACCCAGGGGCCACGCCATTCCTGAAGAAAGCCAGCCCCGGTTCTGCGCCTTGCCCAAGGAGACCCTCCATCCCCACCACAGCCTGCACTTTGTGCACGCTTGTGCAAAGCCCCACGGACTGCTTGTGGTGTACTCTTGGCATCTGATGGTGCTTTGGGCTTCAAAACCCCACACTCACCGAGCCATGAGAGAACAGCCCTAGAAGCTGCCCAAGGGTTTGCAGTTACCTGCGTGGAGATGCAGCCCCTCTGGCAGCGAGCAGGCAGCTGGCAGGCAGAGCCAGTGCTCGCAGCGCTGACGTTAGCGGTTGGGATAAAAAACCTGCGAGTTGCTGAAAGAAGAAAATGTCTCAGAGGCTGGAAGAGAGAGAAATGAAATGGAAGAAGCTGGCCAGGTGAACTCTGCGAGGACTATGTCACAGTGCAGCAGGAGAGGTGGGCGCTTCTGCAGGCCAGTGTCCGGGGTCAAGTCACAGGATTAGAGACACTTGGCCAAAAAACTAACAAATCACCTCAGTCAGGGAGCTGAGCCCCAGCTCCTACAGTGTTTCCTGATTCTTAAATGTGAACCAAAGTGCCTTGGGTCTGTCCTTTAGGTCACTTCAATTTCAGTGCGGGCATATTAGATTCTCTGCCTGTATTTGTGGATGCTGTGATTTTGTATGAGTTTTCATGAGGATTCTATAAATAAAAAATATTTCTTCATCAAATAAGTATCAGTGCATTTTTCACAGGCTGCAGCTTTCTGTGGTTGCTCAACCTTTGCGAGCAGCCCTGCTGTGCCATATCTGCTAGACAAACAATTTTTGTCTGTCCCTTGTGTTTCTCCGCATCTGTTAATTCCTTTATTTTTGTATCTAACAGCCGTCCCATCAGGCTGGATGACTCCTAAACTCCTGTCCTCTCCTTTCTGCATTCTGCAACCCAGATTTAACCCTACGAGAGCTGCTTCCACCTGAAGCCAGAAGGCAGGCTGCCAACACCCCCGCTCCCTCGCCTCCCAAACGTCAGCTGCCTTTCCCAGCCGTGAAGTATTGCTGGATGAAATACGTTAGGTTCCCTCGCTCAGCAATCCATCAGTACCCCTGCCTGCCAGGGAAGCAGCCAGCTTCCGCCTCTTCCAGCTAATTCCCGGAGAACCATTCTCCTGTCTCCCTCGTTGCCCTTGCACACCCTGTTTCTCTCCACCCCTCCCTTTTCCCTCTGCTGTTTCCGAAGTCTGGCACTGTTATTCCCTGTGCTTGTTGTTTTATTTCCCTAAACTGCGCCCATATTTCTCTTACTTCTTGCTCTCTGACTCTTCTCACTTTCTTCTTCCAGCCTCTCCCCTTGGCTTCCTCTTTCTTCTGTCTCTTGGTAAATGGTGTACTGTAATTTACACCTGTAATGATGATGAAAGACCTGAGATGTGGAAATATCAGGAGCCAGTTCCCTCCCTGACCCTTCCCTCCTCCCTTCACACCCCAGGCATATTTCATTTTTCCTGCTTTCCTGCATCCAGAGCAGTGGAGCTCCAGCCTGCCCGGGGAGCATCCACGTCATGCCAGCAGATGTGAAAGTGATGCAGGAAGGCAGAGAGGGCCAGCTCCCCCGGCTAAGCTCCTTCGGGGAGCCACGAAGTTACAGCTGGAGCAAGGTGAGGGCTGGCTCTCGGAGTGCTTTCCGCCCAGCCATCGCCGAGTGCTCCGCACTGATAGGCAAATCGCTTTATCTCTGTGACACAGATGGAGAAGCTGAAACAAATCACTAGGCTCTGTAACGAGCGAGACGGACACAAGCACAGTCCCCCCCCTTCACGCTTTGAAGGAAAATATCACTGAAGGGGACTGACCCCAGGGGCCAACCATAGCTGAACTTGACTCTCCCGATGGGAGGAGTAACAAACCTTTCCACTGCAGATCTGGAGTCTGCGATGTAAAACTCAGCCCAAAGTTTGTCACTCCTCTGCCTCCAGCCTGCTGTTGAGGTAGCAGGGGATGGACTCGCAGGGAGCTACACAGAAGCTGGGACTTGGCATGCCAGGGAAGCCTGAGGGGAACAGCCCTTTAACGGGGAAGCTGAGGGAACGTAGCTGCAAACACCCACAGATGAAGAGAGTGATGGATACGATCATGGAATGGCAAAGGCCATGAGAGACAGGCATGGCCCACATAGCCCTGCACAGAATGCCCACCTTCACCTTACCCAGGCACCAGAGAATCACAGAATCACAGAATAGTAGGGGTTGGAAGGAACCTCTGTGGGTCATCTAGTCCAACCCCCCCGCCGAAGCAGGGTCACCTACAGCAGGCTGCACAGGACCTTGTCCAGGCGGG
>Ga0065711_1044533_pt1 | contig 14042 bp, 14 predicted proteins | sample Hoacrofraction12_FD_59098 | JGI IMG/M metagenome (GOLD analysis project Ga0065711, IMG submission 59098) | Hoatzin crop microbial communities from Cojedes, Venezuela - Epithelial fraction 12 v2 (version 2) | ecosystem: Host-associated > Birds > Digestive system > Esophagus > Crop | place...
AAAAAAAAAAAAAAACCCCACACCAACATAACTCCACAGACTCGGTCATACCAAATGCCAAGCTAGCTTACCATCTTGTTTCTGGTAACTATAGCAATGCTTATGGAAGTCCATAAGAGCAGAATACGTGTAGTGCAATCACCTCATCAATGCATTCTTGCTTTAATGTAATTTAATGATCTCATAAACAAGAGAAAAAAAACTAATCCTTCTCCACGGATTAAGTTCTAATTCATTTTTATAGCCTATTTCTACTTTTGGCCTCAGTTTTAGGCTCCCTTTAGTGCAAGTTACTACTTTGCAGTATATGGAACAGCTAAAACTAGCTCTGGCTTCAGCATCTTCATTAGACGGCTCTATTTATCCCACCCTCTCCACTTTTTTATTTTTTAATGAGCAACTGAATCGTTCCTCTTTTCTAAACATTGGCACAATTATTTTTTCATCCTTCCCACAAAAAATGCTCAATATGTACACTACAGTCTCCAAGAAAATAAATATTGAGTAAGTTTCTAAATCAAAATCATAAATTAATCAACACATCCATAAAACACTATCTACAATATCTGAAAAGCCAGTATTTGTATTACACCCTGTTACTATCAGTATCTGCCTACACTGCAATCAGGGGAACTTCTAATTATCCCTGTTTTTTCATCTGCAAAGCTGCCATCCTCTCAGTAACATTTCATAGGAGAGCTGGTTAAGTAATCAGTGCCATTATTTTTCAGCATTTCCACTCCAGAAGAACCATCTTTGTTATTTTCATGCACACCATGCCCCAGTACTACCTCAGTTATCTTGTTTCCAAGACATACATTACATAAATACCTTATTAAGAACAAACGCTCCAGTCGCCCACCTTCATTTTTGGGACAGCATCCAGGAGAGTCCCAGTTAAACCAGCACAAACCAACTAAAAAAGCACAGTAAACAAAAACTGAAATAATGCCATTTACTCTGCATTAAGATTTTATTGGGCTTACTCCCGCCTGTGATATTTAAGATGCATTAGGTTTCTCCCAAAGCAAGATAAGATCTTCGCTCCCAAGAGCTTACAAACAAATCAGTGTCAGGATGGGCACAGCGAGACCAGGGGTGTGTTGGTGATTTCTGAACAAGTTTTCCAGCCATGTGTGAGGCCACACCTTGCCAACACAAAGCTACACAAACACATGTGGAGCTACCAGAAGCAGCCTAATGCTGTAAGCTCGTTTCAGCAGTACTTCACATATTTTGGCAGTGTAACACACTACAACGCATCACGTGCGCATGACTTCATTAGCCACTCACAACTGACACGGGTGACAATGTCCAGATTGCCTAACATATTCCAACAAATTAGTCCATCAGAAAAACCTCAAGCACTCTTCAAGAATGAAACTTCATGACGTTTGTCATGGAAGAATGCTGCTTGCTGGGGCTGGAAACTCAAAAAAAAAAAAAAAACAACACCCAAAACCAAACCTCACACACTGCCACCTGACTGACAGCAAAGCAACCATCTCCTTTACTGAATAAACACTTTGAGACTCCCCAGTCACACCACTGTATCTGCATCTGTCGTAACTCTTGTCCACATTACAAGTTTTCTTTCCCTCTATCCCCAGCCCCAGTTGAGTCAAAGCACAACTGGACGACAGGGCAAAAACAAGTTCTCAGACGGCTTTGCTTTACTTGTCTGTTGTTGTTCAACAAGGCTTATGGACCTGTTTGAGCTCAGCCATCCCATGTAATCTCCAGAAAATGGCAACTGCTACTGTTTCTTGTGGGATCAGGAATTCCCCCAAGGAAAGCTTGTGCAAGTGAATCCCTAAGCAGCCCTGGCTCCTGGGTACCTCACAACCCAGCTATTCTTCTACACATTACTCCCCTATACAAGATGCAACACTAAAGTGTCATCTGTTTATGAACACTTACCTCAATGTTGTCAAGTTTCAACATTTGGCTTAGTTTTTAATAAACAAAATAATTTCTTTTCATCTACAGCAATCAAATACATGTCATACTATAGATGTTTTAACACTTATCCCTGCACAAGCAACAAAAACAGAACTCACTCTGGTTCTCCTCATGGCTCATTATTTTTCAGTCCATTTCATGAACTGTTAAATTCAGTGTACTACAGAAATACTTCTTAAGCAAGCATATTTAAAATGTTTTAGGTTGTACACAAAAATAGTCATAACACATCTGCTGCCATCCTCCCAGACGCACAAGCTCCATCCCTCCCCCCCACCTCACCACAATGCCTGCCACAGACCAGGGACCCTCCCCGTTCCCAAAAGCCGCATCCCCGCACAGGAGAGACGGGGTACACACACATCCTCACCAGCGCAGCCCTCCCTGCATACCCGGGCAGGCTTTTCCACACCTGTGGCTGCAGGGAGGCTGCACCAGACAGCAGCTGTCCCCTGTACAAGCCCACCTTGCCGCACAGCAGCGTCTGCATGCCGCCCTCCCCATGCGAGGCAAGCACACACCAAGAGGTGGGTGGTACGGTGCTTTAACAGGCGGCTTTAAATTAAAGATAGACACTGCACCTGCACAGCTGAAGCCATTTTTAACTACTACCGAACAGAAGGCTTTCAGCTACCATCTTCTGATTTCTCTGTATTTCTTTTCAAAATCAAGGGGGTCAAAAAGTCTAGGTCTAACACAAAAAAATAACACTCCACAAATACATCTGTTGTGGCAAAGGTAGCAAAGTCTCCCACATTATCAAGCGAAGGACAGGTGTTTCCATGCTGTGCTCATGCTATCCAGCTACACTTATAAGACTAAAATACTCATTCAATAGCTGTTAAATTATACCTTTTGAGAAAATAAAATAATTCCAACCTACCACACTTCTGCATAACCGAATCCTCTCTTGAGCCAAGTCATACTCTGTCCAAGTCTTCTGCAATTTTTCCAAGGAACACGGAACTGTGAGGCATCCTTCTGTAGCCACTTTTATGGCTTGCGAGAGCTGCTCCTCAAAACAACTGCTCTTATTCGCGTGCCTAAGTTGTAAGGAGGAAACTACATTTTACCAGGATTTTCCACAACACAAGCATTTTAAAGATCAATGCTACTCAGACCCCTTGAACATACAAATTTTGATATAGTACCTGCCACGTTAATAACCTAGTTTCTTTCAAAAGGTAGCAGCAGCAATTTGTCTGATTCAGCTGTTTAATCTTTTTTTTGAGGAAGGACAAAGAATACATTCGTTATACCTCAGTACTGACGAGGCTGTACATGGAAATTCTCTCCTGCTCTTGATTTCCCTTTTGTCCTATTTCCTTCCTTGATTTTTTTTTTAACTCATCTTCCATGAACACATACACCAATATGTATATTCCTCCGTAAGGAGCTGATTTCTATTTCAAGTCTTCTTCCCACTGCAGCTTTGTCCCTTCTTTCAAAACTAGAAGGGTAATTTGGGCTACCCAAAGAGACAACACCTCTCACAGCAATACAGATACCTAAGGAACTCGGACTAACCAGTTACTTTTAACAACTTGCTGCATTTACTAATTAGCATCTTCCTTGAAGACAGAACTGAAAGCTTTTCTTGCAACAACTATGGTAAAGGAGCAGAAGCGAACTGAAATAATTTGATAAACAACAGAGAAGCAGGCAACTCAAATTCCAATGTGAGCTTCCAAAAACCTCAGGTTTCAGCTTTAGTTTTGGCAAATACTCCCCCTCCATATACAACACTATATTTTTCTTAGAAAATTAAAAAAACAGAACTTTTGGGAAACAAAAAAGCATGCATGACTTCCAAGAGATAAACAGGGAAATGATAAATAGTACTGTTTTAGGAAAAAATCCATACCGAACTTCTTTCAATGCCTTCAGCTTAGCAGCCAAACTTCTCATTTTCGTTCCAATATAAGCACCTAGGGTTTCCTCAAAACTTTCAGCAGTTTTCCTGGACGCCTCCTTCTCTGCCTGCATTATTTATCATTTTTGGAGCAGGGTTTCAACAAAGAGAGGTAAAAATAGATCAACAGTCACAACAGTTAGCCAGGGTTACTAACAGGCAGACCACAACTGAAGAGTTTTGAAAACTAGAGACAAACACACACACGCACAGCTGACCCTCTTCAAAACACCAACCATATGCCTAGAAAGACATACAAACCAATGACAATAATTTCATTTTTTTTAATAGCTTTTCAAAGGTTAATGGTTCATTTCCTTCCTCTCATGTCAGTAGTGATGTGTTCAAGTGTACTTCTTCAATTACTTCCCATTCGCTAGCAAGTCTTCAGACAACACAGAATTTTTTCTTTCCTTACTGAAAAATTTCTACCCACTACTTAGGGAAATCAAGTCCAGGACTCACTAAACTCCTTACTCCTATCACTACCACACCTCAAAGTGGCGCAGCAAAACAAGAACTCTCACTGTACATACAATCATCCTGACCTTCCTACAAGGAACATTCTTAAGACAAAATCAGGAACATTCTCGACCCAAAAATAGCCCTCACACCACATCAGGCTACATTCCTTCAGGGGAAACCTACATGTAAAAGCTCTTGCTCTCATACCATGGAGATGCTTTTATAAACTCCACTTTAGGTAATGAAACACTGTCTTTAAACATTGTTAGCTTTTCAGACTTACTACATATTATACTAAAATAAAACAAACACACCAAGAAACAAAAAACCAAACATAGAAGAATTTAAACAGTTGTGTATTTGAAGATGAGCATCCAAAGTCTTATGACTGCAGGGTGGGTTTTTTTTAAGTAGCCCTCAAAGCCACCACTACACATCACCCTTCTAAAACAAATCATTGCCTATTGTAGTGTTTTTAGCAAGGAGCAAATATTTTCTCTTAAAAGAATATCCACAACCTTTTAAAGCAGTTTACTTGCGGTCAACACAAAATCATAATTCAAATTTGCAGAAAACAGTTTAAAAAAAAAATCATTAGACTATATATAAGAAATGCTTCTAAGAATTCCTTGCATTCAAGTCTTTTCTTAGCTGCAGGCATGTATTATCTTGCTTGTTAATTTAGTTTGCATAGAAGCGCACAAATATCGTAACTTCAGTGGATGGAGAATCTGTGCAATGACAGGTGTATGTAGAAACACAGCTGTAACTGATTAGCAAAGCTGGTTATGAGTAGTTTCACTCCGCAAGAAATAAAAAAGAAACATCTGTGTGCAAGTTCTGGTTTGGGGGTGTCAAAGGGATTTACACAATGGGAGATTTTCGTTTCATATCTGTAGAGGTAAAAGTTTCTACAACATTTTTCTGAATCCATGCAAACATAACACCTTTTCACATAATCTCTTCTTACTACTGCTGTTTATCACACTTAAAACCACTCACAGCATTTTTAAGCCTATCAGTTGCTATTATGAAGTACTGTGCTTCTCAGTGCTAGGACCTTACCCTGGAAAGAAACAGAAGCACCTTTTCTATTAAGTAGCAATGAACAAAATACTCATTTTTATCCGGTTCCAAAATTCCACAGCTGCTATGATTCTGTGATGCCTAGGAATTTTCAGCCAAACACACAAAAACCTGTTTTTCCCTCTAAGTGAGCAAAAAAAGGCAGAGATTACATCCTTATGCACAAAGACTATTTTTAATCACAAAGCGCAAAACTCCACGTTCAAACTGAACCTACATCCAAACCAGCAGCTGCATCAAGCAACTGTAATAAGATGAAACCATAAGACAGAAGCATTATCATAAACACTTGCAACCAGGATAAAAGAATCCTCTTCACGTTTCCACACACCTGAAGTTCATGTTTCAGCTGTTGAACCTCCAGTTCTAGTTCCTTCTGCCTCTGCAAGAGATTTACATTCTCCATTCTGAGAACTTCTTTGTCTTCAGACAGCTTCTGATCGGGTCCTATTTGTGCCAAGCTGGTGTCTGGCACTGAGGCAGAAGCTAACACTTTTTCCCTTTTAAAAATGCATTAAGATGAATTAATTAAAATTAAACCAAAACAACAAAATACAATAGCATGAAAGAATGCAGATTTGTTATTTCAGTAATGACTACAGAACGCCACATCAAAAAGACTACAGAAGCACCTACACAGTCATGCTTTACTTCTTCAGAATTTGTACCCCTCTCCACACCAGTCTTTACAAAGACTGTTACACAACACTGAGGCAAGAAACACACCATTTGAAGACAATCGTTTACATGCTTTCACTGTCAGTAATTCAAAAGTCTTTCCCATCCAAAAAACATCTTACAATACCACACTGCAGACCCAAAAAACTCAAGGGCCCTTGTTAACTCAAATCTTCTATCTACTAAATAAGCCACAGCACTTTAAGGTTAGTATTTTGGATCTATACCCTAAAAGTTACGTTTACCATGAAGCAGAGTGGTGAGAAGCCATCTGCTTCAGAGTACCAAAGCTCCACTAGACCCCACATCAACTTCAACCTCACCTGCATGGCTTTGATTACAACCTAGCTTCTCATTCTCAATTTTCTTCGCAGGCATACCACCCCAAAAATGCCTGTGATGTGAAAAAGTTAAAGGACACCAGAACATACAGAAATGGAACAGTGGATCAGCTGGCTGCCAGCTGCGCAAGCCAGTCAGGATAGCTTTGAACACAAAAGTACCTCAACACCGCTCACCACACACATACACAAAAAAAAGGCTATTTCTTTTTAAGATCAGATTCAGAGTGTATCTGTAACTCAGAAAACAGGACAGATCAGAGTATCAAAGTAATACAGGATGCGGCACTCTACTATAAAATTAGACTTTTTTGAAGAGCACCTCGCTCTGTATTGTATTTAACAGCACAGACTTGCCTACATGATCTAACTGTAAAACAGATTTGGAAACCATGCTGGTTATGTGGAAGGGAGTGCCCTCAGGTGATTCATTAAAATGTTCCACAAGCTCAAGTTATGGAACATTAGCAAATTCTAAACAAGTTTTCTTGGAAAACATTACTTCTTAACACCATCTCAACTTTCTGAATGCCAAGTACCATCTTTCCCACCCACAAACATTTTTCTCAGCAGCCTGTTGCCACGGCAATCCAAGCAACTGTAGGACAAGTCTCTTTAAAAAGATCTCTGACAACAACTGTAACTGCCAACTTACCACCACCTCTTGTCAATGTAATTACAAGTTGCAGAGACACCATTATCTCCTAAAGCTTACTTCAAACTGTAATTGCTGTCTCTATTTATTACAAGCACACATTGTTATATTCCTACACCAATAAATAACCAAAATATGTTGTCCAGCTAGTAAGTGTACTTCTAACGCTTTTTGTGTCCAGTGAGTTTTTAATAGAGGTAAACAAATAGGGGACAGCTACACAAAAGCTCAAGGACAAGCCTATGGAAATTACACAGTGCTAAGACACTGAGTTGCTGGAGCGTGTCCAGAGAAGGGCAACAAGGCTGGTGAGCGGTCTAGAGGACAACTCTTAACGACAAGCGACTGAAGTAACTGGGGCTGTTTAGTCTGGAGAAGAGGAGGCTGAGGGGACACCTTATCGCGCTCTACAACTACCTGAAAGGAGGGTGTAGTGAGGCAGGTGTTGGCCTCTTCTCCCAGCTGACTAGCGATAGGACGAGAGGCAATGGCCTCAAGTTGCATCAGGGGAGATTTAGATTGGATATTAGGAAAAATTTCTTTACTAAAAGAGTGGTCAGACTCAGCCTATTGGAATAGGCTGCCCAGGGAGGTGGTTGAGTCACCATCCCTGGAGATGTTTAAAAAACATGTAGATGTGGCACTTCAGCATATGGTTTAGTAGCAATGGTGGTGTTGGGTGGATGGTTAGACTTGATGACCTTAGAAGTCTTTTCCAACCTATGATTCTATGGAAATGAACACCATTGCATCGCCTGTCACTGCAAAATCTGCTAGAGGCCGTTCTGCAACCTTCGCTCTGAGCTAAGCTTTCCGGTATCTTCTCCTCCACTTACCAGCTGCCACCCCTTTCTACTTTTCCAAAATCTTGCATTAAGGTACACAAGAACAGACTGTCCCTGGAAAACCAATGATGAAAAAGCAGCTATCCAAACACCAACACTACTAATGAACAGTTTTCCACAGATTAATGCCCCAATTCCCATCACCACAGCATGAACAAACACACACAGACACACATGTACTTCCCTTCCATTGAGTACCAGTATTATCTGATGCTGGAAAGACAGAAATTGAACTTGCCCACTTCCCCCTCCATCTTCTTATCTACCCACATCCCAGTAACTAAGCTAATCAAATCACTCATACAAAGTTCTCTATGACATCCCACTGCCTTACTTTGGGACAAACATGTGGTTTCCAGTAAAATTCCGACTCCTTGCGCTGGCAGCTACTTGGTCAAAACGCCCTCTTTGGATGCTGTACAGCATGCGATCAGACTTGTTCACCCACAGCGGAACTGAAACCTTTGTCTTCCAATGCTGGTTTTGCATGGCATCTACTTTTCTCTCTTCCACATCTTTAGTGGTTCCTGGAGATGTGTATTTTTCAGCAAACCCTGCCTTGGCCACCTCTTCTCCAATATCTATTTTTTCATATTCTGCCTGGGCCATAATGGTACCGTCCTTGTGCTTGGCTTTGTGATGTATTTTTATTTCTTTTTCAAAAACTAGGCTGCTCAAGAACTTCTTCCCCTGTAAAAAAAAAAATACACTGAAGTTGTGCACTGGACACTGAATACTTTTTTTAGCTGAAAACAGCCATCTTTCTTCTAAGAAAAAGAGGACATGTTTAAGACCAAAACCCAAAGAGCTGAACAGATACAGCTTATGTTTAACACATTTGTTCTGAAAGAATGCTGTATCTGTACAACTACAGCTGCACCTGGTCTAATCACTGTCAATGCCAGACTAGACTTCAACATCAATAGTTCTCCCTCAATGTTCAGCTTTGAAGAATTCAGTATTGTTTTTAAGTGACAGAAGTCCAAAGTCACATCAACTCTCAACAGAAGCTGGCACCTTGGTTAGACTGGTTAAGTCTTTTAGATGATATTACACCAACTATTTAACACTATTATACAAAACAACATGAAAAAAAATTTTAAATTATTACATTAAGAGTCCTTCAATAAGTGGTCCAGAAGTTGAAATAGAACACAGCGATGGAAATCAGCAACGGAAATCTACCTTACTGAAACTACTAATTTAGAAATCAGGAAATGCCAGAAATGGCAGCTATGAGTTTCACCAGTAATATCAAAGAAAAACAGCTTTGAAAGACTGGGGAATGCACTCAAGACCTTCATATGATATTTGGGAGAAAGTTATTTCTTATTAACAGGGTTTTTTTCTTTTTGCCCCATCACTTTGAGAACAAGCTGGTTTTCCTGAAAATGAAGAATGGAAGGGGTGGTGGCAGGAAAGCTACACCGAGCAAGCAAATAAAGCTTTACCTCAAGCAACAAACACTGTCTAAAAAAAACAAACAAAAAAACCCACCACACAAACAAAACAAAACCCCAGAGAACTGACAACAAAGATTTTCACCTGTCTTAAGTAATCACATCAAGCAATGTCAACAGGACCACAGGGACGAGACCATGCAGAAGGGTCTCAGGATCTCCTCTAAACGACGGAGGGCTATGCCAAGGCAAGCACGAGCTTCCTGCTCCTCCTACAAGCAACTGGTGCTCCCAAGCCACCGGCCAGTGAAGCATGAGCAGTGCCAGCGACAAGCCTTGGAGAAGCATGCCATCAAGACTGTGGTGGCCCAGAAATGGAGACTGCCGCTAGTAAAACTCAACCAAGGGTCACCAGCGCCACTCAGAGGGCTCAAAGTTTCTACCAGTCCTGTTGGCATCAGCTCCTGAGCCTTTCACAATTATTGCTGACCAGGGATGACAGAGTTCCTACTACTACCGACATTCACCTGCTATCCTCTCTGCTGACCAAAAGTTTGTACAGTACCCAGGCACATGGCATTCAGGCAGCTCTCAAGTGAATTTATCACAGGTTCTGTGGCCAAGGGAGTTATTTTTCCCTCTAAAGAGGAAGAAACAGAGGTACTTCGTTTCCTCAGCACCAGAAAGAACTCGGGTCAGTCAGAATTAAACCCAAGGCCCTGAAGATGGTAAAAGCATACTCTAAAAGTCACCCCCCAGCACAAACATTTCAGTTTCTAGAGTATGTTCAGGGCAACAGATCAGACAGTGCTTCTCTGAGTGCCCTGCCTTCACAGTTAAACATCCAGCTCTTGGAAGACTCCTCCTGGTGACACCATGCTGATATTTGTATCTCTGTTACAGATCCCATCATCTAAGTGCTTCAAAACCCGTCGCTCACCTGGTCAAACATGTTTAAGTTCTGATCAGTTGGTATCTGCAGTCCCCAGAGTCTGTACTTCTTGGCAACACCCGGACACTGCAAGTTTGTTGGAATTTCAACTATGTCTGATCTATTCAGAACTTCAGAATTTCCATAGTCAATGTACAATACCTGACACTGCAACAATAATGTAAAATACAAATCAGCAGAGGTTACACAAACCTCCTACAGAAAAATGCACTGACAACTACTACAATGTAAGTGTTTTAACACATGCACATGTTGCAGAGATCAGAATCTTCCGTACTACACCTAGACACCCTTCACAAGAAGGAACCAAGTTAGAGAAATTTCTGAAGTTGGCACCTGTCTAAAAGTTTAGCAACAAATCTTTGCATAACAAGACAGATCTTTGCTGGCAATTTTTTTTTCCTCTAAGGGCTAAAATTAAGAAGCAATATAGAAGACTTTCTTCAATGGACAGACATGCAATCTAATGTTTCCAAGCCAACCAGCCTGCTTAGAAATTATAACGTTAAATAGGAACTACTAGCCTTCTGTATCACTCACCTAACGCTGATTAACAACTCTTTCAGGTCATTTGCATCAGTGCTAAGATGTCACACAAAGGCTGTCATTTTCACCACTCAGAAGTTTATAAATCAAATTATATTGCTTAACAACATTAACTACCACTCATGAATCTCTTCATTAAGAGACACAAACTGCACTTTGCAAGTACGTTATGTTTTGCCAGTCTTTTCATCAGCATTTTTCAAAATTACAGGTGACCTGAATTTACATCCCACATGTATATTTACTGTTTTTAAATACATTCACATAACAAGTTTCAAAAGGAGGAGGAGTTGCATTTATTCCTAACATCCTGCATAACCATTAAAGACTTTTAAAAATTGGTTCCTGCCTTTTCATTGTTGATCACTTGCTGTACCATACATCTGTACCAACATCCATCTTCAGAAAAACACCCACCATAAATCTGGATATTAGGAAAAAAAATATATCAAAAATAGCGTTCTGAAAATATAAGCATACCTCGAAATGGTATTTGTAATACATTACAAATCTTATTTTCACACTCTACTATAATTATTTCAACAGCACTATGAAAACAAATGCATTTGATATCCTGTCTCTTCTAACAATATATATACACTGCTTCAAAAACATAATCCTCTACTCCAAAAACAACAGCTCATAGAAAGTTTTGCAACTAGAAGAACACCAACATTTTACACAGCAAATTCCCATGGCTTTTCTGTTGATGTATTGCTACAATATGTTATCAACACTGCAGCTTAGTAAGCCCAACACGGGAAGAAGCCAGCCGCACCACAAAGATGGTTGATTTGCTGTTGGTGCATTTTCTTCCTTTTCAAGAGGAATGTAGAAGGTCCTGCACACACAAACAAGTCAGACAAATTGTTTTATTTAAACCTTACTTTGCAATAAGCCATCAGCAGTTCACACACAAAAACAAAAGTTGCCATCCCTCTTTGTATGCTTATCATAGAACTGCTATTAAATATATCCTTGTTATCTTTTTAAGAGTACTTTGTCCAGCACATTTAACATTACAGGTTTTTGTAAGATCTTCCGCACTTCTTGAGATGGAGAAAGACATCACTTCTCTGAAAAAGCAGAGCTCTCTTGTTAAAGATAACCCATAATGTATACTGGACAAAGAAAGAGAACTCAGCATTCTGTGTATTACCTTCTTGCAGTATTTCCCGAGTGTTAAAAAAAAAACCATCTAGCCTCTGAAATGCAAAAAAGATTTAAACTTGCTCACACAACATAAGCATTTTCTTCAGGAAAGCCAGCAGTTCTTAAAGACATCTTAAGAGAATATAACCCACGGCATAATCAAAGATCAAGAAAATACCTAAGAAAATGGTTGCATACAATTAAGGCTTTTACATCCAGGTGAAAAACAAACTCCACATACACACAAGCTACTTACCTTACTAAAATCAGGTTTGCCAAAAACCGCATTAGCCCCAGGACAAGCTTCTGCCAGCGCACAGCTTAATTTCAAGAGGTCATTACATGTACTGACATTCTAAGAAGCGTGGAGAGGGAACAAGTTATTAACTGTCAATTTTAATAGATGCTTGACAGCTTATAACAGCCAAAAATTAAATCAGAACAGTTGCACTGCTGTTGAGACAAGTAATGTCCCACCTTAAGCTTTCAATCTTCATGATTTTGGTTGTATTTATAAGCCTGCTCTCCTTTTCTTCCAAGAATTAATGAAATGGATCAGGGGCAGGTAATGTACCCCAGAGAAATAGTTTGCAACTAACATTTTTAACAGTTTCATTACCAGCTTCTGCAAGCAGTAGGCTTATTAATCATTTCTCACAGATTTTAGTAGGTATTTGCTGTTCTTTTTATTTCCTTAATACAAGCAAACAACAGCTCTGGCATACCCCTCATTTTCTCTACATGCAAGACTTGGGTTTTTGTTTGGCTGAGAGAAGCAGAGCCTTTCCAGTTACAACTCGGTCTCTGAACCACTGTAAAACTGGGTCAATTCCAGTACCGTCACATTTATTAGATGACATTCTACTTGTTAATTCAAAGGAAAGGATCCAGAGCAGGGAAGAAAACACTAGTGCAGCTACACATTTTCTCATCCTTAGAAACACACTGCTAATTTTTGTACCTTACAATACTAAGCAAGCTACTGCCACAGAGTCTCCGAATGCCAGCCTAAGAACCTAGAGGAGAATTACCTATGACTATTACATCTAAAAATCCCTTTATTAGCAGAAGTTTTTCCATAAACAGAATGAGTAAAGTGTGGTCCTCCTCCCCAAATTCCTATTAGGGACATAGCAAGCAGCATTACCTCCTCCAACCAGCTCACAGCTACTACACAGGTCTTAAGTAATCTGCACACGCCAATTAGCCAGCAGACCAAATAGAAAAAGCAAGCTTTGGTTGTCCTTCTGGGCTTTCCCCTCTCCCTGCTGCACTCCGCACATAAATGAAAATTACTCATTGTTTTGGCTTTTGTTTCACTTTTCCTCGCTGCCCCCATCCAACATCCTCCCGCCCCGTTACACAGAACATGAAGGGCCCCAGCATCTTTGAGCCATCTCCGCATCAAGCTTGGCTGAAATTGCCCCAAATGCTCAGCTGTTAGAGGGTGGGGGTATCCACCCACCAAAGAAACCCCAACTACAATTCAAACAGATGGAGGAACAAGCCTTTCGGACATTTCATAAAAGAGTAACTGATTTCAGTTTAAAAGGGCAGAGTAATACTTGCGATTCTGATATCTAAACTAACTTTTTTTTTTCCATCATCAAATGCTATCATTTTTTTCTCACTTCTACAGAAACCTGCTGGGGGAGGCAGGGGAGTGGGATTAAACACCTCAGTTAAAATCAGTTCTCTGAACTCACCTGTGCCCAAAATGTTACAGCGTCTTCAACGTAGCAGCCAATAACATCTTCAACTTGAGGGAGGGGAAGGAAAAAAAAAAAGAACAAATTATTCTCAGATGCGATTTAAATTATTCTCAAATGTCAGATCATGGTTTGTGCAGCGATTTTTTTTAAACCCCCCCCCACATTACCTTCGTCACTCTCCGTGCCTCCATCCATGACAGCAGGCCCTGAAAAGGTGCAAGATGTCGGCAGGTAAGAGAAATGGCGGCACTCCCCGAGGCGCTCCCCTGTCGCCTCTCCCCCACGCCGCCCCTCAGCCCCTCCCCCGCCAAGCCAGCGCCGCCCGTCTCCTTCGCC
>Ga0065711_1010256_pt1 | contig 14041 bp, 17 predicted proteins | sample Hoacrofraction12_FD_59098 | JGI IMG/M metagenome (GOLD analysis project Ga0065711, IMG submission 59098) | Hoatzin crop microbial communities from Cojedes, Venezuela - Epithelial fraction 12 v2 (version 2) | ecosystem: Host-associated > Birds > Digestive system > Esophagus > Crop | place...
CGGCCCGATCGCAGCGCCCTGCTCGCGGGAGCGCCTTCGCCGTGGGTCCGTCTGCGGCGGGCAGCGTCCCGTGCCGCTGGCGTTCCCTGCCCGAGGAGCAGCGCCCAGGTCTGACCCCGCTGCAGTCTGTCGCTGTGCTGCGGCCCCGTGCACCTGCCCTCACCCTTGGATCTTGCTGAGATAAGACTGAGCTAAACGAGGTAGATCTTTTTCTGAGATAAGGCTGACGCTAAATGAGGTAGGCGAGTTTACTCTCATGCGGATCAGAGGGGGCTTCCTGTTTACGAGGAAATAGCTGTAGTGCAGGCAGAATAAATTCCAAGGCTGCAGGCCAAGGCTTAGCAGCAAATAAACTACGAGGGTGAAGAGTTTATTGGCTCTGGGGCTGATTATTGCTGAGTTTACGTGAAGCATCCTCAGGCTGGTTTTGTACCGAAATCGTGGAAGGTCACAGTTTGGGAAGAAAGAGGACAGGAGACGCTGGTGAGGGAGGAGTGCCTAAGGCAGAGGCTTAGTGTGGTTTTGTTTTTTTAAAACACCAAAACAAAACAACCCCTTTTCCATCCTCTGTCTTCTGCTTTTCCTTCCCTTCTGCGTTTCCTCCTTTCGTTCCTCAGAGCCTTGCCAAGAACTGGGAAAGCTGCGATATCTTTGACGTTGTTCCTTAAGAGCCTGTTTTGCGGGTGGGTTGGCATGGGTGGCCGGAAGGGCTGTCAGCGGCAGGAGGACCTGCAGAAATAGGGCCTGAAGTGGGAAAGGAGACGTACGTACTGAAACATGAGCAAATACGAAACCTTCATCTTTTTCTAAAGAACTACCGTCAAATGTTTAAATTGGGGAGAGGCGGGGGGAAGGAGTAAACGAACGGCACTCTTAGTTTTTTAGATTATTCAGCAGACTTCTGAAATTTTTGCCTTTTCCATGTAAATTTTATATTTCCCTTATTTTGGTCAGGGGGAGTGGAAGAACGCTGTGTAGCAGCTCTCTTTATTTGCCAGCAGCTTCTTCCCCTTTGAGTAACGGGTTTGCGTAATGTGAGGTTGAGAGACTCCAGTTGCCCGGTTTCTTGGACCAAAGAGGACACAGAGCTTGCAGAGGGCTTGCGTGCGGCACTGCTGTCCTCACGCCGGCCACGGCCGTCCCCGCCAGGGAAGTTAACGTTAAAGCTTCCTTACTATAAACACCACGTAAGCGTGGGGTGCTCTCGGTGTACGGACACCAAGGGCATGGTAACAAAACACAGCGTGCGTCTGCCCAGGCTTCTCTCCCGCTTCTCCCGCTGCAGTTGTAGATGTTTCTCGTCTCGTCTTTCCTTTTCTAACCCGCGTATTTCAGTAATGGCCTCCCTTTCGCGTTAACTCATATTTTTCTCCCAACCTTTTTCTTTGGTCTCCTGCCCTCCTCTGAATCCTGCCCCGCTGGGGGGAAAAAAATGCGTGTTGTAGTCACTCATTTCTTAAAAGTCAGGCTTTTAACACGAGGGTTGTCCTCAGTTCTCATCCCATCTTCCCTTTGCCTCTGGAGGTGAAGACGAACGCCCTGGTACCCCAGCTGCTGCCCGCCGGGGCGGTTTCCCCCGTCACGCGCTCTTGCTTTCTCACCTGGTGTTCAGACTGACTTGTTCAAAGCTCTAGCTGAGGTTCACTGCATGCATGGCGGTTGCTGTGTCTCTTCCAATTCCATCCCAAGTCCTTTGGGATTTGCTTGCTTCCCGTTCCAGTGCTGAATATTGGCGAAGCCCAAGCGGCGTCTCCCGCTTGGAGTTGAGCATCAGTACTCTCTCCGCTATGGCTTCTGCTCGTTCAGCTCTGTTCTCTTGGCATTGCTGTCCTCTCTCTCTGAATTTCAGTTGTTGCTTAGATGTGTCCTTCAGCGTCTTCTTGTGCCCCGTGATGAGACTTCTCCAACATCTCCACGTTGCAGGCTAAAACTCCTCTGTCTCTCTGCTGTCAGTCTCGGTTACTTTGGCGGTGTTCTCTCTGGCTTTAACACCTTTTCTTGTTGCTCTGACTCGTTTAGAGTGCTGTCTATGAGAAATTTTTCTGGACAATTCTTTGTAATTTCGTATTTATTGCTATTTGTCGCTTCAAGCNTACTGTCTGGNTTTGGGCTTCTGCAGGTGGCACTTCNCTCAGCGAANGTCTCTTGCTCGGCGTCGTGGTGTTGAAAGCTGCTGGTGCNGCCGGCTCCCGGGCTCCCTGCTGCTCCTTGCCATCGGCTCTGCAGAACTCCCCCCCGAGTCCCTCAGCAAAACACCCCTTGCTTAGGAAGCTGGTGCGGTTTGGCTGTGCCTGGTCTGCCGGTGCTGGCTGTGCGGATGCGGTGGCTGTTGTGCTCGCCGATGGCGCGTCCTCGCTGCCAGCCCCTGCCCGTTGGCACTCGGCCGTCTCCGATGGCCGCCGAGGCGCCGGGGACGGCTGTGTGTGTGTCGGTCTGGGGTGCAGCGCCGCGGGGTCTCACCAGGGATGTTCATGCCAACCCCCCCTCCTTTATCTGCGGGTTCTTTGGAGACCGGCGTGGCCCCGGGAAGCTTGGTGCTGCACCGTGCTGCTGCCCCGCTGTCTGAACGCGAGCGGGGGGGACCGTCGGAAGCACTGCTTGCAGGTTTTGCAAGGGCTTACGCTTTTACTGGGCTTTGCACAGAAAGGGTGCCAGTGAATGCAAAATTAAATGGGAGACGATGCGGAGGATTAAGGATCTAATGGTTGATTCAGGTGAATTTATCACGGTACCTTTAGCTCTGTAAGGTGGTGGTGCTTAATCGAGGCTTGTTCCATCTGCTTGTGGCAATAATGACTAGAAATTGTTGTGGTAGAACTTCTTCAGCTTGGCTGTCTAAAATTTCAAAACAGTTTAGGTTTTTGTTTGACATTACATTTTTTTTTTAGTGTTAAGCAAGATTGTTTCTTGGTATTTTTGTAACATTTCCAGCACTTATTAAAAATTGAATTCAAAAATCTGAAGGAAGAAATGAAAACCAGCACGCAGGACACTCAAGCTGTTTGAAATGGTTTCATCGACATGTGATTTGTGAAGCTGCAGAAGGAAAGAGGGTTCTGAATGAAATGGTTCGGCCTCAGAGAGCGGTGTGAGTGCACTGCGCTGGCCCGTCACGCTTGTCTCGTGTCCTACGCTCTCCCTGCGTTTTGTGTTTCCTCGTTTGAAGCGTTTAATTATTATTGCCGATCGTGATGAGGAAGGCCATGGTTTGTTTAACTTGGTGCGGGTCATGGCAATGTGTACGTTTCAAAGGTCGGTTTGCATGTTCAGGAATGAAGAAGTATGTAGGCTGGAGCTTATCTTGCATCTTAGGTTGCTTGGGTGAAAAGACACGCTTGAATATTCAGGTGGTTCCTGGTTGAGGAAGGGGGAAAACCCCTTGTGTTGTGCCAGAACGCTGTTACGAGGAAGGCTGAACTTCAGTGTGTTTGTTGTGGAATAGCTCGGTGCCGCTCAGGGCGAGGGCAGGTGACAGAGTCGTTCGATTTTGTGTAGAAATTCAGCCTCTGAACGTTGCTGTCGGTAGGAGTGCGTGGCTGAGGAGGCAGTAAGAGGGTGGCTTTCTCCAGGGAGTTCAGGCTACGTACGGAGGGTGCAGTCGGGCGGGCGCTGGGCTCTTCTCCCAACCAGCGATAGGATGAGAGGCCATGGCCTCAAGCTGCGTCAGGGGAGGTTCAGACTGGATATTAGGAAAAATGTCTTACTGGCAGAGTGGTCAGGCACTGGACCAGGCTGCCCAGGGCAGTGGGGGAGTCCCCGTCCCTGGAGGCGTTCAAAACCCGTGTGGATGTGGCTCTTCGGGACATGGTTTAGCAGGCAGGGGGGTGTTGGGGTGATGGTTGGACTTGATGATCTTAGAGGTCTTTTCCAACCTTAATGAGTCTGTGATTCTATGATTCTTGCTTTTTAGCTCAACTACGCTTTGTGCTACGGTGCTTTCTTAGGAAAAATACGTGCGTTAGGGATGGGGATGGACTGTCCCCGTGTAGGAGGGCACAGGAAGGCGAAGGTCCTGTTGCAAAACTGCTGCAGCATCAGTAGGCAGGAGGTGAGCGTCTGGAGGAAGGGCACTGCCGTCATCCGGCCTGTACAGAGCAGCAGCGAAGCCAGGTGTAAAATCAGTGGCGTGCCTTTGTTGACACACAGGACGTCGGGCAGCCACGGGAGTCGAAGTTGGGTTTTCTGGGCTTCAGATATGCAGTGCGGGCCCCGGCTGCTGAGCAGGCAGCGCTTGGCGCATCTCGGGGCACGGGAGAGCGAGATCTGGCCGTTTGGGAGATGTTCTAATTACTTCTCCTGCGGGGATGCTGCAAGACTGAAGCTTGTGTTTTGAAACGTAGGCCTTCCCTTGGGTGTCGTTACCTTAATTAAGAAAAAAGGCAAAGGATGGTGATCTGGGAAGGGATCAGTGTGCAGTCTTCTGTTACTGTGCTAAAACCAGAGGGGGGTTTCTGGGGATGTTTTTGGGGATAGCTCCTGTGCTGTGATGTCACCTTATAGGCGTAACGCATCAGCGCGATCCCGTGCGGGGCCGGGGTGCCGGAGCCGGCTGCGGGTCCTGGGATCTGCCCGGAGCCGGGGCTGGGTGCGTGGACCGGAGAGACCTCAGCGGAGCTGCGCACACCGAGCACGCTTGGCCTTTCTGGTGGGAGGTACATACAGCCAGGTCTGTCTTTTCAGGGAAATTAATAAACTTTATGGCTATTACTCCTTCTACAGGTACGATGGCTTTACAGAGCCTGGACCTTCCCTGTGAAACGTTTGCAGCAGAACGCTGGAACTGTACTGCCAGCACATGAACGTTTGCAGTGCTTTGGTTGTGTTCTGCTGGAATCATGTGGAGTGGCCTGGTTTAATCTTCTTATCAACAATAGCCTTTTTTTTTTTTTTGGTAATTAATAAAATTAGAAGAAAGCCGATCAGGAGCTGTCAGATCCAGGTTCATAAAGCAAATCACATAATTTAATTGAGCTAAACTGGCGTAAAAGCAGATATTTTCAGCATAGAGAGCTTCACCCTGTGCTTCCTCGGTTCTCCAATGAAATCATTCCAATACGGAATGAACACCTATATGAATATACCTTGGATAAATAAAGAAAAATCTTGGAGAGCGTTAGGAGAAGCCAATTCCATACAGGACCGCCCCAGTCCCCTTCCAGTGTGCCAGGAATTTGTCCTGTCAGCGCGTGTCATCTCCTGTTGAGAGAGGGACTGGGTGGAAGGCGGATTTCTCGGGATCCGTGCAGATCAACGCCTTCGTTCAAGGCGGACAGGTCAGCCGGGCCGGCGCAGCGTGTGTGCGACGCTTGGCCGGGACGCCCGTTGCCGGAGCTGCGCACGGAGCTGGGAACGGAGCTGGGAACGGAGGGATGCTCGGCACCCACGAGGAGCTGCTGCCTCCGCGCACCGTGCCGATGAGAAGAGAGCTCCCCGTAGCTTCCGCATCCTCCCAGCAAATTAAAAAGCGCTGGGGAACCCCAGAGCACACTCAGTGCTTCCGAGCTGGGAGGAAGACCCCGTCTCCCGAGTCTGGGGTGCTGCTTGGCTGCGGCTCCGGTCATTGCCGTTCCGGGAGGGAAGGCAGGCTCCGTGGGGCACCCGGCGTCGTTAAGCTGGGCTTGAAGTGAAAAACCCGGGCAGGCATTTTGCTCTTGAGGCTTCGGGGTCTGGTGAGACGAGCCTGGCTGCGCCGTGGGCAGAAGCGGTCAGGGAGCAGGTTGGTCCGGGCGGCTGCGGTGTGCTGGCCACGCTCTGGCGTTGCGGGTTCGGTTCCGGGCCCTCGGCGGGTCGGGAGGACGGCGGAGGCACTGCCTCCGAGGCGGCTTTCCTCGCCGAGCCTCCGCTTGGTTTGCCGTGCTTCTGAAGCCTCCAGCCTGGCTTCCCTGCATCTTCCCCATCACATTCTGTTCGTTTTCACACGATTCTCTCTCTCCGTGCAGCAGTCCTCTGATTTTTTTTTTTTCTATTTTTAAAATTTTTTTTACCCCAGATTTTCCCAGTCTGCTTTCCAAATTGTCCTAATGATCACAGTTACTTTGTTCACATCTCCCTTACTTCTGGGACCATAAAATAACTGCCAGGTTAAAGCACGCAATGAGGAGTAAAAATAAAAAAGTTGATGGAGGCAGTTTTACACTTCTTCTTTTGATTTGCTTCAGGAGGGTTGCTGCTGCGGTGTGCGGGACGCACGGCTCTGGAGGGATGCTTGCTTCCTCGGGGGGACAAAAAAATACAGGAACATTTCTGTAGTTTTAACTTGTTTAAAAGAGTTCTGAGAAGATCTGGTTCTTAGGCCAAACAGTTTTCACTTTTGATCAATCTTGTATTTTTAAACCTTTGAGATGCGCTTTCTGTAAAGGGGGGAAAAAAAGTTTGGCCGTTCTGCTGCTGCTTGGAGTTGTGCTTGTTGACCCTGTCATCCTTTCAGTTCAAAGGCCTGTGGGACAGCATCTTTGGTCCAATTTTAGCAACTTCATGATGGATTTGGACAGTGCAAATAAACATTTCAGTCTCTGTAAAATTGCATCTGAGACTACAAATAAATAAATAAATCGCAAGCGAATGTTGTGTTTCAGTCAACGTTGGCCATGGTTCTTGGTAGCTCAGTCACTGTTTATACTTGCACGCTATTTTAAAATGAAGTTCTAAACATTTTATAGATATGAAAAGATTAAAAAAAAATGGCATGCCTTTAGTAATTCTGTATTTGTTTTGAAAAAAACCCATTGTGATTGACAAGTGACTTAATTGCAGTAGGAGCGAGGCGGTGTGATTTTGCTCCGATGTCTCAGAAGCAGCTTTCTGGCGGAAGGGCAGGTCCTTGACATTGCAATTCGGTGTAATTATTCCTGAAAAATTCATGTACTTAGAAGCTTTTATATTAGTTTCAGGTTTCAGCAATGATAATGCAAATGACCCTCCAGGAACGCGAGGACGGTGCGTATTTTGAAGTTGCAGTTACGTGGCTATTGCTGTGGGGTCCCTTCTTGTAATCCATCTCCATTAATATAGTTTGCATGAGTGAAGCTGCTTCATCTGCTGGGTGAGATGCGTGCGGCAGAGGGGGGTGGTGGGAAGGTGTCGCTGAGCTTTAATCCCTGCCACGCAGACAGGGTTCTCGGGTGGAACGTGCTGTTCATCATCCCCGACGACTGAGAGCGCGTCGCTTCACGGCAGTGCGGTGGCTTGGCCGTGGGCTTAGCACAAACCTCCGAGGGAGTGGAGAGGCAGAAGATGGGATAGGAGGGGCTGGACTTGGGACAGAAAATGGCAGAGCCCTGTTCTCGTCCTGCGTCACGTCAGTGCCAGAGCGACTGGGATCCGTTCTGCCGGTGCTGGGGGGTGTGCACCGTGGCACGTCGCTGGCGTGCCGTGTCACGAAGAGACACCGAGCTGGTGGGGTTCGCTCCTTGCTGCTTGCTTTGTCAGCTGGTGAGGCGGGGTGGAACGAGCTGATTAATGGAGCACCAATGATCGCTTTTAGATAATGGAGTCAGCTGGATGTTGCGGTGCTGTCAGGGGTATTCTGGTCATATTACAGGATGCCTAACAGTAAAAGGATAAAAGGAGCATATTTTTTTCCATGTTATTTCACTGTTGTCCAAAAATGTGTGTTCACAGGCTTATAATGGTTCGTTTCCTCTTCAAGTATGGAATTTTACAAGTAATAGATAAATATATCAGATTAGATGGTCTCATGGTCTTTTCTGGCTTTACATGCTGGGAGTTTACTTTGCCCCATTAATTGCTCCAACAAAAGCTGCAATGTGTGAAATACCTTTTACAGAATCGTTTGGAGAGCTGTTAACTTCTGCTGAGCTGCGACCTGGGTACGAGCCGGCGAGGAAGCAAAATTGAAACAGGTTGAACGTTTGTGACGTGGGTGGTATTTTTTACCTCTTACACGGGAGGGAAGCCGGTTCCTTGTGACTGGCTGCGCCCTGCGCTTTCACCCCGGAGTGGGGTGTGAAGCTGGCCCGGGGCTGTGGTCCAGTGGCTCTTTGCAGTTTATGATCTTGTCCAAGGGGAGTTCTGCTTTTGGAGAGGTGCTTCACGCCAGCGATGAACACGTTACATGAAAATAATGGCATCGTTAGTAATCAGTCGTGCAGATTTTATGTTGAGATGTTTCTTGCCTTCTCCCTGTTGTCTTCAGTTACGTGACTTGTTTTCTTTCCTACTCTGCAGAACTTCAGTACAAAGACTTTTAAGGAGAAACTGAATTATTAATGATGCATTGGTGGTGTTGAACTTCAGACTTCCAGATTTTCTGCTCATTTGAAATCGGGTCTGAGTGGGCTCAGTTATTTTCCGGCTGCGGGGAAGCTCAGGGCTTTCTGGCGTTGAGACCTCCCTGCGTCTGCGGGCTGGTGCGTGTGAGCAGGACGAGGAGGTGAAGAAGGTAGAGATGAGAGCTGGATGGGGTGAGGAGACGTGATAAATACGGTGCAGAAACCAAGGTGAGAACAGGATGAGAGATTTGAAAAAGGGAAATGGGGAGTGATAACGAGGACGAAGAGGAGAAAGCAGACAAGAAGTGGCAGGTGACTGCCCGGCGTGGAAACTGCTCGGAGCGCAGGGCACGGGAAGGCGGTGAGGGCCATGCAGAAGGTCGGCAGCCAAAGGCAGTGGTAATCCGGTTGCTGAACACCTGGTGTTCTCTTGAAATAAAGGTTAGCATTTGGGTAGCTTTCGGATGTGCTGGGCGCAGGATCCACCCGCGGCAGGAGGGCGATGCCTGCCCTGACAACAGAGGAGGAGAAAAAGAAACGCAGCTTGGTTTTACGGAGTGGGGATGCGAGGCAGACGGCGCTCACGACTTACCCGAGACGACACGGGAAGCGCTGGTCGAGTTAAAGACTGAAACCTGCTCTCCTCAGGCCAGCCTCTGTAAAGCTGCCGTTTCGTTCTTGTTTTGTTTTTCCGTCTCCTTTTTCTGTTTGAGCTTGTAGCCGAGTCTATTAGCGAGTGTAACTGCGCGTTCTTAATGCAGGTAGGATTCTGGAATGCTGGCAAGAAGGCCAAGCGTGGTTTTGTTCAAGCTGTGGTGTGCGTGTGTGCATCTGTACGATAGGTAATATCCCACAAATCTGAACTACTGATTTATAAGAAAAAATAATGTGCTTTTATGATAAATAATTAAAAGCTTCTTTAAGAAACAGTAGTAAGAAGGGCAATAGTAAGTAACTTCTTGTTCTAGTTCCAGTAATAAGAGCATACATATACATACCATCTCATCTTGCTTTACCCTTTCCGTTTCCTTGGTGCGAGATGCTTTCAGCAGAACTCCTGCATAATTTAGCATAGCAAACCTACGGGGACAAAATCTGTGCATCTTAGAAATTAATAGCAGGACTTTTAGGAAATGTCAGAAGGAATGCTGTTTGTTTTGCGCTGTTGCGTGCCGACTCGGGCTGCCCGATGGCCTGTCCCTCGGGCTCTGGTGGCCGCCCTGTCCTTGGGGTCACAGAAGGTTTCTGGTCTGTGACAGGGGGGAGCAGCAGCAGTAACCCTTGCTGCCGGGGCGTGTGGTCTCCGGGGTGAGCTCCAGGTCTCGCCCGGGCGGAGGGGTGCGGATGAGTGGTGCTCTCGCCGTACACGTGTCCTTTTCTGTGTTAGAAAGAACAGAACGTGTTTTCTTCTTAGTTTTTCAGAAGATGCGTTCGCAAGTAGGCATTTTCCGCCTGTAGCGCCCTTGGCACTGCGACTGCTGTCTGCGTCCTGCCGGGCTGCGTGCCGTGCGCGTGCTTGCAGGCGGTGAGAGCCGCTTAACTGCAGAACGCGTTTTAACCTTGAAGGTTGCTTTGTAGTGGATTGCTTTGATCAAGTCTGAAAGACCAGGGTGCTGGCTATAGTCACTAGAGCTTCAAGATGCGGCGTAAAGCCCCTTGTAACAGCTTCTTCAGCTCAGGCTCGTGATAAACCCCTGTTCTGGGGAGGTGGAGGAGCTGACCGGGATGGCGCGACCTGCGCTGCTCACAGTGTGTAGCTCGATGGCGATGCCGACAGTCATCTGCCCGCCTGCTTCTGGGCAGGCAGCGTGCGCTGAGCTGCCTCACAAGCCCGGGGTTCTTCTTCAGCTCTGCCTTCGAGGGCGGCTTCTCCCGTGGGGCTGCGGGGAACGAGCCCGCAGAGCACCCGCAGCCGTGCGGCAGCACCCCGCGCCCCTCGTCATCGGCGTCGGGGGTGCCGGCTGCATTGCCGGGGGCCGGGCTGCTCGGGTTGTTCGTGATGAAGTCTCTCCCAAAACGTCGGCACTGTCTCAGGGCTGGGTTAGTTCTCCCCGGCCGAGCTCGGCGTGGTGCAGCGGTGCCCGTGGTCGCGGGCGAGGGGCTGCTCCGTGCTCCCAGGCGCCCGCTTGACTCTGGTCCCGGCTAAACCAGCAAAGACGTATCCAGGGTCCAGCTGCATTTCTCACAAAACTTTAAGCCTGACTTTTGATTTCCTCTAAATAGACTCAGCCCATTATTCCAGTCGACTTGTGGTATGTGGACAGTGATCTCCGAAATTCTTGTTGTTTGATATTTTCTTCCTCTCAGAAATAAAAAATATATGGACAAAGGGTCTTGCTGCAGTACAGTCGGATATGCTTTTGTTTCTGAAGTCTCCCTGGATTTCATTTTTAGCCAGCTTTTGTTTCTGCGTGTTTGGAGTGTTGCTATTAAGGTAGATCACGCTGTGAACGGAGATGAACTTATGCAAAACGTCCACTTCTCGCATTAGCGCATTGTTTGCGCTGAAAGCACATTTGGAGATGGAAAGCGTTTCAGAAAGGCTCCGTTTCTGTCAAATGCAGCTTTTAATCCCAGATTGGTTACGTGTAGGGCAACTAATGATGCGGTATACAAAGCAGAGAGGGAACCTGCCTTCTTGTTGGTGGAGTGTGCTAGGCTCCATTTTAAAATCTTCCGTCCTTCTGAAGGATAGGTGGATTCTGCTTCGTTTCTTCTGAACGGAGTAGGATTTTTACTTTGAAGTTCGGAGCGAGAATTAGGTGGTGATTATTCTAGGTAGTCATAATGCAAACAGTGTAATTTATTCCGGTTTATCCATATGGATAAGGAGAAATGATTCTGAGGGGGTGAAAGTCAGTTGTTCAGAAGCTGGAATGCACCGTGGACTCCCATCGCCTGTGATCATTTTACAGCCTTGTTCACATTCTGTAGCTGAAAAAACGTTTTGTTCCTTTGACTTGTTCTCCATCAGACCAGAAGGACGCGATGTCAGGGGAGAGGGAGAGAGGCGCGGGAGAGATGTGGTCGTTACACAATCAGTGTTTTGCTGGACACTCCAGTCACACGTTAAATTTTTCATGATCCTCTCCCATTGTCTAAACTGAGATGTGTTTATGTAATTTCTTGCGGTGCGCTTGTTCGAGCAGGGGAAAGCTTTCTTGAGGTCGTTGTTGTTAGAGAGGCTTATTACGTTACTCATGGTCTAGCGGTCGGTGGGAAGGGGACGTTGCCGACGAGGGCTCCAAGTGCTGGCGCCGAGATGGGCAGCGCCGATGGGCTCGGGTCACCCAGGAAGCCGAGGGGATGGAGGGCTGTGGTCCCCGGCGGTGACGCTCGCCATGCCTGTTTGCCAGCGGTCCCGGGCAGTGACGCTCGCCATGCCCGTTGGCTGACAGTCCCCAGTGGTGACGCTCGCCATGCCCGTTGGCCGGCAGTGACGCTCGCCATGCCCGTTGGCCGGCGGTCCCGGGCAGTGACGCTCGCCATGCCCGTTGGCCAGCGGTCCCAGGCGGTGACGCTCNCCATGCCCGTTGGATGGCGGTGACGCTTGCCATGCCTGTTGGCCAGCGGTCCCGGGTGATGATGCTCGCCATGCCTGTTGGCCGGCGGTGACGCTCACCATGCCTGTTGGCCAGCGGTCCCCGGCGGTGACACTCACCAGGCCCATTGGCCAGTGGTCCCCGGCGGTGATGCTTGCCATGCCTGTTGGCTGGCGGTGACGCTCGCCATGCCCGTTGGCCAGCGGTCCCGGGCAGTGACACTCACCATGCCCGTTGGCTGGCGGTCCCGGGTGGTGATGCTCGCCATGCCCGTTGGCTTGCGGTGACACTCGCCATGCCTATTGGCTGGTGGTCCCCGGCGGTGATGCTCGCCATGCCCATTGGCTGGTGGTCCCTGGCGGTGACACTTGCCATGCTCGTTGGCCGGTGGTCCCCGGCGGTGACGCTCGCCATGCCCGTTGGCTGGCGGTGACGCTCGCCATGCCCGTTGGCTGGCGGTCCCGTGCGATGCGGGCAGCTGTCAGCACAGCCCAAGGTATTTTGCTATCGATTCGCTAACATTTTACGGATTTCAGGGAATAATAAATTTTTACGGTCACCATTTTAAACTTTTTAAGCTAGGATCTGTATTTTTTAAAATCTGCCCACAGAACAGGCAGCCAAATTTTGCAATTCTGTTAATTGTATGATAAATTTTATTAAACTACCTCACTTCTCCAGAATGCAGAACATGATCTCTGTTTCCTGCTTCCTCTTAATTTGAAGGCACTATTTTGTTTAGGTTGTAAAAATACACAGAGAGTAGACCCAGTTTTTGATGAACAAATAAAAAGTCTAGGAAAGTTCGTCACGGAGTGATTTATAGTCTGAAACCTGGTTAACGACATTTAGCCCTCCCAGTTCGTGTTTCACTTGATGTGGTGGTGACCTCCGGAGCTCTGGCTTTGGGTCCTCGTGTTCGTAGAGCTGTGTTCCGTGCGGGGCTTGGAGAGACGCTGGAAAACTCTTGGTAGAGTGGTTTGCTGGACTGGGGTTTAGGGCCTCGTGGTGGGTTTCTTGGCTTGTGTTGTAGGCTTGTTTCTGGTCAAGCCGCTCAGGCTTCGTGCCTGAGGTCCGCAGCTGAGGGGGGGTGTGAACGCTTCCCTCCCTCGGTGGCACGGGTGACATGTCCGGTGGCATGGGTGAGATGTCCCGTGACACAGGTGAGGTTTGGGGAGCTCTGGGGTCGCTGGAAGGGTGGGAGAGGGGCCGGTTGCAGCCCGTCGCCGGGCTCTGCCGCTCGTGGGGACCCACAACCACCCAAGTGCGGGTTAGTGGAGGGGCTGGGAGAAAATACGGGTGGGAAGTAACAGAAAGCCAGCTTTTCCGCTCCAGAAGATGTTAAAATTTGTCCGTGAGAACTGACCTGTTCGGTGTTTTCCTGACGTGGAGCAGTTCAGGGTCTGCGTTTTATAAGGATGAGGTGCTCAGTCTTACTCCTGCCATTTAACAACCTCGTTTAGGGCATGAGTACTTTGTGCAGGACATTTGTGGTTATTTTTATAAAAGTAAATAGTACGTATGAAAACACAGATTTTAAAACTGGAAACAGAAAAGGTCTGGTGAAATTTTGACTTGATACTATGACAGTTGTAGTACTACAATGTAGTTGTGCTACTAAGGCATAGTACTGCTGGGCTACATTGATTTTAAAATTTATGTACTTGTATTGTTGCCCGTATGAAATTTTTATAGGCATTATATTAAAATGAATATTAAGGTTACTTGACAAATACAGGAAATCTTTGTTAATGTGCTTTAAATGAGTGATTGTGACATTATAAATTAGGCAAAGTAGATGCTGAGTGCACGGCAGCCAAGCTGGGGGCCTGGTGGAGCCTAGGCTGGCTCGTTTCGGAATGCTGGATGGCGAGCGCGGTGTGAGCAGCCGGACGGAGCCCTGATGGACGCCTGCGTTTACTTTAGGTGGTGCAAGAATAAAGCAGCGGAGCGATGGCCGGCCGGCCCCTGGGCAGGGCTGGGACCCCGGGGCTCGGCTCGCGTGGGGCACGGCCGGTCCCTGCCTGCGCGCTGCTTAGGGGTGACAGCAATGAACTGTATAAACCGGACTTGGTATTTGTTAAAGGTGACCAAGCATTGGTGGTGGACATCACGGTAAGGTACAGGAGTAAACCACCTTCACTGGCAGATGCAGCAACAGAAAAAGTAAAGAAATCACAGAATCACAGAATAGTAGGGGTTGGAAGGGACCTCTGTGGGTCATCTAGTCCAACCCTCCTGCCGAAGCAGGGTCACCTACAGCAGGCT
>Ga0065711_1044535_pt1 | contig 14040 bp, 8 predicted proteins | sample Hoacrofraction12_FD_59098 | JGI IMG/M metagenome (GOLD analysis project Ga0065711, IMG submission 59098) | Hoatzin crop microbial communities from Cojedes, Venezuela - Epithelial fraction 12 v2 (version 2) | ecosystem: Host-associated > Birds > Digestive system > Esophagus > Crop | place...
GGGGGGGGGAGGGGCAAGGGACTTAAGAAAAAAACAACACACATTATTATTAGACATGTGTTAATATATCAGGACGCATTATACAAGCCAGAGCTAGTGCTGAGGACTCAATTAATATCACCGCTGACTCCACTCACCTGCGAGCAGCCTGGGGCACTGCAGACAAAAGGCCTCTCCTGCTCCAAGTTCATCTTTGATTCCTCATAAATCTACATGTTAAAAGGGGGAGGGGGAAAGAAAGGGAGCCTATGAATATACACGTTCTAAACTTCACACACATATGCAACATACAATTGTCACAGTTTGTGCTTTTTTCAAACTCCCAAAACAGACCAGAACAAAGTTTTCATCCTCACAGTACTAAATTTGCTGATATTCAGTAGGCTCCCTATGGTCTAAGTTCTTATTACTCCTTCCTGAGTACATATTTACTTTGAAGGAAGAAAAAAAATCCATTAAGCTTTCACAGCAGAAATCTGCCTCAGAAAAAAGTGTATGTTCAGTGTTGATATTAGATAAGACCGTGTCTACTCAGAAATATCTCGAATTAAGGGTTTTTACCTTTCATTCTTCAGTTCCTGCTGAACAACAGTAAAACCAGACGTCTACGTTACTTCTGAGAAAGTACTCACTTATTGAACTTCTCCATCCATACTCTTCAACATCAGTAACTTCAATGCATTACATACATGCTCCCTATGACACAAGGTAATTGTGCATCCCCATCCTATAAAAGGTCAACTAGACCCTCAGGAGCCTGAGAAATGAAGTTTTGCTTAAAACTGTTGCTTCCTCATAGCAGTTCCAGTCCTGTAACCTTGAACTAAAGCCTGGGGGAGAGATCCTGGGTCTCAGATAAAACCAAAGGAGGAAATATTCACCCTCAGAACACAGTGAGGCAGCTGAATTTGAGTCAATATTACAGCAGTGTCCTTGACCAGCGTCAATAAAAATAATTTTTTAGTAACATTCTAGGACATAAAATAAATAAGTCACTTCTTTCAGAAATGTTTTGAGGCTGTTGGTACAGCGGGCATTACAAGCTAGAATATAATACCTGACCCACCTTAGAGCACAATATACAACTTCTCCTTACATTATGCCTCAAATCCCTTAAAATTCAGCCCCACTGCAGCCCTGCGTAGACATATACCTGAGCTGCATTTGTGTGAGCTTTTCATAATACAAAGACAAATATCTTGGTGGAGAAGCAGAATTTGATTTTAAAGCTACAAAAATTTGCAGAAGGACAAGTGCTAAAAATTACTCCATGCTGTTGTAATTTTTTAAAACTACAATTCATTGCTTCCTGTTATTAGGAATATCTTTACCACACTTAAAGCTTTTCTAACAATAAGTGTATTTTCAGAAGTGTTGCTACCATCCCCTGCAAACAATAAATACACAGTTAACCTGAACATCAGCCAGACCTGTACTTACAGCGATTATTTTCAATACTTTAAGTTCTCAAAAAAAACACTAAAACTTTTGGATGGTAACTTGTTCTTTCTAATTGAAATTCATTCTAGTGGATAGCATTACCCTGATAGGGTATTTTCTGAGTTATGACCCCCCCACACACTCCTCCTCCCCCCAAAAAAATTAGCAGAGCACTCTTTACCTATCTCCACTGACTGCCAGAAGCAGCATCCAAAAGTGATTTTTTTTTTTTCCCTTTAACCTTCACAAGGGCACTACCCCCCAAAGGTGATAATTAGCATCAACTGTTTTTCTTGATGTGGACATCTCTACCAACACCTGGCTTAAGACAAGTGATTCATTGCACCAAATACAATCAGGTGTCAAGAAAGGCCCTAACTCACAGCTAACCTATCTATCTACACAAGGCTAGAACTCAAATCACTAAAATTGTACCTAATTTATTCCTTTAAGATTATTCATATCCTGTTTTGATTTAACTTACAGCTATGTTAAACTGAAATAAGATACTCATAATCAGAAATGAAAGAGTATGTTCGCATAAAGGCTTATACTAAAATAACCAAAGGTGTTAAATTACTTCTAATTTCAGTTATTTCGGTTCCAGACTCTGCATAGACAAGCTCTTCAGAGGTGAAGCAATAAAAATGCTCTGAATTGCTCTATCCTGTCTGGAAGAAACAAGCAGCAGAGAGATAACTAGCTAAACAAACAAACCCCCGCAAAAACAAAACCAAAACTTCCCGCAAAGTTTGATTTTTAAATCCACCTCTATTTATGGGATGTGACCGGGGGATGTCGTCTTTCCTAAAGACCTTTTCACAGAAAAAAAAAGGGGGGGGGGAGCTATGTGTGGATAATGAAAGGCTTTATCTGATATCTCAATTACCCCTTCAACTGAAGAACTGCCAAAGGTTTCTGTTACCCCTTCTCCCCTCCTCAGGGGAGAGTGACAACTGCATTTTCAATAGCAGAACAACGGATGAGACTCAGTTAAAGAAAACAAGAGAGCAACAATTCCAGTCCCAAGTGTCCTAGTGAATTTCAAAACACTACCAGGAAATATTTGGAGTTTGTTTTCTTATTGAGCATTGCAAGTCTAAAACTGCCCTCCTTGCGCTGAGCTTGAGCTTTAGTCTCTAAATCCATCAGCACATGCTCTGATACAATTCAATGATTCTCAAGGTTACTACATAGATAAGCACGGACTAAGCACCAAAATAACATACTCGACTTAGACCAGAATCCCATGTGTGGGGATTGACTGCAGGAAAACATGGAGTTGGGTTTTATTCTCTGTATTTTGAAAAGCTGTCAGATTCAACGTCTAGTCGTTTACCACAAATGTACAAGTAACTGCTGGTTCCCATGAGAATCACTCTTTGCAGGCTATTTGCAGACACTAAACTTTAAAAAAATAGTAATAATCCAGAATGGCTATATCATATGTGCCCTCCAGGATACTGTCTAGCATAACTTGACCCACATAACATGTTAGCAGATAGTACAATGCCCTCAGGACAAACTGCACCACGCAGAATTCATATTTACATGTGATGCTATCACCGCGGTTGAGACTGTAGTACTATTGACTCTCTTACAATAGTAAATGAGAAAGAAGCTGCCTACTGCCCACAATTTTTGAGAGGGTGTCCAGTGCTTGGCTATCTTACAGCAGTAGTTCGAGCTTTATGCTTGAATGTTGACAAGAAACAAGCAGCTGAAAATCTGGGCTGTGAGTGTGAACCTCCCGTGTCCCTCGTCCCTGCTGAACTCCACAAGACCTGTGGATGCACAAGCAACGCAGGATCTCACCCCAGGTTTGCAGCAGGGTAAGAGCTCTCCGCAACAGTGGTGTTTTGGTTGTGCACAGCACAGTCTGCATGGCATCCTTTTCAAGATGCAGTCACACATCTCCCATCCTTCAGTCGCACACATCCTCTGGCACACCGTTCACACAGCTCACGTGTGTTGCTGGGCTGCACAACTCAAGTCTGCTTTTCCACAGTGTGTGCAGGTGGTTCAGCATTCGTGAAGGAAATAACGCAAGCAATGGCAACATTTCGACTTCACCTAATAAAAATAAATCACAGCAACCTTTCCATCTAAATTAAGGTGCTTATTAGCCTTTGGGATCTTAAAAATTCAAGTTACACTCATGCACCTTTCATAGTACTACACATGACTGACACAATTAATGCGCATTAAGAATATCAGGCAAATCTAAGATGATTGAAAAGTTAAAAAATTGCTCAGGCCTGAATTTTTTACTTCCGTTATCAATAGTTTAATTTATTGCAACTTTGTGACCTCTTCAAAGAAACAAACAAGGACTATAAATATAAGTGAGCACTAATATTGATATGTCAGCATTAGTTCTGATATTATTAACAATAGGCATGAGTGCATTATGCAGCAGAAAAGGGGGCTGAATTTTAATAGACATGTTAACAACATCTGTCAGCATTTATTGCCCTATTGTGACCACATAAAGAGCCTTATTGGCAGAACATGTAAGTGAGGAAATCTGCTACACTGTTGTAGCCTGCCATTCTCCTGAAATATCACTCTGCTTAAGAGAAGTTACAGTATTCTAATTAGAAAAATAAATAAACAAAAATACAAAAGAAACATAGAAAGACTTCTGCAAGCCATGTCACGTGGAAGAGAAGTAAGTTCTGCAGCAAGCCAAGATTCTCTTCTGTTCCTTGACTTCTGCATAAGATGCTTCTATACATTTTTATTATAATTACTAAAACTGAAACCCACAGTGAGGAATGCACGAACGTAACAAAGAAATAAAAAGCAAACAAAAGAAACAAAACCACCCTCAGAACACAGCAACAAACTACAACCCCTCTCAGCAGCATCCAATGGGAAGTACTCTGCGTCTTCAGGCTCCTCAGGGAGATTTTGCAGAGCCCCGTAATCACCCTTTCTGAATCAGAAAAATAGTTCTAACATCTAACACCAAGAAAGCACGCTCCCTTCTGTCTCTCTCTCCCCCTTTTTAAACTCAGCAGTAATATTTTTGCCTTACTGGTAAAAACATCAAGCGGGCTTGTTTCCTGTTTCAATGTTATTCTTGAAATGGGCTGCAGTAAGAATCTGATTTTCATTGGGCTATTATTATTTGCAGCTGCGTGACCTTTTTAACCCTCTTTTAAAAGTGACATTTCAGCCTTCAACCTCAAGCTCTCTAAATGTTGCAAGGTTTTCAGTCCTCTGATTAACAGTGAAAAAGAACCGATGGAGAGATGTATGCTACAACGTGTCTAATACAGGTCAGTGCACCCAACCTGCCATTTGCACAAGTGAGTAATTACACTCTTATAAGCAACCTGTTTGCTGAAATTAATCACCTGGGCACATGCTTGCAAGACAGGTTTCTTCAGCCTGGTGTGACCAAGGTCACTGAGATTTCCAAATACACACACAAAATACACAGTCGCTAGAGTCAGCAGCAGTATGCAGAGGCATGAGCAATAAATGAAGCATCACCTATTTTTTAGGGTCATGGCCACAACGTATAAAAAGTGAGAGGAGACACGGTTATGCTGCACTTGTGGACATTAAAGAACCCCATCGGTGTATGCTAGCTATGGCTATTGAGTACAGCACTATTTATAGATAATTACAGTGTTATTACAAATGCTATTCAGACTTGTTGGGTTTGGAAGTGTAGTACACACAGGGTTAATGCCTACAGTTGTTCCCAATATGTCCTTGCACAAGCAAAACCAGTTTTAAGTACCGTTGCGCTGAAACGGTGCATGGTGGTTTTCGTCAGCACGGGCTGTTCAGTGGAAGCGACTGTTTTCTGAAACCAGCATCGTGCTTTCCACATGCACGCATACAGGGCTCATTATCACCGCCCTGCCTGCTTCGGCTGCTACAACGAAGGGTCTGTCAGCATTTCCATTAGAAAACCCCTCATTTCAGCACTAAAGCATTTCCAAATGGTTCTGGATGCTGGAAAACAATTTGTGTCTGGAGTCCCCAAGAAGGACTTTAATGTGATGCACATTTGAGCTGGGGCTCGAGCCCTCACTGGTACTCCAGTGAAGTTTTTGTGATTGCATTTATGACATTTATATGTGGAAAAACACTCAGCTTGGGCCTTTATTCATTTGTTTTAAAAGAAGAGAGCCCCATAAATCTTTAGGCAGAGCCGAGTGCTCTCAAAAAGCGGTTGATGTGTGAATTGCCTCAACAGCAAGCAGCCTTCGGTCCTGTCCTCGCGGCTGGCAGCACCACCGCCCAGCAGCAGCACCCTCTGTGTGGCCTGGGGGTGCCTCGCAGGCAGCCAGCCCCTCACCACCTCTGAAGCTGCTGGCCGCTAGCACGCTGCAGGATCATGTGCAAATGGAGTACCAAATAATGCTTGCTTCATGCTGCCAAGCACCCCAGGTCTTTCTAAGGAGCCACTGGGTTTGCCTATTGCCTGTCTGAACACAATGTAGTGTTAGGAAGGGTCCCTAGCAGCCCAAAGGTTTTGTCCCATCTCTCTCTCTTCCAGGTATACCCATTTGTCCCCATATCAGCTCATCATTTGGCCATTAAAACCCACTGTTTCTGTTATCCAGGAAAACCAAATAGCTGCCTTCTGCCTTTTTTCTGCTTATGCAGAGCTACTTTCTCCTCAAGAATGAAAGAGCAGAACTGGGGATAACTAAAAAAAGACAGGGCAGAGATAGGAAATTTCAGAAGTGAACACAAATGAAATTTGTAAAACCCTGGAATTAAGGAGGGGGGCAAATAAGGGGAAGAACAACCCCAAAGGGGCTAGGGGCAAGGAGCCACCAGTAGAAATGGAAAAGAGAAACTAAGTGGAAGTGAGGACTGCAGACCACTGAGGACTGGGCTGAGGAAGAGGAAGGGAGTAAAAGGGAATACCTCTGAAAAAGAAACTCAAAGTAGAGTGGAGGCCCCATCCCTGGAAACATTGAAGGCCAGGTTGGACGGGGCTCTGAGCAACCTGGTCTAGCTGAAGACGTCCCTGCTTACTGCAGGGGGGTTGGGCTAGATGACCTCTAAAGGTCCCTTCCAACCCAACGCATTCTACAATTCTACTGCCTTCCCACATAACAGCAGCGTGAGAGCCAACACCACATACCCATGCATGACAGAGTATTTGGTAAAGGGCACAATTTGTCCTCTACACTGGATGAGCTGTATCTCCAGTCTGGTAAAAACGCATGAGTCTGAACGATTACATTTCATGGGCTCTCCATTTCAGCCTGGGAAACCCAGCTTGGATTTACTTGGTACAGAGAAAAAAGATTTGCTCTTTTACAGAAAAGACCATTGAGTTTCTAAGCACAGACAATAGAAGACAAAAAAGGGAAATGGGACAACAGAGGTGAAGAGCGAATTTAAAACAAAACCAGAAAAACCCCTACTAAAACCCCAGCACTTTTGAAAACAGTTCATGAAAGTTATCTCAGCACAGAACTATTCTATAGGAGAAATCAGATCTTTATAGGGAAAGATGGCTATTACTTCAACTCTGGAAAAACACTTTGAGGAGTAATGTGGTTATGCTGCACTCTGCGATTGGCAAAACAGGGCTGGCCTGACCTGGAAGTGTCCCAGGCTTGTAGCTCTGCAACTCTCCCCCACTGATGGCATTTGCAGAACAGCCCTAATACCTGCTCTCCCCAGTTACAAGTCTGAAACGACACAAGAGACCAGGCTGTAACCTTGCTGACAGCACTGAGGTTTGCTCAACAGAAGACGCAGCAGCAGCAGCACAAGCTACAGCAATGTTAAAACCACAAAGTTAAGAAAGGAAAAGACACTATTCAACAATGAACGTTTTACACAGCAGCAAGCTGAAACACTACCTGTATTACCTCCATTTTCCCTACGTGCAATTCTTCCACGGGCTTTTCAGTGCTGGAAATTCAACAGCTAACCCAGACCTGTTGAACTATAAAACCTGGGTCTACGGACTCCATATGCCAAATGTTAGGAAGAATGGGTACTCAAACAGCATCAGAACTTCATGTTTATCTCAACATGAACAAATACTGTCCTTGCTCTGTATCATCAGGCATTCAACTTAAGTGCTCCTGTTCGAAGGCTAAGTTAGATTTCAGGATCTTTGGAGTGAGGGAAGGAAGGAGGGAACAAGGGGCACGCTACATTAAAGCAGGATTCGCGCAGATCCTTTAAATCATCTGCTACAAAAGGACTCTCCCACTACCTACCTCACAAGCTTCAACACTCAGATTTCTTTGATCGGATGCATATATGTGGTGCTAAGTCACCTTAAGTCACTGTCCATCTCACAAATTGTTCTGCACAAAGGGAGGTGGGGGAACTGCAAAACAACTGCAGTAACACAAGTGAGAGGAATCTGGCTTCAAGAGACAAACACTAACAGCGAGCATTTTAAAGGAAAAACATATTTGCTCTGCTCTTTATGAGCAAGTCTTGGCTTCTGCCTGTTTGGGACACAGTCCCTTGGGGCACAAAATCCACACACAGAAGTTAAAACCACTATTAGCTGAAATCAATATTTACTACCAAACTCTTGAAAGATCTAAAGGAGAAGATACATACAGAGAACGCCATTCCAGGCTCTTGCAGTCATTATTAACATGGATCTGATAGCACCTACTCCCTCTCACTACTAATATTCAGTAGGTTACACACTTAACAGCACTACAGTGCAGTATTTGATGCCCTACCAAGTTGCTAGTAACATAAGAACAGTTTGCTTAAAATTGTATCTACAGTTATTTTCCAGGCAAAGGGATAAAAAAGAACAGAAGATGCTTAGCCTGTTAGACAGTCTTCCCCAGTTGTCACTCCTCTCCCAAAGGTTAATAGTGCTAAGTGAGGTGGGTCCTCTGTCTCCTACAAATGCCTTCACAAACACAGCCCCATTCCCAGAGCTGTAGAAGTCGCTAGGCTTCCTATCAGTGGTTCCTATGCCAAAAGCATTATCGTGGGTGTATGAAAGAAAAACAAAGAGTCTTCAGATCATCTTCACAAGTTAAGATGGTTCATCATGCCTATTGCTGTGAAAGAAAAAAAAAGCCTACTTCAAGGAAAAAAATCAAGCATTATGCACTGGCGAAGATCTCCGGGAAGCCTGCAAAGGGCAGAAAAGGCAACGGCAACTGTGGCGAGAGATGAAGCCCATGAAGCAGAGGGTGTCAATGATGAACTCCCAGTAACATCTGGCAAATAAGCTAATCTTTTGGGACTTTCCAACGTTGGCAGATAAGTGTGTTGTCTGTCCCTTCAAAGGCTGACCTCATTTCTATCCTTGGGTTAATGGCATGCAAAGCTCTCCGCTACACTTACTTTTTTCACTCTTCCCCCCGCCCCCAACAGTTATTATTAAACACCAAACAACTTTGCCTATTGTTGTAGTTTGCATACAATTTAATTAAGAGTTTTCCCTCCAGGAATAATATTGACTGAAGGTTTCGAAGGGTTGTTTTGTTTTTTAAGTGTACTGTAACTGCAGTATGCTAATTGCTTTGGTTTACAATACACAAATAGATAAAAGAATTCACCTACCTTGCATGCAAATAAACACTTGGATTTCCAAAGGGAGAGAAGAAAAAAAAAGAAAGCATAAAAGATATCCTGGGGGAAACAACAACACAAGGCTGCTTAGCTGACTTTCATACCAGAGGCAGTTAGAGGCTTTAACACGAGCTTTGAAAATTCTGCCAGCCCAAATTTTCCTTCTGGTTTATTATACAAAATGATCCCTAAACCAGAACTCTGCAAACCAACTCTATACATTTTATGGATACAACTCTGCAATTCAGTATACTTAAAATAATTTTAACTTAAGACCAATCTCACTTTTTACTTCTTTTTGGCTTTTTAGTTAACATACAAGGCAGCTTAAAACTTTCATTACATAGAAAAATTAGGTCATTAATAAATGAGCTACAAGCCATTAATTATTAACTTTCACCAATTTTTAATTACAATTTTTAAAGATTTTTTTTTTTTTATTGGGAACTTCTCTCTCTTCAAAATGACCAGAAAAATCCTCAATCAAACCTTCAACATTCACTGTTCTTGGTATAAGATAAAATCCTCTGGGGTAACAAATCTCTGCTGAGAACACTGGCAGCCTGCACGTCCCCTCAGGTGGTACTCAGCACTAAAGAGTCTCAGACATTAAAAACTAAAAACCGTTCTTTTCAACCTTGACAAATCAAGGGCAGGCTGATTTGCAGCACTTTAAACTTTGTACGTGCAAAGCTACCGGCAATCTCCAATACATACACCTTATCATCAGACACTTGGTTTCTCGCCGTCATGTAAGAAGGTTTACTAACAGCAGCGTAACAACCTGTTCCAGGTAAGTGTCAGCTGGATTTAGGCATATCCATATGTTTTTAGGAATACAAAGATGGAATCATCCTACTGTTAAAATACCTTCACTAAAACAACAGCTTTTGAGTTTCGGAACCAGGTTAAAAAGCTGTTTCTAAATCATCCTTACTAACTGCACAGCACAATTGCACTTTAAAAGGGCAGCACACAAGTAAAGCAGTAAACAAGGATTTGCTTGAACTAACTAGTAACTCGGAAAAAAAGATAGACTCAGAGAAGCTGCTGATAATAAAACAAGTTTCTGTATTTCGGTGGCCCACTTGCACATTACAAGCAGCTCCTTCTGGAGAATCTTTTGTCAGACTGGAGGCTTTCAACTTATCAAAAAGGTTAAAACTATGGACCAGAAGCACAACTCACAAAAGTTAATGAAAGCCTTTTTTGGGAAGTCAGTCACCTGGAGTACCTGAAGCGACAGCAGTAATCACAGGACACGTCCCGTGCAGGTATTATCAAAAAATGCTGCCCTGCTGCAGGCAGAGCCCTCCCCAGGGCTCCGAAATCAGGAGCCACTACCGGGGCCTGGAGCCAAAAAAGCTCAGGAGAGGCAAGCGGTGCCCGGGGCAGGCAGGCTCAGTGCCGAAGCCCCCTCCTCTCCCCCCATTACACAGGCCAGCAGCACCAAAGGACTCCTTCAAGCTAGCACCGGAGCGAAGGATGAGTGAGGACCGTCTGCCCTAGCAATTCAGGTATCTGACTTGGAAACAGCACAGGACAGCCTGCAAACTGCTTGGGAGACATCCAAAACAAAAACAAAAAAACCCCAAACCATTTCGTACTACTCCCCCTGCCCTCCTGCAGACCCCCCGCTTGGCTCTGGCATCCACCTCCGCCCTGGATGTGTCCGCAACCCTTGGGTCCAGCTTCTTGACCATTAAAGGACTGGACCCAAGAAAGGGGCTAACTTTGATGAGAATCCAACACAGGTCTTCAAAGACTTTTTTTGCAAATATATGCCTGCACTGAGCCCGCAACTCGGCTGAAAGTGAGGGTGCCCTAGAGGTACTCGCGAGACCGGAGGTGGTTCTCCAGCACTAATGATGTCTTCCAAATATGGCTGATGAATGTGAGAGACAAGCCAAAGTGTGCCTCCCTCTCCATAACCTGAAAGAGCAGTTCAAACATCTGCATCTCAGAGGAACCCCAGAGCAGGCAGGGATGTGCTGATGCCTGGGCCTGGGGCCGCCCTGCTCCCTAGCTGGGGAGGTGGGATGGGTTCTGCCCTGACACCCCCAGTAGCCCCCGGAGCTCCCAGCTCCCAGGGAACTCCCTGGTCCCCACGGTGCCTGACATACAGCTTTCCTGGTGGTCTCCATTGGAGCAGGCTGCGTGGGCTAAACAGCTCGAGGCACTTGTGGGGAGGCTGTTCAGCTGTTGGTCCCTTGGGAGCACTCCCAAGCCAACGCTGTTGAGCGCTGGACCCAGGGCTCTGCAACAAACCCACATAGGTATGGCTAGTGTACTTCTGTCCAGAAAAACCTCAAGCACTGTCTCAAAGAATGGCAGATTTGGGGTGCAGAAGGGACATAAACACAGCCTTTGCTCCACTGCCACTTGACCAGCAGGGGACATCCGCCATGGGTTGCCACTCTGCTCTCGACTAATACAGCTGCTGCAAAGCAAACTGCTACCACTGGTTGGGCAGAGGGATGAGTCTCCTTTCCAGAACTGATTGAGTGGTGCTCATCATTAGCCAAATACACATGCAAACTATGGGAAACCCTCCTAGGAGCAGATACACAGCAGAGAGACCTGCTCAGCTGGCACTGAGGAGAGCTCTGTGCTGCAGGAGTGAGCGTGCGTGTCTACATGTGCCCATACATGCAAATCTGTGGGGTAGGTGGGAGTGTGCAAAGGGACATTTGCTTCCCTCCTGAAGGGCTGCAAGTACATTTGAGCAATACAAAACTCTGCAGGACTCTCCTCAGAAGACTGCCACATTGCGGTCAAAAAGCAGCTCCCTTAAGGAGGCAGTACATCAAAATGAAACAATTCCCAGGCAGTGACTAGCAACAAATTTCTGGCAGTGACCAATCCATAACTACAAACAAGAACATTAAAAACTGAGACGCATGAAAAAAAATACTACTTTTCCTAAAAAGGAGGAGGCAAACAAAGGAGTAATTCTCCATAGGCTGTACATTCACAATCTGTGAACAACTCACAGCAACTTATAACATGCTGCAAGTGTAAAGCGGTGAAATTCAAACATCTCCAAAAAGCACAGATTTGTAACTTGCGCTTATGTAAATACACAGCTTTCAAGCCTCAGCCATCCTGGCCATAGCTCTTCTGGGAAAAATGAAAAAATCTTGGCTGAGATTTTCAAGAGCAAGTGGTGATACTGAGCGCCTTCAGTTTCTAGGTGTCCAATCAGAAATACTTTAAAAGGCTGAATTATCAACTCATGCGGCACACACCCTCTTCCAATCATATCCCTTTAGGGAATATTTGTCTTAAAAAGTAAGCAAATAAGGAAAGGTCAGACACATACACATTATTTTGTTGATTCTTCTCTCAGTATTCTCTCTGACCCGAAGATGTAATACTGTGCCAAAATTATAGACAAGTGGCTAAGGAACACATATTTAAAGACTGATTTTTTTTTTTTTTAAATCGAGCTTAAAGATGCCCAAAATCATAATTAACTTCAAGAGGCTGTAAGTGTCTTATATCTGTAGTTTCATCTGAAAAATCCCAGCTTACATGATCTATCCTAAGTCATGCAAAGTCCGTGGCAAAGCCAGGAAATAAATATATATATATATATATATGTATATTTATAGTTACAATGTACTGCTTAACTACAAGATCATTATTTTGGAACAGGACTGCATAGACTGATTTGACTTTTTGCATTTTTAATTAACATAATTTATCTCATTTTGAACTAGGGTGCAGAAAGTTATGAATAACGAATTCTTTGTGTGAGAAGTTAAAATAGAATTTTAAAAAACCTAAAAAGCTATCTCAACATATAATTGTCTCAGTTTCTAAAAAGAGGATTTAATACATAAGCTGTTCTGACGGTCTAACAAGCATATGAATACATAATTCCTTTGTCCTCCCCTTGCCGGAACAGAAGATCACTGAGATTTCTAGCAGGACAGTGAAAAAGCACCCTTATTTTGAAAGTAATCAGAATGTAAGCGTTAACACTCCCTAAGAATATAGATAGTATAACCCACTACACAAAAAACCCAAAGAGTGGTCCATGATGTTTGCATACAGAATCACTAACCTCATTGCCACCCATACGCCTGTACCGCAAACACACTGTGGATGTCTGGTATCAACTGACTAGAACAATCTATGCTTCAGAGTACCCATGCTCTAGAGGTAGCAGTCAGAAAATAAAAGCATAATTGTGGTGGCAGAATTCATGTGAAAGCAAATTTTACAGGTTAGTAACATCAGTGACTGCATCCAATAAAGCAATAAAGCCATCAAGTGATTACAAGTGCGGGTTTCAGTGTCTGGAACTTCAGAGCACTTTTTGAAAGACTCAGCCGGAGCGCTTGACAGACTCTCTTGGTGCACCATCTGCCTCCCATCAGGCACCTGAGGAGGGTCTCAGAAAGCCGTATTACTGCAAGATCCTTTTTTCCAAGTATACACTAGCAATATGAAGGCCATTAGGTCTGTATACTCTAGCTGTCATAATTCTGCATGAGATAGCATCCAATATTTTTGTAAGTAAGGCTAGTTTTCTTCACAGAGAGCACTATTTATATGAACAATTTCAGATACTAACTAATACTTTTGCATTTATCAATGCCACAAACAGCTTTTTGAATATTAATACCACTTGTTTTCTTTCAGGACAGTTAGTGGCAATCATAAATAGGTTCCATTATCTTCTCGTGTCAAAACAGACTAAGAAAATGCTTAACACCCATTTCAACTGGATCATCCAAATAATACAATTCTCTGCAAAACTCTGCAGAACAGAAAATGTCTGGAGAGTATCGAGAACAAATGAGACCATCATGAGCCTCCTTCCGAGGACCACCATCCACCTCTGGCAGACTCAACTGCTACACTTCCCTCCTTCTCCCCTCATCATAGAATCACAGAATGTTAGGGGTTGGAAGGGACCTCTGTGGGTCATCTAGTCCAAACCCCCTGACGAAGCAGGGTCACCTAGAGCAGGCTGCACAGGACCTTGTCCAGGCGGGTCTTGAATATCTCCAGAGAAGGAGACTCCACAACCTCCCTGGGCAGCCT
>Ga0065711_1007818_pt1 | contig 14039 bp, 4 predicted proteins | sample Hoacrofraction12_FD_59098 | JGI IMG/M metagenome (GOLD analysis project Ga0065711, IMG submission 59098) | Hoatzin crop microbial communities from Cojedes, Venezuela - Epithelial fraction 12 v2 (version 2) | ecosystem: Host-associated > Birds > Digestive system > Esophagus > Crop | place...
TTTTTTTTTTTTTTTTTTTTTTCTACCATGATGGAGTCACCTAGAAACCAGGCTTAAGATAGCTCCATCTTTAATTCTATTTTATTAAAAAGACCTGTTGGGTCTCTGTTACAATCATTAAGGTGTGATTTTTAAAGTGCCTGTTTTTTCCAAATTCCAGGTCCAGAAAAATCCTAGGTACTGATGTTATAAATGTAATACTAGAAGCCCAGGAGAAGTCTGTCTCCCTCCCCTATCTCAGTGGCTAGGAACTTCTACAGAAATAGAAGGTAAAGCATAAATGTCTCAAGGGTTTTACAAAAAGCGTCTTATGCCTAAATATTTTAATTTTTGAGTTTTGCTAGCAGTGTTTTGTTTGGACTATGCTGGGCCATTTATCAGGTATGTACATATATATATATATTTGTGGGATCTAATGTTTTTGCTTCATTAGATATTCACTCTAATGCCCAGCATATAGCAGTGCTGGGACTGGAAAGTGTGAAATTCTCATTTCTGAAGCAAGGAGTTGCTGGATAAATTGTAGAAATTTAAAGAGCTGAATGTAATACTCACCTTGAGGGGCCCTAATTGTTTTTTGAAATAAATAGGATACAAAATGTCAGCGGCTCCTTACCACCCTGACACAGTGCATTAGTGCAAAGATTTATTCATACATTCAAGAAAGGAGAGATTCACACTGTAACTATGGCCAAAGATAACTTACAACAAAAAAACAGGTTTCTGTGGGGCAGCTGCAATACAGAAGAGCCTATTAGAAACCAGATCGTGGTTATGGCACCAGAGCACTGCGTTTTGAACTCTCACAAGGCTGTGTTTTTTTTAACCCCATTATATAGAGGGATATTGGAAAGAAACAGAGTAATCAGGTGGTTCCATGAGTGTTGCTTTTACGTAGGAGGGAAATGGAGTAGTGAGATACAGCAGAGATAATTTATGGAAACTTGGGGTGATAATGTCAGAGCTTTACCCTTTGTCTTGTTAAGCAGAAGTGGTATTGAATGTGACACAGAAAAGTAGGATGTTTCTTCGATGTTCTGCAGGAGGTACGCTGATTGAAAACACAGAGCATACAATACAGCAAGATGGTGATTTGTGCTAGTACCAGTGAGCTTCGTCTTTCTGGTCTTACTTGAATCAACTATTGGAGATACTTTCTACAAAGTAAAAAAGTGTAGCTAAAAGAAATACCCTTGAAAGTTTCAGAGCATTTGTTGAATGTCTGCTACCCGTACCCAAAGACACATTATACATCATCACCTACCAGACTGCTTGCGTACTGCATTACATGTCACCTCTGATTTTGATAGCTAAGGTTGGAGCAGTATTTAGGATGCAGTTTCTCGGGGCATTCACCTCGCATAGCAGGAGAGCCCATTAATGAGCACAGAGCAGCTGCTTGGACACCTACGGAGTGGCTGGGGTAGCTCTGGCAGCAGGCAGAAGGGCACAGCAGCAATACGGGGCCAGCTTTCCAGCCCGTTGCGCTAGGATGTGCTTGTTTCCATTCAGAGTGCTGCGTATTTCCCCACATTTCACGTTTTTGGAGAAATGCTGGTGCACGAGAATTGCACCATGATCCTGGTATGGCAAGTGTTACAGGTTATTATAGGTCATCTTTATGTAAGTATATAAAATGCATAATTAGGCTTTTTATATTGCAATATAGCAAGTATAGATATGTGGAAGTCCTGGCAATATACATAGTACAACTGACATCGCATCCGTGAAGTGGATGTAATTTGAAAAGCGGTCATCGGATAATCCAGATGCTTAGAAGTTCTGAACTGTTTATGGAAAAAGGTATTTCTTAAATGGGTTTGCCTAGCAATTTCTGCTATTACCTTTGCAGTAAAATGTGCTCAGCACTTACCTGGTTGAGGCATAAATGCTATGCAAAAAGGTNCAACTTGGATCTTAAGGGAAAAGCTGTAACAATGCACCGATCAGATTCTGGTGACAGTCTTGGANTGTGATGAAGCTATGAAGACCCTGTGTTTCCTCATTTAGTGTCAGTAGAAATGTTTGTGATCTGACCTGTTTAAGGTAAACTTTTCTTTTTTTATCACCTTGTCATAAATCTTAATTTTGTAAGTGGCTGTTGACATTTGGAGTGAATGAAAAGGTGAGAACATCAAAAAACCACTATAATCAATCTGAAAATATACTGAAGTGGGACTGTAACAACACCTTATCAACCTGGTACCCATGCAGTGTTTGCATCTTGGTCAGGTTAACCCTGTTCTAATGCTCTCCGGAAAGGCTGCCAAAATACTGCTCTTCATTAAATCATAGAAGATTGCTTTTGTTTTCCATGGTTTACCTACTAGCTGACATACTAGTTCCTCTTTACTACTTGAATAATAATATTGTAGTATATTTATGCTTATTAATTTAACATAACTTTAGTATGAAGTAGGTTCACAAGATGGGCCTTTCGTCTTGCCAAGTCTTGGGCCATGGAGGAGCTCAGAGACCAGCACTGTAGCTCTTGATCTCTTCTGTCCTGAAATCCTGTATTCAGAAACATAAGCTGATTGGTATGCTTCATTAACTTTTGTTTCTTCTTCTCTGTGATAATGCACTGTTTGTATCTTGCTCAAAAATAGACATAGATTAATGCAATGTTGACAGCAAAATCACCAAGGAAGAAAACTGGTGCACTAGATAAACTTTATAGGTCATGTTCCTCCAGTTTCACAGTCTGAGATGAGTATTTGTGTAATAAGGCATGGCGGGGGTTGTGATTATCATAAAACAATCAAACCCTGGAGTATTTTAAAGGTACAAAGCATAACTGCCAGTGTTTGACTTCCTAGAAATAATCATATTTGGTAACATTGAGCATCATCCAGTTTCAGAGATCCCTATTTCAGCCTATTTGTTAAGTACATGCATGCTTACATATCTTTATACATATCCATACGCACAGAAGCTTACAGGCACAAAAATGTACATTTTCTTCTGGAAGAAAAGGCTCAAGAAATGAGGACTGGAAAAATGCAAAGCTATGCTGAAGAACTACCAAGATTTTCATCTCGCTTGTAGTATCAGTAATAAGAAGAATTGCTATTCAGTTTCTGATGCAGGTGTAGAGATACCTCACACTGAAGTAAAGTCTATCAGCACTGATTCTGAGGGGTTTCTGAACATGCCAGAGGCAAGGGATTAGAGTAACAGTCAAACTCAGTTGAAGGAATTTCTCAGCCACATAGGTCTATCAGTTATAAATAAACATCTGAACATCATTAGGACTTTCAACGTAGATGTTGACGGCATGACCTGATCCTTTCTTTTTTCTTGATACGTTCTCTGTACGTATTTCAGAGTCTCAGCGGAGTGGATGACACTGCATATTGAAGAGGGTGATTTGTCTGTGCACAACACATGCTAAACTGAACGAGCAGCTTTGCTTTTTGGCTTCTGTGGTTTTGGCAGGCGAGTCAGGCACGTGCCTTTTATTTTCTTCAGCACTGATCTTTAGCTGCTTTCTCAGTTTAACATGAATTTCAAGAGGTGCAGCGTGGGTGGATGTATTTCATCTCCACATTCTTCACATCTGCTCCCTTATAAGTGTGAGGTCAGTGCAAACATGCAGGACTGCTTTCATTAGATGGAGCCAGAACCAGGTGTGTCTTCAGCCTTGCGGATCCTTAGAATATAGCACCGAGGCACTGGGACTCTTTTAGTGTTGTATTGGAAATATCTTTCCTGCAGCAAAAATCTACAAGAATTTGGAATGCAATTGGCAACACTTAAGAATGCCCAATAATGAGAGATTCTCCTGGAAGAATTTGGTCACTGGACGTTATTCTAGACAACCTTTTTAATAATGTGTTTCTTACCATATGCAATTTTTCAGTGTCTAGAGATTATTTTTTTCCCCCTCTTCGAGTTAATTATTCCAAAATATTTCCCTTAATACCACTTAGGTCAGAGCCTGTGACATACACACCCCTTTGTAAACATTGGGCTCAGCCGCAAAACTTGATTCTGAATTCAAGCATTCACAGTCTTCAGGAAAGCTTAGATTGGTGTTTGGAACTCTTAGTGTAACCTCTCTAATGAAAAGAAGGGATTCCTGCAGGTCATTACACTGAATTTCACTGGCAGGAGTCTGAATTCAGTGGAGATGTGCTTAGTAGACATCAGCATGAGATGCAGGTCTTATAACAAAATTAATCTGCGTATATGGACCTGAGCATCATTTTGGGATCTTAATTCATGGGTTGACCCAATGCCATAGGTCTGAACACCTCCAGTTCCTACAGCTAGTGTGCATATGCAAATTGAGTAGGCACTGTTATTTAGGATGCAATGTTAGCTTCTTTGCATACGCTTCTGCATTATTGCAATTAGTTCTAGGAGCATGCACTGTGTTTTGGAGCATGTTAGTCAAACTGCAGATGTCATAACTTGTCATTAAAACAAATGACTGTAGAAGCAAGGTCACACCTGTGGAGAAGAGGTTCTACAAGACAACTTGCATATCACCTCAGCAGATGAGTCCCAGGTTGACACATGTACCAAGGTTAGAAGGGCCAAAGACGTTAGATTTCTGACACTTTGCTTTGTGTTAGCTGATAGATGCGTAGCGAAGTGTATGAAGGCAAATGCACACAACATATTTCTTCCTAAAATCATGCTGATGACTCTTCAAGTCAGTGATCTTCAGGAGTTTTATAATAAAAATAAGCTGTCATCCTACGGTATTTCACTTGGTCATTGTGTTTTTACGTGAATCATTAGATTTTTCTTTTTTAACAGTATCAAACCCATACTGTCTATCAACCAGCTGCAGAACACTTATAGTGGCCTTGAAAAATGCAAAGTGCTACTTCAGGACATCCAAGAAGAATATTTAAGGCCCGAAAGAATAATTTCTCTGTATCTCTTTCCTTCAGCTGTTGATATTGTACTTATTGCTCAGTTAACTTGGCAGTATGACCCAGTGTAGGACTAATTATCATTAGCAGTACAATTATTTCGGTACTTCTGGTAGTTTTCTGGACAGTTGATAAACAAATGTAAACACAGAAGAAGATGCAAACAAATTAGCAAGGCAGGTTAAATTTAGTGCCAGCAAAAGCAATTTGATTCACATTGCTAGGTTACAAATTAATTGTATCTGCTTTCCACCAAACACAGAATTAATCTATAGAACTCACTGCCACAAAATAGTAAGCTCTTAATGGAGTTTATTGACCAGATATTTATATGGCTATTGAGCGTCCACAGATGTGATAGACAGTGTACGCTCATAGTTCTGACTATTGCCAATCTGCTCAGGGTCTGCAAAGTGGAAAGAAACCTTCCCCAGAAAGTGAGTTATTCCATAATCATCCATTATAGGATCTCCTGAATCTCCAGCAGCTGCCTCTGGTTGCTCTGGGAGATGCAGTGGCCTGTCTGACACAACATCGGAAGAAAATCGGTCTTTATTAGTGATTTAGTCACAACCTGGCTATTCATCAGTGCTCAGTCAGGTGTTTGTCCTGGAAAGCACTGAGTTCTGATCAGATGCATAGGACAGCTCTCCTGCTGGGCGTGCTTGTATCTGGGAGCAGCTGAGAGGTGGTGACCAATAGTTTATGGAATGTCTTGGTGGTAAATATAGAAATGCTTTTGTTTCGTTAAGTGGTGTAGGAGTCTTTTCCCATCCTGCTCCCTCCAAGTGGTTCTGCCACTCCTCCCCACAGCTGTTGAATGTTGTGGCTAATACCAGGCTCATCTGAGGGACACGCAGAAGTCCACAGACTGCTTTGCTCTGGCAACAGAAAGACAGGGAGGAGTCAGAAACTGGGATGGACATCCGCACTGGCGGAAGGCTGAAGCTGAAGTTTTGCTGGGCACAGTGCTGCTGGGCTTGCTGAGTGCTTGTGCCCATGGAGAGACCTGCTGTTCCAGAAGGCGTGTCTCCTCAGTCTTCACCTTCTCCCCCAAGACCAGAAATTTTGCATCTTTTGTTATTTGAGCTTAGCTTACAGGATACGCTGTAGCCTGTTTTGCCGAGTTACGTTCCTGAAGGCAAAATTGTTCTAGATTTTACATTGCATTGGAAGAAATCTGAAATGAAAATGAACTTAAATGCAGTATGACATACATCTCCTTGGAAGGTGAACCAATGTTTGCACAAGGATAAATGAATATATCTAAATAAACAGAAGACCTTCAGTTTGTGCCATGTTACTTCTGAAGATTTAGAATGAAAGGGTACCTTAGCAAATATATAGATAGTTAAATATTCATATTTAATAAGTAATGCACTTTAATAAGGTGCATTGTTGTAATAATGCATAATAAGGAACATTAAATGGTGAGGATGGCTTTACTGTCATCTAACATTCATTCTTTTGTGATCAGAGCAGCTCTCTTAGTAAGAAGCAACAAAGTTCCATCTTAAACTGACAGCGGAGGAGTGTGTTGAATTGCCAGGGAGACTGACACGTTATTCCGGTGGCAGTGATGGTGTTAAGATGCTGATGTGAAGAACATTTTAAGGGACCTTGTCCTTCTGCTGTCTGCAGTCTGAGTTAAACAGTTAAAACCAGGACTTCCAGCCTTCAGATACCCATCACTGTGCTGGCTTTTAAAAGCTGGTGATTTTTTTTTTTTTATGGTGTAAACTTGCAACCCAAGATATTCAGGGACTCATCCTGATTTTCCTTTCACAGAAGCTTCATTCTCTTGTAATTACACTAGTTTCTTCACTTATGTTATGGAGCTGCTGTAAATGAGACGGGTAACTTAGAATACAAGCCTTGAAGGAGGTTTGTTTTATCAAGTATGCATGAAGAGTCCTGATCGGGGGGGAAAAAAGTCAAGCTCTTGGTCTTTTCTGAATTTGTAGTGTCCCCCCCAAGATTCTATGTATCTGAGCTGTTCGAGGTAACGAAGTTTCTGTTCTCTTTATACCTATCTTGTTCTTTAATGGAACTTCTCACCCCAACACGCAGAATCGTTGCTTCTGTACTATTAACGCTCAGATGGAGATGGTGACATGGCAACTGCGAATTAATATCCTCTTTTTCTTTGCCATCAGATGGATTGTTGATGTAGAATGTGAAGCAGCAAAGTGAAATACCCAGGGTGATGTATAAACGGGTCAACACGTTTTTTCAGGCACTTTTGCCAGGAATCGTAAAGTATGTGGAGCATCTATTTAAAATTTTATATTTGGCTGCGTCTCACTCAATTAGTCTATCAAATTCCTCATTAAAGTTCTTGAGCATTTAGAGCTACATAATTAAAATACCATTACACTTGGTGGAGGGGAAAAAAATCCTTTAAAGTGCTCTGTATCATTAAAAAAAAAAATCCCATCAAGGAGTGATATTGCATTAGTATTCATTACTATTAAAACATGTTGGAAGTGGAAGGAATAAAAAGGATTCGTTTTATAATGCCAACTCCAGGAATGAACTAAGGCTTCAACTTCATATTGATTTTTTTGGTTTCTGGTTTCTGTGTGATTGCTGTGTACATACAGGAAGACTTGATTGAGGAGAGACACTTCAGCAAGGCTCGAACGGTTCAGTATCTACCCATACATTCCTAAATCACTGATTTCAGTACGAAATGAATGATGGTTTTATGAACAGTACCTTTTATTTCCCCTCCGTGATTGCAGACAATGATATGTAAGAAAGAAATAAATACCAACAAACAAACAAACAACAAACCCCCAAACCAAACAAACAGTAATGCAGCAGCCTCTCAATGCGACAGGGAAACTGTCCCAGAACTAGTTCCCGTGCCGAATCAGGGATTTAAATACGGCAACTTGAGGTTTTTTGGATAGTGCTGTAGACTTTCCACCAGAAATTTGCTATGCTGTTGACCTGGTAGATCGCTAATCTCCTGATTTGTTTCTGCGTTTTAATACAAGGGGCAAGAACACAGAGCCCAAGGAACTCATGGGAAGGACAGATGATAACGGTCTCCGAGCAGGGTGGAGAGGTGTCAGTCCCCAGCTGGCTCAGCTGCAAGCAGGGTTTGGCACAAATCGTGAGTGAAAGAAATATGGCGTATTCATACATAAGAAACAGGATACAACACGTTTGAAAAAAACTAGTTTTGTTATTTTCATGGAGAATAACCTCTGGCAAAATTTAATTTGTTCTTCCCTTTGCTTTTTACTGCCTTTTAAAAATAATTGTATCCTCAGGATTTTCAGTAATTGGTTCTATTACACTTACAGTTAATTATATATTTTTGATTAATGCATTCTATTCTGGAATAATTTGCTTAGAATATCTGCTTGTGATTTAATTTCCAGGTTATTGTCCTTCTCAGTAACCTGAGGAACTGGCTTCCAGATAGTGGTGTTAATAGGTTTTGGTGACAAGTGTTATGGTCCAAGATAAATCAATGTATTGTAGGTAGTAAGCTTTATGTTGTCAAACCATGTCAAATATTACTTTGTAATTAAAATGAAATCAGATAAATTTGGTGTTCATGAAAACCACTGGCAAAGAGCCATAGTTCACAGCTAAAGCTCTAAAAAGACCTGGAAATGAAAACGTGCCCAGAAATACCAAAGCTACTTGGGTTCTGTCTGTAACAGAGAAGCAAAGCAAGACACTGAGTTCAGTCTTTGTGCCTACTCTTGACCTAGTCTTATCTGGGAACGAAGCTGTCACATTATATTGGGTTTGCCTGGCAAGGTGGCAACTGACTGCAACCCCCATTCCCTGTCCCCCTGCGCCGCACGGGGAAGGAGGTAGAGAAATTGGGGGTGAAGTTGAGTCTTGGAAGAAGAGGGAGGTGAGGGGGGAAGGTTTTTTTTTAGGTTTTTTAGATCTGGTTTTATTTCTCATTACCCTACTCTGATTTTATTGGAAATAAATTAATTTCCCCGAGTTGAGTCTGTTTTGCCCGTGAGAGTAATTGGTGAGTGATCTGCCTGTCCTTATCTCGACCCACCAGCCTTTCGTGTTTTTTTTCTTGCTCATCCAGTTCAGGAGGGGAGCAACAGAGTGGCCAGGTGGGCACCTGCCATCCAGCCAGGGTGAACTCACCGCACACACACTGAGCTCTTTATGTCAGATCGCTTTCTGTTTTGCAACGTTTTCCTTTAGTTTGCTTCTAGATGGGCTCTTCAGAGCCCAAAAGCTGCTGATTCTAAGTTAATTTTAATTTTTCGTAGTTAGTAGCAATGAAGTGTCTTGAACACTGAGGCAAATGGAGAAAAGTGTATTGTCAAAAAGAAAATATGAAAAACACAAGTACCTACTTTTTAAAATCATACTAGGTGTTTCTTATGGTAGCTGCATAGTACTGTCTCTTTATTTCCTAGGGTGATTTAATTAGATTGGGTATCTGTACCTAGAGATCAAATGATGTCTCTTACTACCTCATGAGAAACTTGCCTTTGAATTTATATTTCTCAATACCCAAGCCAAGCAGAAAACACTGATATTTGCCCTGTAGAAGATCAGGCAGCAAAAAAACAGAAAGGGAAGAGGATTAAATAATTGACTCTCATTTACTACTTAAAATATAAGGGAATGTGGTACCTAAGTGCTAGTGCCTTTTTTTCTTGTGTGCGTTGTTAGGATTAGACTGTCTTTGAGTTCCTAAACATGGAGAAGCAGCAGAACATGGCAAGAAGGCTCCGGTAATTGAGCAGGTGATTCAAACAGCGCTACTGTCTGAAGAAAACCCAGGTTCATTTTAAGGAGATTTCCGGAAGTTGGAACTGTTCCCTTGTTTACACGTTCTTGCCTCTTGATTTCCAAGACTTCAGTTAACGGGAGTTGAAACACTGCTGGAAATCCTGTCTTTATGTTATCCTCGCTGAGACTTTTTTTCTGAGAAAATCTTTTTCCAGAGGATTTCCTGTTGAATTTTGCAGGCACTGGCAATGTGGACACTGTGAAAAGGCACTGTGTGTGCCAGCTAATCTTTTTCTGACTAAACTTCTGAAAGTTCTGCAAGATGCTGATTGCAGCTCCTAAATTTCAGGTTTTTATGGCATTTACGGACTTTGCAGGTGATAAATCTATCTCCTTCCATCTTCAAACTGCCATGGTGCTATCTGTGTGGTAGCTTGCTAATGATTACTGCATAATTATTTTTGCTCAGCTAATTTCCCCCTCTGTATAGGATTTGCTCTTTAGTAAAAGATCTTCAGAAATTTGGCTGACTTCTGTGAGTGACATCAAAATGCCTTATACTGAGCTAAAATGTGAGTTTCTAGGTAGAGAATTCTGGTATGTGAGTTTCAAAGTAGAGAATCTTTTTAGGGGAAAAAAAAAACCAACAATCCCGTACTTAAGAATAATGGGAATTCTTCTTAGTGCTTTCTAAATATGAACACTTACTTCTGAATGACCTAAGGTGTAAAGCATACTTCAGACAGTCTGGTATTTTTAATATAATTTTAGTACTCCCAGACATGGCCATCTGATAAGTTAATTAACGTGGCTCTGTTGAGTGGTTAAAGAATAGACAAGGTCCAAATAATAAAGACAATCAGTCAGAGATGATAATTGAAACTGCTCAGGGTTACATCTGCCTTTGGATCAACTTTCATTTAAAAGTCTCCTTCACGTAAATCTAATGAACTAGAGCAATCTAAGTCTTCATCAATAGCTAACCAAACAGATTCTGATTCTTCAAATAGTGCTGAGAAATCACAGCTCCAGTTGTAGTTAATGGACGCTGTGGTAGCTCAGCACTCTTGAAAACTGTTTTTTTAAGGAAGGAGGCAGGATCTGGCAATGATACAGTCCAAAAGCCTCTGAGAATAGAGCAGGCTAATAGTGCTTTTTTCAGTTGGAAAAAAGCTTCCCAAAGCTGTAAATTTTAATTAACAATTTATTGAAAGCCCTCATGAAACCTAGTATTTCCCCCCTCTGGGACTGCAGAAAATAAACATTCATAATGACTTTGGTATGAAAAGTTTAACATTATCTGGCTTCTAATCACAAATTAACTTCTCTTATATATTTGATAAACCACAAGAACATACCAAAACTGCATTTTTATGTAGACACGCACATAACATTTTTGGAAGCGTATAGATGTATAAACAGGTACGTAAACATATACATATATAAACATGTACGCTTATACATATGCACACTAAATTTGTGTATGTTTATATACATGTATACTTAGAACTAGTGGATAATAAATAAAACCTTCCTGTGCTGGCAAGCCTTTCACTACTGTTTTTAAATAATGATTGCATTCCTTGGTATTCTGAATAAATATTCCAGCTGTCTTCATGAGGAAAATATTAACTTAGTGTGTACAACCAGCAGCCTTAAACGGATCAGTAAATACAAGACAGCAGTCTTATTTCATACAGTTTTTTCTTCATCTTGTTTTATAATTGAGTAGGGTCTATAGATAATTAGATTCCTTTATGAATTTTATTAGGTTTTTAAATCGTTTGATGGTTTTAGTGTGAGGCGTCCAGAAAACTGAAGCTCTTGGACATCCTATATTTTTCATATCTACTAATATATCTAATTTTAAATTGGTGTCTGGGCGTAATGTGATGGAAGCGCTTTCATTCTTATCACTTCTTGTCTGTAAGCTCCTCGCAGACGGCTGTTGAACGGTGTGAGAGGGAGGCGATGAGCCGAGAGTGTTGTGTCTCGCCCACCTGAGAAGCGCGGCCAGGCTGAACCCAGGTGCTGCGGCTTCCTGCTGCCCTGTTGCTCCCCTGAGGGCAACGGCAGCTGCCAGGACTTACTGCAGCCTTGGCGTTCTTTTGGTGACTTCTGAGAAATGCAACGAAGAGTAATATTACGCGCAGTATTTCCATGTTTGTTTTCATGCTCTCCAAGCTAAACACATAATTCATGTTTTCAAATATTTTTGGTGCTGGCCAGCCTTACTACTGGAAGTAGTAATATTTGCCTGTCAATAGGGAGAAGTTACAGATAGTCCTTTCCAGCGGAGTACTTCCTCTGGGAGGAATGCAGGTGACAGTTTGGGTCTCAGAGTGGAGATATAGGCCAAAATAAGGTTTAAGGAAAAAAAAAAACAACTTGCTCCTCTGCTTGCTTGGACACTGATAAGAGAAACGGTACCCAAGGTCTCTTAACAGGATCCTTAGAAACAAAACTCAGTATAAACACACTGAAATAGAGCAAGGGAAGTCGTGTGACCTTTTCTTTAAAGTTACAGGATATTGGGTACAGCAAAGAGGTGTCTGGTGAAGTTGGTCTGTACGACAGGTGAACAAAGCAGAGTAGCGTACCACGCCGGGGCCCAGGATGTGCACTGCGTGTTTGCCGTCAGAACTGTGTGTGTGTGGGCTGGCAAGGAGATTCTCTAGAAGATCGGGGCTGATGCAGAGCCGTCCCACACATTGGGTAGGATGGTACCCACGTGTGATGATACCCTGTTGTTGTCACCCCTTGTAATGCTACCTGTGTCATCACCTACAGCATGGGCCACATGCACCACTATCACACTGACTACCTGCGAAGCAGAATTCTTCTAGCGGTATCTTTTCTGCTTCTGGGTTTGTCATGGGTGAGACGAGAAGCAGAAGGAAGATTCTCACTCAGTCACCTGGGACCTTTCTCCAGCACAGCAGCATGTGCACCACTGACTTGTCCTCTCTGCTCCTTTTCTGGACTTGGCAGGTCAAGAGTGCCAAGTTTCTGATGCCAACCCTCTGCCGGGCCAGAGCTGGACGTGGCTTTTCCAGTTTGTTGATCACATTGCTACGTGGGCCTTGAGGATACAATGTTTTTTGCAGCACTTCTGATGATCAGTGGCTGTGGGCTTCTCCTAGTGTAGTGCAAAATGTTCAAGACAGCTCTCAAAATAGGTTCTTCCTAGGCACGTTTTGGTGTAAAGCTATGAGTAGAAACCCAGGTGTGGTGAAGGGTGTGTAAAAGTTCTCTTGGCTTTATAGGTCAATTTTGTGCATCTCCAGCTAATGGTATTGATCTTTCATATTGTCCATAGCTACTTTTACTTGTTTTCCTGTTGTCTTCTGTTCTTTCTCGCCAATGTTTTTTTAACAACTTTTCCTGCAATGGGTCCCTGCTATTTGCTGAACATCAGAGGAGCAGTGTGCCGTACAAAAACTCGAGCTTAGCACACAACTCAAGTTCTGTTTAAACTTCTGGCACTGAGCTTGCAAAGATGTCCTGAACTGACCGAGTGCTAGGTCATCAGCGCTCACGGAAGCCTAAGGGGTGTGAAGCTTCTGTCCTGGGTGACTCCTGAAGTCACCTTCAGCTTCACCCTGAGATCTCCCTTGGCCTCTTTCTAGCCAGGGAGCAGCAAATGCGGGGGCTGCCCAGCAGGGATGAGCTGGGGTGAGGCGCCGTGGGTGGGTGGCGGAACCGGGTGCTGCCAATGAGGTCCAGCAACAGCCGCAGAGATGGCAAAGGCCAGGGGCCCTGGGCTGAGCCAAAATGGGCCCCTGAGCAGGACTGGGTGGGGGTGTCAGGTGAGGTTGGGCAGGGTCATTAGGATCTATTAGTGCCCTCAAGGCTGTGATGGCTCCTTTGATAGAATTTTAGGATTTTCAAATGCTTGAATTTCAGGAGACCAAATATTAACAGCAGCTTAAAAATCTGTATTTTAAAGGCTAGGAGAGTCAGCTTCTTTCTGGTTAAAAAAAACCAAACAACAAAACCCAAGAAACCTCACTCTGTTCAGCACATGTGCACACTGAATTTCAGTCCTGCACTGTTAAAAACATACATTATTGCAAAATGTCCTGTTCTTTACCTATAATCTGGCAGGTGTCATGGCCTTTGGGATTTGTGGAGATCTTCAGCTGTGGAATATGCAGTATTAGGCTCTGTAGGATTTACAGCCACGTTTGTTCTCAAAGAGGAAAAAACGTTCCAGACCAGAAAATTTAAACCCCATTTATTAAGCCATTATTTATAAATTTCCAAAAGGGAACTTATCCAAAGTAGGACTTACTTTTGGCCTCATAAAAAATGTACAAATGCAAAATATGAACAGGATGAGGAGACAGGTATGTGCATCCACAGTTTTCAGCATCCAGTACAGCCTTGGGGCAGATTCCTCATTCAAGACGAGAGTGTCGT
>Ga0065711_1011628_pt1 | contig 14038 bp, 7 predicted proteins | sample Hoacrofraction12_FD_59098 | JGI IMG/M metagenome (GOLD analysis project Ga0065711, IMG submission 59098) | Hoatzin crop microbial communities from Cojedes, Venezuela - Epithelial fraction 12 v2 (version 2) | ecosystem: Host-associated > Birds > Digestive system > Esophagus > Crop | place...
AAATTTGGTATTTTGGTACAGAAAATGGTCCTGATGTGCTCCTCATGGGTTGATTAGTGCTGACGGGTGTCCCTGTGAGGAGCACTGTCTCCTGGCACGGCATGTGTGTGCCCCGCAACTCCATCGCACGCTCTCCAAGCAATTCTTGTGGTGTCCTCACAAATACCTTTGCTTCTGTAAATCTCGTTCCTTGTGCTTTTCCCAGGCGTAAGCTCTAGCCCTGGCTCTGCACTCAACATCTTGGCAGCTCACTTCATCAGCTGGTCCTTCCTCTTGCTGTTGGGTTGCCGTGTGCGAGAGAAGCCTGGCGTGTTGTTGTGGGTTTTCTCCATCTCTTCATGGTCCCGGTGCAACAAGGAACATCTAACCTGAAACCCGTGAGAGCTGGCATCAGCTGCCTCCTCACGTAGTCATTAGTGGCTCCGGTCCTGGGAATGGTGTGAGCTGACTTGTTGGACTTCATCTTTACTAGAACCAATGATAAAGTTGGTTACAAGGTCTCATTTGTAAGCCAGTAATTAGCCCAGGAGAGGTAGGAATTTCCTAAACTGCTTGTTAGCCTCCTCCTTAGACACACTGTCAGCTGAAAGCATCCACGTGGCAGGGCGTGAGGGCCGGAGGCTTCCCCCGGCCGCGCTGGGCTCTCGCTCTGCGGATGCTCCGAGTCTGAAGTGACGTCTTCCGGCTGCACCAGCTTAGCCGGACCTTGGCCTCGGTCAACACGGCAAGATAACGCCGTGTAAGAAACAGGCCTGTTGCTTTTTTGCTTAATGGAAACAATATCCAATGGCTGCTTCTAACAAAGAGTCCAAGAGAATGATGAGGTTTTTGTGATTTCAGCACTGAGTTAGAAAATCGTTGGACTATGCAATATTATTTAGGGAAAAAAAGGGTTTAGGAGTGGAAAGGAGAAAGAAGCTCTGTTCTCTGGTGTTGTCTTTTGCACAAGGAGCTCTATGAAAGTCAGAGCAAAAGTGAGAGAGGAACAGGCTTTCTGTAACTGTCCCTGAAAAATGCTTTTCAGTAGCTATTCTATGCAGCTAATAACACTGAGAAGGTAATATAAATAAAATAGGAAATTGTACAGGTTAAAAGAAAATCAAGAAATAATAAAATGAAGTCACTCAGCCAATGTAGATGAATGTTTATTAATTAAAAAAACATTAAGGGAAAAATAGCCTAATGCAGATGGAATCCAGCTGAAAAAGAGACTCTTTTAAGCAAAGGTATTAAAGGAAAAATATGCATAGAAGATTTTACATGTGAGGCAAAGGATATATGTTCGGAAAGCACGTATAATTATTTTTATTTTGAAATTGCTTAGATATCATNCAGATGAAATATGGAAATAGTGTCAAACATAAATGTGAGTGCTTAAGCTGTATTCCAGGTATTATTGGGTTTTTTTTTCCTTATCTTTAGCGTCCTGCCGATGGAGGGGATAAGGATATGATAGCAGAATCTCCTTTTGCAGTTATATCCATAGTGGAGAAGAATTTTGTGTATGGGATTTCTAGATTGTAGTGATTTCTGATACTCATTTTGGAAGGCTAGATGATCCACAGAGGTCCCTTCCGACCCCTACCATTCTGTGATTCTGTGACTCTCAGTATGGCGCAGCGAGATGCTGATTTCTTAATTACCTCTGGAGCCGGCGGGCGCTTTGGCCATTGAGCTCTCCGAGGCTGTTCTTGGTACCATCCAGAACCGTGAGTTCTCAGGGAGCTTCCAGTGCTCCAGACTTCCCTCCCTCTGTGGCGAGGGCACACGGGAGAGGAGGCAGCAGCGGGGAAGCTGTCCCCTTTGCAGGTGGTGGAGTAGCTTTGGTATGACCAGCAGAATTCCCCAGAGGCAGGTGAAACAAGCAGCTTGGTTTTGCGAAGGAAGCGGATCAAAACCGAGCAATGGTGTTGACAGAAAGTGAAACAGCAGAGTGGAGAGCGATGTGGTGACTGCTTTGGGCCAGCAGAAAAGGGTACGTACTGTGCAAAATCTGCAAAGCCATCAGGATTTACTGAGGTGGGAGGAAGAGAGCTTTGCTGTATTCTGTTATTAATCAAACAGCTCATCTCCTGACCTCTGGCTTCTCTTGGAGACTTGTGATTTCTTATTTATCTTTTTGTAAGGCACCTGTAAGTCCGTCATACCTTACAAAACTGAGGTTTTGTATGGCTGAACGTGGCTCAGCTGAAGCTTCCATGCGCAAAGATAAATCATAAAATGATCTTTCAGATTTATGGGCTAACTCTGCAATGTTGTGAGCCCGTTAAGGACAAACATAAGGTCTTAGATTCAAGTAATTTATGCGATGGCAAGTTGTGCTACTCTGCTTTTTAATAATTTTATGTACAGTGAATTTGAATTCAACATGCATAAATATGATACCTTTTTCACACTTGATTTATAAATGCTCTGGTTTTGCATTTATGAGTCCTTCTTTCCTATAGCTGTAGCCACTTTTGAGACTATTGTGGAAGCAGCACATGCAGAAGTGATAAGAGGAATCGCTCTTTGTGCATTTCCTCGCTGCGGTTTATCAGGTAGTCTGGTTTCCAGTGTGAGAGTAAGATATTTTTCATTGCATTGGCTCTACTAATTCAGCTGGATGTCTATGCCATAGGCTGGCTAAATGAATAGCACAGAATGTTTTGAAGGTAATCTGCATTTTCTATGCAGAAGAGACCATATTTTCTTTCTTCTAGTCTTTATCCCCTTTTTTTAAAAATAAAATGCTCTGTAGTTCATCAGCAGTAAAGGCCAGTGTTAATTTTTTACTAAACCGGTATTAGATCCTAAGTTCCTGAGAAGAGGAAACCAAAGAGTCTAATGAGAATCTGTGTAGTACTTTAATATGGTGGAGTTCTGTGGGGTTTTTTTGTTTTAGTTTGGTGTTTTAATTCCACCGAAGCCCTGTGAGGCTCCCTGTTCAGCACACCAGCTCCCAGGAGTCCGTTCCCTGATGCTTCTCTCCTCTTTCAGATGGCGAGGGAGCCGAGGACCGTGATGCAGGGCTGTGGATTTCATCCCAGGAGTAAGGCATCCCAAAATAGATGTGCATTTTAGCAGTCCTGTGTCACTGCAGTTAAATCTCTGTGGTTCAGCAAAGGGGTGAAACCCTCGTAGGAGTTGGAACTTGGGGTCCTGGTGCCTGTGTGTGCTTTCAACATTTTGCTGAATTTTACAGCTGAGGATTCTAGTCAACCTTAATGGTACGCAGTGCTGGCAGTCGTTCATATGATTAAAACAAACTTTTAATACCTGTTCCATGAAGCTCTAGATTAGCACATACTGGTGTAAAGGAAGCGAAGCAGTAAGAATTCCTTAAGCCTTGGATGAGACTCTAACCAGGGAATATTTCTAAATTTACCACATTGTGTTTGTTCTGTATTTCAGCTAATGAGAAATAAGAGTGTAAAAGCAGTTTCACAGTGTCCTTTTGCCACAGCTAAGACTTGCCTGGTCTAGCCAGAGCTAGCAAGTTAAAATACAATGAAAGGTAGGTTGGACCCGAAGCCTGGGGTTTTTTTCTGCAGATCTAATTGTGAATATTTGTTGTTGAACCTCTTGCACTCCCTTCTTTTGCTTTCAAATCCTGTATAGTGTTTAAGCTTCCTAAGCACCCCACGGGGCTATAACCAAAGAGAAAAGAAGCTGGGAAAGAGCCAAGAGAGTTTCCCTTGCTGCTGTGTCACAGCCCCGGTGCTCCGTCAGCAGGGAATTCGGCTCAAGAGTCGAGTCCTTCATTCTTCTTTTACCTTTTAGAGGCCTTCTATCAATAATGATACATTAGAAAAGATTAGATAGAGACAATAATTTGTTCTTTAAAACCATACTGGCTAGGTAAAAAAATAAATAAATAAAAGTGCCTTTCTGGCAAAGATAATACTTTTAATGAGGTTTTCTGATACAGAGTTTTATTCAAATGTGACCTTTGCAGAAATCAAAGTGTAGCAAAAAAAAAAAAAAAATCTTAAATGCCACTTTATTATAGTGACGCCCACTAGTGTCGCTGTATTTTAGGGTCTGTCAGCATTTCCATTATAAAACTTCAAGAATTTTTAATTTAACTCTGCTATAAAATCTGTTCGGGATTTGAAACGTGCCCTACATGTTCTGTGTTTAGGATCAGGGTTTAGTTTAAAGAAGAAATATCTCTCTCTTTCTCTTCCTGTCCTCTCTGTAACAGTATCTCTGGTAGAATAATTATTTCTTTGCTAGAAATAATTACTGATTCTACTGCTGGACAAATAGCTTTGGAAAGAGTTCCGTGCCTTGAAAACATCCAAGGCTTATGCAGTCCGTTTGTAGTTACAGTTATGCGCTTTCTCTTGAGAAATGAAGATGCTGTTACACTTCTTTCCAGAATGTTATTCTTTCTATCTCTTCAGTTTGTGGCACCACATGGAAGGAAGGGGAATTTTACAGACTTTCATCATTATCATATAACCTTTTGATGTGGGGTTCAAAATAGGTGTGAAAATCTAGTTACCGCGCTTACAAATCCACTACCTGGTAATCCTCGGATGACACGTTGCACTGAGCCCTTACATTTATGGTCTTTTCAGATTACCTCTGTGAAGGATGAGCAAGTAATTTGTAAAGAATCGGTATTTCCCAACTTCACCTTTCTGTTTGGCTCAGGAATTACCCAGGAACAGGTTGTAGTTTGAATTGATTGTTCAAGGTTTTCTTCGTAGACTTTCTGTTCTTGCTCTCTGGTTTGTGCAAAGTTTTGCTGTTCTCCATCTTTGTAAGGTGTTTACATATCTGTATTATACAATCCGTCTGTACGTATGTGCGTGTATAGGTACACATCCACATATACATGATATAAACATATTTTTTTCAGGATGAATAGTTTATTTTCAGTGACGATATCCTGACCTCATTTCATTCTGTGGCGCACGCGGGTGCAGCACCCTGCAATAAGCTAATCACTGTTAACTGACGTTATGGTTCACTCCCAGCCGTGATCTGCCCGTGCCTTTTAACATCGCTTAACGTCTGTGGGCTGCTTTCTGAATCTCAGTCTGAAGAAGGAATATCAACATAGGTATTTTTGGTGGCTTTTTTATTCTGTGTTGTCCTATCAATGTTTAAAAGGAAAGTAGCCAATGCTGTAGCAGCTTGGTTGAACATTTACCTGCCCTATTAATAGTTTTCCAATAACGATCAACTTGAGAAAATAAAAAGTGAGTGTTAGTCCACTCCAGACACTGCCACAAAGCGAGTTGCCTGTTTCAAGGTGTATTGGTATGGTTTCCAACAGACTGAAATGGATCCTGCTTGAAAGACAGGGAGCCGTTCCAGAGCCCTTGTTACATACTTTTCTTTACATTTCCTAAAATAAACCAGATTCAATTTCTTTCCCCTTCTGTTTTTCATGAATAAAGTTTCTGAATAAGTAATTTATTAGCAAACAGGATATGAAATGTATGAAGAGATTCTCCTATGTTGCTGTATCACTTACTTTGAAATGTTAAGTATATCTATATATAGTGAGCAGGTGTATTTCAGTGTGTGTGTGTATATATATGTATTTTTCCCTAAATTAGTTTTCCAGCAGCATGTACTGATTAGAGCAATGACAAGGAAGTCTGATGATCACTGAAAGAAGTTTTTCTGTGAAGAGGTCATTTCAAGGGCGAGATCAGCTTCTAATGGCTCTCACCGTGCAGCTCTGAGTGCGCGGGGAGGTCAGCAGGGGTTTTACCTGAACAGTGGTCTCGGTGGGGAACGGATTGACTTGTATTTGTCGCCATTCTTACATTTTGATAGTTGATACAGGGGAGTTATCCTTCTATGAAAAGTCACTTCTTACTGTGTGTTTCTCTTTCATAATGTGGATGTAGCTCCAATTAATACTAATTGGATTTATGGAAGAAAATACCCTTTAGGACTTTCATGCTAGGCTGGTGTAACAGCACTGTAAGAGCTACTTGTTGTGGAATGTTATCGATACCTACAACATCATCAAGAATAGTCCCACTAAAAACTACCTGGTTTTCTCCTTTTTCGCGTTGTTTATTAAATATACATGTAGCAAAAATAATGTTTTATAAACCAGTCTTCTGTTAAACAGCGTATGGGGTCTGGTCTATCTTAGTTTTATAACTGTCTGAGAAACTATATTGAAAGATTAAAAAGAAATGAAGGAATAAGGTTTTAGGGAGTGTGCAGTTCTAGCAAGTGCAGGTACGTAAAGACCATTAGTTGTCCTAAAGGATGGTGTAAAGAGAATTACATGGGAAGTTGGAGCTTTGAGTAACTGGGTGCTAAGCTGTGAATGAGAGCGGATCAACTGCAGAGTGGAAAGCTGCCGCCTGTTTTGGGTAGGGGTTGAAGTTGCAAGAGAAAAATAAAAGCCTGTATATTTATCTGGCTTACAGTTCCAGGTAGCTTATTAACATCATTAGTTCGCTCTTTAAATGTCAAATGCAGAAATTTGTGTCTCTTGCTTTTCATGGAATTCTGACTTTCTTGGTTGTTACCTGTATAGTGGAGAGCAGTGTACGTATTTGTGTGTGGACTGAGCATCATTGGAAAGGTGTTCGTGACCAGCCGGGAAGCTGGATTTTCAGCAGAGTCAGCAAGAGAACGCCTTGCAGTTTGGTTTATAGTACTGAAATATATAGTATCAATTCTGGGGTTATGGGCAACGTGACAGTAGGTATATGTAAAAATCTGTGCCAGCTTGTGAGCGTGGAGAGATGCAAACATGTCTGCATAATTTTGCAGTAAAATTCAGTCACGTTACGTATGCATCGGCTTTCCGAGTTGTACCATGCTTGTTTAGATTCTACCACCTTCGGAATTAGAAAAAGCAAAAACCCAAATATGTTACAAAAACGTCAGTATTTATAGCTCTTATCTACTTTGTTATTGTGGAGGATGGTAATGCATCTTCTTCCTACAGCAAGTTACATACGCTGTGTGCATCCGTAGGCGGTGTGCTTGTATATTCAGGGCTCTGTCTATTAACTAATTTAACATAAAANGATTTAGTTCTTCTGTTTATTTACAAAAGNTGAGCCAAACCTGGCTAATGGTGTAATGATATTTAAAAACCTCCTTTTTTCCATGTTAGGTAGTCGAGCTGGGGAAGAAGTTGTGCGGAGATGTTGTGCCGTGCCTGGGAGGTTTTCAAGGCCTGGCTGGTGAAAGCCCTGAGCACGTTGCTGTGAACTCTCATCTGGCCCTGCCCGGGGAGGACAGTTGGACTGGAGACCTCCCAAGGGCCCTGCTGCCTGGGGTCGTCCTACGGTCCTGACCTGGAGAGTGAGTGACTCCCATAAGGAGATGCCAAGAACTCCATGCACTTGTACTCCGTGGTATTTAATGCTGTGTGGGACAGTACAACACCGCCGTGTATTCGTGTCCCGTCTGACAGGACCTCTTCTCTCCGGGCGCTCTGCAGAGGCGGTGGGGCTGGGCTGGGTCCCTCTCGAGAGCCGTTGGGTGAGGAGCTGCCGCCCGAAGGGCGTCCTGCAGAGAAGCTGGTAGCAGCCGTACCACGCAGTGGCTGGGCTTACACAGCACTGATGCACTCGGCCTCACGCTCGAGGAGCTTTCCTTCCCGGAATATTTTGCTCCGAGTGATTTCTGTATCACCCACACAGACACAGAGCAGCACTGACTCTGCATTTGAACACAAGGCATCAGAAATGTTGGGTAGGCTGTGAATTCCTTATTCTCTTATTCCTTTGCTCCTTTCCCATCGCAGTCTGCAGTAAAATTCACAAAGAGCATAGGACTTTACGCTCTGTCTCACCTTGGAATTCATCTCCAGTTAGAAAGCTTATTCTTCATTTGGTAACTAATGAGAGCAGTCAGTGGAACCCAGTGATGTGTGACAGAAATACGCGCCGTAGATCCCACAGTCAGAGCCACCTCTAATGTCACGGCAAACGAGTTAACGTGTGGGTTCTGCATTTGTGGGTTTGGAGACCGTGAGTGTCAGAAACATACTGAAATCCTCACTCCCGTCACAGCAAGGCTGTTAATATTCTGCTTCCTTTTTGCTGTGTCACTCTGTACTTTTGCTGGATGCTTATGGATTCTTAAAGATCTTTGATTTGGCAATGCATAATGCCCATTTTAAATGCTTATGTTTCAGTCTTCTCCCAGGAACTTTCCTCCAACACCTAAATTTTGAGTTTGTGAGTTTTGCATTTGTGCTTCTTTCCTAGGCCAAATAGAAGAATGCTTGTTACAAATAATGTGTACGTGGGAGTTGCGTATTGTACTGTGCTTAAAATTGAATTTCAACACTTTACTGGACGTGTACTAGCATGAGAAAAATACTCGAATGTCGAAATCAGATATGATCCTGGGAAAATGTTCTTTTCTGTCTCTAAGTGCACGAAGCATGAGGAGCTGGGCTCTAGCCGCAGCGAGCCTTCCGCGGAGCATCCCCCGGTGCCGACTGCCCGTGCTGGAGGGCGCAGAGCCCTCCGTGGGACGGGCGTCTCGGCGGGCAGCACCGTTACCGCCTGCTGGGCGGCAGCCCTACGCACACGTGCTGGACTAGGTTCTTCTTGTCCTCCAGAAGAGAACTTTCTGGAGACAAAGGGAGAGATCTGAATTGTTTCTGAGCTCTTCTGCTGGCGGGTCCGGTATTGCTATTTACTCACCTGTAGAATATGAAAAGCCTGATGTTTTGCAAGCAGTAGTTGTTTTGTTTTAAGGGTGGTGAGAAGTCTGAGGGTCACAGCTGAACCAGCTGAATGCTGACACAGCAGCAGGAAACTGTAGGAACATTAAGTCCACACAGGTGTTGTTTAATTTGGGAAAACACAAAATTTGGAAATACGCATTCTAAGAACAGTGAAAGTTCAACTTGCCATAAATGTTAGGCAGAGTCTTTTTTCTTTTATTCTGTGTATAGGTATGATTATTTGCCACGGTAGTTAGCTGATCTATACGAATATCTCATTTTCTGGAGACGTTCAAGCACTTTTGTAATGTGGTAGGTGAAGGAGATATTTCTCTATACCTTAGAGTAGGATTCCTACAGTTACCTGCACAGTCTTTCTTCAATTGCATGAAAATACATTAATACATAGATGCATTAAAAGGTGCTTCCTTACATATTTTATTAATGCAGAGGATTTTTTAAAATCTGTTTATAAATGGCCTCTTTTGAAATATGAGTAATGGCAAAAATGAACAAAAAATAGTAAACATTGCTGAATTTAACCTTAAAATCCAAACACGAAAACCCCTACTAGGTCATTAGAGAACCTAGAATAAGTGGGAAATCTGATATCTTTGGCCAACTTTTTTTTAAACTGATGAGATTCTGTCAAGGGTAAAGGAGATGGATACTGATATAAATCTCAGATAGTGGCCCTGCAGTCATCAGAGTTATTTTGTCTTTACTCTTAATTGGATGCAACCTGTATCTGCCCAACAGGGTAACATTTTAAGTAGAGCTTGTCTTTGAGATTACTTCAGTTTTTGTCTGTGAGAACGCTGGGGAGGAGTCAGCCTGTGTTGGTTGTCAGCTGGCCTCGGGCAGGCAGTGCCAGAGCAGAGCAGGAGCTGCGAACGCGAGGAGGAGGGGGCTCTGACTTTGCTGGCCCTGTTCTAGCAGAGGTGGCCACCGCTCACTTTGCATTCTTTTGGCTGTTGTATCATTATTAGTATCTAATACATTATTTTTCTCGTTGCTTGAATCAATCATTTCCCCCTTCAGAAACGAGTTGCTGTCAGTATTTCATCCTTTCTGCAGTTTAATCCCATTTGACTTCATTTCCCACAACTGTTTGGTGTTGGCAAAGGGCAGTACGTTGGAGGGACGATGCCACCAACAACCCCGAAGTTTTCTTGCTTTTCTGGGGGAGGTTCCCAGCTAATGTTAAAGGAGAGATACAGAGGCACACAAATGCGAGGAGCACTCGTCCAGCTAACCCTCTTTCTGGGAGAGACAATACCTTTATTCCATTATTCATATAGTTTGTTCTAATATTCATATACTCAGATGTGCAGGGGAGCTATCAAGGGATGTTATTTACCTTGTCACACCTTTGCTGAGCTCTTACTGTGCTCCAGCATTTTCACAGCGGGCTGCTTGCTTCGCAGCTCCCGACGCCGTTTGTGCAGCGCGAACGCAGCCGGCTGCCGGGCGCTGAGGGTTTGGACCGCCCTGGCAGGAGAGGAGAAGACCCAGCTTCCGCTGCTGGAGCGTGGAGTGTCGGTACTGTTTAAAGAAAAGCCGTTGCTGAAAAGCCAGTCTTTCTAGTTGATACTCACCCGTGGCGTGTCTCTGTCCTGAGAGCTGAAGAGAGCTTCTCTGGAGCTCTCCCTGCCAGCATCGACTTCGTCTGGAGAAGTCTTCTGCAGAGAGCTACGGGGTGCTCTGCTTAGCGGCGCTGCAGAGAGAAGCGTGGTGTTGGGAGCGGTAACGTTTGGTTCTCTGCTGTGTGCCTGTTACGTTGTGCTGCTTTAACCTGCGTGTAAGGCAGAAATCCCTGGAAGGAAAAGGGGAGATTTCTTTTGCACGGGGAGCAATTCAGCATACTTAGACGGGGAAGCTTCCAGAGATGAAAATACTGGCCATTAAAAAGAAGTTTCACTAGGAAAAACTGATATATCCTGCAAAATAAATGCTTAAAACTCAGCTGTTTTCCTTTTGATACAAAATTGTGCAAAATAGTCTTAAATGTTAAAGGCAAAATGTTGCTGTAGCTGCTCTGGTGATGTGATCTAAGGTATTCAGTCACTACGAGGAGGAAATATGTTGCCGTGATTGCTTCAGCAATGGCCTGACGCAATTTCCAATGGTGGCAAATTTGGTTTTGGCTCTCCAGTCTCATCATAAAGTCTTAACTGCCAGCAGTCACAGGCCTGGTGCCACACGGGATGCACTGGAGCCGGTGGGAGCTTGGGGCGTGCGTTGGGGAAACATCTGGGGCTAGGGCACTGCGAGCTGCACAAACTCTGCTTCTTATTGTCTTGTAGTTTAAAGATACTGAACTTTTAAATAAACCAAAACTTACTACTAAGTGCACTCCATACATTAGCCTTTACGAACACTCGTTTTGAATAATTTTGCAGTCCCTGTGGTGCCAACATCTTTGTTTAACTGACACTCTATATTATTGCTTTCAAAAATGTACTTGTGAAAGTGTCTTGTGTTGCTGTTGTAGCTTAAAAGTGCCGTTATTTAACACTTTTCTGTGGCTGATTTTTCTCTTTATAAGTTGTGCAGATTTGCCTTCTAGTTGCAAATATTTCAGGGCTGTAAACAGCAGAGAGGATCTTAGCTAGCAGCGATGGCATGGAGCGGCACAGAGAGCCTATGTAAAAACACCGTGAGGGATGGCAGCGTTCGAGAACTGGTCACAGTTCAGCTTTATTTTTTTTTTAAACTTCACTTTATAATAAAACCATACCCAAAACTGGGAACGGTACTGTAGGAAAAAGCCAGTCTGGAAATGGCCAGAATAAGGTAATCGTGGATCTGAGTTTCCAGCAGGGATGGGGACCAGTGCTAAGCCTCAGCCTCGCTCCCCGGTGAGAACTTACCAGAAAAGGGCAATGTGGGGTATGAATATCAGAGGGTAAGTCTGATGACTTTTAATTTATGGTATAAACACACCTGAATAAAAATCTACAGATTCATGTCTTCATGTTTTGAAAAATCCGGATGAAATAGCAACGAGAAAGAGGATGGGTTTTTAAAACTGTACAGCTTGTTATGAAATACGTTACTATTTTTTGGTGGTTATTTTCCTCACAATTATAGTGGAAGCAAAAATAGATACATACTTCAATAATTTGGAATCCATAGATGCTTTTGGTTCTGGCATCGTGAATACAATATAAATGGAACTCGTTTTCTTTTTTTAGGTAGATGCAGCTGCAGTTGCTTTTAGATACTCAAAGGCACTAACCTCTGAAAATGACATTTAAGGAATATATCTAAAAACGCAGACTGGAGTCTTGTGAACCAGTAACGGATTTCAGATGTCATCCAACAGATGAAAATGCCATATATGAAGCAACTGTAAAGCTTGCAACAAGAAACTGTTTTTTAAAGCTAAACAGCTGAGGGCAGCTGCTCTGATATTGTATTAGATATAAAGACTGAACTACTGCTGCTATGAAAAATCTTGTATTAATTGTAGCAGACTGGAACATTTCCTAAAAAGAAATATGTTCCTTCCCTTTGGGGAACAACAATCTGGACTTTGAAGCATAGATATTCGTCACGAGGATTTTGGTGGTATCAAAAGCTGGATTTCTTCTGCTTGTTGTGCCCTGCGCGGTGCGGCTGAAGAGGGGCTGGTGCTGAGCTGCGAGGGCCGGGAGGGGTTCTTCTCACAGCTGGCTACAGCAGGAGTGTCTCTGAGCACTTTTTGGCCTGGGTACAAAGGCTCGGGGAGAAACTTTGCAGAGTTACTGCCTTGGCTCTAGGACAGCTGGGAAACTCCCTGGTCCTGAGGTTATTCCTTGTGGATCTTGTTCTGCCAGCTTCCGCACCTCTTTATGTGGCTGTGACAGGACGATGCGCCTAGATTGGAGAACTGGATTCCCAATTTCAATGTCTTTGTTCTGCAGAATATCTTCATAAGAATAGATAATGGATAAGATATCGAGACCTACACGCTTGAGTCCCGGTATAAAAAGGAGCAAATTAATGGAAAAAATGAATGAAGAATATTTTTGTTTGCATAATTTCCATTAATAAAGCATTCTTTTATCCCAAGAAAAAGGAGCATTAGCTACATTTTGAGCTGGGGATATGAAAAGCAGCCTGTTTTTTCCCTGCAGTCTGACAGGAAGCGGCAAGTGATTGCAGAGCAGAGAACTGTGCTCCAGCAAACACATTCCAGCCATTCCTTCACCCACCCCGGAGTGGAGGGGAGGCACGGCGAGGGGCAGTGCCAGGGAAGCTTACGTCACGGCAGCTTTTACAAATGCAGAAGCGCGTTGTGGAACGTGCACTTTGTGTGGTTCTGCGAAGCTCGGGGATGTTTATCCTCCTTCTGTAAATTCGCCTCTGGAGCAGCCCTCAGGCCTAGCAGGGCTGCAGATGCTGGCTCCGTACCAGGCTGAGGAAATTAATTCCTTGCTTCGTATACAAACGTCTTTCTGCTCTTGGCTAAGGCAATGTAGGCAGGGGGGCTAGAATGCAACCTGGGACAAGAGAGCATCTTTTGTCCCTGGGCCGCTTTTCGTGGAGCAGAATGGGACCCTGCGGAAGTCTTTCAGCTGGCCGAGGAAGAAGCTCCCCGGGTCGCTTCGTTGAACCCAGCTGCTGGGTGCATGGCCGTTGAACTCCATGGCTGCGGAAAGCCCTACGGAGAGGTGTCGCAGGGCTTCCCACTACAGCCCGAGAGCCACCCTTCTTCTGCACAGCGCTTTGGCTTGGCATGTGCCTGTGGGTGATCCTGCAGAGACTCCGGTTTTGAGAAGTACCTGTCTACTACAACAGGCCACAGCTTTCTGACACACGTTCTAGGCGTGTGTTCTGATTTTGCGCTTGACTGAGACCCCTAGCACCTCGGTACAAGTAGTGATCTGCAACTCTGGAATTCCAAACGATGGCTTCTTCCATTTGTCCTTCTCTAATCTTACCGACAACCTACAATTTCCAGGGTTGATGGTGAGAAGGAATCCCAGGGGCTGTCACAATGCAGTATCTTTCACATGATTTTAAGCAAATTATTGAAAGGATTGTTATGTATGCTATATGCTAACTTTTTTTTTACTGTAAATGGACATGCCACGGTGTAGGTACTTGCCTTGTGATGTTGGTGAGGTCAGGAGGTGCCTAACGTGCATTTATTTACCTATGCCTGAGGGATGGGATGACGTCCAGAGGGACCTGGATAAGCTTGAGAAGCTGAGGGTTGAGGAGGGGATTCTGCCCTGCTCTGCTGAGACCCCCCCAGGAGTCCTGTGTTCAGCTCTGGAGCCCTCAGCACAGGACAGAGCTGGAGCTGTGGGAGCGGGGCCAGAGGAGGCCCCAGCAATGATCTGAGGGCTGGAACCCCTCTGCTGGGAGGAAAGGCTGGGAGGGCTGGGGCTG
>Ga0065711_1044537_pt1 | contig 14037 bp, 13 predicted proteins | sample Hoacrofraction12_FD_59098 | JGI IMG/M metagenome (GOLD analysis project Ga0065711, IMG submission 59098) | Hoatzin crop microbial communities from Cojedes, Venezuela - Epithelial fraction 12 v2 (version 2) | ecosystem: Host-associated > Birds > Digestive system > Esophagus > Crop | place...
TTCCAACCCCCCTGCCATGAGCAGGGACACCTTCCACCAGACCAGGCTGCTCAGAGCTCCATCCAACCTGGCCTTGAACACTGCCAGGGAGGGGGCAGCCACAGCTTCTCTGGGCAACCTGTGCCAGTGACTCACTACCCTCATGGTGAAGAATTTCTTCCTAATATCCAATCTAAATCTGCCCTCTTTTAGTTTACAGCCATTCCCCCTTGTCCTATCACAACACACCCTTGTGAAAAGCCCCTCTCCATCCTTCCTGCAGGCCCCTTCAGGTACTGGAAGGCTGCTCTAAGGTCACCCCAGAGCCTGCTCTTCTCCAGGCTGAACAGCCCCAACTCCCTCAGCCTGTCCTCACAGCAGAGGTGCTCCAGCCCTCTGATCATCTTTGTGGTCCTTCTCTGGACCCGCTCCAACACATCCAATCTCAGTCATTAAGGTTGGAAAAGACCTCTAAGATCATCAAGTCACCCCAACACCACTATGCCTGCTAAAATATATCCCGATGTGCCACACCTACACGTTTTTTGAACACCTCCAGGGATGGTGACTCCACCACTTCCCTGGGCAGCCTGTTCCAATGCCTGACCACTCTTTCAGTGAAGACATTTTTCCTGATATCAAATCTAAACCTCCCCTGACACAACTTCAGGCCATTGCCTCTCGTCCTCTCACTCCCTGTGCCTCTCTCAAACACGGAGTGAGGTGCAAAGCTGTTTTTAAAGACAGAGCAATAAACACCCGTCAACAGCATCTCTGTCACAGGCGCAACGTTTCCATCTCGTGTCCTAGAGACCAACACTGCCAGCGAGTGCTCAAGCCATTCTTGCTCCCTTTGTACGCAAGGGTGTGAAGCCTTTACCTCTTACCTCCAGCGACACTTTGGGCTGGATGCAACTCCCACCCGATTATTAAGTTCTGCATTTTGTTTTACCATTTTGGGGCTTGGGGCTTTTAAATTTCCCTGGGGATGTCCTTGTTCTGATATTGGAAGTAGCACTGAGTGGAAGGTAATACCCAAGTACCCTCCTGCTAGGGATGCTTTTACAGCCAAAGGAGAACTAATAGCACATACTTCATAGAATCATAGAATCATTACCGTTGGAAAAGGCCTCTAAGATCATCAAGTCCAACTGTCAACCCATCACCACTGTGCCTGCTAAACCACATCCCGAAGTGCCACATCCACATGTTTTTTGAACACCTCCATGGATGGTGACTCCACCACTTCCCACTTTGCTCTGCACAACCCCATCCTCTCTCCCTTTAACACATCCATGCCTGGAGCACCAGCTCCCAGACAGTATCCAAAACAATCCCCATCAAGAGGAGGTACCTGGCACATGGTTGGATTGACCGTATGGTCAGGAGAATCTTATCAGGAAGCACCCAGGAGCTTTGCACCCACAACAGGGTGTGCAGGATGTGACCGTAGATCTTCAGAATTGAACAGCTACTTGTCTTGCTTGCTCACCCAAAGGCAGGCACAGGCTTTGGGAGATGCAGCTGCAGTTTGGGCTTCCAAGGAGCAGATAACACAGACAGGGTCGGACAGTGCTCTGTATCTGGGGGGAAGAGAAGCCCCAGGACCCGATGGGTCGGTTTGTGTCAGCTCAGGTTAACAAACCACAGTGGCCTGGGAAGGCTGCACTGCCCAGCAGGTTGATGCCAAATCACCCTGCAGGGATGGAGGGTCCTTGCCAGCTCTGGATCACCTGGGGGTCACAAAGCGACTCCCCACATGCACCCCACTGCAGCAGCCCTGCAAGCATGGAAGATGAACAGCGTGGGGCTGCTCTGTGCTGACTCCTAGACAGGTTTGTTCCAAATATCGAGATTTAGTCCCCAGGGAGAGGAAAGCAGCTTCCGGAAGGGACAGATCACAGCTGGGCTAATGCAGAGCATGTGAGAGCCTGCCAGGGTCAGAGGGAATGGGCTGGGGACAGCAAAGGAGCTGACACCTGCGCCCAGAGTTAAGCCAGGTCACCTCTTCAGCAGAGGAACAGGGTCTGTGGCTCAGGACACGAGGAGGGAGCCAAGATCTGCAATAAAGAGCTTAACGTCGCCGTCTCACTGCCCCTAAAAGGAAAACCTTATTCCCACGTGGGGCTCACGCTGAGACACGGCATGTCAGAGACTCAGGAGGAGAAGCCGGGGCTGGGACAGCCCATGAAGCTGGCACAGCGTTGGATGCTGAGGAGCAGGAGGGCACAGCAAAGCTGCTGCCTCCCTGCCCTCCCCACACTGCCTTTTAGCTGCATTTTTAACTAGTGTCCTCACCAGGGCTTCGGCTCGGAAAAAAGCAAGGCGTGCTGAGGGAGGGAGGCGCTGAGGCTGGCTGGAAGCGGCTGGGGGCCAGACCAACGCCTGGTGCTGGTGTTATTGGGAGCCATGCTGCAGCTCTGCTAACTTGTTGGCAGGTCAAATGACAAGAGGGCTTTTTTTTTTTTTCTTTTTTCTTAAAACAGCCTAGCTCGGAGTTTGGCTCGGTGAGGCTGGCAGACAGGAGTGCAAAGAAAAACAACTCATGGCTAAAAAAATGGAGACAGAAAGACTGGTCCATCTGAACGCGCGCTGAATGAATCCCATGTGAAATGCATTCTAACGCCATCGCTACAGTTTCCTCTGGATTAGCTGAGCTATCCTTGGCTCATGGCTCCATAAAATCCCATAAACAATCTGATCTGAACTTTTGCCCTTTCTGTGCTGATGTGAGGCTTCCTCCAGTGTCCCGCAGAGAGGGCTGGGGGTTAGCAGGTGGCTGTCCCTCCTGTCAGTGCCTCCAGATCCCGGCTGTCCTGCTTGCCGAGGCTGCAGGAGGGAGCATTTCCAAACCTGTTCGATGCATCATTTAACATGTGCACATGCGAGAGGGAGGAGAGGGAGAGGCAGGACGGCTTGCGAGCTCTCTAACATGTGTAAGCATCTTCTGCCGGCTCTTTCAATACCCAGACTTTGCTTATGAGTTATGGGTTTGGTGCAGGAGTTAGTGGGTGAAACTATAGCCTGCCTTATGCAAGAGGTCAGCTGGAGTGTACGGTTTTCAAAAGCATTCGTTTCTGAGTTTCAAACGTGATCAAGCCATGCCAGCTCCTCCACCCCACCAACTGCTGGGGAGGTTTCAGGCTCCTGAGATGCTCTCAAACACAGGACTTGGTGCTTTTCAAAGTATCTTAAATGATGGTCTTGTGTACTGTAGGCAAATAGCCACCTAGGAAACCATCCAGCTGAGGAGGACTGATGACATCTTGACAGCAGCCCCAAACCCAAGCTGCTGGGCTGTAACTCCTCTCACACAACTCCTACCAGAGCCAAACATCTGAGGGACAGGGCAAGAGGAGCTGTACATTCAGACCCTGCAATTGCTTTAGCAGCAGCATTACTATCTGCTCCGTAAAAGGTTAGCCAGACCTTTCCAACCTCTTGATAGCAACCTTGAAAAACTGCTTACATCCTCAGCAAGTTGGTTGGTTGACGGCAAATAAAATGTTGGCTTCTCATGCCAAATCTCTGCAGAGCGAAGCGGGGCAAGTAAAATGCCTGTTTGGCTGCTTGTCTCCATGGCAATGTGGCCAGGCTATACAGCAGCCATTGATGTGCCCACTCTCCCTGATTAACTTGACAAATGACATTAGCTAAGCAAGGTTCGCTGCAAACAGAGACAAGGAATACTTTGTTTGCAATTCAGTAAGTGCAGGAACGAGGCAGGCAGCTTGGTTAAAGCGAAGCAACATTAAAACATCTGCTGTTCGCCAGTGTGACAGACCTGCAGGCTTCAGAGCAAACGGCAGCAAGGTAGGGCTGAACAGAAGAGCACAGCTCTTCCTCCATGCCGCCTTCTTCACCTCCATCCCCTCCTGCAAGACGTAACCGCTCGGTGCATCCCAGGCATTGGAAGCGTTCTCATAGCTGAGGCGTAGACTCAAGAGATAAACCCAAAACACCACGTAGCTCTCCCATAGCCAGGTTTTTTCTTGCTATTGACAGACTGAAGAAGTTGGTCCTTTCTTCACGTATGGCTCACTGGGGAAACCTGCTCCCAAAGGGACAGAGCGGAACCTTCCTGTGCTGGAGGAACCTTCCAACATTTGGGTGAGCTGCCAGCAGGTAAATCCCAGCACCTTTCCAGCATCTCAGACTCGAGCCAAATGTGACGAAATCATTTTTGCAAAGGTTACTAAACTTCTTTCCCCTATCCCATTACAAAATCCCATCTGCTCATCTCCATTTTGTCTTGCCATCACAGCACTTGCTCCCTTCTGCACAGGCAACAAGGCTTTTGCTGTTCAAAATCCTTTCCATCTCCAGATGGGTTTACTATCCTGGCTCAGCATGGGTTTGTGCTTCAACCAGCAGTCAAGGCCTCTGGTTTCTCAACCCATATCTACGTGTCTGCCTCAGGTGTCCAGTTCCATGCTGGGTCCAAATAGGGATAGGACAGTAGGGCTCTGAAAGCACCACACTCGGCTTGTGTTTGAACCAAACAGTGCCATGGGAGGCTAGTGCTGAGAAAACGAAGCTCTGAACTCTTTGTGTGTGTCTGAGAGGGCTCTAAAGACACTGATGGATATACATCCCCTTGCTAAGGGCAGTACATCACTGAGAGCCCTCGCTCTCTGCTGGCTTGAAGGGGATTACTGCTGCAGCGCAATCTCATAACAAACAAGAGATCTACAGCCGCCTCCTGGGAATGGGACTCTAAATCCTGCTGCATTCACCAGGAGAAAGTCACCTTCCACAAAAGGCTGCGAACAGTCCCGTGCAGCTCCAATAGCAGGAGCAGTATCAGCTGAAGGAAAATGGTAAAGAAACAGCAGCACAGTTCAACCAACAAACTCACTCCAAAGTATAAAGTCCAAAGACGCTGGATGTGGTACGAATTTTTCTTCTTTTCTTTAAATCATGTACGTTTATTTTTGATTACAGTTCTTCCATGAAGCAAAGGAACTTGAGAGGTTTCTATAAAAGCTCTTCTAAAAGCAACATTAGCTAATCCTGCATCTCCTGAGAGTGCAGCCAATGACAGAATCATGCTCTTTGGCGAGTAGCTGGACCGGCACTCGCAATGGCTCTTTTCCATGCAAAATCCTGCAAGAACGGTGTACTGCCTTCCTGGTGACAGTCTGCCTATCCAAGGAACAGGAGCATCTTCAGCCATCCACTCCGGAACAGCACTGCTGCTCGAAGAGTTATGAAAATCAAATCCCCCGTTCTCCAAAATGTTGGATTGCAGTGTTATATATGAGCCTTGCAGTGTTGGTGTGGAGCTCCCTTTGCCAACAACAGTTGCCAAAAGCCCAAAAGTCTTACTTTTTTTTGAAAGAAAAAGTAGTAAAAGGCAAGAATGCTGGTGGTTCCTGGCTTGAGGAAAATCATTTGTGCTCCTTTTGCAGCTAGCGGTAGCCTTGAACAAAGTATAGCTGAATAACGGAATTACCCCACTTTCTGAGATTGCTCAATTAGCTCTCGGTTAAAACTCTTAACACTGAAACTTGATGAGAATAGCAGCTCTGAGGCAGTTTTAGATTCATTTCTTACTAAGCTAGAATGGCTTTTCCCTCTAATGAACTCCCTTTCTGGGGTATAATGAATGCCCTTTTTATTAGCTATGGTGCCTTCCTGGTAATAGATGCCTACAACACAAATGCATGGGAGGGTTTTCTGAATACAAATGTCAATTACCGGCTACTCTCACATCTTGAGGCTGGAAATGCCATGAGACCACTCTCTTTGCTTTATCCAAATTAACTGTGGTATGGTGGAAAACCGTTTTAAGCTCTCAGTACTAGAGCTGGGCTACCGAAGGCATTTGGCATGATTAGGAATTAATTGCTTAAAGCCTGATGTACTGTGCTTGCACACGGGGATTTAGACCGCTGGAAAAACGTCAACCACTTGCCTAAGTTCCTTTGAAATTATCGATGCCACTTTGCAGCCCTGTTACATAAAAGAGCTGAATTAATCCAGCAGCATGACATCAGGCCAGACGTCGGGGCGCTGAAGATGGCACAAGCAGTCACGGACCCTCTGGCACCTCTTGGTGCTCGGCTGTGTGGATGGCAAACGCTCCCCACCTGGTCTGGAGCTCCTCAACCTCACCTGTGGTTTGTATGGAAGGGATAAAGTCAATGCCTGCCCGTCCCACCACCCTCGATCCCGTCTTGATCCAAGTGGCAAAGGAAACATCAGCGAACTGAAGAGCAAGTGTTGCAGAGGACGCAGTCTCTGCGGGCTGCGCCTCTTCATTAAATGTTAATATGACTGCAGTCTGCTCCTTTTTATGCAAATTGGCGACAATCTTCAGACTCTTGGCATGAAGCTGAAGTGCCCCTCTGTGCCAAAACAGCATCTTCAGCTGCTGTGGGTCAGGGATAACAGCTTAGACCTGCACCCATGTGCTGCAGAGGCACACCTTCAGCAGGCTCCCTCGGTCCCAGCTCCAGCATTCTCCACAATTGTCTCAGGACTATCACATTTTTGAGCCCAGGGCAGAGGACTTCACCCTCAGCATCGCAGACAGAGGAAGATCTCCCTCCACACATGGCCTTTCTCAGTCAAGAGAAAGCCCTTATTCCACGGGTCCCAAAGAAGCCCGCAGAGTGCTGCTTGCTCTGTGTGGGCACGCAGCCCCCCCGCCACACCCCCCCGCCCCAGAAATGCCTCCAGCGCCTGGTGCTGCTGTACAGACCTCCCCACTCGTGCGGGATGTCAGCACCAAAGTGACAGCGCTGACTGAAAACCCTCCTTTAAAACACAACCCCTTCACCCCGCCTAAGCATTTCTCTGCAGGGAAGACATCGGCAGCGCTGGGAAGGGTTTGCAATCCCTGTGTTTAGCTCCGGCAGCCATATGGCTGGGAAACCCAGCCTGGCTTCCCACGGATCCATATCAGATCCGGTATGTTCTTCCAGGGAGCCACCGGCTCACTGAGATCTTGCCTCTCAGAGGTAGCTACGATGGCCAGGGTCCCCGCTCCCTCTCCGCAGAGCTGCAGGGGAGGGCTAGGCAGTGACCACCAACGCACACAGCTCAGCGCTGTGCTCAGCTGTCGGGTCTCAAGAGAGCAATCACTGCCTGGGCTGGCAAGCCTTGCTGTCGGGAAAGCATTAGGATGCTCCCAAGCAGGGAGCCAGCCACCTGGGGCCAGGGCTGGGACACGAGACAGATTTCTCCAGCCTGTGGGAATTCCCGGAGGGCAAAAGAGCCCAGAGCCAAGGTGGGTCTTGGACAGTGCAGAGCAGAGGGGAGATACCCGACAACCAGCGCCCCAAGCCAGACCGGCAGTCTGCATTCCTGAGACGTGCAGCCTGATAACGCCACTGGCTCTGAAAGCAGAGCTTACGACAAGACACCTGATATTAATGTCATCCCGAGTCTGGCTAAGAGGGGAATGGAAAGAATTCCTGAAGAAATGCAGACAGCCCCTCTCCTGATGGGAAAGGCTCCGGCCCCACACATCAGGCCAGCACCGCCTGTTATCAGGCTGCATTTCCCACTGAAAGCAGGAATGAAAGGTGCTTTTCCTCGCCGTTAAAAGTTTACGCAACTGATTTATGGGTCAGAAAAATTAGCAAGTCTGTTCCTGAGTGCTCCATACAGCGGCATGTCTTACATGGCCGCCGACCAGAAATGCCAAGACCCATTAGGTGGAAGCAAAGGGCAGCATGATGGAAAGCTAAAGATGCTTTTTGCCCATTTAATTAATTAGCCAGGTCTTTTTTCCATCCCCTGCAGCCTTCATTAATGTAACATTGAAGTGAAGGAATATTAACAATTCAGACAACACATTAATATTAACACAACACCTGTAAAATGCAAATGTAAGTCCATTAGGTAAACAGACGATCTTAAGCCACTGAGGCAGAAACAACATTCTGACATCTCCCAGCACGAGTATCCTGCAGAGATAATGTCCATCACTTATGCTCCATTATAAAGCCGTGGCCCCTTGTACGTAGGGCGCTCCTCATCTGTTACTAGTCCCTGACAGGATGAGAAAAACTTACATTTCCATTAAGACATTTGCCAGCTTTATATGGAAAGTGTCTTGCTAAAGCCATGTCATGAACCAGAAAGATCAAATAGGATTTTTAAAAGGATTTTATCTCTGTGCTAGCAAGGGATGGAGATAAAACCTGAAGCTGATAGCTTGTAAATATTAACCTACACTTGGGATCACTCCAGAACCTGAGCTTTCTATTACAGTGGTTTAATCGGAGACAAGTTTTCAGTAAGGGAGAAACAAACAGTTAATCACCCGGAGAACTGATAGTGCCGTAGGGAGTCACACACTGCCAGACCCAGCCTTGCTGTGCCATGTTCCCCACCAGCTAATGCTCTCCCAGACATTCCAGCTGAGGAGACGTTCACACCCCGTGTGTGTTCCTCCCTTCAGTCTTTGGCTTTGCTTTTTCCCAGCTTACCTGGCATTGAGGAGTTGCTTACATTCAAAGCAGGAGACAAACTGATGGACAAGGGGGAAATAAAGAGGAAGGTCTGAACATCCCAGACTGGAAGCATACCCTGAGATGGCCAACAACTGTGGAGAGCTTCCATCTACCAACCAGGATACGACCCAGCAACAAGCAAGCAGGAACCTGCAGAAGCTCATGAAGAGATGAACAACAAAAGCTAGCCAAAAAAGTTTAAAAGACCAAAACCTTTGAAAGTAATCTAAACAATGTGGCAGCCAAAGGCAGTGGTGGCATGGCATCTCAGCGTGCACCCCCTGATGTTCATGGAGTGAAAGCCAGGCAGTGACTTGCTAAGAAACGTCCACCTTTGCTGCAGGTCTCTGGTCCAACCTCCTGATCAATGCAGGGTAACTTCAAAGATGGATCAGACTGGCCTTTTCCAGTTGAGTTCCTGCAATCTCCAAGGTCTACTATCTCACAGCCCCTCTGGGTCCCTGTTCCAGTTCTTAGCCATGCTCCTAAGTGTTGTTTGGGTTCATAGGAAGAGACCTCTAGGAGAAGCAATCACCTGGACTGGCCAGCCTTCAGCAAGAGCCTTGCCAGAGGAGGACTGCTCCAAGAAACTGCCTGCAGATCAAGGGAATTAGAGCGACAACTGGGACGACTGGTTTCGAGAAGATTTGGGTCAGGAAAACACATTCAACATAGCAAAGTCCCCAGTGGACAACACCCACACGCAGCTGCTCCCCGGCCGTGGGATGCTCTGCTGGGGGCTCTGCTTTCTGGGCAGGGCCAGGGAGCAGGGCTCACAGCACTGTCAATCACCACTCCAGTTCAACCTCGGATTTGCAGTTGTAGCACTGAGTGTGGGCAGGTTAAGGGGAATAGTTGTATCAATACGGAGTGAGGGATTCAGCTGGCTCCGGCTGTGTTATTCTTGGTCTGAAATGATTGCGAAGCACAACACGTGAACCTTCTGGTTACCAGGACTTTCAAAGACATGGAAACCATAGGGGGAGGGGAGCGGGGTACGGGGGGCACCGACAGCAGATCGGGGTTAAAACAACCAATAAAAGTTAGCAAGGAGATGAAAGGGAGATGGGCAACACAGGGTTTGGGGGTGATGTTTTCTAAATAGGGACTACCGAAACACTCCGGATAACTTCTGTTTTCAAGCAGCCTCTTGGCAGATTAAAACGTCCCAGAAGGTTTTATATCCAGCTCCTACAATCTTAAACTAAATATTAGGTGAGAAAAACATGCTTCTAAAGAAAAGTCAGACATAGCCCTGAGTGAAAAACAATGAACAGGAGAATGAACGTATCAGGTTTGTTGAATATACAATCAACAACAACTTTCTTTCCCAACAAGAAAGCCAAAGGAATGAAATGCAGAGATGAGCAGGATGGAAAAGTTGCAGGAAATTTAGGCAGCCTCCACTCCCCATCTCCCCCAGGCATGATTCTCACCCTGCCCGGCCTCAGCGGGCAGGCTTGGAGCTGTGCTGTAAATTCCTGCGAGCGCCTTACCCCCTCTGCAGCCGGACAGATGCAAGGCACAATAGGTCTTTTCTGTCTATAACTTCTCTCTCTTGACTTTTATGTGCATCAATTCAAAAGCTACTTGATTTACTGGCGCAGGGGTTGTGAAGAGTCTGGCTTGGTCTGAGGACAGTCTGAGGTTAAAAGCAGCAATGCAATTTCACCACCCTGTCCATTACAAGAAAATGTTCAGGTCTGGATTTATAGTCATGTTCCAGCGAGCCCACACATCACGGCAGGCTGAAATTAGCCTAATTTACGCAATGGATTCGAGAAGAAATGGCTAAACATCCTACTGGAGTTCGGCACACAACAGAGAAAGCCAAGCAGCGTGGGAGCGGGCGCTGGACAGCATGCTTGCTGTCGGAGAGGAGGGCGCACGGTTGTGGTGACAGAGGACTGTTCATCTCCAGCTGGAGCTACTTACAGACAGACGGTAGATGAGGATAGATGAGGTAGTTTCAATAAGACTATAACAGGTAAGGACGGGTGGCACGTGAGCTATTGCTGTAAACAAGGAAGAATCATGTCCTTAAAGCCCAGAGATGGATATGATGACTCTCCGGAGCTGGACTAGTAAGAAAGGACTTTGTTTCATACCACACTCCCTCTTCTGAGGTCATATAAAAGAGAGAACAAGCTCTGTTCACACTGAGGTCTGCAAAGCCTCACACACTGCCAGGGGAAGGCAGCAATTGCCTCAGTCCCTGGCTGTCACAGCCAGCGAGTTAACCTGCTTCCTCCTGCTAGTTCCTCCACTGACTTTTATGGGCCCCTCAGCTACACCTAAGAGCAGAGCAACCAAAGTTAAATCCACCATGATACTCTGAAACCGCTCCTTTGGGCTAGGGTTTTACTGGATCAAGCAAAGTTTGGGTAAAATGAAGACCCAGGTGTGACGATGAAGAGCTCTTGCAATGTCACCTTCCAGGCTCTGAACCGGCAGCTACAACCAGAGTTCAGCAGCACAGACCAACCTTCTGAAAAAATCTACCATCACCAAAAAGCAGACACACAGATCTGTCAGCACATTTGTGCTGCTGAAACCAACAGATCTCAGCACTGGATCATGATAAGATTTGCAACACTGTCATCTTGCAGAGCCTTGGCAGTGCCTTTTAATCCTTGGAAAAAGAGCATTTCAGGCATCAGTTCTTGCCTTTGCATATGAGTGCTGCAAAGCCAAAACAACAACCTCTTTTGGAGCACAGGGCATATCCTAAGATGCCCCAGAGCTTTCTTGTCCTACAGACATAGAGCAGTGATCTCCAAATGACAAAACAGAAATAAAACCATATATCCTCATGCTTTGGTGAGCTTCCAGTCCAGGCCTGACAGATACCTGGCTCTGGGTGCTGCATCTCTCAGACTGCTTAACCCTTGAATGAACAGGGTAGCTCTGTACATTTAGAAGAAGGAAGCACAACATTAAATCTGCCTTTTGTTTCTAAATCACCATCCTGGATAGGATGGCAATGCCAACCCACTTTCCCAGTGCCAGAATTTGTCAGTCCATGTTGGGAATCACCAGAGCAAGTCACCGCCGGCAGGGACCCTGCTGTCGGAAGCACAACAGTGGCTCCAGCCCTGGCACAGAAAGACCTCAGTGGTTGGATCTCTCATGGTGGTTTGGACCCCAACCAGTCGTATTCCTTCCAGGCAAGTCAGTTTGTCATGCCTTCATACTCAGCAGTCAGATGTGAATGACTTGGGTCCTAGACCTCTGTTTGGCCACTAGATCTACATGCTGGGTCAACTGTTTGCAAATCTCAGAGCGACAGCCTGAAACAGCTGATGTGGCTGGGGTGCACTGCAACCTCCAAGTTCAGACTGAGCAGAGAGCTCCCCTGTCCTTCCCAAGCTCTGAAAACGCTGTGAGACCACGGAAGAGCAAGTGGCCATGATGACTGCTGCCTCCCAGTATGTCCCTGACGCTCTGGTCACACAGATGGAACACATGGAAGCCACCTGGGGAAGGCAAATGCAGTGCCATGTCTTCCCTGGAGTCTGACACCAAAGTAGCTGCCCAGCTCTCTACCAAGAGTTGTTCAGTAACACCAGAGTAAAAGTTTGGGGACCTTCCTCCAACTGATCAGCCTGTTAAATCCAGACAGCTGAGAAGGCCAGTGAAGCTCCACCAGATGCCCTTCACTGACCAGGTTCAGCAGGGGACAAACCCACTCAGAACCACTGCCTGCAGCAGCAATGCGACTGTGCCAAGAGGTGTTAAGAGAAATGGGACACACACGCTAGTTAAAACAGACAATCCCAGTACCTGGGAAAGGGCAGGGATTACGTGAACCTGGGAACCCAACACAGGGGATACCACAGCTTCTGGGTCTGCCCACACTTCACATGCTCACTTACTGCTGTCTGGACAAGACAGACACCAGCAACTTCTGTGAATGCTCGTGGGAGCATGTCCCTCTGCAGCAGGAGAGGTACCAATCCCACTTCAGCCTCAGCTTGCTCCGTAACAAACCCAGACTGATCCCATATGGAAAGGAAACAGTTCAGGAGCGATGCATGGACGGGTTGAATGCCAAAGCATGGGAAATACAGCTTATGGTACGTGCAATCCAGGCACATTATACCCTCTTTGAAAGCCACTCTCCCATTGTTATTTAACATCCTGCAAGTTTCAGCCAGCAACGCAGTCTCCCATCCGCGCCCCGAACTGGCCTGGGAATGGCTGGGAAGAAGAAAGGGAGCTTGAAATGAACTGTGGAAAGATTTAAGTGCTCTAACTGCTGCCTTCCAATATAATTTTCCACTTGGGGCAGGGGAAGCGAAGGAGGAGAGCCTGACAGCAGTTTAGAGCCAGTCACAATTGTGACAGGTTCTTCTTTTCCATTTCCAACCAGCTCACAGGCAGAAGGAGCACTTCAACCTCCATTAATTATCACAGCCTTATTCCAGCCCAGGGCTCCACAGCAGCAGTGGCAAACTCTTAGGACCAGTTAGGAGCAGGTCCTGCCTCAAATTGTGCTGTTCAGCTCAGTGCAGTAAAACTCCGTCGTTCACGCAAGCAGGAGCTACTGCAGCTCTTCCTACAGTACCTTAGTTTGCAGCTGAAGGCATCTCCCACAGGCAGCACCACTACTGCCAGAGAAGACCACACAAGCGACTTTTTGTACTCCAGACTCTGAGAACAGGTTAACAGCCATTTAACAGACAGCTCTGTTGCACACCCAAGCTGTACACAAACAAAAAAAAGGAGCTTCACAGAGGAATACATCACTCCTGCCTCTGCTCTGGCTATCAGAGACGCCTGCTGTAAGTCTACCACCACGTGAAGCATTTATCAGCACTGATCATTGGATATGCAGCTTGAAAGTGTGCATGTGGTGTTTAGGGAGACACGGACAGCTTGAATACACACAGCCCTCATATAATTGGGGCAAAATTATTATGAAATAGCGCTATGTGGTTTCTCTCACTGCTTGGCTTCATTACAAACTGTCAAAGACCATTCCAAAAAAACAGCCGTAACTGAGAAGTGCCTGCACAGGGACTAAGCGTGCCCTGGCTCAGCATTCCAGCCCACGCTGCCCTGTGCCCCTTCCTGCTCCGGTGCTGACGGGGCTGATCCACCCTCAGCTGGTCTCCACCGCTGAGACCCGGCCCCAGCTCCCACCCACTCCCAGTGCCCAGCTATGGGTACTATCCCTTGGCGCTCAGTGATGAGAGACGCATCGTTCTTCTTTCCCCAGTGACACTAGACCTTTGCAGATCTGCTCCCTCTGACACTCGTGGCTTGCAAACTGCTCACAGGTATTTTTAGGATTACCCTTTGGCACTGGATAATGAAAGCAGGGTGATGCTGCTGCTGGATGCGGTCAGAGCTCTTCCCAGCCACCCCACAGTCACACCAGACGCTGGTGAGCAGCTGTCTCAGGGTTCAGGTGCTTCATGGCTCTGAGCCGAAAAGAAGCCCAGCCACAAGCTAGACAGTTGTTTTCCCCTTCACAGAATCACAGAATGGTAGGGGTTGGAAGGGTCATCTAGTCCAACCCCCCCGCCAAAGCAGGGTCACCTACAGCAGGCTGCACAGGACCTTGTCCAGGCGGGTCTTGAATATCTCC
>Ga0065711_1044538_pt1 | contig 14036 bp, 14 predicted proteins | sample Hoacrofraction12_FD_59098 | JGI IMG/M metagenome (GOLD analysis project Ga0065711, IMG submission 59098) | Hoatzin crop microbial communities from Cojedes, Venezuela - Epithelial fraction 12 v2 (version 2) | ecosystem: Host-associated > Birds > Digestive system > Esophagus > Crop | place...
AGAGGGGAAGGAGAACCTCCCTCGACCTGCTGGCCACACTCCTCCTAATGCACCCCAGAATCCCATTGGCCTTCTTGGCAGCCAGGGCACGCTGCTGGCTCATGGTCACCTTATCACCCACCAGCACTCCCAGTCCCTCTCCATAGAGCTGCTCTCCAGCAGGTCCACCCCAGCCTGTACTGGTGCCTAGGGTTGTTCCTCCCCAGGTGCAGGACCCTCCACTTGCCCTTATTGAACCTCATCAGGTTCCTCTCTGCCCAACTCTCCAGCCTGTCCAGGTCTCGCTGAATGGCAGCACAGCCTGCCAGTGTACCCACCACACATCCCAGTTTTGCGTCATGTTCATAAATACCAAACTTATAGTGCATATAGGACTGTTACAATGCATATAAGCCTGCTAATGGTAATTTGGAAGCATTAACAGTGTGTTTAGAGTCGCTCCAGGCTAACCACCGAACACTATGATTGCAAGGGAGTCTCATTTGTAAAGGAAACGGAAGCGTGCTCAGTCGAAAGCATTCGGCTTCCTCCTGGTTGCCATAAATAGCGATAAATCAAAGCTGAGAGCAGAGCACGGCAGCCGTCTGCTGGGAGAGGACCCTGCGGGAGACACGTTGGCCGTTCCCGAGCCGTCGCTGTCGGGGCAGAGGACAGAGTGAAACAAGCTCCCGCCCGCAAACGCTGGCCGGCGTCCCCTGAGCAAGCAGCCCCGGTGATATGAGATGTGGCGGCTCTCGGTGGTTGCTTGCCGGTGTTCAGCAAGGTGTAACTGTTCTCATGATTTACATTGTGGGAAAGGAGGCAGGAGCGTTCTGCAGTGGCCTAGCAAAAAAAACAACAAAACCCCCAAAACCGAACAAAAATGCCACAAAGAACCTCTCCCCCACCCCAAACACTCCGAAAACCCCAACAGTCAAAAACCCCACCACCACCCGCTTTCATCACCACCTTCACCTAGCCCAGCGGACTTGGCCATGCAGCACTTGGATGGTTCCTTTTTGCTGATCTCCTGCAGGGAATGGCACAGTCTCTGGCTAAGGACTTCAGCGTGAGGGACACCAAGTCTTTCTAAGCAGCCACAGCTATTTTCTCAATAAATACGTCAGCTCCCATATGCCATTCTTTTTTAGTGGAAGGCATCACTCCACGGTAACGGCATGCTGTCAGCTTCCAGCTCTACCTCACACGCCGCCCACACTGGCTGTTTCATACGGATTCAGATGTCCTGTCCCAAAACTACTCAAGCAAATCCTCATGGAAGACAGCAGTTTTACCAGAGTGCGAAACGGCGGCCCATTGCCAGGCCATCACTCAGGGACTGCGTCCGGACCCTCGTCCTGCAGGTACAGACTGCTCCTGGTAGCAGAGAAGACGGCTTTTGGTTACAGAGCATCACGTCGTGATTTATTTTGAGAGTCATCTGTGGCAGCTGCCTTCCCGCTGGTAAGACCATCATTGCCGTGGCTCCTCTGCTACCATGTGGGTCCTCGGAAGCATGAACATTTGGTATTTCTCCGGGACAAGATTCTTCCCGCACTGCTGTATCCCCCTCTGCCACCTGATGCAGCCACATGAGCTATGGAGCTGGATAAAGCTGAGGAGTTAAGTCAGAGAGTTAAGTCATGCTTTATGTGGAATAATGTTTACCCATTGTGGCTGCAAGACGACTAACTGAAAAATTAGTTCCTTAAGGCTTCTAAATCCATCGGAGACATTCACTGGGTGTTGTAAATCAACGCTCAGACTAGAAATAACTTATTTGTTTTTAGTAGCTAGAGTAATTAACAACTGTAACATATTACCACGGACTGCAAGAATTTCTCCGTCAGTTCAGAGCCTGGAAATTCAAGCACCTTCCTTCTAGAAAAGACATCCAGCTTGAAACATGGCCTCGTGGATTTTTACCAGCAGATTCCTGAACTGACTTATGTATAACATCTGAGCAGTTGGCCTGGTTTCGGCTGGGATAGAGTTAATTTTCTTTCTGGAAGCTGCTGTAGTGCTGCGTTGTGGATTTGGGGTGAGAATAATCCTGATAACATACTGGTGTTTTCAGTTGTTGCTAGGCAGTCAAGGATTTTTCAGCTGCTCACACCGGCCTGGCTGCTGGGTGCACGGGAAGCCGGGACACAGCCGGGACGTGGGGACGCAGCCGGGACAGCCAACCCGAACCGGCCCACGGGCTGTTCTGTACCGCACGGCGTCACGCTCCGCGTGTCAGCCGTGGGAGCTGGCCGGGGGCAGTGATTGCTGCTCGGGGACGGGCTGGGTAGCGTTCGTCGGGTGGTGAGCAACTGCATTGTGCATTGCTTGTTTTGCATATATATATAAAGATGTTATTCTTATCATCATCGTCATCATATCTTCCTTTGCTTTCCTATTAAACTGTCTTCATCTCAACCCACGATTTTTACCTTTTTTTTTCATTCTCCTCCCCATCCCATTGCAGGGGGGAGACATGAGCGAGCAGCTGTGTGGTCCTAGTTGCCAGCTGGGGTTAAACCACAACACCAGTTAATCTTGATACTGCTTTTAGGTTTAAAATTCAAGGTCAAGTCTTCTGGCAGAAAATAATTTGATCTAAATTCCTTGGTTTAAAGTCTTTTGTATCACTTTGCTTTTCCCTCTACTAGTTAGCCAGCTGGGCTTCAACTACAGATTGAAAAAGGTTTTCACACAACTACAAGGCAAGCAAAACATTTCTCTTAAACAAGGGAGCCAGACTGTGAAACCAAAAGCATTGGAAGAGAGGAGTTGAACTCGGAGCTATTTTTACAATCATTAAAAAAAAGAGAAATTCCATTTCAAGCTCATAGTCTTCTTCTGAAAAGAAATTTGGAGCAATACATACCATTGATTTTTTTTTTTCCTCATTCATTAGTTTGGGGAATTATTCTGTTTCGTCCCCAGAAACATTTATTATTCTGTTTAGCACTCACAGGAGTTAGGCTGTCTGTATTGGAAGGCTTTGCTTCACTACATCCAAGAAGTTACAAATGTAACCTCAAGCTAAGTGTAACGTAGGGGATTTCAGTCAACTCGCCCTTGAAGTTTCTATGGGTAAATCTAAATATCCTTGACAACCTCCATCTAACATCTGAGAGTCTGAAAACCTTAGCATATGCCTGTTGGAACTATCGGAGTCCTTAAAAATTTGTGAAGGGGTGAGGGCGAGTGGAGACCAACCGGTCTCACACGAGTCGCCATACACCTGCTTTTCTAGGAAGGAAACTTCAAACCCCCTGCAAAAACTTCACACGTGGGGGGTTTGGACCCAATCCCAGTTCTTCCATCCTGGTATTGCCTGATCTTTGTCCAGCACAGGACACGTGCCTCAGTTTCCAGCCTTTACTTGGTGTTTTGCCATCTCTTTTTCAAAGTGGTTGTCCTGGTTTCAGCTGGGACAGCGTTAATTTTCTTCCCAGTAGCTGCTGTGTTTTGGATTTAGCATGAGAAGAATGTTGATAATACGTTGATGTTTTTAGCTGTTGCTAAGAAATCAAGGACCTTTTTCCAGTTTCCCATGTTCAGCTGATGAGCGGGCGTACGGGAGCTGGGAGGGAGCATAGACGGGCAGCTAATTAAAGCTGGCCAGCGGAAATATTCCGTAGCATAGACGTCACGCTGAGTATATAAATGGGCGTTGGCTGCGGGGCAGGGATCTGTGAGACCCACAAGTTCCATGAGATCCGCAGTCGCTGCTCAGGGACAGGCTGTGCAGTTGGTCGTTTGGCGGAGAGAAAATATGTATTGTGTATCGCTTGTTTTGCGTATTCATTATTATTGTTGTTATTATTTTGTCCATTGTTGTCTTATTAAACTGTCTTTAGCTCACCCCATGAGTTTTACTTTTCATCCATTCTCCACCCCACCCCGCAGCGGGGAGGAGGAGCGAGTGAGCAGCTGTGTGATCCTGGCTGCTGGCTGCCGGGTTAAACCACAAGAGCGATTTAATTCCAGGATTCACATATAAAACCTTTGCATAGAGGGAAAGTGGAGAGGGAGAGTAAGGAGGAAGCCCCAGCCTCTCAGCAAAAAGCAGCGCAGAATTACTTTCACATTTTGTGCAGAAGTCAGACTGCTGTGTCTGGAAGCTGTGTGCACATCTGTTGGACCCTCAGAGCACAGGGTTCACAGTTCCCTACTGTGCACCATTTCTTTTATATGTAAGCATAATCTCTTTCCTTCTCCCAAATTATTTGTTTAATTGCAACTCCCAAACCAGTGTAGCTCCACTACAGCCCCGGAGCAGCAGTGTGCTCGCTGTGTCTGAGACCAGCAGTGATGACGGACCAGAACAAGACCATAGCACTCCACATTTTTCCAGCACACGGCTCTAGATAAGCTCATTTCATGCTCCTTTACCAATTTTCCTTTGCTCCAGTTGTCTAGATTCCTCTGCAGTTTTCTTTCACTAAGCTTTTTCCCCGTCAAATGGTAAATAAGGATATCCCGTATTATTTCTTTTGAACGCTGTGCACATGATAAGGCTGGTGCACACATGGGCAGTACAAACATTTGGCTATAAAAGCACAGGCACTGTTTTCTCCTGTTGTTTACTCCTCTGCCCTCAGTTAAGGATGTGCTGGGAAGTTTAGCAAGGAAGGATATACAAGAATGTCTTGGCTCTCCCCTCCACATCCTCCCAGAGTGATATTGTTCTATCAAGAGCCTTCTGTTACCATCGATTTTAATGGCAATATATGGTCTGCGGAGCAGGTAGGAATTCTGCACTGGCTTCTGTACTGTAACTCTTCAACAGGAGAAGGAAGCGCTTAAAAATCATTCACCTTTTGTGACAGGGGGTTACAGTGACAGTAAAAGAGTCACTGTAGAGTAAAAAGATCTTTTCAAAGATCAGGAATGAAATAACCCAACTTGACAGACTATCCAAAATTGCACGTGCCAGCAGTGGGTCACGGGGACCCTTAAACATGTCTCCAGAAGAAGCTGCCACTTCGAAAATACCCAGCAAATCTGCACAGCAAGATGCTTCGATGAGCACAGGAGTTAACGGGGACATTACAAATATCCGTGGCTGCTGAATAATTAGTCACGTCTCTAAAGGGCCGCTGGCCTCGCAGGCTCCTACAGACATTGCTGCATCAGCTCGTGCTTCCCAAGTTTTCCTCCCAGCCATACCAGCCAGGGACCGAGTGTTTCCAAAATGAAAGCCGAGACGGTTGTGCACAAGATGGCAGAGCGGGAGACGTGCCAGCACCCGGCCATGCTCCTGGGCCCACTCCAGCCCAGCAGAGAGGGCAGAGGGAGCGAACACGAGCCACAACAGTTCGGAACTGGTGCAGGCGCGCTGCAAATTAATTCAGATCCGTAACAACGATCTTCAAGTAACGCAGAAGCCAGCAGTGCTTGTGCCTTGCACGTTCAGCCAATCCCTCAAATAAACTTCAATTATTTTTTTGCTATTAGGAGAAAAGGAGATCCAGAGTTTGCCAGCGGTGCTTTATCATCCAAGAGAGGGTTTGTGGGGGTTTTTCTTCCCCCTTCATGCTCCTCACTAAGAAGCCTTTGCCAGTGTAATTATGGAGCCTGGATCAAGCCGTTGACAAACAGGCCAGCCATTAGGGCACCTGCGTATTTGATACAAATACCCACAACACCAGAAGCTGAAAAGGGATTCTTGTGCTTGTTTGCAATACGAGAAGATGGACATTTCTACTCAGCCTACGTTTCTAGAAGAAAGGAGTTTTGGAGCATTTTTGCTTTACGTTACAGAATAATTTATTTAGCAGCTCAACTGTAAAAAATCTCTTTATACAAACGCAAAAAACATTTCAACAAACCCCATAAACATTTTAGGGAGTTGCCTGTGTTCAGGTTATGGTTGCAGTCCAATTCTCCTAGACACTGACCTTCCCTTCCGCTCATGTACCGCTGCCCGTACGAGCTGTGCCGGCGTGGGCCGAGGGCCACAGCACCGAGGAGGAGGAGGAGCAGCAGGCTGTGGCAGGGGCATCTTCTAGGGCTGGGAGCTCTTCAGTAGTGCTGCCCCAAACCTAACTGTCACCTGGATCTGCTCGCCTCCCTGGGGCACAGCACAGCTTCTCCCAGGGGCAAAAGCCACCCAAAAGTGGTGGTGAAGGAGTTTGAAACCGAGCAGCAAGGAGCAGCCTGGTGTTCCGAGCAGGGAGCCCGGGATGCGGGAGCTCTCTGTCCTGATCATCTTGGTGGTGAGAACGCAAAGCCAGATGCAGTTTTCCTCAGCTGCAGAGCTGGGTATTTTTTGTGCAAACTAACCAGTCAGCATTCCTCACCCAGGGAGAGCGTGTTGGTCCGCATCCGTCTCCGTCCCTCCGGAGAGGCGATGCTCCCGGGGAGGAGCCTGGCAGCGCCGGCGTGAGCAGCATGTCAGCACTCGGAGCAGGAGCTTTCCCACACATCAGTGCCATCCTCCGCTGAGGGTTCCCGAGGCAAACACTCAGCTGTCTTATTTATTTTTGGCTGAACACAGTCAGCTGTCACTATCACTTATTCGCCTGCAGATCTATTAGCGCTTTGAAACGTAATCAGCCTAGTGCATCCTTATCTCCAATTATTCTGCACTCAGGTCTATCGACATTTGGGTGTGAAGAAGAGGGTCTTCTTTTGTCCTGGTTTCAACAGAAGACAGATTTACTGATGCAGACATCAGCAACGTAACCAGCAGCTTAAAACGAGCCATTAATATCAGTAACTGCGAGGAAGGTCGCTCCCGTAGATGAGTCAGATGCACCAGTTTCCCGAGGATTTTGTAATCCTTTGTAAGACCTTGAGCCTGCAGTCAGCTCTCCACAGGCTGACACCAGCACTGCCAGGGTCTGTCCTAAACCTGGAGGTTTCCAAGCTGGAGAGCCAATGTGGTATCTTTATGTGATGGTGTGCTTCCCCCGACCCTGGCCTTCTCCCGTCGCCCTGCTCAAGCGATAACCACCAGTGTCAGCCGTGATGGATGCGTCTGTCAAAGTGGATTTGAGGGAGACAGATAACAACATGGTAGCCAAGGCTAATCTGCACCCACCTAACCACAGAGCTGGTCAATGGCCGACTCAAGCCAAGTTTGGAAGAAACCAACATCTGCAGTTGGTATGCAAATAAGACTAAAAGTCAAGTCATCTTACTGCATAAACACTGAGCAGCCCAAGAGCCCTCTGAGCTCTTGTGCACGGCAGCGGGCTGCACGCCAGCATCTCCCCATGAGCAGGGACACCTCTCAAGATTACTCCTCAAGATCGAGAGAATCCTTATCACGTCAGACCCTCAGCAAGCGAACTGGGAATAAGCACGCTGAAACTTTGAAAATCTTAGCTACGTGATCTAAAGGATTATATATGTGCAATCAATCCTTTATACATAAACCACTGACCAAGACTGGGGCTAAGGCTGGATCCAGCCCCACCTAGGCTCCTCTCCGAGAAGGAGTTTAGAAAATGAGGGGCTCCATTCTGAACCTCATGACTCAACGGGAGGGTCTCCCTGACAGTTTTGTCTGACCCTGTCCTCCACGCAGTAAATAATCTAGTGTACCTTGCCATCGAATCTTGTTAAACCACTGCCACATTTACTATTGAACTTTGTTAACTCACTGTCTTATATCAGTAAAAGAAATTGTTGCTTCTCTCTTGTGAGTGAAGTGCATCGCTCTTTCCACGACAAATTGGCACAGTGGGCAGGACAGCAAGTGACACTGATTACTTACAAAGGCATGGAGTGAATGAGTCCCAACCTCTCAGAAGAACAGGCTCCTGACAATTGCAATGAATTATGGAAGAATGCATTAGCCCTAGGCATTCCCAGAGCCACCATTCAGGGTTGTCCTGCCGGCACTGAGTCTGACTGAAACATTCCAGAAACAGGTAACAGTGAAAGGAAAGGGAGACAACCCCTCCTCCCACTTATGGGGGCTCATGAAGCCAACAAGTAATATCTGGAAGGCAGTTGGGCCTGCCAGTCTGGAAAGTGGAGGCTTATCAGTGGGTAAGTGATGATGGCTCATACATTTTAATTCCAGTTGGTCCTCAAGGACAATTGGTGGAGTTTTTAACAGATAAAGGAGCACAAATTTCAATACTAACACAACAAGATGCCAAGAACCTGGGCGTGTGATCCAGATGGCAAAGAGTCGAGATCACTGGTGTGAGTGGAGCAAGTGTTGTGTGCCAAAGTGCCAAGGTCCATTCATGTCTCCTGGGTGAGAAGCACAGGTCGACTACACAAACACTGATCCCGACCCTGGCTGAAATTGGGAGGCTGCAGCACACGCACTTTGCGCAGCCCCTGCGCTCCCCATTTCAAAATCACTCACGTAGCACAATATCCCATTTCTGCTGCGGCATGGAATGGAACTTCTGAAGTTGTAGCTGATGCGGATAAAGGAGAAATTACCTCCGGCACCCACTTCCCATGTAACTCACCTGTCTGGCCAGCTGGGAAACCAGACGGGAGGTGGCATTGAACAAGTGATTGCCGGAGCCGGAATGCCAATACAGCCCCAAATGCACGCTGCGCCAAACCCTGCCAGCTGAGCAGCGCCTTTGCCAGCAGCTGCGCAGCCATGGATGGCGGCGGTAGATGTGAAGGACGTGTTCTGCATGGGTGCCTTGAAGGAGGAGGATCAAGAGAAGTTTGCTGTCGCTTGGGATGGAATACAATATACCTTGAGCAGACTCCCACAGGGATATGAACATTCCCCCGCAACTACTCCTGCCACACTTGCTGAACTTTGACAGTCTCACTCCCCCAGAATGTGAAACTGTTCCAGTCCCTAGGTGATATTCTGGCTGGAGGAACTTCCCCTGAGCGGGTGGGGGAAGCGGCAGCCGCAGTATGGCAAGCACTAAATAACACAGAACTAGAGATTCTACCTGGAAAATCTCAGCGACCCAGCCAAGAAATAAAATCTGTAGGTACTTGGTGGACAGCAGGCAGTGCAGTGATTCCCCCAGACACCTTAAGAAAAATCAGACCTGCAAATGCCCCAGTCAAGGAAGGAGTCACAACAATTAATGGGAACTTTAGGATATTGGAGGAAGCACGTACCTGGAGTCTCTGTCACTTCCCGCCCATTATAGTCACTGTTACGGGAAGGCAAACCCTGGGAGTGGAAATCAGAGCATAAAGAGCCAGTCAAAACTTGTAACATCTCAGTCACTGGGACCAGTAGACCCCTGCGACCCTGTTATAGCCAAATGGGGTTTTGCTGAACAAGCTACTGACTGTAACCTGTTCCAAACTGGTCCCGATGGGCCGAGACGACCTTTATTGTTTAGCTCACCCACATTTAAAGAAACAGAACAATGATACTCTGAGGGGGAAAAGGGACTTTTCCATTGGAGCAGTTAAACAAGCTGAGAAACTACCTCGGGGACAACCTGTGGAAGCCAGAGGACCATTTAATTTACTAGAAGCAGTCCTAAAGGGGACTGCTCCCCCAGAAAGAGCTGCATAAAACCCCACTGTCTGAAAATGGTATGCCTGCCTAAGAGGAGTGGCAGAAAACACACAGTTAACTGAAGGACACGCTAAGGTCTCCAACTGCAAATGCCCACAAACACAGACCCTTCAGCATTCCAGCAACATTTTAAACCATCACCCGTTCTGGATGCACCACCTCTCCCTGAGGGTACGATATATCAGTAAAATGTATCGCTGCTTCTCTCTTAGGAGCAAAGTGCATCACTCTTTCCACAACACTTTATAACACAGAAGAAATCCTGGTGCTATCTGCACCGGCCATGGCTGTTTTCTTAGTTCTCTGCATTTGTTTGGACATCAGCCATGTTGATTTAGTCAGAGAAATGGGGAAAGAGTTTTGGAGAAAGCTCTCAAGCAGGACAGGAGGAGAGACCATCACCACAGGCCCCTTCCTGGCTCTCCCAGGATGAGCTGTGCCCCAGGCACAGCAGCACCTCGCTGGTGGGTGATACTGGATCGTACCCCGGCACAGCCCCGTTCACACAAGGTCCAAGAGAACAAGCCAGGCGGGTCCAAACCAGCTCAGACATCGCAGCTTGGGTTTAGCAGGACCAACACCAAACCAGAGCTGAGAGGCACGACTGAAGGAGTCCTCATGGCTTCCCCCAGCACAGGTCACCTGCAACTCCCCCTGGGCCCCTCCAAACCCCAGGAGCAGAGCTGCTGGGCAGATCTGCACATACTTTTAGAGCTGTGTGTCCAGAGGACCAAGACGAGAGCAGGAAGCCTCCATGAAACATGCCTCCCTACCCCAGAGTGAGCCCTGGGTTGCACAGGCACAGCCATGTGTGCTCGGGCTGCGGGGCCAGGTCACAGCACAGGGGCACACCACGGTGGCCAGGCATGAGCGGCCCAGGAAGGGAACAGGACAAGCACAGGCAACACTTTCCCAAGGACTCACCCAGACGTCAGCTATCCTGGGGAGGTTCCCACGGCCGGCATGGTTTACCAGCTTGGTAGCCCTCAACTCAGCTTGCTTCAAAGCTACTTCTCCAGCCTCCCCTTGCACCCACACAAACTTTCCACAGCATCCTTTAACAGAGTTGCACAGATGGCTCCTTGATGAGCCACTCCCAGCACCCTTCTCCTCCCTTTTCCCTTAAAAAGCTCCTGCCCAACCCCTTCTCAGAGAGGTATTAATAGGCAGGTTAATGAGGAGCCTTGTTACCCTCCTGTGACCACACAGCTGCTGCCAGGGGAGATGTCCATCATTCTCCTCTGCCACCATTTGCCGTTAGCAGAACAGGGCAAAGCAGCAGAGCTGAACCCTCTCCGAGTTGGCCGACGTGCTGCAGCACTGCGTCTCCAAATCCCGCAGGCAGCCATGGAATCCCAGCTGCTGCCACGAGGACTACGAAGCCATTTTAGTAAGATGAATGCTCTTGCTGGGGATTCAGTCTGTCCCTTCTAGGAGTACCCATTTCATAATCTTATGGGGGGAAAAAATTAAAAAATAACTTTAATGATGGCTTACAGAGATTCATTCCACTTAAACATCACCCTTTAGAAAACCCCACTCATGAGAAGATGTTAATCTTAGTGTGAGAGCGTGCCAGTTCAGTTCATCTCCATCAATCTGCCCTTAAACCCCATGGACCTGTTAATCTCAGCCCGAGACAGCTGTTTAATACATTCATTTAACAAAAGACTTGGACACTGCGCTGGCAGTGGCCTCACGACTTACAGCACTGCAGCTCCATCGCCCCGCCTGACCCCGGAGCCTCCCGCATCAGCCCTGCCCACCAGCTCTCCCGTCCTGCGGCACAGGCACATCCATGGGGTGTATTTCTCCGGATTAGGTAATGCTAATCATAGGATTACCAGTTTAAGATGAATGGTGTTTGAGCCATTCACTGGTAGAAAATAATCCAAGAGATGGCAAAGCACAAGCTATATGTTACACACCAGTTATACGGGAGAGGTATATATACACAACTTCTATATCTATCCATCTATCTATATACAAGTTATATGGGGGAAGGAGAGCCATGGCCGAAGGTCGAGAACTTGCAGCCACAAGAAGTCAATAAAAGTCACTGTGCTGTGAAGCGGCTGCCGCCCCCAGAAAGGCTCCATTGTGCCGGAGAAAGAGCCCACACAGAAACCCATGCCTGCTTCTCACTGGGACCACAGGAGACTTTTGGTATGGAAAAGCATCCTCCGGGCTGTCCTCTCCCTTGCAGCCTCCTGCGCACCGTGGGCTGTAAACCCCGCGACGGCCGGCCGGGCGCTCGGGGTCTGACCGGCAGCAAGGTGCTGAGCCCTGGCCGGAGCCCGCCGGAGCTGCTGGGGAGCTGAGCCTGGGCACCACAGGGACAGAGCCTCCTACGACACCTCCCCCTCCATTTCATTAGTGATAAGCAACGTGCTATATGAAGCATAGTATAGTCCTACAAAGGACTACGCCTAAGGTATATGCCAGCCGTACGGCTTCGCGCTGCTGGAAGGGGCTCGTTACTGCGGGCAGGGGTGGGCTGTAACGACTGCTGGAAAACAGCCTGAAATTTCATTGTATTTCAAATCAAATCTTGCTTTGGCATCAGCTGAACGCTTCAAAAATAAAAATAACACCCACAGAAGGAAGCAAGACCTCGCGCTGGGCTGCGTTCTTGGTTTCCCAGCCTCGCCGTAGCGTCGGGGGAAGGAGGGTTCTGCCGGCACCCGGCCGGCCGCGCCGGCCCGTCGAGCTGCAGCCCAGAGCCCGGCATTGCTCCCAAAGGGTTTGCAAAGTGTTTCCTCGGAAATGCATTTGGGCTTCTGAATAAAAGCCCAGATGCTGTTTATGCTGTTCTCTAGCATCTCGGTGCACTGTATTTTTTAAAAATGATTTGAATCAAAGCCCTCATTCTTTAATTAAACTTCATTTAGCTGCCATCTGCCTGGGATCAAAATGGCTTCATGTTTTGCAGCTCTTAATGAGGATTGTTATTGGATTTGTAAACACATAAACAACAACAACAAACCCCCCCACCAAAGTCTTTGAAAAGTAATAAATGAGAAACGTTGCTCAAGTGTTAAGATCTGCATCTTCACTTGTCTAATTGTAATGGAGCGGATCTCATTCAGCAGATAATCACGTTACACACAAAAAGCGGGTATAAAAATACCCTGCAACTGCAGGATCAAGATTCGGGGAGCTGCGAGAATTACAGCTGAGGGAAAACAGTAATAAAGCGATATCTGTCACTCCTCCGAAGCGGGAAGGGTCAGCGCTCCGGGGTCACAAGCAAATACAGGCACCCAGGGCAGGACTTTACCAGCCGGGCAACGGAAAATGAAAAGTGGATGTTGTGGCCCTGAAAATCCCCAAAATTACAGTGGGAATTACTGCTGTTCACTCTTAAGAATCTATCTGTTACCAAAACCCAGCATCCCCAAAACCCTGCTGGGGATACCGGTGGTGTCGGGCAGCCACGGAGCTTCCCGGGCGAGCAGCCGGGGCAGGGCACGAGCTGGTGAGTGGGGCCGGGGGCACACAGAGCTCCAGTCAATGGACCACGAAACTTAGGGAAGAAAACCTGAGCCTGGAGCTCTGGCTCGGCCCGTGCCGTAGCGGCACCGCCAGCCTTCCCCTGCCCCATCGTGCCAGCCAGGCTCCGAGCCGGCGATGCCAGCCGGGGCAGAGGGAGAGGCAGAGCTTCCGTTCCCCCCCTCCATGTACAGCCTTTACGACTACATTCGGCTTTCTGAACTAAACCATTAGTCCCCAGCATAGCTCCCATGCCCTAATTTAACCGCCCTGCCTGTGTTCACCCCCGCCTTTCAGCCGCAGTAATTAGGGCCCCGTGCCCCCGACCCACGCCCTGCGAGGGGAGCAGCCTTCCCCCAGCGCCGGCGCGGTCGCAGGGTGCCGGCAGCGGCAGCAGACCCGGGGCAGCCTCAAACATCTCCGCTCATTACCAAACCGCGCCGCTGCCTTCGGCGCTGTGGCATCGGGCCTTTGTTATTTTCACAGCAAAAAAATAGAAAAGTCAAAATATAATGAGTGTGCCCTCTTAGGAGACACCCACTCGGTGGGGTTTGATCTGTGAATAAGCCCCTTTCAGACATTTTCGAAGAGAAAGTTGTATTTTTACCTCTGAATCATGCTTCTTTGTTTCCTAATTGGAGATGCCACAGGTTTGAGCATCAGGCAGATACATGAAAGACTTCAGATTTTGATGCCAACTGCTCAGATGTCAAACTGTATCTCTAATTGGGGTCACCGACACAGATCTTTGCCCTTCTTTCGGCTGCTCCCTTTGTGCCATCTCCTGCATTTGTTTGGGCTTTTATTGCCTCATGATCATTTGCATCGAACTCCACAGCAAATGCAAGTCCAGAGCCAGGAAATAAAACTGCAGCTGCCTTGAAACATTTCTACCTGCCACCAAAACCCACCGGCGGCCTGAAGAGACCGGGACTGGAGCAGACCGAAATCCCACAGAACAAATAAAGCACTCGAAAAAGCTTTCACCAGAATCACAGAATCACGGAATGTTTGGGGTTGGCAGGGCCCTCTGTGGGTCACCCAGCCCAACCCCCTGCCCAAGCAGGGTCACCCACAGCAGGCTGCACAGCACCGC
>Ga0065711_1044539_pt1 | contig 14035 bp, 11 predicted proteins | sample Hoacrofraction12_FD_59098 | JGI IMG/M metagenome (GOLD analysis project Ga0065711, IMG submission 59098) | Hoatzin crop microbial communities from Cojedes, Venezuela - Epithelial fraction 12 v2 (version 2) | ecosystem: Host-associated > Birds > Digestive system > Esophagus > Crop | place...
GGGCAGCCTGTTCCAGTGCTCCGTCACCCTCAGAGGGAAGAAGTTCTTCCTCATGTTCAGACGGAACTTCCTGTGCTTCAGTTTGTGCCGATTGCCCCTTGTCCTGTCACTGGGCACCACTGAAAAGAGATTGGCCCCATCCTCTTGACACCCACCCTTTATAAGCATTTATAGCTCGCAGCCTTCTCTTCTTCAGGCTGAACAAGCCCAGCTCCCTCAGCCTTTCCTCATAGGAGAGATGCTCCAGTCGCCTCATCATCCCCGTAGCCCTCCGCTGGACTCTCTCCAGTTGCTTCTCATCTTTCTTGAACTGGGGAGCCCAGAACTGGACACAGTACTCCAGATGGGGCAAGAAGTGTCTACCTGACAATAAAACTGGAATTCTTGAGTTGGCATCTGTGCGAGTGAGCAAGTGGCCTGCTATAGAGAAATGCTGAGCAATTACCAATTCCAACCTGTGGTAGGAAGGAGTTGCAGTTTCTGATTTTATCTGAATGAGGATTTCATCTGTTATTTATATATCTGACTTCAGAGGAATCATTATTATGTCTTGTCCTGGGGTGGCTAATGAGCCTTTTCTCCACTGATGGGTGTATGTGGCTCTTGTCAGCAAGAACTGTAGTAATATTTTGGTACCAACAGGGTAATAACTCCTAGTGCTTAGCAGTGCTTCTGAAGTGAAACAGAAAGGAGAAAGCTTTTCTGTTTTATTCCTCTTCTCTTTTGGGAGGGAACTCGCGGCAGCTCACTGTGCCTTAGTCATTAAATCCCCAGCTGGGATTTGAAACTCATGACATCAGAGAACAGAGCATCTCTGCTGTGCTAATGTAGGCAGCAAGGATGTGTCATCGCCTACCATGCACATGTTAGTGTATTGTGAAGGTTCAGTGCTGTTTTGGTGACAAGGAGCAACCTTATACTTTGGTACTATGTAAACACTAAGTCTATTCACAGTCTCTCTTCTTGTGTAATAGTTCTCACATACAAAGTAGCAACATGCAGAAATCATTCTGCTGATGAATGAATCACTCTGATCAGAGCATGTTGTTAGTGGACTTTATTTTTAGGTAGTGATAAAAGAAGCTGCTTCTATATGACAGTCACAGGCCAAGGAAGAAAAAACATGATTTCTATAAAGTGGCAACAGGAACTCACCCGTGGAGTGAGGTTCCTAGAAAGCAGAGGGAAAGGAGTAGCACCCAGAATATTCCTTTATGCTATAGCTATTTTATGAATGTCAGACAAATAGAGCTGGAGCATAGAAATTGCTACACGAGCTCCTGTCACCAGTAAGCTTAGCTCTATTTTCCTATTTTAAAGAATACCCAGCTGTCACTAACTAAAAAATAATGGCCTTTAGTTAGCAATATCAACAACCTCAGCCATTCTTCAGTACTTCCCCATGCTAAATGCTGAAATGTCTATAAAGTATATACACGATTACCTGGTGCCAGCTGCTCGGCAGGACTGTGTGTTTGCACAGACCTGTCTCGCTCCTCTTCCTGCTGCAAGGTGAGGTCTCAGCCCCTCTTGCAACGGAGGGAAACATCTGCGTGCAGCTGCTGTGCAGTGTTGGATACTGCATGGGAAAGCCACTGCCCACCGTGGCCTCCGTCAGAGAGGCCGAGTGCTGCACGTGTGGAAAGCAAACTGTGCCATGCCGTGCTGTGCCTACGTCGAGGTGTGGGTGCCCTGCCTGGAGGCTGCCTGTCAGGCGCTCCTGGTACCGTCACCCTGGGCCACCCGTGACCGGTTTCCACCTCACCCCTGTGGCGTGGGGGCAGTGCCCTGCCTTGGGCTCTGGCGTGGGGGGCGAAAGACGCATCTGCTGGGCCCCAGGCGTCCAAATCCTGATGACAGTTATTTCTGCTCTCCATGGAAAAGAGTTTACAAGTTTTTTGAAGGTGAATATGTTGGTGTGTTTTCATAGCCCAGCTTACACACGGTTTCTATTTCCTATGTTATTGCTTCACATGAGTCATCTCATTTCTGCTCCCCTTCTCACTCTCCATATTACCTTTTATAATTCAAACCAGATCATGGTTGAAGACTGATTTATACCCTTCTAAAAATCTCCTTACATTTTTATTACAGCTCTGAGTGTCTTCTTCTTACCCCAGCTCTCCAGGAATGTAATTAACTACTTTAGGAATTTCAAAAAGTCGTGTCATAGTCATTATTCCAAGGGGCTTCACCTCTACAACAGCAGTTTTGAGAGTAAAAATGATCTAAGCAACTCGCAAGATTTTAATAAAGTTGGTATTGAATGGCAGCAGGAAGGAATCATCTTCTTCAAAGGTATAAATGAGACCTAGGAGGAGAAGACAAATGCAAAAAAATTGTTAGAATATTAGCTGTTAACCCATCTGGGAAATATCTTACTGCAAAGCTGAGGAAGTCAATCTGTTCACCTTTTTCAGAAAATTTATTGCAATATATAATAACATACAAGGGAAAACCTCATCTTTAAATAAAACAAAATCCTAAGTTAATCTTCTACTTCATTCTAAATTATTGCCATTTCATCCCCTTTCCTTGAGTACTTTACACATTTCAGCAAACAGCACAAAGCCCCTCCATGATCTTAGAATTTGGGGGCTGCAGTATTACACATCATTAGTTTTAAGTGACCCATTACCCTGAAATAAATTAACATAAATAGATAATGCTAAAAGAAAACAATATTCAAACCATTGCAATAAAGGGTAAAGGTGATATTGATTCTGTTTCTTAGGAATGAATTTGCAATTGTCCTGAGAAGCAAAGGTTGTTCTGCTCTAGTTGATTTTGTCTGGTTTGTTTTTAAACAATAAATCTCCTGCTGTTTTCTGCCAGGGAGAGGAAGAGGAGAGAGGGATGGAATGGACATTAAGAGAGGCGCAGCTCAGCCTGCATGGCAGTCTGCTGAGTGACACCCAGGTGATACTGTAAAATGTCCAGTGTAAGGGCCTAATTAGACTGGTATAGTGCAAATTAAGAGCAGTATTTTCTTTTTCTTTACAATTTCCTTTACATGTGAAATGAAACAAAGATTTTACAATAGCATTTCTTACAGTATTGCTCATTTTTGTTCATTCTAAGACATTATTCCACTATGCTTTTGCACTAAAGCATATAATATGTACATTCAATTTTTTGATTAAGAATCAATGCCAGATATAGCACTGTGACATTGTTACCTGAAACCCTAAGACTGTGTTATTAAGAACTATAGTGTTCAGAGCCATTACTGCAGGGGCTGTAGAAAAATCTGTATTAAGACTGATTGTGGGTAACCAAGGACTGAACAGTTTCTGGAAAAAAATGGCAAGCAAAGTGTACTAGTGCAGATACTCAGTAGTGACAAAGCGTACCATACTTAGTAGAAAGTGTTTGGATATCTTGCTGTGGCAGCAAATAACAGACATGAAAAATCATCCTTGAGAAGGAAAAGGCTTTTGTAGTTGAATTTTCAGGATAAATGTGAAAAAGGGCCTTGAATTAAAAGCTGTATGCAGTAGAACAAAATGCCAACAGTTCAACATAATGGTGCAATCCTATTCACACTTGGCACAATACAGTATTGACAGTCACCAGGGAAAGGGTAAAAGGGCAGTGTACAGATGCCATATGTAAAGCTCTACAGCCTTTTGTGCTGAAGTTTCTATCCATCATCGTGAAGCTGTCCTAACATGATAAAGCAATGGTTTACTACCAAAATATTTTATTTTTTTCAATAACCCCAAATATTACAGAAATCTATTCACAGAGGCTAAAAAGCATATAATATACTTTACGTCCTATGTATACTACACAGGTTTCACACTAAACTGTAACTCACTCAGGATTTTCAAAATGACACAGTCATCAGAGTAGGTTTTTGTGATGTCTTGTCTAATGGTAGAATGATAATCTGTTCAGCAGCTAGAAATAGCCCCAAAGAAACTATTACAGTGGAATAATGTGCTGGAAAAGCAATAATCAGAGCCCGCAGAACTGGGAAGAAGCCTTCAAACAAAAGTGTTCTAACAACAATTGTTCCCAGCAGAACTGTGAAGCCTGTCTGGCCATACCTTCTTAAAGAGGATTCTGAGAGGCACAGATATTCACAAACTTAGCTGGCAGCGGAGCAGCAGATTTCTGTGTCCCTGAGGGAACTTAAGAAGCACAAACTGCGAAAGATCACCCAGAGAGAAATTAAAGGGTGAGTTACAAGCAGCAGTAGCTTACAGGTTCAAAGGAGCCTGTACATCCAAGCAAGCGCTCCCACCCCCCAAACCCAGATGCAGCGGGGGGCACTGCTGTGGCTCAGCCTTGCTCGCTTCAGCAACAGTAGGGACAATCAAAACACGTCTGTTTGATCAGGAAAAGACATTTTTTCAGAACTAAATACACAGTTTTCACCTGACTTGGCCTCCTTCAATGGTTTGCACATTAAAGTACTGAGTTGTTCTAAATTTTGTGTAAGCCACAGGCTGAGGAACACAGTTGTTTCATTAGCAGTAAGTGACACCAGAGACAGCGTTGTGAGACCACAGTCACCACTAGAACATGCTGAGAGGCCAATATCTCATGCAGAGATCCTAGTGTTGGTATGGTAATAAACTGTTCCCATCTTGCATTCCTGAGCAGCATGGGGTGCCGGCAAATAGGCCCTTCCTGAAATCCACATTTTTTTTCCAGTTCTGCTTAGTAAACTACATCTGCCCAGAAAAAATCACAGTGAATTAGTCCAAGATTCAGAAAACAGTAGACTGAGCTGTAGGTGGCATCAAACCTGCAAAGAGTTAAATCTCCTTGTCCAACTGATGTCAACAGCCACAGATAACAAGACGTGATTTTTAAGAAGTTGCTTAGTTTTGCCCAGGATCAGCTCTAGCCCAGTGAAAGGGATTTGGAAGAGTTCTGAGAAATTGGAGAGGCTCCTCAGAATGAATATTTTTCTACAGGATTTCTGAATTCTGAAGGTTTTAGAATTTTGCTCAGTAGATCTCAAAATAAACCAATGCAATGATAGATCAATGGCTACTTTGGATAAAACGCTTTCTTCCACAGAGTTTCCACTGAACAGGTTTAACAGAGCAAGGTCTGTATGTGTGTGAGTAAATATTTTATAAAGGAACAATAAGTAGGAACTGACATAGCCTCATTTCTCACTGTCTCAGAGGGCATGACACATGAATTCCTAGAAAAGCAAGTAGGAAAAAATATGTCAGATTTGAATTTGACTTACATCCTCCACATAACACAGTGTAGATAAGTATTTTGCTTAGAAACCTTAAAAAGTTGTTGAGATAAGAGGCACATCAGGCATTGGTGATGCGGAACGAAGGAAAAGCCCTGAAAAGCCAAGTTCGGGTCAGCACCTAGTGCCGAACCCTTCCACAACCACGAGAGGCAGGCGTGAGTTTTCCAAGTTTGAAAGAAAAAAAAAAAAACAAACCACCCTTATATACATAAAAGAGCACAGGAATTTTCCATGGGGGTGGGGAACAACAATAGAAAAGTGATGACCTTGGGATGGCGCCTAGAGACTGAACAGCTTGGCTATTGTACGGAAACAGCTGACTTCTGCACAGGAAGCAATCACTGCTGATTACAAACTCTGAACCCCTGCCTCTATTTTTTTCTGTCCTTTTTTCGTCCGCAGCGCAAAGCTCCTGAGGCCTCTCCAGACTCTCACAGTTTCAGCCCCTCGCCTGCTACACCCAGGCGTGTGTGTGCGTCACGGGCCGGCGGTGAGGGAGACCCGGAGGGGCTGTTCTGTTCCTGCGCTGCAGCTCCCATGGGGCACGGGACTCAAGGGCACAAGGTCAGCCTAGAAAGCACTTTTGGGCTGAGATTCACAGCTGTTCACAGTGAACCTGGGATCTGGCCTTCTGCTTCTCATTGACTCTGTGGGCTTGTTCCCAGGTATCCCAGTTTAAGAAGGAACTTTTGGTTTTAGTGCTTTTAATGTTGATTCCCCCTCCAGCCTTTTTGGTAACAGTGAGGTTACCAAACTTATCGATAAGTTAGATGCTAAATTAATGCTAGATGGAACATGGGGTCAATTTGAGCTCCTTAACAAAAGCACGCTGTGTTGAAAAGCTTCAGCCCTTACTGACTCAGGCATAGGGATGCGGAGAACATGATGAAGCACAAAAACAGCCTCCTGGAGACTAACAAAATTTGTAGATTTAATTGTACACCGTCAGTTTTGTTAAACCGATATATGCTGAATGCATGAGGGCAAAAAGACAACCACAAACCCTGCAGTCAGCTGGGAGGAGGTCGGTGGGGAGGTGTTTGCAATTCTTGTTCAAGGTGGGAAAACCAGCTCTTTCCAGAGATAGGAGAAGCACTGAGCAGAGAGGTGAAGGTGGAAGGACAGAGAAGGGGAGGACGCTGAAATGCTGGTTAAAGTTCCTTCCCTCACTTCCTTTGAGTGCAGCAACCAGGGAGGAAAAGGCAGAGGGGGGGGAACAGCAAAGCTGTGGAGTTATAACTGGCTGGAAATGCTGCAGAGGAGAGCAAGCCTTGCTCGGAAAGCTGTCTTGATGTGTACCTCGTCCTGGGAGCTCGGCCCGGTGTCACTGAGCTCCGCAACACTGCCCGGGTGTTTCGGATCATGCCCCAGAGAGGAATGCAAATGTCATCAAGAATTTAGGCACCTCCAAGCTCAAACAACATCAAAGCTAAGGTTTTTCACATTTTAATGTCAGATTTGCGTGTTTGTGGAGGCAATTAGGTACTTAAGCTGTTTTAAGCTTATAATATTTCGACCATAGTCATGCTGACATACTTTATCTAGTGACACCCACATTTGGTATTACAGTGCTTACTCACCGCCTGCCCAACCCAGGGTAACCAAGAGATGCTGTGACTGCTCTGTCCCACTGCGGTTCTTTACAGATATTCTACTATTCAAGCCCAGGCTGAACGGGGCTCTGAGCAACCTGATCTAGTGGCAGATGTCCCTGCTTATTGAGGGGAGGTTGGTCTAGCTGACCTTTAAAGGTCTCTTCCAACCCAGACTATTCTATGATTCAACCACCTGACAGTCTCAGATGCTGTGGCCAATTACTAAGGATGCAGCACTGTGGTAAGCAGTTGAGATCCATATTGATGAAATGCGGTACTCAGTCACTGAATTTTATATGAAGTGATTCAGACTGATACCAGCTAAAGGAGAGACCAAGGGATGATAGCCTCTGTCTGATAGGACTTTTCTTTAAGTACCAATTGACTAAAGCTGTAGGCAGTTCTCTATGGAAATAAAGAAAGAGTACCAGCAGTACCAGAGGTCATGATATCATGTTTATTCTTCTACTTCTCTGTTTGACACTTTAGACTTTTAATTAATAAACTGGTCTCATTTGTGATGATCATGATTTAATTTCCAGCATACTTGAAAACATCACGTTAAGTGAAAGCAAGTAGAAGCAGCTGTTGAGTCCTGGCAACCTTGTGGGAGGGTGGCTAAAGCTGGAACTGCATAAATAACAATGAAATTATTGACTTAAGAAGTTGTATTCCTCCATCATCTCCCTTTGAATCACTGCCAGGACATCTAACCTTATTCTGCTGACCCTCCGTTTCAGATACGCTCTTAAGTGCCAGTGTAAATCTTTCAGGCATTCACTTCTTCTAGAAGAATGGATTTGGGATTTAGGCAGATGTCTCTTCAGAGAAGCATTGAGAATAATGAAAAATACAGTGAATCTTTGTACAGAGTCAGGAATCAAAAGAGTTTTTAAATTAAGTAGCCCTGAGATCTTCAGCTTTCCAGTAAAGAGCTTTCTTGCAACACATACAATCTGAGAAGCCCCAGGAAACGGTTAGGCATGTTTGAAAGAGAAATAGCTGCTTTCTAAACAGTGCTTGTACTAAAGATACGTACTACTTTTAAAAGACACAGTCATAGAGGAAAACTCGTCCTGTGACAGTTCAGGTCTATCAATTCACCCTGAACCTCGCTGCTCAAGGCGTTAAGGTTCCTGATGGTACCCGAATGTCAGCTGTGGAAAAAACAGCGTGTTGAATAGATGCCGCAGTACAGATGACTGTATACGTGTGTCTGCCTGGTAGTGACCGTTGCTCTTGTTTGTTCATCAGACACTCAGCTCTTGAAGATGACTGTTGTGCTGAACCTTTAAAGCTGCTCTTAGGGTAGATTTTTATGCAATGTTCTTGAATTGGCACGATATGCCTATACAGCATTACACGTAGCAAAGCCCTATATTGACTGAAGTCTACAGGCACCATTGTAATCATCAATATTATTATCAAAACTCTCACAGGCCATATTTTTTCCTAGCATTTGACCAAATATTTCCTTTGGTCACTGGACTGAGTTGCTTTCCCCTTTACTACAGCAGATTAACATTTTAATAAATTGACAGTCTCCTGATTTCTCTAGCATGTATCCTGTTGCCCTTTATTTAGCACACCCTGACCTGTCTCAGTAAGGAAAACAAAAAATTACAGATCTTTATAAAATGTTTAATTCCTCCCTTTTCTCAGTTTTGTTTCTTGTTATATTCTTTGGTGGGGTTTTCCTTTCAGTCTGCCTTTGCACTAAGTTCTGATTCCAGTGGCTCTTCTGCAGCAGTATCGTGGGGCAGGCAGCCTGCTCTCCTGCCTGCATGCCATGCCTGCTGTGTCCCTTGCCCCAGGTCAGCCTCACCCCACCGCTCTGAGCATACCCAGGAAGCCTCATGACTTCTGGATCCAGACAGACAAGTGATCAAGAGTAAAAAAAGACATTCTTGTCCCTTTCAGACTGGATGGCACTTACTTACTGGAGGCAGATGGAAGAAAGAATCTTTTTTTAGAGTCCCTGAATAGGCCGTACAGAGGGGACCCGCCAGCAGTACTTCTAGATATGAAAATTTAAAAATAGATTTTGTTACCAAAGTGGACTGTGAGGGGATGATGCTATTTTTTGTTATATTTTCCTCCTCCCACACAACACACCACCCATCCCCACATACACTCAGTCAATTTTTGGTCTGGCATTTTCCTTCCTCTATAAAACTCTCAGGGTTATTAAGTACTGGAGCTATCCTCAGCTACCAAACCCTGCTTGCAATTCATGAGCTGGGCTCAGGCCTAATGCACAGCAATTAGTTGTGAAAATCAAGTTACTTCCAGTTCCTTCTTACCATTCTCATCTCACTGCAGTTTGAGCTTTCCTGAAATACTTCTGGTAGGGAGATGCCAAAGAAGTAGACCACATGTCTATCTCTTTCCACAGTACCCTCTAGCAGAAAAGGGACTTATTCCATAGAATTTAATGAGAATGTTTACTCTTTAGAAATGGCTACATTTTGTCCTTATACTCCCATATTCAGTTACACGCTTGCCCACATGGCAAACTCACAGGGTGCTCATTTGTACTTGCAACCAGCCTCTGTTTAGATCACCCTTATGGTTAATTACAAGATTCCATGAACAAACACAAGTCCTGCAAAGCCACAGCCTGAAGCAGAGTCTGTAGGCATGTGACAAGAAAAGCACTGTTGGCTTAAGTTGCTTTCACAGTGTCTTAATTCATGGCTGAAATGACTCTCTCTTAGTAAAATCATAGAATGCTTTGGGTTGGAAGGGACCTTTAGAAGTCATCTAGCCCAGCCCCACTGCAGTGATCAGGGACATCTTTAACTAGACCAGGTTGCTCAGAGCCCCATTTAATCTGGCCTTGAATGTTTCTAGGGATGGGGCTTCCGCTGCCTCCCTGGGCAACCCGTTCCAGTGTTTCACCACCCTCATTGTAAAAAATTTCTTCCTTATATCTAGTCTAAATCTACCTTTGCTTAGTTTAAAGCCAGTACTCCTTGTCCTATCACAATAGGCCTTGTTAAAAAGATTTTCCTCATCTTTCCTATAGACCCCCTTCAGGTACTGGAAGGCTGCTATAAGGTCTCCCTGGAGCCTTCTCTTCTCCAGGCTGAACAATCTCAACCCTCTCTGCCTTTCCTCATAGGAGAGGTGTTCCAGCCCTCGGATCATTTTTGTGGCCCTCCTCTGGACCGGCTCCGACATGTCCATGTACTTCTTGTGCTGAGGACATCCTTCTCAAGCCCATTATTTGTTTTATAATCCAATCTCTGTCAAGCATGGTGGAGCAAAGGTGTGCAACACAGCAGTCTCCCAGAAGTTGTAGTTTGCCCCATTTACAGAACTGTTCTCCAGAGCCTGAACTATTTGGTGTCATAAGCATACGTGGCGTTCCTTTGCCGAGAGAAACTCTGCACAACAGAACACATAACATCGCCACAGCTAGATGCAAAATGCTTTTAAACCCTTCTATAATGAGTGTGCTATTCATATGAAGAGGGAAGGAGAAGGAGGAGGTAATTTGACCTGTCATCCACTTCCACCAGAGGCTCCTGAGGATACTGTTATTGCTCAGGACTACTGTTTTCCGCAGTCCAGAATAATGCCCACCAGCCAGCACAATGTGTGCCTGCTGTAAGGTGCTGCCATCCATCCCTCTGGAACAAACAGAGGAAATGCATCAGGAGGCCTCGGCTGCAGATGGAAAGCACATCACCGAGTGGCGCTTACGCCGCGAGATCCCCCAGATGAAAGCCGATTTCAATGAGCATTGTATTTCAAGGCCCACTTCCTCTGACTCTGGAAAGCTTAAGAAGGAACATCCCACTTGTGTCTGCCGACACAAAGGGCCGCTGTGGCTCGGGAGATGTTATCTGCCTTCCCGTGCCACGGCAGCAGCCTTCCAGTGGCGTCTCCCAAGAATTACTCATTGTTCCCGGGGAGGCTTGACTCCTCTGGGTGGGATTTCATGGCATCCAGTTCAGATGGAAGTAGGTGGTGCTGGGAGGCCAGCCAGGCTCGTGACAAAGATCTCTGCATACGGGGGAGGTACACTGGGGGACCAAGCTGACAAAGTCCTTCGCAATCATAGATGTGGATACTGATTCATAAAATGTGGCCCTTTTTGTTGGTTGCAGCTAGTAAGTACTGTTTGGAGCGATCAAATCACTGAATAATGTGAGCCTCAGCTCCTAGACCAAGTCTAGGAAACTGAGATGTCCTTGTCATTCTTTTTTGTTCATGCTCACAGGCACTATTACTGTCTAAAAACTCTTTCCCATAGTTGGCAACTTAGAGCTTGATTCTGTCACGGCCACTTAAAGGGGGAAATCAGGAGTGATCCATGCTTCATTTGAAATTCAGAGCTTCTGGAGACACACATGACCCTTGAAAGTCTTCAGTCGGGTTCATTTTGCAGTAGCCTCTAGCAAGGTGGATGCATGCTCACATAATCCAAACCTCTTGTCTCTAAAATTAGAGCAGAGGTATAAAAAGAAGCTTCCCTGGGAGACTTCCTAGAACTGGTGCTTTCGGTGCCAACTGAAGATACTGGGAACAGCCACTTTTCTCACAATGATTTGGCACTGTGGCTCCCAGATGACACCTCGAAGCACAAAAAAAGAGAAGGAAAAATGGTCTGAACATTTCAGGATTTCAGCAACAGCCTGGCAAGCTCATGTTTGAACTGAGGAATTTATTTGCTTTTTTTTTTTCCTTCTCTCTCTTTTATCATACCAGTAAATCCAACTTTGGCTTCTCTTTCTTATCTCTCTTTTTTTTTTTTTAGGAGGTCAGCGGGAGCTAAACTGCAAAGAAAAAATGTCTGTCAGCAGTGATTTCTTACATATAAACAGAAAAGATTGAAAACATATGTCTTGGAGAGGTATTGAAGAAAGACGGCAGAGAGAGAAACACATAGAGCCTTTCCAAAATGAAAACATTTAGTCTGCCTTGCAAGCAATGGAAATTCCAATTTTAGAAATTGTGCTACAGGCTAATATCGTACAACATTGTTGGCTATGGCACATGGAAAAATAGAAGAAAAAAGCTTTTGCAATTCTGTCCCTCTTGCCAGAGGAGTGACGTGAAGCCAGTCAGGCACATCAGGGAGAAATGCTAATTTTCCACAGATACAGCCTAGGAGCATTCAGCTAATATTGGTCATGCGTAACCATGTCTTGTGCCCATGCCATAGAAGTGTATCATATCGTGGAGTAAAATACGAACTTTCGAGATGCCCATCAATGGCAACCCTGCAAGCTCCAGTTAGCATCACGACAATCAGCATGTAGGGAGCCTGGTGGAGTAGGGACAGAAGTTCATTGCATAGTTCTCCTAAAATAACAATGTTATTTTGTGTAGTATATGCCACAACTCCATGGCAACCTGGCCAGAGATGGTGACTGAATGGTGACAACGATGCTGAATTATCTCCTGATAACCTCACTTGCCCCTTTTCTGGACAAAGTGTCATGCTAGTCAGCTGCTGATGGCATGTTGCCACCAGCCTCCACCAGACATAAGGAGAGAGAGGTTTTGAAAGAACTGCTAAGAAATAAGGCCAAATGTATGCCCAGGCTAACATTTTAGTTTAGTTCTTGCCTCAAGAGTGGTTTTGGCCTATGGCTATGTTTAAACCACTTTCTCAAGGATGCTGTGCGGTTTCTGTAGAGGCAGGGGAGAGAACTTGTGACACAGGAGCACAGTAATTAGTGCAAATATATCCTCTGTGACTCCTGGAGAATGCCATATGGCTCAAGGAGAAAGAATGATGCTAGTAACAGCTGACATGATGGCAGTGGGATGTCCTTTATGAACAATAAAGAAATCATTACAAATGCATGACACACAGAAATTCCAGGTATGCCTGTATGAAATCCCTAGTTCACTTACAGGACTGAACTGCAAATCTTTGGCACATTTTAACAAGAGAGAAAAGAGTAAACGTGTAACTTTTTTCCCCATGTTACAGACCAATTTGTGGTGGGTAATTCCTAATGCATGTCAGAGCAGCTTGAAGAGCGCCAATGAGTATTGTGTCCTTCGGCCATGACGAGTCAGTTCAATAGCTGGGGATCTAGCAGGGCCCAAGTCAGTTCTGGATGTACCCACCGGTATTTGAGTACACCTTGAGATAGCCGTAAAAGTTCAACAACATACAATAGTGAAAACTCCTGTGTCTGGAAGAGCTATCCTTCCTCAGAGTAGTCAGGGTGGACTATAAGTACTAATTACAAATATTGTTGCTTAAAATTCCTAAATTATCCTATAACCCACTACAAAGCTGTAGCTGAAAACGGGATTTTCATTTAAGTGAAAATGTACAAACTAAAAAAAAGATACATACTTCACTTGTAACCAGGGACAGACTTTTAGATGCTTTTGAGTGCCTTTGGAAGGAGAGAAAGACTTGTGCAGATTGGAAAAAAATGGGACAAATACTGTGAAAAGTTTAAAATGTCTCTACACTTATTACGACAGCTGCTAATTTATAGTGGTCTGGCCATGAGACATTCCTGGATTGAGCTGTGTGAAGGCCAAGGGAAGGCAACCTGCAAGGACATATTCCTTCCCTCCTCAGCTGTGTCACTACAGAGATGTTTCTGAGCATCTCTCTCTCAGTGAAGAGGGAGACTTTGCTTCTCAATCCTACAGGTGGTAGCAGGCTGGAACCTTGGAGGCTTATGGGATTGTAATTAAGTGCCCCAAAACAGAGGTTAGATAGAAGTTAAATATCTTAATTTCACATCCCTGGCAGTGCTTAACTCCCACAGATTTTTGAGCTGCAGGTTGATGTGCTTTGAAGGCTCCCAGTCAGTGCTTAGCTACATATTTAGGCATCAAACTGCATTGACAACTTTACCTTTAGCCCTGGTAAAAAAACGATACTAAAGCAAAGAGGAGTTAAAAAAAAAACAACCAAACATGCTTGGAAGGATCTTCCGGAAAGAGTCTCCCAGTTAACTGCAGTAGCATGCCCTTCTTCTGGAAAAACATAGAATCATAGAAAGTTTTGGGTTGGAAGGGACCCCTAGAGGTCATCTAGTCCAACCCCCTCGCAGCGAGCAGGGACACCACTAACTAGATCAGGTTACTCAGAGCCCCGTCCAACCTGGCCTTGAATGTTTCCAGGGATGGGGCCTCCACTACCTCTCTGGGCAACCCGTTCCAGTGTTTCACAACCCTCATTGTAAAGAATTTCTTCCTTATATCCAGCCTAAACCTACCCTGTTTT
>Ga0065711_1044540_pt1 | contig 14035 bp, 12 predicted proteins | sample Hoacrofraction12_FD_59098 | JGI IMG/M metagenome (GOLD analysis project Ga0065711, IMG submission 59098) | Hoatzin crop microbial communities from Cojedes, Venezuela - Epithelial fraction 12 v2 (version 2) | ecosystem: Host-associated > Birds > Digestive system > Esophagus > Crop | place...
ATGTTCAGATGGAACTTCCTGTGCTTCAGTTTGTGCCCGTTGCCCCTTGTCCTGTCACTGGGCACCACTGAAAAGAGTCTGGCCCCATCCTCCTGACACCCACCCTTAAGATATTTATAAGAATTTCTAAGCCTGAGGATTTGTTTAGCCGAGAGCAGAAGCCAGCGCTGGAACACGGCAGTGCAGTAGAACACAGTAACCTCTTCCAGAGCGCTGGTCCTGGTGGAGAGAGTCACAGTGGTGTGGCTGTGTAAGGGTGAGCTTTAAACACAGCATGAACTGATCTGCAACTGGTTCAGCTCATGCTTGCACACACAGTCTTTGTGTGTTGGGCCGTTTTGTTTTTTTTTTTTTTTCCAGGTTTGCATGATGAGGTTTGCCTTGTCATTTCTTCCCATCACTGTGAGCATGCCCTTCAGCTCCGTGCGTGACAACAAGTGGACATCACACACTGGCAATGCTTGTGCTTTTAACACGTAGGCCCCCTCCCTTTGCAGAGTTTTGACTGTGAGCTGGTCTGCAGTGCCAGTCCCGAGGGGCCTGGAACCCAAGGAGCGCAGATGTTCCTGTGCATACGTGTATGTGTACACACAGGTGGAAGATGGGGGGAACCCAGATTCCTGGTGGTGGTGATGAAGAGGAAATCATGGGTATACGGCGTACCAAGGGGAAAGACAGACACATCTGAAAGTGCTGAGAGTTATTATGCAATTGCTTTAAGCGACAACTTAATGGCCTGTCTCGCAGAAAGGAATTGCATCTTGGAGTTTCTAACGGTGCCTTTTCTATCCAGAACTGGAGCCATCCACGTCGGTGACCGGATATTAGCGATTAATAATGTGAGCCTGAAGGGCAAACCGCTGAGTGAAGCCATTCACCTGCTGCAGATGGCGGGAGAGACGGTCACCCTGAAGATCAAGAAGCAGACGGAGAGTGAGTTGGGGAGCCTGGTGTGGGCTGGGAGGGCGACGGGGCACCCCAGCAGGGACCCTGGGCGACGGGGTAGGTAGCACTGTGGGGTGTCCTTCACGTGTTCTGGAAGGTGAGACGAGGCAGCGTGGTCAGGGGCATGGCTGAGGACAGAGGGAAAAGATAGGTGTTTTTTGGACTTCTGGCTCATAGATTTAAAAAAAGGCAACCCAGGGGCTCTCTGTGATACTGGGAAGAGATCAGACACCAGGTTTATGGGCGATGATAATTTTTTTTTCAGATTGACACCTTGTGCCATTGGTGCCATTCCCTGTTTGTGTAGGTGTTTCACACAGAAATGAAGAAGATGCTTTTAAAAGTAAAAGAGTGAAGGTTTTTCTTTTTAAATATAACCCCTCAAAAAGAGCAAGGGGACTCTGCGCTGGTAGAATCCATGAGCACCCTCACACCCCCTTAATTCAACTTTTTGAAAGCAAGAGGCAATAAATGTTTTATGCCCCTTTTCCTGGCTTGGGGTCCTAAGATCATCTTTCAAAGCATCTGCCTTCACTCTAGAAATCCCCTTATCATTCCCCTGCTGAGCTCCCCGTGGCTTTGAAGCTGTTCTTCTTGCCATAGTATCAAAGAGCAGGAGCATACTTGGTACAGGCAGGCCACATTTTTGGGGGACAGAGAGGGGTGATCAGCAAAACCAGGAAACACGCAAACTTTTCTCCCCAGCTTCTTCGAAGTCACAGCCGAACAGAGGCTTTTTCATGAAGTTCAGAAAACATCTGGTACATTCTGGCTGCATTTCTGTCCCTCCCCACACCCAGTATTTTCTATCTTTTTTTTTGTGCCGTGCTTCTGCATTCCCTAAGTTTAGCTGGACCTAACATAGCCAGTGGCCCACAGTGCTGAAGAAACTGGAAGAAATCAAGTGATAAAGCTCTTCCAAACTGGCCTGGCCCGTGGGATGTTTGTCCTGCATCTGAAAAAGTAGCATTGCTCTTAAACATAGCACTTCTGGAGACCTCAGAGCAGTTTGCAGATGTGTGGCAGTGCTCCTGTTTTACAAATGGAGGAAGCCCAGGCAGGGAGTGGTGATTTAGCGAGTAGAGGTAGAACTGAGGAATTGATTCCTCTTCAAGAAACCCCAGTCTTGTTCCCTGCAGCCAAGTGTCTTGATCCTTGGTCTGAAATACTCTTTTTTTCCCCTGCTGACACTTAGCATTGTCACAGCGACTTGCTGAAATAATTGACATGCAAGTGCCAGTTGGAGGCTCATTAATCATTCTGAGAATGAAGCAGGTGTAATTGAAATTTCAAGGTAATCTTGAGTTAATCATGGTGAGCAATCTTCTGAATGCTTAGAAAATAGAGACTTTCAGGACACTGGCCTTTGCTTGGTAAAATAATCTGTCCTCGTTGACAAATGCAGACTTTCAGAGGGCTTTTTATCCCAGCCTCTGAGAGTCAGAGATCCAGGGCATGGGTGGCTAACAGGTTATCTAATCAACGAGGACTTTAAAATACTCAGTACAAGGAAATACTTGTGCTGAGAAACCACTCCCTGTATAGCTTTTGCCTGAATGGAAATTTGATGTAATGATAATAAGGGCCTATTATTACTAAAATAACGAAAGGGAAGGTCTGAGCTTCATCATCCACATTCAGCTTTCCCCTTTCCAATCACTAATCAGGGGAAATTCAGCCTCAAATACCAGGCCCAGGAATTCCACCGTTGTCATGAGACTGCATGGGAGACTCTGGAGAGGTGGTGATTAGCCTTGGATTGATATGAGGTTGGAAGGGCGGTGTAACTTCAGCTGTGGTAGTTTAGGACCAGGTTGCGTTTTTGTTGGAATCTCATTGAAACATCTGCTTGTAATGGAAAGTTTGCAGCCAGCACCCTGACTAGGTGCTGCTCTGAGTAAACGGAGGCTCTCTGAGACCAGAGAAGCTATGGGCTATTTCTTGCAGAGGCTAACACTTCTCTGGGCAGGGCTCTTTGGAGGGAGCTTCCAACGGCCCAAGAAGATGCACTTGTGAACTGAGATTAGGTTGCAACACTCCCATATTTGGGAAATCCCCATGGTTGCTTCTTACATTCCATGTGCTAAAAACTCAGAAAGGCATTTTTTCTTGATTCAGCTTGACATTAAGAGTATTGCATGAAATCCTTTTAACTGTGTAATACAGGCCTTTCTCAGCTACTTTTCAAGAGCTGGAGAGGTTCTTCAGAAGACTTGTAGCACTTCAGCTTGCTCCGACATCAGCATAAGCCTTTCCCTGAGGCTTGCTCTTTGTGTTTGCTGAAGCAGCATGTTCTGGTTTCAGAATCCTATCCCAAGAAGTCAGGGAGTATAAATGAAGTGAGCGACCCAGAAGATGAACTGACGGACTCCCAGAAAACTAGCAAGCTGTCTGAGATATACTCCACCACAATTCCTAGTGTGGACAGTGCTATGGAGTCCTGGGATGGCTCCGGCGTTGATGCTGGGTATGGAAGCCAAGGTAAGCCAGGGCTGTCTTTTTTTAGGGGTCTCTGGGCCAAGGTGAAGATTGGCAAAGCCTCCAAACATGAGCCGAAGCCTGTGGTCTGATCACATTTGCATGGCTTCTTGCTTCCAGCAAGGAACAAAATGTATTTTAAAATGCACTCATGTGGTGCTCTGAGTTGATGTATCTGTTTTAGGTTTTTATTGGCACACTTCTTTTGGCTTATATGGCATCATACTGTTCACAGCATTTTCAAAAACCGCTACAGCACTTTATAACTCACATAATCAGAGGAAGTATTTACTGACCATATGTCTTACAGAATATTTGGTCCATAGCTCACTTTTAAGTCTCTAGAGAGGCCATGTAGGACATATTAATCCTCTTCAGGATGTTTTCAAATCCACAAGAATGTCTTGTGACTAGAAGCACTCACTTAACAAAATAATTAAGGTAATACTACAAGAAAGTATCTCTAACTCTCCAGGGAGTGATCAAATGAACACATGTCTTCAAGGCCAGGTTTATTCAGCTGTGGCTTCTGGCAGATATATGGAATTGGGATGGAGGATGCTCTAGTCATGGGAACAGATTTTTTACTTGGAGGAAAGCACTGGAAAATTGTTATTCAGTTCAGATTTAGTGATGTAAGCTAGTATTAGTCCATGCTGAAACAAAACAAAACCCTGAATCACCTCTGCAAAAGGAAATTGGTGAAAAGCCTGCTGTCCAGAACAGAATGTGAAAATAGGGAGGGATGCTGCAGGAGCAGTGTTGCAAAGCACCTTCAGTGTGCTGAGCAAGGTGCGTGCCTGTGCTTACAGTGCTCTGACTTAGAAAAGTTCAAAGGACAGCACAGTGTGGGTGTCTCTTCCATCACGCCCGCATCTTCCTTCAGCCTCCCTTGGTCTGAAGTCTTAATTTGGGAGTGCAATTGGGACTGGAGGCTTTGTCAAGGAGGAATCCCCTGGCCTTCATAATGCTGCAATCCTTCTCCATCTAATTGAGTGTTAACACAGGTTGGACGCTGGATTTAGCAAAGCGATTGCTTTTACCGGTAAATTGAGAACGAGTAATTAGAGCGCAGAGCCCTAGGGAGCAGGGTTGATGCCAAGTTGCCCAACATCCACAGACTGCAGCTTTGCTTCTGGGGCTCCCTCGTCTTCCCTGGTAATTGCATTTGACTGCATGGTGGTGTGCTGGTGCTGGCTGGGAAGAGGGATGCTGGAGGGTAGGGAGAAGGACACGCAGGGTCGCCCATGGGATGGGCAGGGAAGGCGGGATGCAGGGAGACCTGGGATGCATAGAGCCTTGAGATTGGGATTTACACCCCAAATGGAGAACCATGGATCGGGCTCTGCAGCCTTGTAGGTTTTAGGTTCATCCACAGCTTTAGGAAACTGCTCAAGGAAGGGTTTGGGCGAGGGACCTGTGCTGGACCTGGTCGGAACATGCCACCAGGTGGCTCTGAATCCCAGGGATCCAGCCTGTCTCCCTGCAAGGACGAGGTGAAATCGGTGGCACCCAGGCGATAGCTCTGCACACGTACCCCTGTGGTCCTCAGCCCAAACTGGCTGCCCACCCACTCCAGGGACCTGCACCCAGGGACCTTGTTCTGCTCTGGCAGGCAGCGAACACTCCTGACTGCTGTAAGATGTTGGCAAGCACTTTTCTGGGGCTCTCTCCAGAGCAGTCTAACCTTTATAAACACACAGAGGAAACGCTTAGCTGAGTGAAATAACAGGCCTTGGCATTTTCAAAGAAAGTGCTGGCATTGTCTTTGTGTATTTCCAGTGCTCTTAGCTGTTTGGGAGGTCAAGTCTCCTTTAATTATGTGTTTCTTCGTTACCTCTTCCTGTCTGCTTGGCACAGCGAGTGATGGAAGCGTACGATGTTTCTTGGAAAGGCAGTGAGGATTTCTCTGAAACATTGAATGGGCAGCAGGAGGTGGGCAGGGGACTGGGGAGATTTATTTCCACTGCAGATGGCACTGACACTGCTGAGGAATGCTCTGTTTTGGAGAGTTTCTGTCCAAGCTGCTCCTCCTGAGACCTGAGGATCTTGTGACTGGGCAGTGTTGGGTTTGCATGTCCAGAGTAAGACACCACAGTTACAGGGGAGTCCTTGAGGGCAGATATAGCAAAAATTGTCTGATTTAATCTTAACTGTCCGTATTGACCTCCTGTCAAATGTGATACAGATGAGCCTTCCCTTCTCTCAAGTGAGCAGAGCTTTTCCTCCTGTTCCTTTCCTTTCATGCACATGTCCCTGAAACAGTTTTCTTTACCTGCACCAGCTGATTCTGAAGGCATGGGAGAGCTCTGCTGGCTGCGGCAACTGGCTGGCAGCTCTCGAGATCGGGGCTGACTCTTCCTCATTTCCCACTGCTGAGCACACTGGGGCTGGTGACCACCACCAGGTACCCTCAGCACCGTCACCCGTGTTGAAGGGAGGCTGTTGCATCAGGCTGCTCTGGATGCAGTTTCTTTGCTGCTGTCCTTCTATATCCTTTTGCCTTTTTTCATGCTGTCCATTAAGTCCTAAACACAGTTGAGAATCTAAATGATTTTTTTTTCCCTAATCGAAATCAGGCTTCCAAATCCTTCAAAATGAATGGGGTTGGGCACGCTGAGGGAGGCTTGGCAGCATCTTCTCTTTACCCTGTGAAGGACTCACTGTATTTAAAGATGGTAGCTTCAACAGCACAATTTCTGTTGGGTTCAGTGTGGAAACAGGAGCAGCTAACTAAGGTTTGAGCTGGCTGAGGGTAGGACCTGCATCTGTGGGTATGTGTAGTCCCAGGTCTGTGGATCCCTGAAGTGGAGGAGCAAAGGAGAAGTGGAGCACCTTTTGGCAAGATCCTGAGAAGCTGCCTTGGTTAAAGCAAGATGAGATGGGAAGAACAACCCTGAAATTGAAGCAGTACGCAATCCGGATGGCTTCAGGTTTGGGACTTGGGGAAGGAGGCTCTCCTGGCTCAAGGTTTTGCTGACTAGGTATTATCGTCTCTTCCACCACTCCCCGCCGCCCCTTTCCTTCCCTAGGAACGTACATACCTCAGGCTGCGGGCATAGCCCTCCATCCACATGAATGGAGACACAGCAGGCAAAAGAGCAGCACCCCGCCGGGGGACCCCAGGAAAAACTACCCCTACATGGATGGAAGCTTCAGTGAAGACGACTGGGACAAGCCCAGCAGGTACGGAGGGGTGGGAGGAGGTAGGGATGTCCATCTGCAAATGTGGGTGTCACTGTATAGGGACAAGGGGGCATGGGAATGTGATGTAGTGGCCAGCGATGTCCCCATCTCGGCACCAGGCAGCCATGGGAGAGGGATGCTGGGGTGGTGATCTACTCTGTTGAACCACCTCCACATTGCCAGGTTACGCTGGGTGTAGCTCTGTGGCATCTCTGCCATGGCCAGGTGACATTTGTGTCTGGAGTTAGGGCGGTCTCAGCTGCATGGACCACAGGTTCTTACCATGTCTCATACTCCTGCCCTGTAAAGGCTGCAGTATTTTCATAGTTTAGGTGTGATAAATAGATATGGTCAGGGCTGTCCCCACATGTGTTGGCCAGACTTCTTCAAGTGAGGATGCAGCTTTGCAACAGCTCAATGCCATAAAGCCAAAAAAGCCAACCAAAGCGCATGGAGAACCAGTATGAGGTTGCATGTCCAAGTTAAAATCTACCAAAGCTGTGGCTGGACATCTCTCTCCATGACGCTTTGGCCCTGCCAACACCACAAACAAAGCCGCGCTGAGTGAGCATGATAGAGTTAATCCCCTGGCTCAGCCAGTGTGGGAGAAATCCTGCAACACCTCACAAGCCTGTGGAGGAGGCTGCAGCTGCCCCTCACTTTGGGTGAAAATCCTGCTGGATCTGCCCTGGCCAGAGGCTGCCCTTGCTGAGTCACGTGCGGTGGAAAAGCCTTGCTGCTTCGCAACTAACCCTCCCCTGGACATCCTCCAGAGTCCCCATAGTTGTCTGTGTCGTGTTGTTACTGTCGGTTCTTTTTTTTCTTATTTTTTCCTTAACTTTTGTTTGTCCAAACAAAACCCTTAGAACATCTCATGGCCATTTCCACCTATTTAAAGATGATCAAACTGGCAGGAAGGCTGGCAGCGGCAGAGACTTTGTTCTTGTTTTGCCTCTCAGCGAGAGCCAGCTCACAGAGGTCGTTGATCCCTCGTGGCCCTCCCAGCGAGGCCGCTGACAGCTGAAGTTAGCAAATCTGAGCGCTTGAAGCCCTGCGTGTCCCTAATGAGGGCTTCGAGCCCTGATGTCAAAGTGCAGGTGAAACAGTTCATGCCACTGAGCCCTTTTTATTAGGGAGAAAAACAAAATGTCTCTAACGCTGTCTGCCTTTAGCCTGGAAAAACCTGCTGACCCAGTGGTGTGAGAGCCCGTATTGATTCATCCACGTCCTGGACGTGTGTTATATTACTGAGCTAAGAGGCAAGAACCTGGTAACTGGAAGGGACATTTGCCTCTTTGGGAACCTGGGAGCAGAGGAAGGAAATGAGTAAGGCGAAAGAATCGAAAATTCCTTTTGGAGGGAAATTTTAATTTGTTTTTATAAAGTCTTGCTGAGTGTTTTTTTGACCTTTCTGCCTGGTGTAAAGGCTACTGTCCTTTAAAAGCTAGTGAAACATAGGGGGTGAATTTAAAATACAGTAAGACACGTCAGATACTGCTCTTTCCAGGCAGGCCATGATCCCACAAGGAGCAAAATTGTGTGTGTTTAAGTTTATGCCTGATACAGACTCCCATTTAAACCAGTGGAGGGAAAACAAAGCATGTACTAAAGACTTTGCAGTTAACAAAGATCTGAAAGAATCTCTATTAATAGCCCAAGGGATCATTATTTACTTAATGGAGGCTAACTTCTCTTCGACTTGCACCCAAGTTAAATGTTTTGACTTTGCTAAGTGTCTCTGGTAGACAAGCATCCCTTCCTGTCTGCGGCGCGGATGACCATTAAGCCATGAGAGATGCTGCCAGATGTTGCAGAGGTGGAGCCTTGTCCATGCAGCTCCTAATAAGATGTGTGGAAGATGCATTAGGGCTGCTCTAATGTCACTGTCCCCCTGGGGTCTCTCCCTGTGACACATTAGTGGGTTTATTGTGACCTTGATTTAACACTGCTGAGAGTTTCCTTCAAGAGGCTCCTGTGAAACTGAGTGCTGACGGTCTGAGTTTTGCACAGAGTCTCATGTCAGTAAGCAGTATCTGGTGTCACCTACTTCTCTGGCTTGTTAGAGGACTTCAGTGTCTTTAACTGCTATTTGCTTATAGAAGCCTAAGAATTGAACCTGACTTGTGGTCAGAGATAAGAGATGTTGCAACTGCCAAGGTGGGAATTTGCAGGACCCCCAGCAAGACACACATGGTGTTCACATTAACATGTGTTTGTACCAGCTTGAGAGAGATTCGCTCTATCCTTATTCTCTGTTGTAGATAGAACTGGTGGCAATCTTTACATGGCTGTAAGCGCCGTGACTGTTCTATAGCAAAAAAAAAAGAGACCTTCTGAAAGTAACTGCTGGGTTCCCTGGCCATCCCAAAGCAACTGAAGCTTGGTTTGTATGGGTTGTACACGACTCTGTCGATACTGCTGGCTGTAGTGTGTGTTTACTTGTCCAGCCCAGGGCAACCATTTTTATATACATCTTTGCATTATTTACTCTCATAGAGACATAATGTATTTATCATTTTCTCACCATGTCTGTTATCCTCTGTGTTTTTCTCTCTCTTCTCAGGTGTTCTGTGTCTCAGATCTGAGCTCTATCCCATCAGCCTTTGTACTAACAGTCTCTGAGGCTCCTGGTTTACCCATAACGCATCCTTTTTTCTTTCACTTCTCTATTTCACCAAAACGTCTTCCTAAACCTACAATCTTCCTACAGGCACTTTTTAATTTACCCTTTGAACTTTGACATTACTACACCAACTTAATTCTTCCTTTGAAGGACACTTGCCCCGTTAGTAAATGCATGGAGGTTTCGTATTCGGACTCTTGTCTGAAAGTTCGTATTGTTTGCTTTTGTATATGAAGACTCTTCAAGTCTCTGCTTTTACTGGTGAGACACTTGCTGTAGCCTCGCGGCTTTCATCCTGCTGCAGAAGAGTGCTGACAATGTTTGGTTCCTACGTTACAACAGATATCCCAACCGCCAAAATGGCCTTGAGACCACTCACGAGGATAGTTTTTGGCGTGTTTTTGGAGAAGCTTTGGAGGATTTGGAAACATGCGGCCAGTCTGAGCTTTTGAGGGAGATTGAGGTAAATAATTTTCCGAATTTGCTGCTGATCTGACTGTTTCGCTCTTGCTGTACATGTTGGACTGTTTCCCCAGCTCTCTTCATTGTCTGTAGCATCCCTCTGTGCTAGTGGTGTGAAGAAGGGTTGGAGTTTAATTTATGTCAGTGTTTGTGCTCATGGATAACTACGTCTCATTAGACAGTTTCTTGCGTGCACTTTTTCCCTGAGCTATTGAGTTACCCACCAGGAACTCCACGCTCTTTTTGCAAACTGTTGCTGGCCAACAATCTCTGCATGACTTTTGGCAAAACTTCCCTATCAAATGGTAAACCCTCTGCTTGGAAAGATATTGTCTGTCCAAGGCACTTACAGGCCAAGCAGAAGGAGCCCCCCAAAGCCCCACTGGGACTGAAGCCTTGGCTTACTTCAAATCTAGACTGGCCCAACATATATCTTGCATTCAGCTGTCACTCTGACAGAAACTGTTTCAGTGAAATAGGTAATTGGAAGCTTTTCAGACAGCCTTCCCCATGGAGAAATCTGAGAAAGTAATTGTTTCCTGCAGAAATAAAGGTGTTTCCTCCCTTCACAAACCACTTTCTCTTTTCTTTATCCAAAAAGCTTTGGAGGTCGTGTTATTGTGTCCGGTTGTAGGATAGGGAGCCTGGATTTCTGTGCTGTGGGATGCAAATAAAGGCCTCCCCTGAGATTGTCAAGCAGCGGGAAGCAAACCTGCCTGGCAGGATGGGACCCGTGCTGCTCCCCTCCCTGATTCAGCTCCGGCAGCCTGGAAGGAGGAGTGGGACCCCGTGAGCTCCTCTCTTCCCCTGCGTTCTGGGTGCAGAGGACTGGGGGGGCTCAGTGAGTTGTGCCCTCCATCATCCCCAGTGGGACAGTTTTTATGCACAACTGCATATTGCTTAGGCTTCAGAGAGAAAAGGCAATTTCTGAATAACTGGAGGTGGAAAAGGAAAGTCCTGTTTTGGTCTATACGTGAAAATATTGCTGACAAGGGACTTAGTAATTGTTCTTTCCTCCTTGATCCTTAGCAACTGTAAGTGGGGGAGGAAGTCTTGATTAAATTTATTATGCTGAAACACGAAAAGGTGTATTTATTATTTTAACTGTGTAGGAAAATGCTGACTTAAAAAAAAACCCAACACACAAAAACTCCAACTTCCCCCAGGCCCCCCCCCCAGACTATAACTTCTTCCCCTGATCACTTGTTTCCTGGACCTGGATGTATTTAGAAATGAGTTTAGGCAGCCACTGTCAACCTTTCTGAACTGTTGTTGACTCCTGAAGAAAAAGTGCCCCTCTGAAATGATGCAGAGATGTTTTTCTTCTGCGTAATGGCTGACATTTAAATGTAAAAGAAGGGATTTGTTGGACTACTGTGAAATGCTAGACAGAGAAAATATCCTTCTGCTCAGTCCTTTTCCAGGGATCTGTGGTGCAGGGATGCATGGGCTTTTGATTCATGCTGGCTTAAGGCTTAAGGTTTTGAAGCTTTAATGGTTATAGCCATGCTTTAAAAAATGAGCATTTTGGTGGGTTTAGCACATGTCTAAAATATTTTGGAAAGTTGTGGGGACACAAGGAAAGTGGTGTGATTTTAGCAAAAGTCTGATGGGTTTCAACTCCCGTTTTATCAAATCTGAAGTACTACTGATCCGTTCCTCCCTCTCTATCTCCATCTTCTCCAAAGTGTGGTGTGGGAGGTGTGAAGCTCATTGGGGCTTTTGCTGTATCACAGATTTCACACACAGTAACAATCCACTCCCACACTACAGCACATGGGTAGAAACAGGCTTTTTCCAGTGTGTCCAGGGGAGTGCGTGTCCCCAGTTTGTTTGGAGGGCAGCCAAGACATGGGGAAAAGTAATATGGGACAGCCATAGGCTGGAGAAGTCCAGAATTGCCCTTTCTGCTGCTTGCACTTAACCCAAAGCACCTAAAAAATTGCTTATGGTGCTGCAAGGAGTATTTAAATACCTTGAAGATAGAGAAGTCGTCGAGTGCTGTAGGAATGGCACGCTGTTGGGTACTGGCTGGTTTCGGTATTTGCGGCGCGTGAGGGAGGACAGTAGCACGACGTACACCGACCTTTCTGTTCTCCCTGGCTCTGCAATGCTGGTGTTGGTATGGCATGGCACAGCGTCCTGGGGTTATCGAGGCTGTCTGCAGTCACTAAACAAAGGTACCCTGGTTGGCTGTACCGCTGTTTGTTAATCTGTGTTACAAGTGTGTGGTAACTCAACGTCCTTTCAACGTGTAGCAGGTATTTGAGTTTTGTCCAAACTTGAGCTGATGAAGTAATTTTTGTGTGAAGACCTGAAAAGTGCAAAGCTAAAAGGTTTTCTGTATTTTATCCATCCCTATTTGGGATAATATGGGTAGTGTTGGCATTTTCATACTGCCACCAGAATTCGCTTTATTTGTCTTTGTTCCAGCTTGGAGCAAAGAGCTAGAGGGCCTTGATTAGAGATTTAGTCAGATGATATTTCCCTTGTGCACAGGAGCAATTGCTCTTTAACTTGCACCCTTAAGCATTGCTGAATTTTGCTGTCTGCTCCCTACTTTTTCTTTCTTCCACCTTTTGATGTTTAATGGGACTGCAGACCCTTGGAGCCTGATCTTTGAAAGGACAGTTTTCATTATGCCATTTAAATGGACTCTGTGACCTGGAGCCATTTGAGGTTCCACAGACTGGATTCTTGACTCCTTCGTTAGCTTTGATCAATGTAATCTCATTAGTGAAAAGCATTGCCAAATGGAGTAGAATCTACTTAGGGGCATCTTTTAATGGATGCTATTAAGGATGACCAGGCTTAAATACTACTTAATTTCATATTTCTAACTCAGTTTTGCTCAGTGACGGCTCCCATTTACTGACAGATAAAATCCTAATTTCTCTGATGAATTGGCCTCAGTGGAGTCCAATGTATTGACTTCCCTGGGCCATTGCCAGCACTGTGTAATGCTGATGGTGAGCTGCAGCTTGCAGGGGTAGGCTGGAGAGCCAGGCAGGCACTGGTTCCTCTGTGAGCCCTCTGAGATCGGGATATTCATCCTTCGTGACTGCCGAGCAGGTTCCTGCACAAGATGAGACCTGCCTGGCCCTGTTTGTGTAGAAGGGGTCATCAAAAAAGAAGCAGATGTGCCACAAACGCTTGCTACTGAGATAAAGCTCCATGTTGGGGTGGGGGTGGAGGGCTCACAGCAGGTCAGTGATAGACCTGAGGGCTGGAAATGGCTTTTATAGCTAACTGGAAGAGCTTCTTGGTACTTACTTTTCTGGTTAACGAGAACAATGGTGCCCCCTTGTTTTTGTCTGTTCCACTTCTGTTGCCACATCGTCCATCTCTTTGTGCTGCTGGCTCAGTAGAGTGACTTTGTGCCCTTGCACTGCAGGCATCCATCATGACAGGGAGCGTGCACAACCTGGGCCTGGAGGGCAGCAAGCTGCTCCTGGACTCTGTCAACCCATCAGGACTGAGCCCATTGAGGAAAGCAAACTCCAGCTGTGATGACGGACAGACCGAGGGCAGCAGCTCCCCTGCCAAGAAGAACGAGAGGAACCTGGACATGAAGAAGATCGAGAAGGAGATGCAGGAAATCATGTCCCCTACCCCTCTCGAATTTCACAAGGTCTGTGTTGACAAGGGTTGGTCTGGCTGTGGCATTGCGGTGCCTCGATTGTTAAAGCTGTAGAAGCTTTGCAACCTTGTAGAAAATCTGGCTGAATGGCAGAACTCAGAGGGTTGTCGTCAGCGGCGCTGAGTCTAGTTGGAGGCCGGTAACTAGTGGTGTCCCCCAGGGGTCAGTATGGGGCCCAGTCTTGTTTAACTTCTTCATCAACGACCTGGATGAAGAGTTAGAGTGTACCCTCAGCAAGTTTGCTGATGACACCAAACTGCGAGGAGTGGCGGATACACCAGAAGGCTGTGCTGCCATTCAGCATGACCTTGACAGGCTGGAAAGTTGGGCAGAGAGGAACCTGATGAAGTTCAACAAGGGCAAGCGCAGGGTCCTGCACCTGGGGAGGAACAACCCCATGCATCAGTACAGGCTTGGGGCAGACCTGCTGGAGAGCAGCTCTGCGGAGAGGGACCTGGGTGTCCTGGTTCATGACAGGTTGACCATGAGCCAGCAGTGTGCCCTAGTTGCCAAGAAGGCCAATGGGATCCTGGGGTGCATTAGGAGGAGTGTGGCCAGCAGGTCGAGGGAGGTTCTTCTTCCCCTCTACACGCCCTGGTGAGGCCTCATCTGGAGTACTGTGTCCAGTTCTGGGCTCCCCAGTTCAAGAAAGATGAAGAGCTACTGGAAAGAGTCCAGCGGAGGGCTACGAGGATGGTGAG
>Ga0065711_1044541_pt1 | contig 14035 bp, 7 predicted proteins | sample Hoacrofraction12_FD_59098 | JGI IMG/M metagenome (GOLD analysis project Ga0065711, IMG submission 59098) | Hoatzin crop microbial communities from Cojedes, Venezuela - Epithelial fraction 12 v2 (version 2) | ecosystem: Host-associated > Birds > Digestive system > Esophagus > Crop | place...
TCCTTGTTGGTCCGGGAGCGTCCTCCCCGCCGGGCTGGTCCTGCCGCTCCGGCCGCCGTTCACCCGATTCCAGGCGAGTCTTTCCCGGGTTTCGGCACCACTTGTTGCCTTTGTTGGCGTGGTGACCTGGTTCAGGAACGGCACGGCGACCTACCCCCCGGCCGCTTGGGCCATCAGCTCGCAGACACCAATGTGGTGGACGGCAAATGGCGCTTATTGACGGGTAGCACAGTATTATATAGCTTAGGTTTACAGCGTCACTTCCGTCTGCTTACACCTATGGGCTAAACGCTACTGGTTATCAGGAGAGGAGGGGGGGGGCTACCTTTCCGTACAGCACGACATCTTCCGACCGCCAGGCCCTAACTATCCACATTGAATAAATTAGTAACAACTCCACAACATTTATCTGAAGACCTCAAAGCAATTTAGAACAATTAATGAATTAAGCCTCTTACCATTCCTTTGATGTGTAGAATTAGTTTTATCTCCAGCATGCAGAAGCAGAAGTTGGACACTGCAAAAGAAATCCTAAACTGAACAGCAGTTTGACCTCAATGAGTGAGGCCAGGATTTCACCCACAGAAGTCAAATGAGTTTCCTAAGCTCACAGAAGAGACTTCATGTCTCTCTTTTTCGTATGAAAGGAGTTCTCCTGACAGTTAATAGGCTTGCATTACCTTTTTTTTAAGAGTGCACTTTATATTTGTAGCAAAAATAAGGATATAAACTACAACCTCTTTACCTGAGACTTATAATTTAATTTTAAAACTGTACTTTCTTGTAAAGTGCATACCTTATGACACAATATGTTTTTGATCTTCCTCCACTTGGTTGGACTGCAGCCTCAGAATGTAGTGTGTACTGAGTGTGCGTAAAAACAGTGATTTCACAATTTCTGCAATCTTCACCAAAACAGTGGCTCTTATACTCTTCTATACTTTGCCACATTCCAATTTTTTGCTGTTAATAAGAGAGAAATACAATATATTAATATCATGAAACTAATTACAAAATCTTTTTAATTTATTAAATACATGTTTGTTCAATTTTGTGTATTCTCCCAATGTTACTTAGTTTTTTCTTCTTCTGTTTTGAAATATGGATTTGTTCCAGTTACACACATGTGAAAGCAGGTTTGAAATCTCCAGGAAGAGTAGATTATGGACTGCTTCCCTCCTAAATAAAAACAGGCAAGATACAGAATTTAAGATTTAAAAAAAAATCCATTTTGGATTTCATTTTATGTTAGCCTTTCTATCTTGCCTTATATTCATAGGTACATACACCCATGTGCGTATAAAACCACACACAGGTAAGATGATTTCTTACACACTGATTTTTGATAGGACTGAGATTTGTCTTGACTTCTGTCCATTTAAAAAATTCAAAGTAGGTAACAAAATCAATACCAAGAATCTGCATTTAAGCCTCTTAAAACTCCAGTTTCACAGGGCTAAATCTTCATAATCTTTTGCTTAACCTAATCATCATTTTATGATTAGTTTTGGTTTAGTTAAGACCCAAATAATTTTCTTTCCAAAAGCATAAGAGTTTTTGCCAATTTTTTTCCTGTATTTTTCCTCAACAGCTTTACTCTTGATTGTATTTCCTGTTTATTCATTTATTTCCACAATGTCTCTAGAATTTTCCCCTTGTATACTTCCATTTCTTTCGCAGAATCATTAGAATGGTTTGGGTTGTCAGGGGCATCTTTCACTAGACCAGGTTGCTCAAAGCCCTGTGCAATATAACTTTGAGCACTTTCAGCAATGAAGCATCCACAACTTCTCTGGGCAGCCTGTTCCAGTGTCTCATGACACTCGTGGTAAAAAATGTCATCCTTATATCTATATCTAAAATTATCCTCTTTCCATTTAAAATCATTGTCCCTCATCCTGTCACTACAAGCCTTGGTAAACAGTTTTTCTCCATCTTTCTTACAAGTCCCCTTTACACATTGAAAGGCTGCAATAGCATCTCTCCCTGAGCCTTCTCTTCTCCAGGCTTAACAACCCCAAGTCTCTCAACCTTTGCTTATAGCTGCGATATTCCTGTCCTCTGGTCATTTTTGTGGCCCTCCTCTGGGCCTGCTCTAACGGGTCCATGTCTTTCTAGTTCCAGAGGCCTCAGAGCTGGATGCAGTACTTCAGGTGGGGTCTCACCAGAGTAGAGTAGAGGGGCAGAATCACCTCTGTTGACCTGCTGGCCATGTTTCTTTTGATGCAGCCCAGGATACATGTGGCTTTCTGAGCTGTGAGTGCATTTTGTCAGCTCATGTCCAATTTTTCATCCACCAATATCCCCAAGTCCTTCTCGGCAGGGCTGCTCTTAATCCCTTCATCTCCCAGACTGTATTGATGTTTGGGATCGCTTTGACCCAGGTGCAGGTCCTTGCATATGAACCTGTTGAACTTCATGAGGTTCACACAGGCCCACTCCTCAAGCCTGTCCAGGTTTCTCTGGATGGCATTCCTTCCTTCAAGCATATCAGCTGCACCACTCAACTTGATGTCATCTGCAGACTTGCTGAGGTCGTACTCAATCCCACTGTCTGTGTAACTGATGAAGATATTACAGATTATGGGTCCAGAGACCCTCAAGGTGATGCTAGAAGGACACCACTCGTGAAGGACTTTCACTCTGAAAGGTGAACACTTGAAGTGAGCTGTTAACAAGATGTTCCATAAGATTTCCACATTTCCTAGGTGGTCTGGGCTTGAAGTGCTGTTACCATAAACTGACGCAACAGCACATGATGGAAAGGTTTGTGAACACAGTCACCATAATTATTTGAGTTAAACAGAGACAGTGATTTACTTTAAATATTCTCTAACTTTAGGGGTATCAATACCCACAGCGGGCCAGAAACTCACCCTACTTGGAAGTTATTAAAGACAGAAACAAAATGATGGTTTTAATGTTTTTAATTTTTTTTAATCCATAGTCGGTGTATCATTTTATGTTGTCTGATATATAAAACACTTTCCTGTTGCCATAGGGTCTGTTGTTTATTTTTTCCTGGAAGTAAATAAGGCAAAAATAGTTTTGTAAATGAAGTACCTTAAAATCAGGAAAATGAAAACAGAATGAAAAGCGTATCTGGTAAAGAACTTCACGGAAATCACTGAGAAATAACTGAAAATGGTAGCACGCAAATCAAACAGGGTAAGAAACCTTGATAAGAAGAGAACAAAATTAATGTTAAACTAGTTCTTTATCTGGTCATACAGTGTAACATTATGGGTTAAAATTGAGTGTTGAAAATTAAATTTACTATACTATGTTCTTGCTGATTTTTTGGGGTCATGTGACAGTAATTCAGCAGCTCTTCATGGTGCACACCTCCAACCTTCTTGCCAAAATAAAATGGAAAGAATCAGATCCCATTATTGTTAATGGATTGGAGAAGATTATAAAAGGAAAAAGATAAAATAATGCCAACTGTCTACACTGTAAATTAGAACCACCTTACGACCAGGTCAGGACACTGCAGCACTTCAATCAAATTCTGTATAGTTTGTGTTTGTAGTATTGACAAATCCTAATTATAATGAAATACTATTTGTTCCCTGGTGTTGGATGTTTCTGTTGTAGTGACTACAATGATTTGAGCCAACTGAGCTTATAATTCACTTGCTTGTCTAAGACTGAAAAGCTAAAAATGAAAGCAGTGGAAGCGAGGTGGAAAGAAGGGGAAGTATAGGTGGGGTGCAAAGATGTTGAAAAGTCCTTTACATCTTTTCTCTACTTCTAGCAGACCCTGTCAGTTCAGCATCAGATTGTTATCCAAAGGCACTTTTAAAACTGCAATGCAAACTAAAAATGGCACATTGCTGATCACATTACTATTTCTTGAAAACTATTAATATTCATTAATATTATTATCATTAATATTCACAGATTTTCAGTTATGTAGTCACCGCAGACTTACTTGGATCACTACAAAAATGTGTATCTTATCTATTTCTTTGACTCTTTGGCTCTAATACGAACTCCGAACCTGGGAAATTATTTTAATAGTCACTTAGTCACCACTATGATGCCTAAGTGGCAACACTGGAAAAATTAGTCAGTAACACCATTCAGTGTCTTTTTAAAGCTGGTTACATGATAAAAATATACATGATAAAAAAATATAATAGTATTGTTGAGCACAAAAGAGTAAAATCTCTCCTGAGCCTTCATAAAGATGCTTTCCTATGCACACAAATATAATCTTATCACTTAAGTTCGACTTTCAAGAGGATTTTTTTTCTCAAATTCATGTACTTTCTCAAGCACCCTCTCTTAGATTTTTGCTGCCTTAGAGATTGTTATCTGAATCATAAAAGCTAGTAAAATTAAACAATTTTATAAGGTTACAATGTCAGTTTCTACATGTTAAGAACTTCAGCCACCCTCTGAAAAAAAAAAAGGAGTATTCCCTACAAAATGACAGTCAGGATAATGGCAGAAGTATGGCATGAACTACCAGGAAATTGTAGACTGTAGTTGAGCCTTTCATCAACTTGCTAAGGGCTTAGAAAAATTAATTTTTCCCATCCTGCCACCATCTTTTCTAGAGCAAATATGTCCTATTTGGCCCAATAACTCTGTTGTGGTTTAACCTGGCAGCTAGCAACAAAGCACTAAACAGCCTCTTGCTCACCCTCCCCTAGTGGGATGTGGAGGAGACATGGACAAGAGGTAAAACTCATGGGTTTAGATAAAGACAGTTTAATAAGACAACAAAGGAAATAGCATTACTACTACTACTCCTACTACTGATTGTAATGAATACACAAACCAAACAATGCGAAGTCCATTCAGTCAGCAGAGCAGGACCGGGCTTTGCAGTGATGCAGTGGGCAGGTGACATTGGGCGCAGCAGGAGAATGGTGTGTGGTGCTGGATTGTTGCATGCTGCATCTGGATCCTGCACCTGATGTATCTGGCATGGTCCATGTCCACCATATGCAGGTAGAATATATTGAAAAATGGTTGCTGGGTGTCAGTTGCTGAAGTCAGTTCTTACTCTGTCACCACTGCACTTTGCTCAGTTTCATCAAAGTTCATTCGTCATTAATCTGGGTGATTCTTACTGTAATACTTTTGATATAACATATAGCAACTAGTACAAGTGATGATATACAGTGTTATACAGCAATCAACATCCTGCAGTTGATGTAATTGGCTATTCTCACCAAATATCAAATCCTCCTGAGGTACACAATGGAATTCCCCATCATTTCTCATCACCCACCAAATACACCCATGTCCTTGAGCAAAAGCGATCCTATGGATAGGTTTGCCTTTGCCCATGGCAGGAATAACTCAGGCTGTTTTCCTTAACATAGTCTTCGTGTGCGCTACGGGGACTTTATCCCCTTCTATAGCATGTGGAAGTTTTGATTGGGCAGGGCCAGCTCAATTGGTAGATGCCCTGGTGTTAATTAACCTGGTGGCCTTTGCTTAATGTGTGTCCCAATGTTTGAATGTTCCACCACTCAATGCTCTCAGTGTAGTTTTTAGCAGTCCATTGTACCATTCAGTTTTCCTGGAGGCTGGTGCATGGTAGGGGATGTGGTATACTCGCTTAATGCCATGCTCTTTGGCCCATGTGTGTGTATGAGGCTGTTTTGGAAATGAGTCCCGTTGTCTGACTCAGTTCTTTCTGGGGTTCCTTGTCTCCATAGGACTTGATTTTCAAGGCCTAGGATGGTGTTCTAGGTAGTGGCATGGGGCATGGGATACGTTTCCAGCCATCCAGTGGTTGCTTCCACGATTGGCCTTGGCCGGTTTGTGGAGTGTGACATAACCAGTTTGCCAAGCCTCCCCATATTTATATTTCAGCCACTGTCCTCCATACCAGGGAGACTTTACCCACTTGGCTTGCTTAACTGTAGCACGTTTCACATTCATGGATGACCTGTGCAATAGCCTCCATGGTCAAATCCACCCCTCAGTCACAAGCCCATCCATATGTTGCATCTCTTCCTTGATGGCCTGAGGTGTCATGGGCCCACCGAGCTCTGAATAATTCACCTTTATGTTGCCAGTCCAAATCCACCTAAACCATTTTATCTTAGCAGCCTAACCCACCTGCTGGTTGTTTTGATGTTCTTCAGCTGCCTGACTCTTGGGTACGTGGGCGTCTACATGAAGTACTTTTACAACTAACTTCTCTAGCTGGGCAGCAACATCTTGCCACAACAGGGCAGCCCAGATGGGTTTGCCTCTGCACTGCCAGGTGCTCTGCTTCCATTGCTGTAGCCACCCCCACAGAACATTTGCCACCATCCATGAGTAGGTATAAAGACAGAGCACCGGCCACTTTTCTCGATCAGCAATATCAAAAGCCAGCTGGATGGTTTTCACCTCTGCAGATTGACTTGATTCACCTTGTCCTTCACTGGCTTCTGTGATTTGTGCAGGACTCCACACAGCAGTCTTCCACCTTCGATGTTTTCCTACAATATGACAAGACCCATCAGTGAACAGGGCATACTGCTTCTCATTTTCTGGTAGTTTACTATACAGTAGGGCCTCTTCAGCATGCGTCACTTCCTCCTCCTCTGCTGACATTCCAAAATCTTTGCCTTCTGGCCAGTCTGTGGTCACTTTGAAGATTCCTGGGCAACTGGGGTTTCCTATTCATGCCCGTTGTATGATCAGTGTGACCCACTTCATGTAGCATCAGTTGCATGATGTGTAAATGGGACCTACATCCCAGTACTAAACCAGGACAACCTCCATATTACCTGTCTAAAATGAAATTTAGTATGTTTTGGTGAATCAATGCTAAGTGCAATCATCAAATACCTTACAGTGTGTTAGGATCTTTGTGATGTCAGTAACTATTTCCAGCACATAGCACCAAGTTTCACAGTCGAATAGAGCTGAAACAAGGTGGAAACTAAATGCTTTAAAACTAATGCAACTATTCTCAACCTTTACACAATAAATATTTCTAGTCTGTTTGAAATCTGATATTACTTTAAGGCAAATTGAATATTTTTAGATTATGTAATTCAGCATATGACATTTATAACACAGGGAAAGTCAGAGTATAGTCAATGCATATTTAGCTGTTCCTAGATCAGATACTATAATTTTCCAGAAGTAAGTAATGTGCAAGATAGCAGCGACAATAAACAGCCAAAACCAGGCCTGTGAAATGCCTAGACAAATACAGAAAATAATATCACTTAAATCTTTTTTTTTATCATTTTGTCCTTTGTTATAAATAAATCTTAATGTGAACTGCTAAAACATTACAAGTTTTTTTATCCAGAAAATTTCCCTGTTAAAGGTGAGTTGTATATATTGGTGCGAAAGTAAATTATTTATGAAAATGCTCTCCTTCTTTGTTCAAAAAGTCATCATTCAATATTTTAATTTTTAGAATTTTGTTTCATATTCAAACATGCTGCATTTAAATTAATTCAGATAAAAAAGCTGAAAAAAAAATTTTTGCTTTATTTTCTGTCTTTTCCTTTTTAAAACGATTTTCTTTCTATGTTTCCAATTTGTAAAGAAGAAAGCTGGGGAAGAAAACTGGAAAACAAAGGAAAACTCAAAACTGGGAAAGAACCCTTCTTTTGTGCTCACTTACACTCCTTAGTGTCATTCACATTTTAAGTGAAATAGGAAAAGAAAGGAAGATGAAAAAAAAAAAACAAAACAGAAAAAAATCCAAAGACAAACAGAAAGGGCAAAAGGGGGCAATGTTCATCACTCAGCTGTGAGTTACCTGACCACTACTGGTTATTTGTTTTGATGTTCCACCTCAGTAAACTTTTTTAAAACATTACAAAAAGAAAAATGAAAAAAGATGTTTACTATATGACAATGATAAGGGATCAAGGAAGAATTACTTGCTTCTAAAAGTGAACAAGTTTATGACAATAAATGTAACAGTCATACCCCCCTCTTTGCTTCACTATAACATTACTAATAATATCTTTTTCTAGTTCCTTCCTGCCTGACTTTTTGCCACAGATCTAGAATGTGAAGGCACATTTTTAAGAAAAACAAAATCAGGGAAACAAGATATTGCCAAACCACAATGAAGGTTAAATAAAAAACATTAATTAAAAAAAAATTTGCAGAGAAAAATTTCCAGTGTGTTCTCTGATTTTCGGATACAAACAGAAAGATGTCAAAGGAGTATGAATTATCCTTGTTCAGGACAGAGATCATTTGAGAAAAGAAAAACCATCATACTAGAAAAAATATTAAAAAACATAACTAAACACAAATAATATTAATAATTTATTATAAATTTAAGTAAAATATTTATAACCAAAATTAATTATAAATGTCAATACAGGAGTCACTGAAGAAAAAAAAGAATCAAGGACTGAACAATAAGAGGTCTGAGGCAGGGGAAAATAAAACACCAAGAAAATTACATAAGATATAAAAAAGAAAAAAGAAGCTCCCAAGATTAAAGAAATAGGAACATGTCCTGTAAAAGAATAAGGCTAAGCTTGGAGTTTTGGAACATGGGAAAGCACAGAGGTGAAAAAAAAAAAGAGACCAACCAACCCAAAAAAACTTGATTCACAGTTAAAGAGCTTTTCTTTATATTTCGCACATACAATACCACTAAAATTGAAAATATCTCCCCATAATAGGATTTAGACCTAAAGCACATAGATGTAGTCTCTAGACAGTATCCATGGCTTTCACTACCCTAAAAAGCATGGACAAGTTTTTTCACGCACTTCATGAAAGCACTCTTTGTAATTTTATACTGATTTTGCTCTTTAACCTGAACAAACATGGAAAAAACATAAAAGAGTACTACCGAGTGACAACTGTTCTCAAAGGAGATAGAGAACAAGCTGATGTTATATACTCTCTTTGGGTAGTTGCCCTGAAATTCTGTTGTGATCTATAAAACAACACTTACGCTGTGAACCTGCACATTATGACCCATGACATGATTTAATTTTTTAATGGCAAATTGTTCTGAACTAAAAGCAAGGCAAGTTTCAGTCACAGAAGAGTTACTCCAGACTATGAATTCTCAAGGTTCAAAACCAAGCAAGATTCTGAATCCAGCATTGGTATCTTGAAAATTCTTTACTTATTTTTAGCTGATGTTACACCTGTATGTGTGGGGCAACCAACATGATTTCTGAATGCATAGTGCTAGCACTGCTGTATCATGTCTCACATGTCATTGTCTATCTAACCAGGCAGATCTTTAGGTGAAGACAGGACTGGCACAAGGCTAGGTTTCTGCCTAGCCTTTTATTTTTTAGAGTATATGTCTTATGTCTTTTTCCCTGCATCCATGGGTAAATTTGCGTGATGGTTAAGCAGAATCCAATTCTAAATCTCTACTTTTTGCTAACACATAGTATTGATAAGATCTGTTTTATGGACCCTTACACTTCCCCACTAATTTGGAATAGTCTGTATATGATTTTGCAGCTGTGTTTTACACTGCTGTTTAAATAGCACACTGTGTGGTCAGAAGTGAATGAAAAGTTACAGAAAAGAAGGCAAGAATTGAATTGTGTCTGAAATTTGTTCTATCCACCCTAAGTGGCCAGCTGGGCACAGCAGACTGAGTGGTGACTGACTCACAGAGTTCATTGTTCAAGCACTTTCCGTTGTGTTGAAGTTGGGAATTGGCTGTTATCTTGTCTCAGCACCTTCACAAATTTGCACTAAGTCTTCACTTTGAGATACTTTAAAAGGTTTCAGAATAACTATTTTGCTTTTCTACCTTGTTCCTCTGCCCTGCCTCTTCTATTCTTATTTCATTTTCCGGGCTTCCACGTCAGGCAAACTTGCAACAGCATGGATCCTGTTTGGAATAAATGAATGTGTTTCAGCTTAACCCCAGCACAGAACAAAATATATGGCTGCTGACTTGTCAATAATTGGCCTGAAAAAGTAGAGCTCTGATGGAGTAGTTAAAAATCTGCTGCAAGTGCTGTTGAGAGTCCACACGCTACCAGTAACTCAGTGAAGCACATTTCTGTTGCACTTATTGCAGCCATTTCTGAGAATTTCGTTATTACTACATGCGTTCTCCAGATAGGTGGGAGTGAATAGGTAGGTGGAAACCAGGGCTCTTCCCTGTTCTCAAAGTGCCTTCTGAGAAGTTATCCAACATAACGCAACTGGAGAAATATCCAGGAAAGGGCCCCTGTACTTGCTTCCAACGTTAACTGCCACAAAATGGGAAAGAAAGGTTCCCCCTGCCTTACACATTACGTAATCTTAGTATAACCTTCAAGGTTAAATATTTGCACACTGTTTTGTGGTTTAGGTGGTTTGTGAATGGTAAAAATTAAGATAAGAATACAAACTTGACTTTACCATAGAAATGTACTCTAGATAAAAATAAGACTTTTGTAGGCTTGTTTTCCAGCAACATCAGGAGCATAATCTACCTCCAACATGATGTGACAGCTATTGTGTAAACAAGATGGGAGATATTTTAATTCCTTTTTTTTTTTTTTTTAAAGGGGAAGCAGATGTCACTGAAAAATTGAAAGCAGAGTTATGCTTGGACGCAACAGCTTAAATACATCTGTAACTTTAGCATGCTTGAAAAGTTAATTCTTCAGCTTCAGCAATAAGTTAAAAATACCCTCAAATGGTAACAGCAATGAGTCTGCAACACGTTTGTTATATTGGTTTCAGTCTTTGAGAGCACCACGATGTTGATGAGCTGTAACTACAGAAACAGGTACAAAAATGCTTTGGATTGTTGTTTTTAGTTTGGTTCATTTTCCACACAATGTGGTGCTGCTGTAGCCAGCATGTGTGAAGTTCTAGTGGACTTTACTTGCTTTAATTGCCAGAACAGCCTGCAAGCTGTAGTTCAGTCTTTGCAAACCCAAAGTATATAGGTTGAGCTTAGTGAGTTTCCTCACTAAAGTTGTATCCTGATGTCAAGCCTTTCTATAGACTCAGGGAAAAACATTGTTAGTACCAACATGGTAGAGGGGTAGAAAGGTGCCAGTGATGGAGTTCAGGCATTTTTATGTGCTTCCCTAACAACATGTTCCCAGTCTGCAACAGGCTGATTGTCAGCAGCTGTCAGCTAGCCTCAGTCACCACAGCATGCAATATAGGTCCCTTTCTTTCTGCAGAAGCCTTTTTTTCTGCAGACTTTTCTGGGCTCCACTCTTGTAATAGAACTCAAGGTAGCACATACTCATGGACCCTATCTTGCTGTATCTGAACTTGCATGATTTTTTTTTCTGTGTTAAAAAGAAATACACACTTCTTATTATCAAGCTTCAGAGACTTCCAGATCTTAACCATGAAAACATTCCTCCCCTTCCCTCCACACTCAAAGTGAATGTGCTTAAAATGTTGACGTTAAGACTTCCTCACTCTTGTGGTGGTTCATTGAAGCAATTAAGTTGCACTTCTGTTGTCCTATGAGACATATAGTTGTCTTTCACAAGCAGGCAGACACCAAGGCCATGAAAGTCTTCAGACTGATGAATGAAACCAGGAGAAGCACGCTGCCAGTCTTCCAGGCTGAGACAATATGCTTCTAGAATACAAGTGATGCTATCAGAGAAATGTATCTTTGTCAGATAAACAAAAAATAAGTTTCTTGTTTTCTCTGTATTTTATCTTATGAATGACAGTCTATCACCATGAGGTACGGAGGAAAGTATATATAATTGAATGGCTGGAGTCTGGACAATGTTGATTTGCTGAACATTTTTTTGTGATGTTCCTTATCAAAGCATATGGGTTTTAGAGTCAGCAACAATAAGATAAAATGACAAAAAAGCACTGTCTTAGAGTGATATAACCACGTTAACTCAATGCTTTTAATGAAATATACCACAGACCTTCAAAGCAAACATCTTTACACAAGGAGTACATTGTAAGAAAACAAGATTGTAGATTTAATCTTTCATAAACACCACTATTCTGTAGATATTTCTGAATTTGTGGCTCACTATACACTAGAACAATGTCGTATAAAAATACCATACAGTTTTCTTTTTTCCAATATGAATGAAGTTTGAATATTTTTTTTCTGTTTTTTCTCCCGTCCTGCTCTAAATACAGCACTGGGAGGCAGGACTGAAGTTTTTAATGTGTAAAACCTAGGGAGTCCAGGGGGGTTTTTCAGCTCTGGTGTACAAATATGTATAGCCATCAAAGTTAGTAATGTTTGTCAGTGGTTAGCAATGATGCTGTAGTTTGGTTTAGTACACTGCACCATCTCAAGAACAATTTGCTGTTTATTAAGTTATGGAGAACCTTCTGACCTGCTTGGAAGACATGGAGATAGTACTTAACATGAATAGTCATTAATTTGGGGCTAGGAACAAATGTATTTGCCATAGCAATATTTATTATTTGCAGTGCTAGTATCAATAACAGTTCCAAGCATATCTCTAAATTCAATACATATGCTGTAAGCAATAATTTGATCTGTAAGATCAGAGTTTGCCCTTGCTGCCTTAGCAAAAATACTCTAGTTTCTTGGGTAAGGGCAAAAGCTTTCTAAGCTCACTACTCCTGTAGGATAATCTTTACCATTTCAATAGAAAACCAGTATGCTGATGATGAGTTCTAACCACCAATCACTAATGCCACTGCTTTAGTATGGATTGTGTTGCACTTGAGTTAAAGTACAGGCCCGTAAAAATTCTACAACCCTATGCAGGGCTGAGATTGTTTCACTAGGAAAGAGTTAAAACTTTGTGTATTACAGATAATATTTTGCCTTTCCTTATATAATTTTAAAAGTTCACTACTTTAAAATGAAAGGTTCTTTAGTTGAGTGCGATTGATTTTTCCAAGAAGGCTTCACCAATAAATAGATAAATTAATTTTAGCCTATTAATTCAGTGCTGTGAACTGGCAGGGCTTGGGACAAATAAAATATGAGCTCCCTGCCCCATTATGGATAGGAAATCACATTAAATTCAAAGTCTTGAAACACAGGGTGGCAAGGAAGGCTGCTGTAACACAAAAGACAGAAAAGGTAGAAAACAACCTTTCACTCTGTTCAGAAGAAGAATAGCTGAGACCAAGGGGTTTATCTCTCCAACTGCCTTCTGTTTCTCAGGTGGGCATATACACCAGATGGAAGAGAATAGTTTGTCAGTAATAACACAAGGTCTTTCTGCACAACAGAAGTCATGATTCTTTTTCCTTAATATTTTTACCATTATCTGACTTCTCTCTTCAAGTTCAGTCCCTTGCTGTGACTTTGTTCTCTTAATATCTGTTCCTACAACCAAATGCTCAGGTTCTCCTATCTTTACTTTAAAAAGCTAATTTTTTTGCAAAGTCAATTTTTTGACGTTTCTGCTTGCCTTTTGTCACCAAACTAAGGTATCTGATAACCACATTTACATTTTTGCCATTAGTATAAAAAAAGTCTTCTTCAGCTGAGCTATTGCTGTGTCTCAGGGAGGTTTTAGAATTTCTGGTAGTTCTTGGTCCATGTCGTGATCAGGACTCATTTTTTAGAGATCTGCTTGAACTTACATCTTCCTAATGGTTGTAGACTAGTTAAATATTTGGAATCATTATTTCATCCCATACAAAGCACAGCTCAGAATCACAGAATCACAGAATCACAGAATGGTAGGGGTTGGAAGGGACCTCTGTGGGTCATCTAGTCCAACCCCCCTGCCAAAGCAGGGTCACCTACAGAAGGCTGCACAGGACCTTGTCCAGGCAGGTCTTGAATAGCTCCAGAGAAGGAGACTCCACAACCTCCCTGGGCAGCCTGTGCCAGGGCTCCGTCATCCTCAGAGGGAAGAAGTTCTTCCTCATGTTCAGCTAACTTTCTGTGCTTCAGTTTGTGCCCATTGCCCCTTGTCCTGTCGCTGGGCACCACTGAAAAGAGTTTGGCCCCATCCTCCTGACACCCACCCTTGAGATATTTATAAGCATTTATAAGGTCCCCTTGCAGCCTTCTCTTCTTCAGGCTGAACAAGCCCAGCTCCCTCAGCCTTTCCTCATAGGAGAGATGCTCCAGTCCCCTCATCATCCTCGTAGCCCTCCACTGGACTCTCTCCAGTAGCTCCTCATCTTTCTT